>Ga0255774_10000397_pt1 | contig 39556 bp, 35 predicted proteins | sample 101ome_17_FD_179972 | JGI IMG/M metagenome (GOLD analysis project Ga0255774, IMG submission 179972) | Coastal salt marsh microbial communities from the Groves Creek Marsh, Skidaway Island, Georgia - 101407AT metaG (version 2) | ecosystem: Environmental > Aquatic > Marine > Intertidal zone >... | reverse complement strand
TGCTCTTGGGGCTGTTCTTTATCACAGTGGGCGCAGGTATAAATTTCGGAACGCTATTTTCCGCGCCCCTGACAATCTTGGGTCTGACCTTGGGAATGATGACCCTCAAAGGCGTGATCCTTTTGGCTATCGGCTTTGCCTTTGGAATGCGGAAAAAAGACCTGTCTCTCTTTACGCTTGGCCTTGCACAAGCGGGCGAGTTTGGCTTTGTTTTGATCTCATTCTCAGTGCAGCAATCGGTGATGACCGATGCGACCGGCCAAATGCTTTTGCTGGTTGTGGCGCTGTCCATGCTGCTGACACCTTTGGCCTTCATCCTCTATGATCGGCTCGCCCATCGTTTGGCCGATACAGGCACCGCCCCAGAGGCCGATGAAATCGGGGAAACCGCGCCCATCATCATCGCAGGCGTGGGGCGGTTTGGGCAGGTGGTCAATCGTGTTGTCCAAGGTGCAGGGTTTAAGACGGTGGTGCTCGATGCCGATTTATCGGTCATCCAGCTGATGCGCGGCTTTGGCTTTAAGGCGTTTTTCGGTGACCCGACCCGCCCCGAACTCTTGACCGCGGCAGGGTTAGAAGAGGCCAAGGTTCTTGTCGTTGCGGTCGACAACAAGGAAAGCGCGGTGCGTCTTGTCACCTATGCGCGCCGCATTAGGCCAGATCTCCATATCACCGCACGGGCGCATGATCGGCTGCATGTCTACGAACTTTATAAGGCGGGTGCAGATCATATCGTGCGCGAGATGTTCGACAGCTCACTGCGGGCCGCGCGCTATGTGCTTGAGGATATGGGCCTGTCTGATTACGAGGCCCATGAAATGGAGGTGGCCTTTTACCGCCATGACCGTCAAAATCTGCGCGATTTGGCGGAACTATGGAAACCAGGCGTGCCGATTGCCGAGAACCCCGCCTATATGGAACGCGCGCGAGAATTGAACGCGAACCTTGAGGCGGCGCTGCTCAGCGCATTAGACGAAGCCACGCGCGAGAACGCCATGGGGGAAGGCCCGACAGATCGCCGCCGCGCGCGCGGTGATGCCAGCGCACTTTCGGGCAAGCTGTCGCGCGGCGGTGCGCGGGATGCCTCTTAACCCGCGCTGACGCCAGCTTCAGCAAAGCTCGCCATGCCTGACTGGCAGGCAAGCGCCCCTTTAACAATTTGGATGGCCAAGGCGGCCCCGCTGCCTTCACCAAGACGCAACCCAAGGTTCAGCAAAGGCTCTTTGCCAATCGCATCCAGCAATTTGCGATGCCCCCCCTCAGCTGAGAGATGGCCCGCCACACAATGATCCAATGCACCCTTTTGGGCCTGCTCCAAACAGGCGGCTGCCGAAGTGCAGATAAATCCATCAAGGATGACGGGGATGCAGTTTGCGCGCGCCGCAGCAATCGCGCCCGCCATGGCAGCAATCTCGCGCCCGCCCAAGCATCGCAAAGCCGTCCATGGATCGCTCCGCGCCTCAGGGTTCGCGGCAATCCCACGCGCCACCACATCCGTCTTGCGCGCAAGGCCCGCGTCATCCACGCCCGTGCCGCGACCAACCCAATCGTCCCCCGTGCCACCAAACAGCGCGCAGGCCATCGCCGCAGCCGCGGTGGTGTTGCCAATCCCCATTTCCCCCACCACCAAAAGGTCAGAGGCTGGATCAACAGCCCCCCAGCCCGTTGAGAATGCCGCCAAAAACGCGGCTTCATCCATTGCAGGGCCTTGCGTGAAATCTGCGGTTGGCTGTTCCAGATCAAGCGCATGAACATCCATCTTTGCGCCAGCAAGCATGGACAGTTGATTGATCGCTGCCCCGCCTGCCTCGAAATTAGCAACCATTTGCACTGTGACCTCAGCGGGAAAGGCACTGACACCCTGAGCTGTGATCCCGTGGTTCCCTGCAAAGACAATGACCTGTGGGGCGTCAATTTGCGCGCGCGCATTGCCGCGCCACCCGCAATACCAGATTGCCACCTCCTCAAGCCGCCCCAAAGCAGCAGGGGGCTTGGTCAATTGGCTGTTGCGCAACTTGGCAGCCTCCAACGCGGTTGCATCAGGTTTGGGGGCTGCGGCAAGGGCCGCGCGAATGTCGGAAAGGGTCTCAAATTGCATGACGAGCTTTGTCCACCAGATCAAAGGATTGCGTGCTGCCCCCACTATCCGATAGACAATGGCGGGGACAACAGGAACATCGCAAGAATGACCCATAACTTTCTGCATGGAAACCGACCAAAACTAGGTGATATCGCCGTTGCCTTTGCGCTTTTGAGCCGCCTTTCCCTGCCCTTCAAACCCGATTACACGCGCGGCGCAGAGGCCGCATGGGCCTATCCGCTTGTGGGCGCGGCTATCGGCGCGATTGGGATGGGGCTTGGCGGTGCGGCTTTGGGGCTGGGCCTTCCGCTTAGCGTTGCGGGCATAATCGCGCTTGCCGCCCTTATCCTCAGCACAGGCGCGATGCATGAGGACGGTCTCTCGGATGTGGCTGATGGGTTTTGGGGCGGATGGAGCGTGGAAGATCGCCTGACCATCATGAAAGACAGTCATGTGGGCGTATACGGCGTCATTGCACTGACCTTATCGCTGCTGCTTCGCGCAAGCCTAATCATCACGGTTTTACCGCAAGCCCCCCTTGCCCTGGTTGCCATCGCCGCATTGAGCCGCGCGCCCATGGTCGTGCTGATGCGCTTTTTGCCCAACCCCCGCGCCGCGGGCCTGTCGCGCAGCGTGGGAACCCCGTCTAACGTCACCACGGGCGGCGCAGCTATTCTTGCCTGCCTGATAACATTGGGCCTGATCGGGCCGCTTTCGGGCCTCTTGGTGATTGGCGTTGCAGCCTTGGCGGCATTTGGCCTTGGTCTGTTGGCTAAAGCCAAAATCGGCGGGCAAACGGGGGATGTGTTGGGGGCAAGCCAACAGATCACCGAAATTGTCGCCTTGGCGACAATTGCAGCTGTCTTATAAGGAAAACGCCGCGCGAAGATCCCTTCACGCGGCGCATCCAATGTTTCAAGAAATGGCTTAGGCCGCGCGGGTGGTCAAAACCTCATCCACGCGCTGCTGCGCGCCGCGCTCATCCATGCCTTGCACGGCTGCCAACTCGCGGGTCAAACGCTCGAGCGCCGCTTCATACAGCTGACGCTCAGAATAGCTTTGCTCACGCTGGTCATCCGCACGATGCAAATCGCGCACCACTTCGGCAATTGCGATCAAATCGCCAGAATTAATCTTTTGCTCATATTCTTGGGCACGGCGCGACCACATGGCCCGCTTCACCCGCGCCTTACCCTTCAGCGTATCTAGCGCCTTGGACACGACATCGGGGCTCGACAGCGAGCGCATCCCGACCTCAGTGGCTTTTGCGGTTGGCACCCGCAGGGTCATTTTGTCTTTTTCAAACGAGATCACGAACAGCTCCAGATTGATGCCAGCAATCTCTTGCTCTTCAATCGAGATGATCTGACCCACACCATGGGCGGGATAGACCACATAATCATTGGGGCTGAATTCTTGCGATTTACGCGACTTGCTCATAAGCAGTGTTTCCTTTGCACGGGCCACCCACGGCAATCAGCCGAAAAAACCGCATGCAGAAAAGAGCTGCTCTTCTACATTGGCGATTGTTACGGAATGTGAGGCGATGGCCTAAACCCGTGAATATGTTGGTTTGGGCAGTGATTCCAAAAAAGTTTGCAACGGCAATGTAACACAAAATTACGCTGATTCAAAGTTGGCGCAGCAGACCTGCGCCCGTATCCCTATTTTTTCAGATAAATTTGCGCACAAATAAAGGCCAGCACAAACAGAACACAGGCGAATCGGTGCCAGAATCGTCGCGCCTTTTTTGCTATTTAACCACCTTCACCGGGCTTTTCGGAAAAGAGATCCATTTTGCCAGGCTTACCATCCATTTCCTCTGCCTCGGGCAGTGGGTCTTTCTTGGTAATGATCACAGGCCATGCTTCTGACCATTTGCGGTTAAACTCAACCCACTGCTCCATATCTGGCTCAGTGTCGGGCCGGATCGCATCGGCAGGGCATTCAGGCTCGCAGACGCCACAATCGATACATTCGTCTGGATGGATGACCAACATATTCCCGCCCTCGTAGAAGCAATCCACGGGGCATACCTCAACGCAGTCTGTATATTTGCAGGCAATGCAATTGTCGGTCACGACATAGGTCATAGGGTCATCACTCTTTTCAAAAGATCATGCGGCATGGGTTTACTGCCCTGTCGCCCATCATTCAAGCACCCCTTGGCGCAAAGAAATAGCCTGTCGCCTTTCGCGTTTTGAGGGGCGTCCATGTCCCTCCATCTGGGGCTTTTCTGGAACAGTTTCTTTGATCTCGCTCAAATCGGCATAACAGGCCTGCGCCTCCGAGGCGGGGCCGCGGCGGACGGGCAAGGATATAACCCGCACCACGCGCACCGTCTGGCCTTGTGCGAAGGTCAGAACATCCCCCGCGCCGATGGCAGTTGCGGGTTTGGTAACCCGCGCGCTGTTCACCCGCACCGCCCCCTCCTCAACAATACGGGTGGCGAGGCTGCGGGTTTTGAAGAACCGCGCGTGCCACAGCCATTTATCAATCCGCAAGGTCGGGCGGGGTTGGGTCAACCTTTCTCCTTCAGACCCATCAAGGCCTGCGCAAATGGGTTATCGGGATCAATGCGATCTTTTTTCTCGGGCTTGGCGCTGAAACTGCGCGCGGCCTCAGGCTTGCCGGCCTGACCCTTCCCTTTGGGCCCGCGCTGCGGCTTGCCACCTTTGCGCGGAGGCCGCCCTGATCCATCCGTCTCACCCGCACCTTCGCGGCGCGGGTTTGGTTTACGATCCCGCCGTGGTGGCGCCCATTTGAAGCTATAGAAAACTTCCATCTCTGGGGCATCCTCTGGGGCATCGGTTGCAGCAGCATCTGCCACCTGTGGCACTTCGGCGGTTGGCTCAGGGGTAGTTTCGGTGGGTTCCGCATCCGTGGCGGCATCAGGCGCTGCGATCTCGGCGGGGGCATCAACCAGCGCCTTAACCTTCACCCGTTCGCCCCTCTCAGCGCGATAGCCAAGACCTGTCATCAAATCCGCGAATTGCTCCAGCGTGAGGCCCGTGATGGACAGCATATCTGCATTGCCCTCGAACCCTGCGCGGCTGTCTTCCTTGCGCAGCATGTCAGCGAGACGTTCAAGCATATCAATACGGATCGCACGCGTGCCAGCGGGACGGTAACCTGACATTGTGAAATACCCCTCTGGCGCTTCTGCGTCATTGGGAATTGTCACGAGCCCCGGAGGGGGGCTTTCGGGGAATTGATCCAAATTGCCCGCCAACGCCCATAGAACCAAGCGCAACCGTGTCGGCGCGGGTTTTAGCAAGGCAGGCATGAACACGGTGAACTGACCAAAGCGCACCCCATGTTTGCGCAAGAGCGCGCGTGCCTCTTGATCAAGGGCTTTGACATCTTCTGCGACATCGCTGCGCGGCAAGATGCCCATGGCCTCAGACAGGCGGAAGGCAAAACCGCGCGCAAGCCCCGTGATGCCCTCATCTTTTTGCATCGCCAACATAGGCTCAAACAGGACCGCAATTTTGCGATCAATAAAATGCTGCAAGCGTCGCTGCACTTTCTGGATAACCTCAGGGCCAGCATCCTCGTCAACAAAGGCCTCAGCCACGGGGCGTGTTGCGTCACTGCCAAGGGTGAGTTTGCCAACCGCCGATTGGCCCCACATCAGCCCACCTTGCTCGGTGAAGTCAAATTCCGTGTCGGGTGCATTATACAGACGATCTGCGCGCAGATGCAGCTCGGGCTTGAGGGCAGCCACGGCGGCTTGGCGCAAAGTTTTCGCCTCATCAGGGGTGGCGGCACTATCTTGGCGGAAGCGGAACCCGTCCAAAAGACCAATGAATTGGCCCTCTACGGTGACTTCCCCGTTTTCATTCACTTCGGCCACAAGGCTCTCCTTCTGTTTCAATCGCCGCATCAAAACCGATGTGCGCCGATCGACAAATCTTTGGGTCAGTCGCTCATGGAGCGCATCTGACAAGCGGTCTTCTACCGCACGGGTTTCCTCGCGCCAATACGCGACATCATCCACCCAAGCAGCACGTTGTGCGACAAATGTCCATGTGCGGATATAAGCCAAGCGTTTCGATAATGTGTCAATGTCGCCATCTTGCCGATCAATCCGCTTTACCTGCCGCGCAAGCCAATCATCAGGCACGCGGCCCAATTCATGCAAATATTGAAAGATACCCGCCAAGAGGCTGCTATGCTCAGCGGGGCTAATCCCCCGAAAATCAGGGATACAGCATACATCCCACAAAAGCCGCACATCTTGGGCATCTCTGATCCGATGGGTCACATCAGCCCGTTCCGAAAGCGTCCGCAGCGCGATGACATCATCGGCTGCACGCGCCCGCGTCAGCCATTCATTGTGGGTTTGCGCCTCTAAAGACATCAAAAGACGCGAAATTGATCCAAATGACAGGCGACTGTTGCGCCATTGCAATTTGCGGATAGGGGCAAAACGATGCTCGGTGATGGCTTTAGCCACTTCATCATCTAATGGGCTTGCCTCGCCCGTCACACCAAATGTGCCTGGCAAAGTATGACGGCCCGCGCGGCCCGCGATCTGACCCAATTCATTCGGCGCCAAATCGCGCATCTTGCGACCATCAAATTTGCGCAGCCCCGAAAAGGCCACGTGCTTGATATCCAGATTAAGCCCCATGCCAATGGCATCCGTAGCCACCAGAAATTCAACATCGCCGTTTTGATATAAATCGACCTGTGCATTGCGTGTGCGCGGGCTAAGCGCACCCATCACAACCGCAGCACCGCCCTTTTGGCGGCGCAAAAGCTCGGCAATGGCATAGACGTTTTCAACCGAAAACCCGACAATGGCCGAGCGCGGCGACATGCGCGACAGTTTCTTTGAACCAGTATAGGTCAGTTCAGAAAAGCGTTCTCGGCTCAGGAATTGCGCCTTCGGCACAAGCGCCGCGATTGCGCCCCGCATCGTATCTGCACCCAGAAACAACGTCTCATGCAGGCCCCGCGCGTGAAGCAAGCGGTCGGTAAAGACATGGCCCCGCTCTGGATCAGCACAAAGTTGGATTTCATCCACAGCCATAAAATCGCATGCGTGATTTGTGGGCATCGCCTCGACTGTGCAGACCCAATATTGCACGCGATCAGGAATGATGCGTTCCTCGCCCGTGATCAGCGCGACCACGGAAGGGCCGCGTATGGCCACGATGCGATCATAGACTTCGCGCGCCAGGAGGCGCAAAGGCAGGCCAATCACGCCAGTGCGATGCGCCAACATCCTCTCGATGGCGTAATGGGTTTTGCCCGTATTGGTGGGGCCTAATACGGCAGCGATCCGCCCTTGGCCCATCAATGTGCCCGTCATGCCGCCCATCTTGCCCGTTTTAGGCAGAGCCCTGCCCGCCTCTTGCCTAGAGGCTGATTCCTTCAAGCTGGCGCTCCAGCCGCTCCACTGCCTGTTCTAGGTCGGGGCGATGCGGATGTATAGCGCGCGCGGCACGAAAAGCGTCCAAAGCATGGGAATAGGCCTCCACCTGCTCCATGATCATGCCCAATCCCGTGAGCGCCCCAAAATGATTGGGGTTCAGGGCCAAAGTGCGCGCGATATCATCAAGGCTTGGGCCATAATCGCCCATTTCATAAAATAGGGTCGCGCGCGCGTTCCAGCCTTCCGCAAATTCAGGCGCATGATCGGTCAAGGCCGTCAAATGGGTCAATGCAGCGGAATAATCCCCCCGTGCCATGGCCTGCCTGCCACGGCGCAGCAACAAATCCATCGCGGGAGAGCCCGAGCGCGACCAAAGGTTTAGGATTTCGGCTTCGACACGTTCCCAATCGGGCAAAACGGAGGTTTGCAACTCGCTCAACAGGGAGGCGAGCCTTGCATCGGATGCAGCCTCCTCACTTGGTGCAGCAGGCGCAGATTGTGCGAGGGCAGCACCGCAGAGGGCCGTATTTATTGAAAATACCGCGATCAGGATGTTGAAGCTGATCCGAAATAGCCACATCATAGGTGAGAAGTTAGCAGCCAATCACGCGACATCCAGTCCTGATTTTCAAAATCCTTGCGGTGAGGCCGCGTTATGAAAGAGAAATTCCAATGTCCGATTTGATTGCCGCAGCCGTGGATGCAATCGCCAAAAAACTGGTCAAACCTTACGATGGCGCGGCAAAATTCGTGATCGAGGGGGCAGGTTGCGTGATTATCCAAGGCGCAGACGTGCGCCCCAGTGACGAGGCTGAACCTGCCGATGTGACCATGCGTGCAACATCAGAGGTGTTCCAAGACATCCTCGCAGGGCGATTAAACCCCGCCATGGCATTTATGTCAGGCAAACTTAAACTTGAGGGCGATATGAGTGCCGCCATGCGCCTTGGTGGGGTTCTGGCGTGACACCTCCCCCGTTTTACGGCGCAGATCGGCCCGAGGATATACGTTGGATCACCGCCGCAGACGGCAAACGCTTACGCGCGGGCCATTGGCCGAAGGGGCAAAAGGGAACAATTCTTTTGTTCACGGGACGCACCGAATTCCTTGAGAAATACACGGATGCGGCCCAAACTTTTGCCGCGCTTGGATGGGGGATGGCTTCGCTTGATTGGCGGGGTCAAGGCCTCTCGGCGCGGTTGCTAGAAGATCCACAAATCGGTCATGTGGGTGATTTTTTTGAATATCAACGCGATGTGGATGCGTTTCTTGACTATTGCGCGCGTTGCGATTTGCCCAAGCCATGGGTCATGTTCGCCCATTCGATGGGCGGCGCTATCGGCTTGCGCGCCCTTCACAACGGGTTCCGCCCCGCAGCTGCGGTGTTCTCTGCGCCAATGTGGGACATTCAACTGAGCCCCGTCTTGCGGATCTTGGCAAAGGTTGCCTATGTCATCGCTAAGCCGATTGGCCTTGCCGCGCGCTATGCGCCAACGCAAGGCCCGCATGAGCCGATGGTGTTTGAAGGCAATCCCCTAACCCATGATCAGGCGCGTCTCGATTGGATGAAGGAACAAGCCAAGGCAGACCCGCTGCTGACCCTTGGGGGGGCATCCATTTCATGGGTCTATCATGCCTTGACCGAGTGTCAGGCCCTTGCCGCACTGCCTGCGCCAAAAGGTGTTCCGACCCTTGGCTTTGTCGGCACGGATGAGCGCGTGGTCTCGCGCGAGAGAATTGCAGAGATCATGGCGACATGGCCTGATGGTCAGTTTCTTGAAATTGAAGGCGCCGCGCATGAGGTGTTGATGGAAACAGATCCCCTGCGCGATCAAGCCTTGCGCGCCATAGCCCAGATTTTGGGGCGCGTTGCCCCTTAGGGGCAATGCGGGGCAATCTGCCCTTGGGATAACACCACCACCCGATCCATGCGCGCAGCCAAGGCGTGGTTATGGGTGGCCACAAGCGCGGCCATGTTGGAGGCGCGCACGAGATCAAGCAGCATATCAAACACCATATCCGCCGTATCAGGATCAAGATTGCCCGTTGGCTCATCCGCCAAAAGCATCCGTGGTGCATTGGCCAAAGCACGGCAAATTGCCACGCGCTGCTGCTCGCCTCCAGACATTTGGGCGGGGCGATGCTGCGCCCTTTGCGAGAGGCCAACACGATCAAGCAAAGCGGCGGCCCGTGCCCGCGCTGCCCCCTCACCATGGCCAAGGGCCAATTGTGGCAGCACGATATTCTCTAGCGCGCTGAATTCAGGCAAGAGATGGTGAAATTGATACACAAACCCCAGATCACGGCACCGTGCAGCACTGCGCCCCGCATCAGTCGCGCGCGCCATGGCCTGACCGCAGAGATCAACCTGCCCCGCGTCAGGCGTATCAAGCAAGCCCGCGATATGCAAAAGCGTGGATTTACCAGCGCCTGACGGCGCAATGAGCCCAACAATCTCGCCTGCATGAATGCGCAGATCCGCACCCGACAAAACACGCGTCTCATTGGGGCGACCAAGGTTATAGGACTTTTCCACCCCCTCAAGGCGCAGCACAGGCTGATCACTCATAACGCAGTGCCTCCACAGGGTTCATTCGCGCCGCACGGCGCGCAGGGAAAATCGTCACCAAAAATGACAACCCAAGCGACAGGGACATGGCGGAAAGAATATCGCCCATCTCCAATCGGGCAGGCAATTGCGACAGATATCGAACCGAAGGATCCCAGACCCCGCCCCCTGCCATCCAATTCACGGCAGCAAAAATGGGATCAATATAAATCGCGAAGGCCGAGCCAAGGGCCACGCCACATAGCGTTCCCGCCACCCCTACAGAGGCCCCGCAAATGAAGAAGACGCGCAAAATCGCCCCTTGCGTGAGGCCAACTGTTCGCAAAATCCCAATATCGCGCCCCTTGTTTTTAACCAACATGATAAGTCCCGAAACAATATTGAGCGTGGCAATCATCACGAGGATCGACAAGATGATGAACATCACATTGTCCTCCATTTGCAACGCTTGCAAAAAGGCGCCAGAACTGTCTTCCCAAGTCCACGCTGTGGCCATGGGCCCCGCTGCACCGAGCACACGGGTCACGGCCGCATTTGCTTGTTCGGGGTCGTCCAGCATCACATCGATGCGATCAACCAAACCTTCGCGGTTAAAATAGGGCTGCGCTTGATCAAGTGGCATATAGACCCGCACGCGGTCGATATCGAAACGGCCCACTTGGAAAATATAGACCACTTCAGCATTCACAATGCGCGGGCTTGTGCCAAAAGCGGTGCGCGCGCCATCGGGCGAAATCAGGCGGATTTGATCTCCAACCACCACCCCCAATTCCCGCGCCACGCCCGAGCCGATAGCGACACCTTGATCAAATTGATCCAGATTGCCCCATGCGCGTTCAGGGTCCGCGACAAGGGGCAGACTGCGCAAATCTGCGCCTGTGATCCCCACAACCTCAACGCCTGCATTTCGGCCAAAAGCGGCGGCCATGACCTGCCCCGTGACCACCGGGGCCACATGGGCCACGCCATCTAGCGTTGCAATTGCCGAAGCAATATCAGTGTAATCTGAAATCTCACGGCTCATCGCGCCTGTTGCGCTGTAATTGGGCGCACCATAGACCGAAATATGCGGGTTCGCGCCCAAAATCGTGCCAACAAATTCATGTCGAAACCCCGCCCGCACCGAGAGGGTCGCAATCAGCGCCGCCACGGCCAAAGCGATGCCAAGAAAGCTGATCCATGTCATCGCGGACACGCCCCCCTCAGCACGGCGGGCGCGCAGGTAGCGCAAGGCAATCATAAATTCAAACCGCGCAAACGGGCGCGGGGAACGCGGTGCAGGGTTGAGGGTGGCAGCGGTGGTCATGACCACTCCTTCGCAAGGCTTCCTTGCCCTGATTTAGGCCTTCTTGAGGCGCTCTACAACTTGGCTCGCATTTTCGTCAGGCGGAAACACGGGATAGATCACATCTTCGATCACCCCATCGCAACAGATCAGGGTCAGGCGTTTCAACAACACCTCCCCCGCAACCTCAAAACTAGGCAACCGCAGCGCATCGCGCAGTGCAAGCCCCTGATCCGATAGCATCGCATAGGGCAGATGCAGACGCAGAACCGCCTCAGCCTGATAGGCGCTGTCTTGGGTTGAAAGGCCAAAAAGATGATCGACCCCAAGCGCGCGCAAATCTGCGTAAAGATCACGAAACGCACAAGATTGCGGGGTGCAGCCCCGCGCGCCGGGTATGTCATTCCACCCGTCTGGCAGCGCGACATCAGGTCGTCCCGTGCGCGGATAGGCAAAGATCACGCTCCGCCCCTGAAGCGCCGCCAGAGAGACGACCGCCCCATCAGTGGCCGGCAAAGATACATCAGGCAAGGTCATACCGCGCAAGTGATCTGCCGCACCATCATCAACAGGCGCAGGGATGGTTAACCAATCAATCTCAAGCCCGTGCTTGGCAGATGCAGACATGGCCACGCTCCTCAGCTCTGGATATGCCCGAAATGCGGGGCGTAAATCTCGACCAAGCGCGCAATCGCATCTTCTGGCTTCATCTCAACGCTTTCGCCCGTGCGCCGCGAGGTCAATTCAACCACGCCATTGGCAAGGCCACGCGGGCCAACAGTGATACGCCATGGCAGGCCGATCAAGTCCATCGTGGCGAATTTGCCCCCTGCCCGCTCGGCGCGATCATCATAAAGCGGCTCAAGACCCTTGGCACTGAGGGCGTTGTAAATCTCGTCACAGGCTGCATCTGCGGCAGCATCACCCTGCTTGAGATTGACAATCCCGCAATGGAACGGGGTCACGCCTTCGGGCCAGATGATGCCATTATCATCGTGGTTGGCTTCAATGATCGCACCCAAAAGACGGCTCACCCCGATGCCATGGCTGCCCATATGGACGGGCACACGATTGCCATCACGATCTGAGACAACAGCCCCCATTGCCTCTGAATATTTTGTGCCAAAATAGAAAATCTGGCCCACCTCAATCCCGCGCGCCACGCGCTGACGCGCTTCGGGCACTTGCGCGAAAATCTCGGCATTATGTGTTTCATCTGTGCGCGCATAGCGGCTTGTGAATTCCTCCAGCACGCTTTGGCACTGGTCGACATTGTCGTAATCAATATCCCGATCACCAAAACGCAGATCCGTGATTTCGCTGTCATAGAATACCTCAGACTCGCCTGTCTCGGCCAGAACAAGGAATTCATGGGTGTAATCGCCGCCAATAGGGCCGCCATCAGCGCGCATCGGAATTGCTTGCAGCCCCATACGTTCATAGCTGCGCAGGTAACTGACCAAATGGCGGTTATAGGCGTGCAGCGCATCCTCTTTGGTCAGATCGAAATTATACCCGTCCTTCATCAAGAATTCGCGGCCCCGCATGACACCGAAACGCGGGCGGATTTCATCGCGGAATTTCCACTGGATATGATAGAGCGTCAGCGGCAAATCCTTGTAACTGCCGACATGGGCGCGGAAGATATCAGTGATCAATTCCTCATTGGTCGGGCCATAGAGCATATCGCGGCCATGGCGGTCTGTGATGCGCAGCATTTCTTGGCCGTAATCATCATAGCGTCCGCTCTCGCGCCAAAGATCGGCAGATTGCAAGGTGGGCATCAACATCGGAATATGGCCTGCGCGCACCTGCTCTTCATGCACGATCGTCTCGATCCGCTTGAGAACCTTATAACCCAAAGGAAGCCAGCTATAGATCCCCGCGCTGGCCTGTTTGATCATGCCTGCGCGCAGCATCAAGCGGTGGCTTGCAATCTGCGCCTCGGAGGGCGTTTCTTTCAGGACGGGCAGGAAATAGCGGGTCAGGCGCATAGCGATCCTCATGGATTATGGTGATGCGCCCTCTCAATCAGGCGCAATACGTTTGACAAAACCGCTTAGGCCATCATCCGCGATGCGGCAAGGGGCCTGTGGCCAAGATGCTAATGTGTGCTGTTGGAAAAAAGCTGCACCACCACAATGCCGCCCACGATCATGCCAATCCCAATGATGCCCGCAAGGTCAAGTTTTTGCCCATAAACCCACAGGCCCACCAGTGCGATTGCGGCAATCCCTGCCCCTGACCAAATCGCATAGGCCACGGCCAAATCAAAAATCCGCAAGGCCTGTGAAAGCATGACAAAGGCCAAGCCGTAGCTGATCACAACCACCACAGATGGCAAAACCCGTGTGAACCCATCAGAAGCCTTGAGCGCGCTTGTTCCCGCAACTTCGGCACATATCGCGATGGTAAGATAGATCCAGTGCATGGGTTAAGCTGCCTTCTACCCCAGAGCGGGTTAATCAAAGAAGGGCATTGGATCGATGGCTTCGAACCCGCGCCGCACCTCAAAATGCAAGAAGGACGGCGAACCAGGCCCAACCTCGGCAATGGTTTGACCGCGGCTGACACGATCCCCGCGCGAGACGGTGATGTCGCGGATATTAGCGTAAACGGTCAGCAACCCATCAGCATGGCGCAAAACCAAGATCGGCACTTGATCTGTATCTTGGGTAATCGCCGCCACTTCGCCCGCCTCAGCGGCACGCACGGGCGTGCCAACCGCAGAGGCGATATCAACCCCCTCATTGCTGGCCGAGAAGGCACGGATGATATTGCCGGAAACGGGGCGCAACAAAGCCCCCCCTGCATCTGCCACTGTGGGCGCGGCTGCCTGCGGCTGTGCAGCAGGTGCAGGTGCGGGTGCGCTGCTTGGGGTCGCGGGGCGCGGCGCAGGCGCAGTGCTGCTTGCAGGTGCGGCCGCGCTTTGTTGCGCGGGCAGCGTTTCACTGGTGATGGGGGCTGGCAAAGCTTGGCTTGCAGAAGGCGGTGGGGGTGGGGTCGAGGCACCTGGCACCGCCCCATCGGCAATATTGCCTGTGGCGGTCTCAAGGGCCAATGGGATGATGAGATATTGCCCCTCGCGCACCTCGAGATCGGGGCCAAGCCCGTTCCAATCCGACAAGGCGCGCACAGAGACGTTGTAAAGACGCGCAATGGAATAGGCCGTTTCTCCGCGTGTCACGCGGTGGCGCACAGGCTCTTGACCAGATTGCACGGCGGGCGATTGCGGGCTGCGTGTCTCAGCCGCATCAATGGCCGAGCTTGCAATCTGTGTGATGTCACGCCCCGCACCGCCACTGCCCACACGCGCATCGCGCGGCAAGGCCAAAATCTCGTTCGGGCGCAGCGGATCGTCCGCAGTGCGACCATTGAACCGCGCCAAGCTGTCCGCATCAATACCGATGCGCGATGCCACGCTGCGCACTGTGTCACCAGACCGCGCGACAGCAAGCTGATAATTGGGATAGGTGATTAAACCTTGCACATCAGGTTCAGGCCGTGGGGCTGTGGCGCTGACATCCGTGTTGGAAATTGCGTTTCCACGGAAATCAAAATCCAAATCGCTGACCGCGCCGACACATCCCGACAACAGCGCAGCGCTCAGCCCGAAGGCGAGAATATTGGTCACAGGCAAGTGGCGCGCCACCGAAAATTTGCGTTTCATCATCTGCTCTTTCAGCTTCTGGCCACTCAGCCAGAGGGAGGGCATCGGTTTCACCGCTGCACGTTCTTTACGCTCAACTATATATCAAAGATGCGGGTCGTTTCTACCCTTTGTCCCGCGTCATTGCGCGCTTTATGCCTCGGCCAAGCCTTCGACAAGCGGGACAAAGCGCACAGGCATCAATTCTTCGTAGTCAAACCCGTCCTCATGGCGCACAACCTTGATCAGGCTTTGCACCTGATCGGATTGCCCTACAGGCAGCACCATGATGCCGCCCACCTTCAGCTGCGCCAATAAGGGTGTCGGCGGATCCTCGGCCGCGGCTGTGACGAGGATACGATCAAACGGGGCTTGTTCCTCCATCCCAAAACAGCCGTCCCCTGTCACAACAGTGACATTGGGAATACCAAGCGCCGTGATCACCTCTTGCGCGGCACGGGTCAGGTTGCGATGTCGGTCGATCGTATAGACACGGCGCGCCAGATGCGACAGCACCGCAGCCTGATATCCAGACCCTGTGCCAATTTCCAAAACCTTATCACGTTCGCTCACCTCAAGGGCTTGGGTCATCAACCCCACCACGGAGGGTTGCGAGATAGTCTGACCCGAGGCAATCGGCAAGGGCATATCTTCATAGGCCCGATCCGCGAAATGGCCGCGCACAAACATGCCGCGATCGACTTTTTCCATCGCCGCCAAAACACGCGCATTGCTGATCCCCTTGGAGCGCAAGGTGAACAGAAACTGCATTTTGCGTTCGGCCAGATCGCTCATATTGGATCACTCAAGGCGGGATTTCAGATCTGACAGCGCATCATGGGCGGTCAAATCTGCGCGCATTGGCGTGATTGAGATATAACCTGCCAAATTGGCATGGGCATCCGTATCGGGCTGGGTCGGCACATCTTGCGCGCCGCCCTTGATCCACAAAAAGCGGCGCTGGTTGGGGGCGATCATAGCCTCGACTTTAAAGCTTGTTTCGCGGCGGAAGCCCTGCGCCACAACGCGGCGCCCTTTCACATCTGCTGCGGCAACGGGTGGGAAATTCACGTTATAAAACAGCCGATAGTCATTTTGATCCCAATGCGCCTGCTGCCACAACGCGCGCAAAAGATCTGCGCCATGCGCCTCGGCAGCCTCAAACGGGTTTTCAAGATGGGCATTTTGCGGCCCGAAATATTGCGACAAAGCGATTGCAGGCAAGCCCTGCAAGGCCGCCTCCATCGCACCGCCAATCGTGCCAGAGTAGAGCACGTTCTCAGCAGAATTATTGCCGCGATTGATGCCAGACAAAACCAAATCAGGCGGGCTGTCTTGAAGCACATCGTAAAGCCCCGCCAAAACGCAATCCGCAGGCGTGCCTTCAGCGGCAAATTTTTTGGGGCCAAGTTCTGCGATCATCGTAGGATGCACATAGGAGATGCAATGCGCGACACCTGACTGCTCAAAGGCAGGGGCAACCGTCCAAACTTCGCCATCAGGGCCTGCAAGATCAAATGCGATTTTGTAAAGGCTGGCCAGACCCGGCGCATTGATGCCATCATCATTGGTAATCAGAATTCGCATCAATCGCACTCCTTCACGGCTATCGTTCTGTGAGTGTTGTTAGCGAAGGGGGCGGCGCACGACAAGGGTAGAGCTGCGCTGTGAGGATCGCCTAACTGATCCGAAGCGCATGATTGCGCCGCGCCGTGTAGATCGCCGAAGCGGCGGCGCCAATAGCGCAAGCGAGCATCAAATAAATCAGCGGATAGGCCTGATCCGATTGAGACAGAATGACGCCCGAAAGCGCGGAAAGACTGGCCCCACCCGCCAACATAATCGAGCCACCAAGCCCCGAAGCCGTGCCCGCCAGATCAGGTCGGATGGACATCATCCCAGATGTTGCATTCGGCAGCACCATCCCATTTCCAAGGCCCACAAAAGTCATTGAGCCAAAAAAGACCAGTGCGGTTTTATAGCCTAAGAAAAACAGACCCAAGCCCGTACTGAGACCTGCAACGGTGATCAGTGCGCCCCATAAGATCATGCGATCAACGCCCACACGCACTGAGAAGCGCCCCGATGTAAAATTACCAAAGAAATACCCCAAAGTGGGCGCGCCAAAAAACAGGCCAAGCAATGCAGGCTCTAGACCGAAGATGCGCGCCCCCACCAAAGGAGCACCGCCCAAATAGGCAAAAAACGCGCCCGAGGCCAAAGTGCTTGATAGGCTATAGCCCCAAAAGCGGCGCGAAAGCAGCAAAGTGGGATATTGCGCGAATTGATCCCGCAAGCGCCCCTCCCCCTTGCGCACGGTCTCGCCCAAATCAGCCCATGCCAAGAGCAAGATCACGAGGCCTGCCCCGAATAAGAGCCAGAAATTGGCCTTCCATCCGAAGGCTTGCCCCAAAGCGCCGCCGATGACGGGGCCAACCATTGGAACAATCGCCATACCCATGGTGACATACCCAATCATCGAGGCCGCTTGATCCCGAGGGTAAAGGTCACGCACCACCGCGCGGCCCAACACCAAACCCACAACAACGCTGGCTTGGATCATGCGAAACACCAGAAAGGTGATGACATCTGGCGCCCAAAGGCACCCCAAACTGGCCAAGCAATAGATCACCACCCCAACAAGCATCACAGGTCTGCGGCCATAGCGATCAGAGAGCGGGCCAACCAACAGCTGCAAGGCCGCGTTCACCCCCAAATAAAGCGCCACAGAAAGCTGAACCACGCCGTATTCCGCCCCGAAATACTCGGCCATCTGCGGCAAAGACGGCAGAAATACATTCATCGACAACGCGCCCAAGCCCGTGAGCACGATCAATGTGAAAATGGATGGGGCCGTGCTGCGGTCTAAGAACCGCTGCGGAGGGATGTGAGACATAGCCCATCGCTAAGCCTGTTTGACTAAACTGTCTAGTTCAAAATCTGTGCATGGAGGCAATGCCTCTAATATTTGCAGATTTGCAAAATCATTAAAAGCAAAGCGAAGTAATTTGCAAATATGCCAGAGAAGACTCGCCCGACCACATCAGATTGCGTAAGGTCAACGGAATTGTGAGACCGCCCCATGACGCGGCACGAAGGAGGATCGCCTGATGAAGGATATTTTGCAACAGCTTGAGGATCGCCGCGCGGAGGCGCGTTTGGGGGGCGGGCAAAAGCGCATTGATGCCCAGCACAGCAAAGGCAAGCTGACCGCACGCGAACGGATCGAACTGTTGCTCGATGAAGGTTCCTTCGAAGAATATGATATGTTCATCACCCATCGCTGCACCGATTTTGGCATGGCCGAAAGCAAGCCACGCGGCGATGGTGTGATCACGGGATGGGGCACCATCAATGGCCGCTTGGTCTATGTGTTCAGCCAAGACTTTACCGTGCTTGGCGGTTCCGTATCGGAAACCCACGCGCAGAAAATCTGCAAAATTATGGATATGGCCATGCAAAATGGCGCGCCTGTGATCGGCATGAACGACTCGGGCGGTGCGCGCATCCAAGAAGGGGTTGCCTCCTTGGCCGCCTATGGCGAGATTTTCCAACGCAATATTGAGGCCTCAGGCGTTATTCCGCAGATCAGCCTGATCATGGGGCCATGTGCGGGCGGCGCGGTCTATAGCCCCGCGATGACTGATTTTATCTTCATGGTCAAAGACAGCTCTTACATGTTCGTCACAGGGCCAGATGTTGTGAAAACCGTGACCAACGAGGTCGTCACAGCCGAAGAATTGGGCGGCGCCTCGACACATACCAAGAAAAGCTCGGTCGCGGATGCCGCCTTTGAAGATGACGTTCAGGCTATCTCAGAAGTGCGCCGATTGATTGATTTCCTTCCGCTATCCAACCGCGAAAAACCCCCAGTCCGCCCTTTCTACGATACGCCCAATCGGATTGAGGAGAGCCTTGATACGCTCGTCCCTGACAACCCCAACACGCCCTATGATATGAAAGAACTGATCGAAAAGGTCGCGGATGAGGGCGATTTTTACGAGATCCAAGAAAATTTCGCGAAAAACATTATCACGGGCTTTATCCGCCTTGAGGGGCAGACCGTGGGTGTCGTTGCCAATCAGCCGATGGTGCTGGCGGGTGTTCTTGATATCGACTCGAGCCGCAAAGCCGCCCGCTTCGTGCGCTTTTGCGACTGCTTCGAGATCCCGATCCTGACCTTGGTGGATGTTCCAGGCTTCCTGCCAGGCACGAAGCAGGAATATGACGGGGTGATCAAGCACGGCGCAAAGCTGCTCTTTGCTTATGGCGAGGCGACCGTGCCAAAAGTCACTGTCATCACCCGCAAGGCGTATGGGGGCGCTTATGTCGTGATGGCCTCGAAACACCTTCGCGCCGATGTCAATTACGCGTGGCCCACCTCAGAGGTGGCCGTTATGGGCGCGAAAGGTGCCACCGAGATCCTGTATCGTTCCGAATTGGGCGATGCCGCAAAAATCGCGCAGCGCACCAAAGATTATGAGGATCGGTTCGCCAATCCTTTCGTGGCCGCAGAGCGTGGGTTCATTGACGAGGTGATCCAACCGCAATCCACCCGCAAGCGCGTTTGCAAAGCCTTTGCCATGCTTCGCAGCAAAAAGCGCAGCATGCCATGGAAGAAGCACGACAATATCCCGCTCTAGGACAGAACGGCCCATCATGTACATGAAAATCATGTTTAATTTATATTGGGAACTTCCTTTGACTGCGTATAGGATGCGCGCAAGCCATGAGTTCATGGCCAAAGCGTTGCGCGAATTCGGGAGCGAATTTGCGCCTATAACAAAGTTGAGGAGAGCAAGATGTCAGCGAGCATCAAAATTATTCTGGTTGCGGCAGGTTTGGCCAGCCTTGCAGGCTGTGCACAACGCGCGCCTGTGCAAGACGAAGTCATCTATGTCGAGCCTGCGCCAATCATGCCAGAGCCTGTTTACAACAAATACCGCTGAACCGCGCTATAATCGGTTTGGGTTCACGATGGCCGCTCCTTACGAGGTGCGGCCATGATCAAACATCGCGGTTTCCCTTCCCGCCTTCCAGGCACCGATTATCACTTCACCATCCGCCGTGAAAGCCGTGAAGGGGCCACCCCCCTTAAGCGCCGCGAGCGTTTTGCGGATCGCAAAGCCGCAGATCGCCGCGCAGATGCAGCCTTCATGGAGGCGTTGTGGCTCTATTTTGGCGAGGCCCCTTTCGAGCGGGGAAATCTCGATGCAGGTCGCCTGTCATGGCTCTTCGGGCGCGAAATCATCGCCGCCGAAGACCCGTTTGATCCAGAAAGCTATGATGCGCTTTTGCGGATTGATGTGGCCCGCGCACAGGCCGCCTTCCCTGAAGCCTTTGATGGATCAGGCGTTTGGGAGGGGCGATCGGCATGAATCTGCCCATCTTCGACAGATTTCAGCGAATTGCCGCCGATGCCAAATCTGCGCCCGCTTCCCCGCTTGAAGCACGGCAGCCGCCTGCCCATATGATTGATCACGCAACGGATTTTACCTCCTATTCTAGCCGCTGCAGCGGGGCCCATGCGGCCCCAAGATGTTCCATCTATTCCCCTTCGAAAGGGTCGGTGCGCCCTGCGCATCGACCCTCTAGGATTGCATGGATAAACCATGTATTATTTTCGCATAGAGGCAGTCATCGGACAGGAGATCCAATATGCAAAAAACACTCAAACTCTTCGGCATCGTTCTTGTTGGCGCAATGCTTTCGGCTTGCGTCTCCTCAGATATTGAGCGCGCAGGCGTTGGCGCCGCTGCGGGGGCTGGTGCAGCTGTTATCTTGGATGGCGACATTGCCACAGGCGCCATTGTCGGCGCAGCAGGTGGTGCGCTTTGTGACGATGTGGGGCTGTGCCGCCGCTAACCCAGCGCAATACGTAAAAATTCAAATCGCCGCGTGTGGGGAAGCGCCCCGCACGCGGCTTTTTGTTTGAGACAGACGGCCAGCTTGGCCCAATAGGAAGGAACGTGAACCCATGTTCAAAAAAATTCTGATTGCCAACCGTGGCGAAATCGCCTGTCGCGTCATCAAAACCGCGTGCAAAATGGGCATCGCCACTGTGGCGATCTATTCCGATGCGGACCGCAACGCGCTGCATGTGCAAATGGCAGATGAGGCGTTGCATATCGGCCCCGCCCCCGCCAATGAAAGCTATATCGTCATCGATAAGGTGATGGCAGCCATCAAGGCAACGGGGGCCGAGGCCGTGCATCCCGGCTATGGGTTCTTGTCAGAAAATAAGAAATTCGCCGAAGCCCTTGAGGCCGCAGGCGTGGCCTTTATCGGGCCACCCGCAGGCGCGATTGAGGCCATGGGGGATAAGATCACCTCAAAGAAACTCGCCCAAGAGGCAGGCGTCTCAACTGTTCCGGGCTATATGGGGCTGATTGAAGATGCTGAAGAAGCGGTGAAAATCAGCAATGAGATCGGCTACCCCGTGATGATCAAGGCCTCCGCGGGCGGCGGCGGCAAGGGGATGCGCATTGCATGGAATGATGACGAGGCACGCGAAGGGTTCCAATCCTCCAAGAATGAAGCGGCAAATTCCTTTGGGGATGACCGCATCTTTATCGAGAAATTCGTAACCCAGCCGCGCCATATCGAAATTCAGGTTCTCGCCGATGGTCACGGGAATTGCGTCTATTTAGGCGAGCGCGAATGTTCAATCCAACGCCGCAACCAAAAAGTGATCGAAGAAGCCCCCTCGCCCTTCTTGGATGAAGCCACCCGCAAATCCATGGGCGAGCAGGCCGTGGCCTTGGCCCAAGCGGTGAATTATACAAGTGCGGGCACAGTGGAATTTATTGTCGATGGCAATCGCAATTTCTACTTCCTTGAGATGAACACCCGTTTGCAGGTGGAGCATCCTGTGACCGAGTTGATCACGGGCGTTGATCTGGTCGAGCAGATGATCCGTGTCGCCTATGGCGAGAAACTGCCTTTCGCGCAAAAGGATGTGACGCTGACAGGTTGGGCCATGGAAAGCCGCCTCTATGCAGAAGACCCGTATCGGAACTTCTTGCCTTCAATCGGCCGCCTGTCCCGCTATCGCCCCCCTGTCGAAGTGGCTGCGGGGCCGCTGTTGGAAAGTGGCAAATGGCAGGGCGATGCCCCCAAGGGTGATACGGCGACACGCAACGATACGGGCGTCTACGAAGGCGGCGAAATCAGCATGTATTACGACCCGATGATCGCCAAGCTGTGCACTTGGGCCCCAACGCGGGCAGAGTCCATCGAGGCCATGCGCCACGCCCTAGACGGGTTCGAGTTGGAGGGGATTGGCCACAACCTACCCTTCCTCTCTGCCGTGATGGATCATCCGAAATTCGTGTCAGGTGACATGACCACGGCCTTTATCGCCGAAGAATATCCCGAAGGCTTCGAAGGCGTGACCTTGCCTGAGGATCAAATGCGCCGTGTCGTGGCCGCCGCAACCGCAATGTATCGCGTCAGCGAAATCCGCCGCACCCGAGTCTCGGGTCGGATGGACAATCACGAGCGTGTGGTTGGCAATCACTGGGTTGCGCGCGTGGGTGAAACAGAATGGCCCGTGACCATTACGGCAGATCATGACGGGGCCACAATTCGCTTTGATGATGGTCAAGACATACGAGTGACATCTGATTGGCGGCCTGGAACGATGTTGGCAAAACTGACTGTTGATGGCGGCCCATTGACTGTGAAAGTATCAAAAATTCCGCAGGGCTTCCGCGTGCGCACGCGCGGCGCGGATTTCAAACTGTTCATTCGCAGCCCGCGCCAAGCCGAGCTTGCGCGCCTTATGCCTGAAAAGCTGCCCCCAGATACTTCGCGCCTTCTGCTTTGCCCAATGCCAGGATTGATGGTGAAACTCAGCGTTGAGGAAGGCCAAGAAGTCCAAGAGGGTCAGGCCCTTTGCACGGTTGAGGCCATGAAGATGGAAAACATCCTCCGCGCCGAGCGCAAGGGTGTTGTGGCCAAGATCAACGCCGCGGCAGGCGACAGCCTTGCGGTCGATGATGTGATCATGGAGTTCGAATAAATGCCCCTTGCCGCCCAAAGCCTAGCGGTTGCGCAACTCGTCCTGACGCAGGGCGAAATTGTCAATCGCACGGGTCAGTTCGCGCACATCGCGCGGGCTGGGGCGGCGCAGGCCAACACGGCCATCTTTTTGCAAAATCACGACTGCAAAACCACGCGGGCGCAAGGTGCTTCGAATGTCACTTTGGCCATCTGGATCAGTGTCGATGATCACCACAACATCGCGCTCCAACAACGGGGCGGGGCGCGCCGCAAGCCGCGCCATTTGTTCCGCAAATCGCGGATCGGCCTCGGTGTCGGCGAAAACAATCAGCGGTCGCGCCGTCCACAGATAGTCATCCAGACTGACATCTTCGGCCCGCAAAATCGGCAACTCCCCCCCCTCATCGGCCCATATGCCATTGGGGGCGAGTGCCATCCAGACTGTAATCGCGAAGGAAAGAACCCGTTTCATCACGCCTCCTGCTGATGAAAGACATATAGGGCCTAAGCCACGAAACCAAAGGCGGAAGCCACGAGAAACTGCGCCAAACAAGCATTTCCGCCACAAGGATTTGCGCCGCAGATGAAGGACAGAGGAAGACGGATATGACTGTGACCAAAAAAGACTGGCAAGAGCTCGCCTCGAAAGAATTGCGCGACAAGCCGCTTGAGAGTTTGAACATGGAAACGCTTGAGGGGATCACTGTCCAACCGCTTTACACCCAAGAGGACATCCAAGACTTGCCCCATATGGGGAATTTACCCGGATTTGCACCCTTCACGCGGGGGGTAAAGGCCACGATGTATACGGGCCGCCCTTGGACGATCCGCCAATATGCGGGTTTCTCAACTGCCGAAGAGTCAAACGCCTTCTATCGCAAGAACCTTGCAGCGGGGCAGCAGGGCGTCTCGGTCGCCTTCGACCTCGCCACCCATCGCGGCTATGACAGCGACCACCCCCGTGTCGAGGGGGATGTGGGCAAGGCAGGCGTGGCCATCGACAGCGTTGAGGATATGAAAATCCTCTTTGATGGCATCCCGCTCGATCAAGTGTCGGTGTCGATGACGATGAATGGGGCCGTTATCCCCATCTTGGCCAATTTCATCGTAGCAGGCGAGGAGCAAGGCGTGTCCCGAGCCGCCCTGTCTGGCACGATCCAGAATGACATCCTCAAAGAATTCATGGTGCGTAACACCTATGTATATCCGCCAGAGCCTTCGATGCGGATAGTGGCGGATATCATCGAATATACCTCCAATGAGATGCCAAAGTTCAATTCGATCTCAATCTCAGGCTATCACATGCAAGAGGCAGGCGCCAATTTGGTGCAGGAATTGGCCTATACTTTGGCCGATGGCCGCGAATATGTGCGCGCTGCGATTGCGCGCGGCATGAATGTCGACAAATTCGCGGGCCGTCTCAGCTTTTTCTTTGCCATTGGCATGGATTTCTTCATGGAAATCGCCAAGCTGCGCGCCGCACGCCTGCTCTGGTCGCGGATCATGGACGAGTTTGACCCCAAAGATCCCCGCTCGAAAATGCTACGCACCCATTGCCAGACTTCAGGCGTCAGCCTGCAAGAGCAAGACCCCTATAACAACGTGATCCGCACGGCCTATGAGGCCATGTCAGCGGTTTTGGGCGGGACGCAAAGCCTGCATACCAATGCGCTTGACGAGGCGATTGCGCTGCCCACCGAATTCTCGGCGCGTATCGCACGCAACACGCAATTGGTGCTGCAAGAAGAAACACGCGTGACCGATGTGGTCGACCCGCTGGCTGGGTCTTACTATGTCGAAAAGCTCACCCATGACCTCGCCGAAGCCGCTTGGAAACTGATTGAGGAAGTTGAAGATATGGGCGGCATGACCAAAGCGGTGGCTTCGGGTCTGCCGAAATTGCGGATTGAGGAATCCGCCGCCAAACGCCAAGCCATGATTGATCGTGGCCAAGAGGTGATCGTTGGCGTCAACAAATATCGCAAAGAAAAAGAAGACCAGATCGACATTCTCGAAGTCGATAATGACAAGGTGCGCGCGTCACAAATCGCGCGGCTTGAGCATATCCGCGCCACCCGAGATGGGGCGGCGGTTGAGGCGGCCTTGGCCGAATTGACCCGCCGCGCAGCAGAGGGCGGCAACCTTCTCGAAGCGGCCGTTGATGCGGCACGCGCAAGGGCCAGCGTAGGAGAGATCAGCATGGCGATGGAGAAAACATTCGGGCGTCACCGCGCCGAGGTCAAAACTCTCGCAGGGGTCTATGGCGCGGCCTATGAAGGCGATGCGGGCTTTGCACAAATTCAAAAAGATGTCGAAACTTTCGCAGAGGAAGAAGGCCGCCGCCCCCGCATGTTGGTGGTCAAAATGGGCCAAGACGGCCATGATCGTGGCGCCAAGGTGATCGCTACGGCCTTTGCTGATATAGGCTTTGATGTGGATGTCGGCCCCTTGTTCCAAACGCCCGATGAGGCGGCCCAAGATGCCATCGACAATGACGTCCATGTCGTGGGCATTTCCAGTCAGGCGGCAGGTCACAAGACCCTAGCACCCAAATTGATCGCCGCGCTCAAGGCGCAAGGTGCCGAGGAAATCATCGTCATTTGCGGCGGCGTGATCCCGCAGCAAGATTACGACTTCCTCAAGGCTGCAGGGGTCAAGGCAATCTTTGGGCCTGGCACGAACATCCCCGCCGCAGCCGCCGATATTCTGCGCCTTATCCGCGCGGCAAGGGGATAGTTTTGCAGCGCGCCTTTGGCGAAACCCCTTGAACCACAGGCAGCAATGCCGCAGATGTGAGGAAAGGAAAGTCTGGTTCAAAGGCGCGCGCAATCAATGGCATTGCCAATCAAACAACAAGCAGCGATTTGGGGGGGCATTATTGCCGTCTTTTTGGCGCTGTTATGGTTCTTGGGTGATGTCATTCTGCCCTTTTTGACAGGGGGGGCGATTGCCTATTTCCTTGATCCTCTCGCAGATCGGCTTGAGAAATGGGGCCTAGGTCGCGCGGCTGCTACAACCGTGATCTCCTTGGTTGCGCTTTTGGTAGTCGTGGCAGGTATTTTTGTGATCGTGCCGCTTTTGGTCGCGCAAGCCACGGCGTTAATCCAATCCGCACCGCAAATATTCAGCGAATTGCAGGCCTTTTTGACCCAACAGTTTCCGTCATTGATGGATGATGGATCGCCTTTGCGCCAATCCTTGGTGTCGGTCGACCAGACCATTCAGGCGCGCGGGGGCGAATTGCTTAATACGGCTCTCACGTCAGCAATCAACGTAGTAAACGCGATCGTGTTTATGGTCGTTGTGCCTGTTGTCGCCTTTTACATGTTGCTCGATTGGGATCGTATGGTAGCCCGTATCGATGAATTGCTGCCCCGCGACCATCGCCCCGTGATCCGTCAAATCGCCGCTGATGTGGATCGCACTTTGGCGGGGTTCGTGCGGGGTCAAGGCACAGTGTGTCTCATCTTGGGCACATTTTATGCCATCGCGCTCATGGTCGTTGGTTTGCAATTCGGGCTTGTGGTGGGTTTGATTGCAGGGCTTTTGACCTTTATCCCCTATGTTGGCGCTTTGGTGGGGGGGCTTTTATCCATAGGGCTTGCCCTTTTCCAATTCTGGGGAGATTGGTGGAGCATCGCCGCCATCGCAATTATCTTTCAAGTCGGGCAGATGCTTGAAGGGAATGTATTGACCCCGAAACTGGTCGGCTCCTCCGTTGGGCTGCATCCCGTTTGGCTGATCTTCGCGCTCTCAGCCTTTGGGGCGGTGTTTGGATTTGTCGGGCTTCTGGTTGCTGTGCCCGTGGCCGCAGTGATCGGCGTTTTGGTGCGCTTTGCCATAACCCGCTATCAGGCAAGCCTGCTCTATCGCGGGCTTGAACCCCCGCAGGACGACTGACATGGCCAAACAGATGCAATTTGATCTGCCCTATCGCGCAGCTATGGGGCGGCAAGATTTCTTTCTTTCCCCCTGCAACGCGGTTGCGGTCGCGGGCATTGACGCATGGCACCATTGGCCCTTGTCAAAGATGATCTTGATCGGGCCTGAAGGCGCGGGAAAAACCCACCTCGCCCATGTGTTTGCGGCACAATCAGGGGCGCTGATCCACAACGCAACGGGGCTGCAAGAGGCAGACATCCCAAAACTCATGCAAGCCTGTGCTTTGGTAATTGAAGATTGCGACCAAATCGCAGGCGATGCTGCGCGTGAGGAAATGCTGTTTCACCTGCACAATGATGCAGCCACCCGTCAAGCGCCACTCTTGCTGACCGCTCGTGACAAGCCAGAGGCGTGGGGCATCGCCCTGCCCGATCTTGATAGCCGCTTGCGTCAGGCCGATCTGCTGCGCCTTGAGGCCCCAGATGATGCGGCCTTAATGGCGGTCACGATGAAACTGGCCCATGATCGCGGCATCAGCCTGCCTGCATCAGTCCTGCATTACGCGCTGCCCCGCATTGAGCGCAGTTTCAAAGCCGTGATCGATTTTGTGATAGAACTTGATCAACAAGCCCTTTCTGAAGGAAAATCCCCAAGCCTTTCGCATGCCCGTGCAATCCTTGGGATGGAGGGGTGAGCTAATTTTGACTGTTATTGAATTGTGATAGAGAGCCAGTAAAGACGCAGGCATGACACATTTTACAGATTTCCTGAATGCCCCCATGCCTGATCCCGTGACCCTTCCTGAGCGGGAGATCACGGGGCCTAGCCGTTATTTCAACCGCGAATTGAGTTGGTTGGCCTTCAATTGGCGCGTTTTGGATGAGGCGGAAAATCCGCGTGTTCCCTTGCTTGAACGGGTGCGCTTTGTGTCAATCTCGGCAAGCAATCTGGACGAGTTCTACACTGTGCGCGTGGCAGGTTTGCGCGAATTGGCCCATAGTGGCAACACAACCCCATCTGACGATGGGCGCACTGCGATTGAACAGCTCAAGCTCATCAACGCGGATGCGCGCAAATTGATGACCTATCAACAACAGGTGTGGCGCAAGCTGAAATCCGAATTAGAGACCGAAAAGATCACGGTCTGCACCCGCGCCAATCTCAAGGCGCGCGACAAGGCAGATCTTGAGGAGATTTTCATCCGCCGCGTCTTTCCAATCTTATCGCCCTTGGCGATTGACCCCGCGCATCCGTTTCCCTTCATCCCAAACGAGGGGTTTGCCCTCGCCCTCCAGATGAAGCGTAGCAAAGATGGGCGGATGTTATCGGCGCTGCTGCCAATCCCTGCGCAAATTGATCGCTTCATTCGACTGCCCGCCGCAGAAGGCCAAGCGCGGTTCTTGCCCCTTGAAGAGCTGCTGCTGCTGCATCTTGGCAAATTATTTCCTGGCTATGAGTTGACAGGTTCCTGCACCTTCCGCGTCCTGCGCGACAGCGATTTGGAGGTTGAGGAAGAAGCCGAAGATTTGGTGCGTGAATTTGAAACCGCCCTCAAACGCCGCCGCCGTGGCGAAGTGGTGCGCCTTCAAATCAGCGCGGGCGCGCCCGAAGATCTGCGCGACGAGATCATCGACCAATTGGGCGTGGATGACACTGAGATTGTCGAAGTGCGCGGCATGATTGGCCTTGTGCATCTCAAGGAGTTGGTGATTGACGAGCGGCCCGATTTGCTGTGGCCCGCCTTTGCCCCGCGCGTGCCAGAACGGGTGCAGGATTTTGAAGGCGATATGTTCGCTGCAATCCGCCAAAAAGATATGCTTTTGCATCACCCCTATGAAACCTTTGACATGGTGATCCGCTTCCTCGCGCAGGCGGCACGCGACCCGAATGTTGTGGCGATCAAACAGACGCTGTATCGCACCTCAAATGAAAGCCCGATTGTGGCGGCCCTGTGTGAAGCGGCGGAAAACGGCAAGTCAGTTACGGCCCTTGTCGAGTTGAAAGCCCGTTTTGACGAGGCCGCCAATATTCGGCAGTCACGCAAACTCGAGCGCGCAGGCGCCCATGTGATCTATGGCTTCATCAACTATAAAACCCATGCCAAGATCAGCTCGGTTGTGCGCCGTGAGGGTGACCGATTGGTGACCTATACCCATTATGGGACAGGCAATTATCACCCGATCACGGCGCGGATTTACACCGACCTTAGCCTCTTTACCTGTGACGATTCTTTGGGGCGCGATGCGGTCAAAGTGTTGAATTATGTGGGCGGCTATGCCGAACCTGAGGGGTTGGAAAACCTCGCTATCTCGCCCATCAACCTTAAATCGCGCATCTTAGAGGAAATCGATGCCGAGATTGCCCATGCAAAAGCGGGTCGCCCTGCGATGATGTGGGCCAAGATGAACAGTCTCATCGACCCCGATGTGATTGACGCGCTGTATCGCGCATCTCAGGCAGGGGTGCGGATTGATCTGGTGCTGCGCGGCATTTGCGGCTTGCGTCCCAATATCAAAGGGCTGTCTGAAAATATCCGTGTCAAATCCATCGTGGGCCGCTTTCTCGAACATTCCCGTATCGTTTGCGTTGGAAATGGGGCGGGGCTGCCTTCGAAAAAGGCACGGGTCTATATTTCTTCGGCTGACTGGATGGGCCGCAATCTCGGTCGCCGCGTAGAGACTTTGGTCGAATGTAAAAACCCGACTGTAAAAGCGCAGATTGTCAGCCAAATTATGGCGGCGAATATGGCAGATGTCGCGCAATCTTGGATGTTGCAGCCTGATGGAAGTTTCCTGCGCCCTGATCTGAGCGTGATTGACCAACCCTTCAATTGTCACCGCTTTTTTATGGAAAACCCATCCCTTTCAGGGCGGGGGTCTGCGGGGGCAAATGATGTACCCGAATTGACCCATACAGAAGATTGACGCAAGACCACGCTTTGTGAAACAACCAATTCCATGAGTATCGTGGTGCCCGCTGAGAAATCCGAATTGGTGGTTGAGGATCATCCTGAATGGGGGCCTTTCGGCGCGCCACTTTTTGATGCCGATCATGCCCGTTCGCTCTCTCGGGTGGGGGTTATCGACATCGGCTCAAACTCTGTGCGGATGGTGGTGTTTGATGGGGCCGCCCGCAGCCCTGCCTACTTCTACAATGAAAAAATTCTCTGTGGCTTAGGGGAAGGCTTTGCAGAAACGGGGCGCTTGAACCCAGAAGGCCGCCAGCGCGCCCTTGTCGCGCTGCGCCGCTTTGCCACGCTGTGCAAGGGCATGGGGGTGGCACCTCTTTTGACTGTGGCCACTGCGGCGGTGCGCGATGCTCAAGATGGCGCGGACTTCCGCAAAGATGTGCTCAATCAAACAGGCCTCGCGATCCGCATCGTAACTGGCGAAGAGGAGGCCCGTCTTTCTGCGCAGGGCGTTCTCTTAGGATGGCCAGGGGCCTATGGGTTGATCTGCGATATTGGTGGCTCATCAATGGAATTGGCCGCCCTTGAAGGCGGCGGAAGCATCGGGCGGCGCAGATCGGTGGATCTTGGGCCGCTGAAGCTGATGGGGATCACAGGCGGCAAACGCGCAATCAAGGCGCATATCAAAGCACGCATTGCAGATCTCAAGGCTGAATTTCCCGAAGATCACCAAAGGCTGTTCTTAGTCGGCGGGTCATGGCGCGCTATCGCGCGGGTCGATATGGAGCGGCGCGGCTACCCGCTTAAGGTTTTGCATGAATATCGCATGACGCCGAAGGCCATTCTTGAAACGATTAAATATATCGCCAAGACCGATATCGAGACGCTGCGCGCACAGACAGGCACCAGTCTTGAACGTCTGCGCCTTGTGCCCCTTGCGGCGATCGTGCTGAAGGAATTGCTGCGGCAGTTGAAACCACGCGATGTTGCCATCTCAAGCTATGGCATCCGCGAAGGTCTGCTCTATGAACAAATGTCCGAAGAGCTGCGACAACGCGACCCGCTGATCGAGGCCGCCCGCCACGCCGAAGCCATGTCAGCCCGCATTCCAGGGTTTGGGCGCAAACTATATCATTTTGTTGAGCCGCTTTTTCTACAGGCAAAGCCTGCAAAAAAGCGACTGATCCGTGCGGCGTGCTTGCTGCATGATGTCTCATGGCGCGCGCATCCCGACTATCGGGCCGAGACATGTTTTGACAACGCAACGCGCGCCAATTTGGGCGGGCTCGCCCATTGGGAACGCGTCTATTTGGGTCTTGCCCTATTGCATCGGTATAAATCGAACCGCGAGGCGACACATTTTGACACCAATCTCTTGACCCTTTTGCCCGAGGCAGAGGTGCAAGAAGCCGAGATTTTGGGGCGCGCCATGCGCTTTGGGGCGATGCTGACCTTGGAAAAACCGCTGGATCATTGCTATCTCGAAGTGAACAGGCGGCGCAAAAAATTGATCCTACATTTGCTCAGCGATGCAGCGGATGACCTGTTTGGCGAAGTCGCCCAAGCGCGTTTCGGGGCTTTGGCCTTGTCTATGGGTCTTACGCCCACCGTCACCGATGAGCGCAGCAGCCGATGATCCGCGCCAAACCCCGTTTGGCCGTGCGCGGCCTGTTGGTGGTGGCAGACAAGCTGTTGCTTGTGAATGCCTATAAGGGGCGTGAAGGGGCGCTTTATTGCGCCCCGGGCGGTGGGGTTGAGGCAGGCCAATCCCTTCCCGAAAACCTGCAGCGCGAATTTCACGAAGAAACGGGGCTGACAGTGGAGGTAGGTGCGCCCTGCTTGGTCAACGAGTTCCACGACCCTCAAGGCACATTTCATCAGGTCGACATTTATTTTCATGTGACCCATATCGCGGGCAATCTTACGGGAGAGTGGAGCGATCCTGAGGGTGTGGTGAGCGAAAGGCGCTGGGTGACGCGCGCAGAGCTTGCGACCCTAAGGGTGAAACCTGATAGCCTTGAACGCGTTGCATGGGATGGCGAGATCATGATCTATGACGCGCTAGAGCCAATTCTGCGCTAAGACGCTTTATGCGCGCCCGTCAGACCATAGGCCACGCCACCAATGACCACGAGGCTTGCAGCGATCAAATGCAGCGTCAAAACCTCGTCCAACAGCAGCACACCACCCAAAATTGCCAAAGGCGGCACACTGAGCTGCGCAAGCCCTGCGCGGGCGGCACCCAGATGCGGCAAGATCGTATACCACAGCGCATAACCCATTCCCGAGGTCACCGCACCTGACAGGATCGCCAAACCCCGCCCCGTTGCATCGGCAGTCTGACCTTCGGGAAGGGGAAACAAGAACAGGGCCAAGGCGCAAAGGCCAAAGGCAATCCAAAAATTCACGGCTGTTTCAGGGATCGGGTCGCGGGCCTTTCGCCCCAAAAGCGAATAGCCCCCCCATCCCATCCCTGCGACCGCAATTGCGGTGACCGCATCTAGCGGCAAAGTGATCTGCCCTTCTGGCAGAAGCAACCAAACCAACCCTGCAAGCGCGACAGCCGCGCCCCCCAAGCGGCGGGGTGACACCCCCTCCCCCAAAAGGAGCGATCCTAAAAACATGGTTAATTGCACCGCGCCAAAGAGCAGCAAAGTGCCCAAGCCTGCATCCAATTTCAAATAGGCCAATGAAAAGCCCAACATATAGGTCGCAAGGCAAAACCCGCCCGCAAGGCGCATCTTGGGATTGGCGCGCGCAATCGTCAGAAACGTCCGCCCGCGTAAAATCACACTCAAGCCAAGCAGCGTCACAGCGCCCGCAGCCACACGCCAAATTGCGAAATCCCCAACGCTGATATGCCCCCCCGCCACGGCCATACGGTTCAGCACCGAATTGGCAGCAAAAGCAATCAAGGTGAGAAAGGCCGCGAGGATCAACCGCGTCATGACAACAGCCTTTGCACAATATCCCCGCGCGCATAGGCAATCTGCCCGCCCGCGATTGTGGCGGCCACCGCATGGCTTTTGGCGTCAAGGATAACAAAATCGGCGCGCTTGCCCGTGGCAATCACACCACGATCCTCCAAACCCAAAAGCCGCGCAGGGCCAGAGGACACGAGCGCCCAAGCCTCCATCAAACCCATTCCCCCTTGCCACAAAGTCAGGGCGGCGCGCAGCAAGGCAGGGTAATGATAATCTGACGCCAAAGCATCGACCAAATCCGCTTCGACCAAAAGCCGCGCAGAGACCTTGCCCGCATGCGACCCGCCCCGCAGAACATTGGGCGCCCCCATCACCACGCCATGGCCTTCTGCGCGCGCGGCCTTTGCGGCTTCGACTGTTTCAGGAAATTCCGCCAAGCTGACACCAATCTCCGAGAATTGCGCATGGGCGGCGGGGGTTGCGTCATCATGGCTGCCCATCACCACCCCAAGTTCAGCAAGCTGTCCCGCCAGATCACGCAAGGCAGGCATCACTTCGGGCTTTCGGTCATGGAGGCTGTGCAGAAACGCGAGATGCGCCTCAGGCGAGCGGCCTGCCTTAAGTGCCTGCCCCGTCAAACGCGGCGGGCGTTTTCCCGCCGCTAAGGCCTCATGCGGCAGATGATCATTAAACACCACGCAAGCGATTTGGTGATCGCGCACCAAGTCTAAAATCGCGGCGTAATGGTCGACCATATTCATCTCAACGCGCAATTGCAGACGCAAATCACAGATCAAGTCCTGCGCATCTTGCAAGGCGCGGGCCATGGCGGCGGCAAAATCGGGGCCGCGCATCCCCCCCTCCCAAGAGTAGAATTGTGCAAGCATGGCTGTCGTTATCCCATTGGCCGCCAACTCCGCCTCGATGGGACGTATCCCCTCGCGCGGGTCAACAACGGCCCCACGGCGGGGCGCAACATGGCGCTCGAACCCATCGCCGTGGAAATCGACCAATCCCGGCAAGATGATATAGCCAGATAGATCAATACAGCGCGGGCCTTGATCTTGGGTGATGACCCCCTCCGCCATGCTCACAGGGCGCGGCGCAAGCCCCTCAGGGCCCAAGACCTCAGCCCCCATTAGCGTCAGGTTCAGACCCAGCATGCGCCCTATCCCGCAGATGGATCGCGCCAGCGATTGACGATTGGATAGCGCCGATCCAACCAAAAAGCGCGGGACGTCAGCCGCGCCCCCGGTGCGGATTGAAAGCGTTTATATTCCGAAATGTAGATCAAATGCTCGACCCGCTTGACTGTCGCGGCATCAAACCCTTGTGCAACCAAATCTGCAACGCTTGCCTCTTGATCTATCAGCCCCTCAAGGATGGCATCCAAAACCTCATATGGCGGCAGGCTATCCTCGTCTTTTTGATCATCGCGCAGTTCCGCCGATGGCGGCTTTTCAATCACCGACACAGGCATCACAGGCCCATCTGGCCCTTTCATCCAAGCGCGGTGGTTGGCATTGCGCCAATGGCATGTCGCAAAGACGCGCGTTTTATAAAGGTCTTTGATCGGGTTATAGCCCCCTGCCATGTCGCCATAGATGGTGGCATAGCCTACCGCGACCTCGGATTTATTGCCTGTGGTCAACAACATTTCGCCGAATTTATTCGACAACGCCATCAGAAGAACCCCGCGCAAACGGGATTGAATGTTTTCCTCGGTCAAATCTGGATCGCGGCCTGCAAAAAGCGGGGCAAGCGTGGCCTCAACCGCCTCTTTCGGGGCCTCAATCGGCAAACTGTCAAGCGTGACCCCAAGCATCTGGGCCACATCGCGGGCATCCTCAAGCGAAGCCTGCGAGGTATAGCGCGAAGGCAGCATCACGCAATGCACATTTTCAGGGCCAATGGCATCGGCGGCAATGGCCGCAACCAAGGCAGAATCCACCCCGCCCGACAGACCCAAAACCGCGCGAGAAAACCCTGCCTTGGCCATGTAATCACGCAGACCCAAAACCATCGCGTGGTAATCCGCCTCGATGTCATCGGGCAGGCGCGTCAGGTCAGTCTTGTCAATCTGCCAGCCCTCAGCCCCCTCTCGAAGTGTCAGATGGGTCATGCCTTCTTCAAAGGCGGGCATCTGCGCCACCAAGGCCCCGCCGTGGTTCAAGGCGAAACTTGCACCATCAAAAATCTGATCATCTTGCCCACCGACAAGGTTCAGATAGATCAATGGCAGGCCCGTCTCGATCACGCGCGCGACCATACGGGTCTGCCGCAATCCCATCTTGCCGCGATGATAGGGCGAGCCATTGGTGACAAGCAAAACCTCTGATCCTGCTTCGGCGAGCGTCTCGGTAATGTCCTCATGCCACGCATCTTCACAAATCGGGATGCCGATCCGCACAGGGCCAATGCGCACGGGGCCAGACGGATTGCCTGACTTGAAATACCGCTTTTCGTCAAAAACGCTGTCATTAGGCAAATGATGTTTATTGATCCGCGCAATCTGCACGCCGCCTTGCAAAATGACATAGGCGTTGTTGATACCCCCGCCTTCGGCAGGCAAAGGCAGGCCAATCCCACAGGCAGGGCCATCCTTAGTGGCCTCTGCCAAATCTTCTAAGGCCTGCGCGACCGAGGCCAAAAAAGCGGGCCGCGTGACAAGGTCTTGCAACTGATAGCCCGTCAGCGCCATTTCGGGGAACACCACCAAATCAGCCCCCGCATCCCGCGCTTCGGCCCAATAAGCCAAGACCTTTTGTGCATTGCCCGCGAGATCACCGACTGTGGGGTTAATCTGCGCAACACTCAAACAAAACCGAGACGCCATTTAGCTGTGCCTTCCCTACTCACTCACCCGAGGTTCTAGCAGATCAAACCCGCAGGCCAAGGCCATTGCGCATATTGATCGCACCCAAAGGCGCAAAAGACGTTGCGAGATGAAGCGGGCTTCAATAGTTTCTTTGACAAGGCCAGAGGAAGCAGATGGGACATTTGCTAAATATGCGAAACAAAATGCGCCCCTTGGAAAGGACAGCACAGGCAGCTTTGCTTGGTCTTTTTTTTGGATTGGCGCCGCAGAGCGGGCTTGCCCAAGAGGGCGAAATCATCCGTGACGAACAGCAATATGACAATGGCGCGATCTATCGCGGGCAATTCCGCAACGGGCTGCAACATGGGACGGGCACCTATACTTTGCCCAACGGGTATGAATACACGGGTCAATGGGTTGACGGCCAAATTATGGGCGAAGGCCGCGCAACCTTTCCTGATGGGTCAGTCTATGAAGGCGCGTTTGTGGCGGGCAAACCCAATGGCCAAGGCACGATCACCTTTGTCGATGGATCAACCTATACAGGCACTTGGGCAGACGGCCTCATGTCAGGCGAAGGGCGCGCCTTTTATTCCAACGGAATGACCTATACGGGCAGCTTTGTCGCGGGCCTTCAAGAGGGACAGGGGCGGCTGTCCAACACCGATGGTTATGTCTATGAAGGTGGGTGGCAATCGGGCCATAAGCATGGCCAAGGAAGCCTCACTTTCCCAGATGGCTCAACATATGTGGGGGAATTTCTCAACGATATGCGCCACGGCGCAGGACGTTTGGAAACCTCGGATGGCATGGTGTTTGAGGGCGCATGGGAAAATGATCAAATCAATGGTCAAGGCAGCCTGACCCAACCCAATGGCGATATTTATGAGGGCGGTTTGGTCAATGGCGCGCGCCAAGGCCAAGCCGTGGTGCGCTACGCGAATGGCGATCTCTATGAGGGCGAATTTCTCAATGACCGCCGCCATGGCCAAGGTCGTTTCACAGGGCATCAGGGGCTTGTTTATGACGGCCAATGGGTCGAGGGGCGCATTGAGGGGCAAGGCGTGATGACCTACCCAGATGGGGTGGTCTATGCTGGCGGATTTGAAAATGATTTGGCCCATGGGACGGGAACCATAACCTATCCTGACGGCACCAAATACGAGGGCGATTGGGTCGCGGGCGCGATGCAAGGCTTTGGCATTGCGGAATATGCCGATGGGTTGCGCTATGAGGGCCAATTCCTCAATGGGCGCCAACACGGCCAAGGGGTCATGACCTCAACCAACGGCTATCGCTACGAGGGCGGATGGAACGCAGGCCTGCGCGAGGGAGAAGGGATCACAACCTATCCTGATGGCAGCAGCTATCGTGGGCAATTCGTAGGAGGAGCGCGCGAAGGCATAGGCCGCCTCGAGATGGCCGATGGGTTTACCTATGAGGGCGCTTGGCGCGCAGGTGAAATCACAGGCCAAGGCGTGGCGCGCTATCGCTCGGGCGATGTTTATGAAGGGACGTTTGAAAACGGAACCCACCAAGGTCAAGGGCGACTGACCTACGCCACGGGCCAAGTGGTAGACGGGCTGTGGGAAAACGGCCAATTCGTGGGCGCGGGGGCGGCGGATTTGCCACCTGCCCCCGAAACCCCTGATGTCAGCGAACCGCAATCGCAGTAAAATCAGGCCGCGATCAGCCCCATGCTTTCGAGTTTCAACAGCACCTGCTGCGCGCAGTAATCCACCTCCGTGCCTTCGGTATCGACCACCAATTCTGCGGCGGTTGGGGCCTCGTAAGGATCAGAAATCCCTGTGAATTCCTTGATTTTGCCCTCGCGCGCCAATTTATAGAGACCCTTGCGGTCACGGCGCTCGCATTCTTCAAGGCTGGTGGCCACATGCACCTCAACAAAAGCGCCAAAGCTTTCGACCATCTCGCGCACCGAGCGGCGGGTCGCGGTATAGGGCGCGATGGGGGCGCAAATGGCGATCCCGCCATTCTTCGTGATCTCCGAGGCGACATAGCCGATGCGGCGAATATTGATATCGCGGTGTTCCTTGCTGAACCCCAATTCCGAGGAGAGATGCTTGCGCACCACATCCCCATCAAGCAGCGTCACAGGACGGCCGCCCATTTCCATCAGCTTGACCATCAGGGCATTCGCAATGGTCGATTTGCCCGAGCCTGAAAGCCCCGTGAAAAACACCGTAAAGCCCTGCTTGCTGCGCGGTGGAGAGGTGCGGCGCAATTCCTTAACCACCTCAGGGAAGGAGAACCATTCGGGAATTTCCAACCCCTCGCGCAGGCGGCGGCGCAGTTCCGTGCCCGAAATATCCAGAACTGTATCGCCCTCTGGCACCTCATTGGCGGGGTAATATTGGGCCTTTTCTTGCACATAGACCATGTGCTTGAAATCCACCATCTCAAGGCCGATTTCATCTTGGTGCTGCTTGAACAGCTCCTGCGCGTCATAGGGGCCATAGAAATCTTCGCCGTTTGAATTCTTTCCTGGCCCCGCGTGATCGCGCCCCACGATGAAATGGGTGCAGCTATGATTGGCGCGGATCAAGCCGTGCCAAACCGCCTCGCGCGGGCCAGCCATACGCATGGCAAGGTTCAGCAAGCTCATGGTTGTGGTTGCGGCAGGGTATTTATCAAGCACCGCCTCGTAGCAGCGCACACGGGTAAAGTGATCCACATCGCCGGGCTTTGTCATGCCAACCACAGGATGGATTAATAGGTTTGCCTGTGCCTCTTTGGCGGCGCGGAAGGTCAATTCCTGATGCGCGCGGTGCAGCGGGTTACGGGTTTGGAAGGCAACAATCCGCTTCCACCCCAATTTGCGGAAATAGGCCCGCATCTCGTTGGGCGTATCACGGCGTGCGCGGAAATCGTAATGCACGGGCTGTTGGATGCCCGTGATCGCCCCGCCCAAATAAACGGGGCCTGCCACATGATGCAGATAGTTCACCGCAGGATGGGCCAGATCATCTGCGCCAAACACCTTTTCTGCCTCGCGCGCCTTATTCGGCACCCATTTGTCAGAGATAGAGAGGATCGCAAGGATCACCCCCTCTTGATCGCGAAGTGCGATATCTTGGCCCGTCTCGACCTTGGCGGCGAAGTCCTCGGAAATATCAAGCGTGATCGGCATCGGCCAAAGCGTGCCATCGGCCAGACGCATGGTCTCAACCACGCTGTCATAATCCTCCTGCCCCAAAAACCCTTTGAGCGGGTTGAACCCGCCATTCATCAGCAATTCCAAATCGCAGATTTGGCGCGGGGTCAGATCCCATGAAACCAACTCCGCGGCCTCAAGCTTGAGCTTCTGCGCGGGCTCGTAAGAGACATAAAGTTCAGGGATCGGGGCGTGAAATTGGGCAGCCATCAAGTTTACTTTCCAACAAAGGTCAAAACATTAGGGGCCGCAAAAAACGACACGGCCCCGCATTCAGCGCCGCCATAGACCCCGAATGTGGCGAAATTCAAGCAAAGCTGCCTTTTTTAAAGAAAAAAGAAACGGCGTGCTTGCCGATCCGCCGCAAACGAAATGGCGGTGCTTAAAAATCGGCAATTACGCAGCCCCTGTTCTTAGGCCTATTCGGCGGCTTTCACGTCACCTGCCGCTTGTTCCGCCAACCATCGCTCGGCATCCAAAGCGGCCATACAGCCCATGCCCGCGCTTGTAACCGCTTGGCGATAGGTGTGGTCGGTCAAATCCCCCGCCGCAAAAACGCCAGGGATCGAGGTGCGGGTCGTGCCAGGTTCAACCCAAACATAACCGCCCGAATGCAGCTTGAGTTGATCCTTGATCAAATCGCTGGCAGGTGCATGGCCAATGGCCACGAAAAACCCTTTGCAAGGCACTTCGGTGATGGCGCCTGTCTCGACATGGCGCGCTTTGACTGCCTCAACACCACGGGGGGCATCTGTGCCGACCACCTCATCCACCTCGTGGTTCCAGATCACCTCGATTTTCGGATTTTTGGAAAGGCGATCTTGCATGATTTTTTCCGCGCGCAGGCTGTCGCGGCGGTGGATCAATGTGACCTTTGAG
>Ga0255774_10000395_pt1 | contig 39656 bp, 35 predicted proteins | sample 101ome_17_FD_179972 | JGI IMG/M metagenome (GOLD analysis project Ga0255774, IMG submission 179972) | Coastal salt marsh microbial communities from the Groves Creek Marsh, Skidaway Island, Georgia - 101407AT metaG (version 2) | ecosystem: Environmental > Aquatic > Marine > Intertidal zone >... | reverse complement strand
AGCCGGCGGTTCTGGCCGCGCTCGACTATCTCGAGCAGCAGCCGCCGCGACCTCGGCCGCCTCAGCAGCGTATGGAGGATACTCGAAAAGTCGTCATCTTTGCGAAGCACGTTGAGGAGAATTGCCATGGTAAGCTGCCGCGGACAAAAGATTGCGCCGAGCTCGAGGGATGGGACCATGAGAACGCCGGGGCAGCACGTGTTCAAGTCGGCCAATGGTGGTACGATTTCACCACCAAAAACGACGGCGCTCGGAAGAAGCGCGTCGTCGAGGCCGCGGCACGCGACGACGACACGGCGACCCGAGCGGCGTTGCAGTACTTGGCGACGTGCGAGAAGCGAAACCACGGTGAATGTGACGTGGAGGGTGACTCGCGGAGAGTACGCATTCTTGCGAAGCACGTTCAGGAGACATGCCATGGCAAGCTGCCGCGGACAACAGATTGCGCCGAGCTCGAGGGATGGGACCATGAGAGCGCCGGGGCAGCACGCGTTCAAGTCGGCCAATGGTGGTTCAATTTCACCACCAGAAACGACGACGCTCGGAAGAAGCGCGTCGTCGAGGCCGCGGCACGCGACGACGACACGGCGACCCGAGCGGCGTTGCAGTACTTGGCGACGTGCGAGAAGCGAGACTACGGTCTATTTGACGTGGAGGGTGACTCGCGGAGAGTACGCATTCTTGCGAAGCACGTTCAGGAGACATGCCATGGTAAGCTGCCGCGGACAAAAGATTGCGCCGAGCTCGAGGGATGGGACCATGAGAGCGCCGGGGCAGCACGTGTTCAAGTCGGCCAATGGTGGTACGATTTCACCACCAAAAACGACGGCGCTCGGAAGAAGCGCGTCGTCGAGGCCGCGGCACGCGACGACGACGAGGCGAAGACCCAAGAGGCGTTGCAGTACTTGGCGACGTGCGAGAAGCGAGACGAAAAGAAACGATCCCGATGAACGACGAACACGTACGATGAATTATAAATAACAAGCCTTGTAATGATACGTGTTCGAATGAAGCTCGTCGCCGCTTCACCCATGTCGCCGTACCAGCCGAGTGCAAATGGCACGAATTCGCTGAGCGGCGCCGCGTTGGTGAGGTCGAACACAATCTTAACGCTGTCGTCAAAACTAAAAAGACAGGCCCGAAGCGCGTCCCCTCGCATCGTTCACGTTCTCTTCCGATGGCGTACCACAACCTTCGATTACAAAAAACAATTTCTATGGGCGTGCACGAGCACGCGAACAAGTCCTCTACTAACGCGGTGTATCGTCGTATCGATCGTCGATTGATTTCATTCATAGCGGTTCGCCGTCGGCGAGGCATGTGTCGATGTGGGCGTTAATTTCGTTGTTGAGCATCGTCGCTGGAAATTTCAGACCGCACACGCAACACGTCTTCGCCGCGCTGGCGGCGATTGTGAAAGGGTTCGTCGATTTCTTGGTCTTTTTCGAGCGCCCATCGTCGTCCGTCGCCGTTAAATCCACCGGCGAGCTTTTCGTCTTCGTCGTTTTCATCGTCTTCGTGTTCGTCGTCTTCGTCACCGCCTTCACGCCGCCGAAAAAGTCTACGATGGTCTTTGTTTTTCTGAAACACTTTGCGAACGAAACCGGGTCGATCGCCGTCGGGGCTTCGACGGTGACGCCCAATATGGCGTTCAAGTTTTCGTCGCCGTCGCCGTCGAGCAGCGCCAACGACGACGGATCGGTAAACTTCTCCGCCCATTGCATTTCAATCGTTTCTTTGACGTGTGGCAACAGCGAAGCGGGGTAGCGCAGACCTATCACCTTGCGTTTGTCGCTGCCAACGACTCGCACCGTCCGCATGCCACGATCCGCGCGGCTGAATTGCCGCGCGTGTCTTTCGAGCACTCTCTCGAGCTCGCCCCAGCACGACACGACGGCGCCGCTGATGACTGTGCAATCAACTGTTCGCTTGCCCGCCGAACACAAGCCACCCATCGCCATTTTAACTTGACAATTTTCACCGTGCATGCAATTCTTCTCCGTGAGATCGTAAACCGCTTTCCATGCGTTTTCCGCGTCGCTCGGCGATTGGCACATCGTGTACTTTTGGCGCAACTCGTCGTACTCCATCTCAAATAAACTCGCCCCCGTATTTGGACGGTACAACATGAACAAGTTCCTCGAGCCAGGCTTGCTGAGAGCGAGGACGACCTGGGCGCGTCCATACATTTCGCGTTTCATCAAATAGAATCCATCACGTTCGTGACGCTTGTTCTTTTCCAGAATTTCCGCCGCGCGGTCGTACGAAATGCCGCGGTCAATGAACACCTTTGTCGAGACCAACGTCTGTCCGTGGTAAGGATCCTTCAAAATGACGTTCGATGCGTCGTCGATGCGAATGGACGAACCGCCGAGATCACTCACGCCTTCGGTGTATTTCCCCTCAGCCTTTGCGAGCTTGATTTCACAATCCAAAATTTCATAGAAATACGCGAAGAAGACGTTTTGCACCTTCGTCGGCAAACCGAGCAAGCGGTTTAAAAATTTGCGAACGTCACCCAAATCTTTGTTGCCGTAACCGATTTCTTGTAAAAGCGTGGTTTCCTCGACAGAAAAGCCATCGTTGCGCAAGCCTACTTGAACGCCGAGTTCTAGAAGCGCTGAGCGAAGCTCGACTCTGCACTTCTCCCACGTCTTCGGAACCGTCTCGCCTTGAAAGTCTTTTTCGCTCACGTGCGACAGAATGCCTTCGAACGTCACACCCTTTGGAAGTTGCGCGTCGTAGTTGACGAGCGCCTCGTACATCTTTTTCAACGCCTGTCTTCCGAGAGATGAATCGAGATTTCCATCCGATAAATCGATCCCCGTCGCTGCTCGTCGATCGCCTCGCGTGAGCGCACCGAGGCTTTGCAACCTTCTCGCCACCGCCGCAACGAATCGCCGTTCGCCGCCGATGTTCGTCGAGCACATGACATACACGGGTCCGGACGTTTGATTCGAACGATGCGTTCGGCCTAGTTGTTGAATCGCCTTGTCCGCGCTCCAAGGAAGCTCAATGGTAATGTGCGTGCGTCGGCGAGTGTTCTTGGCGCCTTGCGAGGCGTGCAGTGAAATTCCGGTGCTCGCCGCGTCGGAGATAATCGCGACCAGCTTCTTACCTTCCATGAATGCGTTCTTCTCCGATATGTTGACGCCTATCACGTCGTTCTCACCGCTCAAGCTCGTACCTTTGCGAGACGCGGTCGATCCCCGAGATTCATAGATCAATCTACTTCCTCTCCGAACGATTCGACCGCTTCTTCCCGTCAGTTCGGCGACTTGATCGGCGCCGCCGAGGCCGTCGATGAGCGCGTCCAAAAAGTTGTCTGGGAGTTGCATCTGGCAAACCTTCTTGATCAGTTCCTCTCTGGCGTCGACGAGCTCTTGATCGACCATCACCGGCGCGTCGGTGTGAAAGCGACCAGAGTACTCGGCGCTTCCGTCGTCGACCCAATCAGGAGGCAGCTGCCTCTCCGCAGCGGCGCCATCCGACGCGCCTCGTATTTCCGTCGGAAAGTGCGTGGATAGAAAGCTCACCAGCATTTCGCGCGTCGTAGATAAAAATCCCCACTGCGTGACGTCCTCTCCAAACTTCAAATCAGCCGACGCGTCTTGCGATTCGCCCGTCGTCTGTAAACCGATGACGACGCAATGCCCGCGCGCGATCGCCTCGTTCGCTTTCGCGATAACCTCTGGAACCTTCATACTAATACACAACAATTTGAAGAAGCGTTGATGGACGCTCCAATACGCGCTCCATATATTTTTCTTCTCAACGCCCGTCCTTCGAGCAGCTTCGATGCACGCGCTTCGAATGAGTGAAATCATACCGCATGCGTCGTCGTACATTATGCGCTGATCCGTCGTAAGCATCACCACGTGTTGTTCGAATTCTGCATCCTTGAACGATAAGCCGCGACTGACGTACTTCCCGCTCGCCTTCATCTCCATGGCGAGCATCTCTAAAAATCCAACACCTCGCGATTTCATGCTCTCTATGAAAGCTTCTGAACTTTTGAAGGGCGTCCCTTGTCCCCAAAATCCCAATCTCGACAAATAGCTCATGTGCCCAACCTCGGAGATTCCCGTCGCGCTCGCGTAGACGACGCGAGCTTTCGGACATCGATCCTGAATGGCTATGACCGCCGCCGCGACTTTACTTCCAGACTCTGAGGATGCGCTGAAATTCTTCGCCTTGTGACACTCGTCGAAGACGATGACGCCGTCGGCGTCGGCGCCGCCGAACCAATCGATAATCTGATCTAAACGATTCTTCTTTTGCGTCTTGCTCACCAGAGTGCTGTACGTGGTGAAGAGCACCCCCTCTTTATAATCTTTCGACAGCCCGAACGCGCGCGTTTCGCGATCGAGTTCTTGACACGAATTGATCACCTTCACCGTGCACCCGAGGTCGCCCAAATCGCGCTCCGCGTCGCGATGTAAATCGGCCGAACTCGATATCCACACGGCTCGGCGACGCCCGCGAACGTAGTTATCTATGATAATTCCGCTGATCTGTCTTCCTTTACCAACTCCGGCGCCGTCGCCAATCATGAAACCGGAACGCTTACCATCCGGCGCGAATTCGCAGTGTTTTTGGCACGCGTACAAGATGCCTTCGAGCTGGAGTTGACTGAGTTTTCCATTCTCCACGAACTCGTCTCCCAACGCGTCGAAGAGAGGATACTTGGCCGGCGGAAGATCTATACTCGCCAACGACGCCGCCTCGGCGATGTCCCCTGGATGAATCTTTCCTCGCTGCGTCGCGAAAGAAGAAGAAGAAGACGCGCTCGCTCGCCGTCAGTCTCGTCTCGTCTCGTCTCGTCTCGTCGCCAGTCTCTCAAACTCTCTTCCTCGTGTGCGCGCGCGCGTCTACGCTCGCGCGCACCTTGATCGAGGTACACGCGTATCCGCTAAACACTTCCCCCACCACCTCGCTCACGCTCTCCTGCGCGCCGAGCCCGTCGTTTCCTCCTCGCTCGCTCGCCGGCAACTCGACCGCGACGTCCTCAGCCATCGACCTCGCTCCACGACGCGACGGACGCGCGCGACGGCGACGACGGCGAAGACGGCGAAGACGACGACGAACTCGATGTCCGACGACCGACCGACTCGACCGACGCGCGTCGCGCGGTGTCGTCGTCATCTCATCTCGCTCGGCTGTCGATCGAATTCGAAAAAAAAACGACGCGACCGACCAGACCACCGCGGTCGAGGCGAGAGGAAGAGGCGTGGAGACAGAGTTCGACGCGAGCGCATGCTCGCGAGGTGGACGCGCCAGGGTCGGCATCTCGGACACCGTCTCGCGCGCGCGGTCGCGGTCGAGGAGGCGAGAGGGAGAGGCGTCGGCGGCGGCGGCGGCGGCGTCATGGCTGAAGATGTTTCGAGCGGCGAGCGCGAGGGGTCGACGCGACCGTGGTGGCGACGACCGACGCTCGTGACGACGCGAACGGTGGGAACGAACGCGGGAAGTGGTGAGGCGTCGAGCTCGGGAGTTGATGAACGCGCGGCGGTTGAGGCGAAAGAACGCGTCCAGAGTAGCGTGTTGGCAACCTTTGGGAGCTGGTTCGCGCAACGAGGCGGCGAGATACACGCGTCGGTGAGGATGGTGTACCGTCCGGGCGCCGGGTGGGCGCTCGAGGCGGACGGCGAGATCCCGGCGGGTGAAAGATTGGTGTTTTTACCGACGGCGCTCACGTTGGGGTGTGGGACAAACGTGGTGAGCGAGCCGCTGCGTCGAGTCGTCGAAACGGTCCCCGACGAATTTTGGTCTTCGCGGCTCGGACTCGTACTATTGCGTGAACGCGTCGCGGGGCAACACTCGCCGTTCGCACCGTACATAAATTTATTGCCGTCTGTGCACGAGGGTTCGCCGACGTTTTATCCACCAGATGCCATTCGTGAGCTGCAATACGCTCCGTTGATTTCGCAAGTCGCCCGACGCGGAAAATTTCTCGCCAGCTTTGCGGGGAAAGGCTTGACGATAGATGACGGCGCGGATTACGTGAACGAATCTCATCCGGAGCGCCGGCGCGTGGAGATGACGATCGATGCGAACGCGTTGGGATGGGCATCGGTGTGCGCGAGCAGTCGCGCGTTCAAAATGTTTGGACGTACGCCTCTCCTCTTTCCAGTGATTGACGTGTGCAACCATTCGTTTGAGCCGTCCGCCAAAGTACAGTCGGTCGACGGAGGCGTGGAATTGGTGACGACGCGACATCTCAAGGCGGGCGAACCGATCGAGCTTAGCTATGGAAACCTCTCCAACGATGAACTCTTACTCGACTACGGCTTCATCGTGGAAAACAATCCATTCGACTCGGTGAAACTCAGGTGGGATCTTAAACTCATTCATCTCGCTCGCGAAATCGGTGGATTAGCCACCGCTCCGATCGGAGCAGCCGTGGTGGAGAAAGACGGCGTTCATAGCGCGTCGCCTGCGAGTGGTGACGACGCCGAAATACCTTTGACGTCGTGGCAAAAGGCGGCGATGGAGAGAATCGGACTCGGCGCAAACGACGAGTTGCGAGTCCGACCGAGCGGCGAAGTCATGGATAAGAAAGCGCTCGCGGCTCTTCGAGTTTTATATTCTAAGTCTCCGGCGGAAGCATCGAGAGCGGCGGATGCTCCGTACGGCGTATTGAACACAGAGGTGGTGTCGCGAGACACTGAAATCAAAGCGCTGCGCACAGCGATGTCGCTCGCGGCGCTCGCCACGGGCAACTTCCCGACCAACCTCGCGCAGGACCACGAAATTTTACGCTCGGCAAAGTCGCCCCAGGCTGCCCTGGCGATTCGCTTCCGAATGGAAAAGAAGAAAGTGCTGCGCGGCTGCATGTCGCAACTCAACAAAGCCATCGAACGCGCGGTGGCGTCGGCGTAATAGACGTCTCAGCGACGAGACCACTCCCGAAAACGCTTAAAAATATAATATAAAAGGACATCCTCGATGGCCCAGAAACCGTCTCCACGTCCGTCCGTCGTCCACAAGTCCCGTCGAAAACGCGCGCACGCGTAAACCCTAGCAGACCGCCGCCGACCTGTCCATCGATGCTCGAACTGAAGATAAAAAGTCTTCCAACGGTAATGCGCGCGACCGAAAAGACGACGCCGAGCGCGTGTCCCGGACGCGCGCGCGCGCGCGTCGAGACGGCGAACCGCGAGATGAGTGAATACACCTCGACGGACGCGCCCGCGACGGCGAAGGCGAGCGATGCGGGCACGTCGGTGCGACGGCAATTGAGCCGCGGTTCCTCAACGTTCAAGAAGTCGACGAGTGCGCTGCAACGGATGTTTACGGGCGCTCGTAAGACGATGCAACGGTCGTTCGGTGTGGATGATGCCGAAGACGACACGCACACGTGTTTGGTTTTGCACGGATGGCGGAGCAACGCGAGCGTGAGCGCAGTTCACGTTCGTCGCTTGCGTCTGCTCACGCATTACTCGAAGGCGCACTGCGTGAACGCGACTATGCAGGCTCCGCACGCGGCAAACGAAGCGACGGGCGTCTTGTACGATGGTCCCTGGTACTCGTGGGTCGACGCAATGGATGATTCGTATCCCGAGCATGAGCGAATCGAGGCGCTGTTGGTTGCTCTCAAGTCCATCGTACGATTCGTTCGCCATCACGGGCCGTACCGGTGCGCCGTGGGTTTTTCTCAAGGCGGCGCATTGATTTCTCTACTTTCGAACGAAGCCGTTTTACGCGCCCTCGGCGTGGAGAGCGGTTTCTTATGGGATCGATCGATCATTTGCTGCGGTGCGTCGTCTTCTCTCGTCGCCTTGGCGGAGAAAGCGCTCGGAATCGACTCGCTCGCAAGCTGCAAGTCGTCTCTGCCTTCGCTTCACATTTTTGGATTTCAAGACAAATTCAAACCACAAGGTGAAACCCTCATGGAGACGTTTGAGACGTTCGACGGGAACCAGAATTTGCTTCGTCACTGTCTATACTTTGACGCCGGGCACACCGTTCCGGCGTCGCTGGAGACGGATGTCGGATTCACAGAAGAAGTTCGAGCGTGGCGCGAGACGCCGTCGAATGCTGGCGAGAATGTCATCTTCGCGCCGGACGTCGAACAGTTTGGGATCGATTTGGATTACGTCTCGTTAAAGTACAACACGGTCTCCGAATCAATGCGACGAGAGATGGATGTTGAGAGAGGTGAAGTCGACGCGGGCGAGAGAGCGCAGACGAATATGACAACCTTCGCGACCATCGAGTCGTTGTGTTCGGCTCCTGACGTAGCGCAAACGAGAATGACGCCAAGCGACAATAAATTAATGTACGATGTCAGTACCGCGAGTCTGGTCGTTTGCGAGACGAAGGATGACTCTCACAAGCACGACGTTCTCGAGTTTCTTTCCCTCGCACCGAAAGAGTCTCCTCTTCTTTACGATCTCAACGGCGCGAGAATGACGTACGGTCAGGCAGCTGATTTCATCACATCGGGGGATGGGGACTTGCGGAAAATTGGCGTGCATCAAGGTAGTGTTCTCGCATACAACGTTCCTCCGGGTCCAGTCGGTGCTCTAGCCTTCTTGGCGGCGGCATCGCAGTGCACCGCCGTCCCTTTAGATCCAGGAATCGCTGAAGAGGACGCATTCGAAGCGCTCACATCGTGCCGCGTGTCCGTCGTAGCTTTGTTTCGAGGAACAGGCACCGATGCGATCGAAAAAGCGGCGAGTCGAGCAAATATACCGATCAAATGGTTGGCCATATCGAACGAGGGCAACGCTCGGGCGGGTTCGTACGCGCCGGAAGCTCCGGAAACTCCGAGCGGACCCGTGCTGCGAAAAGGCGCCGAAGAGGTCGGACTCCTATTGAGGACTTCCGGAACGACGTCAAAGTCGAAAGTCGTACCGTTGGTCATCGGATCTCTCACCAACAATGGGGCGACGCTCTCGCGGTCGCTTCAACTCACGTCGGAGGATGTGTGCATCAACGCGATGCCTTTGTTTCACATCGGTGGGCTTTCGTGTTCAATTTTGGCCACTATCGCCGCGCACGCTTCCGTCATTTGTTGCCCAAAATTCAACGCACAGGAATTTTACGACACGATCACGACGACGGAAGCGGTTAAACCAACATGGTATTCTGCGATTCCGACGATCCATTTGACGGTTGTGCAGTATGGAACCGCAGTTTCGCGAGGAACGCCTCCGGCTCATTCGTTGCGTTTCATTCGGTCCGGCGCGGCGGCGCTCAGCCACGCCGACGCTCAAAAGCTGCACGATTTTTGGGGATGTCCAATCATACCGACGTACAGCATGAGTGAACAAATGCCCATTTCTGGAAAGAACGTCAACTTACCGCTCGAGGATCGTGTAGATACCGTCGGTCAGCCCCTCTCGTGTTCGCTCGCTCTCGTCGGCGACGGTCACTGTAGACTCACGGCGCCGTTCGGGCAGCGCGGCGAACTTTCCATCAGCAGCTCTGACGTGATGAGCTCGTATCAAGACGCCGAGGAAGCGAATAATAAGACGTACTTTTATATCGGCGACAAACGTTTTTTGAGAACGGGTGATATCGCGAAAATGGACAAGGATGGTTTCATCTATCTCACTGGACGCAGCAAGGAATTGATAAAGCGCGGAGGAGAGCAAGTCAGTCCTCTGAAAGTGGAAGCAGTCTTGGTTCAGCATCCATTTGTGCGCGTCGCCGTCGTGTTTAGCGTTCCATCTCCGTTATGGGGAGAGGAGGTGGGTGCGGCGATCGTGCTCGAAGATGACTGCGAAGGCGACGAGGCGACCGCGCTGTCTTCCATCAAGTCGATGATGAACTCTTCGAAGGAGTTGTCGAGGTTTGAAATACCCGTGTATTGGAAGATTGTCGCCGATGACGACTTGCCTAAAACTTCGACAAAAAAGTACAAGCGCGCGGGCTTGGCTGATATTTTGGGCATCGGCGATGAGTCAAGAGCGCGAGCCTGCTCCATCAAATCGGGCGCCCGATCGAAACCCGCGGCGACGTCGACGGCTCTGGGCGGTTTACGCTACTGCATGGCTGTCGGCGTCATGTTCAATCACATCGGCGCCGTGTGGCAAGGTGAAGACGAACGGAATCCTCTCACCTACGGTCCTGCGTGGTGGTCGGCGAAGGCGACGACGTTTTATTTTCCAGCCACGACGTTCTTTGTGCTCGGAGGTTACACGCTCAGCGCCGCGTTGAACGGGAAAGAGGTGAAAAAAGGAACGTGGCTATCCTTCTACAACTCGCGGTACCAGAACCTCTTTCCTCTGTATCTCTTATCCTTACTCTTCGGACTGATCAACGTTCTCGTCGTCTGTCGTCCAAGCACGTTCAGTAGCGAGTTCAGTTGGCAACCGCATCCGGACACGCTGACGTTGTCGTCGGGAAGACTCGCCCAGTGCCAGACGGGACCCGTCGAGATGCCGTACGGCGCGTGGCTCTTCATGACGATTGTGGTTTTTTCGCTCGGATTACAAACGTGGTTCCCACTCTGGCTGCTCAGTTCATGGTTCATGTACTACACGTGGTTCAACGGCGTGTATTACTTCATCATCTTGGTCTTCCCGATGATGCACAACGCGCTCGCCCGCGTCAAGGGAGATTTGAAGGCTGTGAATAGATGGTTCATGATTTATTCTGCCGCCGCTTTCGCCACCGGTGGGCTCTTGGGGTTGTATTACGCGTTTCCATCATGGCAGGAGCACAGCGACGTGCACAAAGCGAAAAGCTGGAAGGAGAACGCGCAAAACATCTACGCGTTGTCGACGATGATGTTTCCTCCGTACTGGGTGCCGTGCGTCGGAACGGGTATGGTTGGCTACTTTTGGTTCGATGCGGTGCGCCCCGCCGAGTCGCACAGACGCGTCCTGTACGGTCACATCACGGATGGATTGACTCTCGCCTTCTTTGCGTTTCATCTCGCACACTTTCTCGATGAAAATTGGCCGTATCCCACAAACGTAACCGGAAAGATGTGGGAAGTCGTCCCCGAAGAACATCACAACTGGGCCACTGGCATCAAGAGATACGTTTGGTCGGTCATGATCACGCGACTGTATTCTCCTCTCATCGCCGTGTGGGTTACCCTGGTCTCGATCCCGGGTGGAAGCGTCACCACGAGGCTTCTGGAAACGAATCTGCTCACCAAGGTACTCGGTCCGACGAGTTACGGGTGCTTTTTGTTTCATCAAATTATCGGTCAGTGGTACTGGTGGGCGACTCGAGTCGGGAACGGGGTGCCGAGACCCGACGTCGGCGATAAAACGAGCTGGTCGTGGTGGGCGTACCCCAAGGAATATTACTGGTTTTCTCCGCAACCACTTCCAGTGGCGTGGTACGAATTCTTCTTCGTCGTCGGTCTGGTGACGTGCTTCTCCGCCGTGGCCGATCGCTTCCTCATCACGCCGCTGACGGTGATGTGGGTCAAGTTTATCAACTTTTTCCAGAACATCATATGGCCGGGCTCGGTGCAGACGAAGGGCGTCGACGGCGGAAAACTCTCGGCGGAGGAATCCGTCGTCGGCGCCGTCGCCGCGTTGACGGGCGTCGACGAGCGCATCTCTTTGGATGACTCATTCGACGAGATAGGTCTCGTCTCCGTGGGATTACCCGTCTTGGTCGGCTTAATCAACGCCTCCGAGCCAGTGGCTGTCATTTCGGCCCAGGAAATCGCTCACTGTCAAAATCTTCGGGCCGTCGTCGAAGTCGTCGAACGCAAGCGAATGCAAGCGGAAAACTCCGCCGGCGTCGGCCGATTCGACGACGGCGGGTCAGCGCATCGCTCGCGTCACTAACGAGAAGCTCTCTTAATCCTCTGTGAATCACGCATTGTGTACTTCGCGCGTTCCCGTCTCCTTCCCGTTCCTCCCCGTCTCCTCCTCCCCCTCCCCCTCCCCGCCCCTCGCCTCGCCTGGGAGCCCGACCGACCCCTCGTCCGTCACAATTCGTTCGTCCGTTCGTCATGAAGTACACGGTGACGAAAGATGCGGAGGCCGAGATCGAGTTCGAGGGCAAGGAAGGGATGGCCGGAGAGACGCCGAGAACCGTCGTCGAGGTGCGTCCGTCCGACGTCGCGTCTCCGCGCGCGAACGCGACGACGATGATGATGATGCGTCGGATGAATTTATCCGAATTATATCGCGTCGCGATGGATGACGACGAACGGTCGATCGGTCGCGCGCGATGCGCCCGCGAACGCGCTCTCGAGACGACCGATCGATGACGATCGACGCGATGGAACGACTGACGACGTCTCGGCGACGCGCGCACGCGCTTCGACGACGCGATGCGTAGGTGTTCAAGACCGCCGCGGAGGGCGAATTGAAGAACAAAATGGCGCTCAAGGCGTGCACGGGGGAGACGTGGACCGTGAAGGAGTACTACGACGATTGCGTGAAAACGGCGAAATCGTTCGTGTACCTCGGCGTGGAGCGCAATGATTCCGTGTGCATCTTGGGTTTTAACTCTCCGGAGTGGCTCATGTCGAACATGGGCGCCATCATGGCGGGTGGCTTCGCCGCGGGCATCTACACGACGAACGAACCGGCGGCGTGCGAATTCATCATCAGCGATTCCAGCGCGCGAGTCGTCGTCGTCGACGGTCAAAAGCAATTGGATAAGATTCTCTCCATCCGAAAGAATCTGCCCAAGTTGAAGGCGATCGTCATGTATCGCGACGAAACGTTTAGCGATCCCGAGGGCGCCAAGGATTCCTCCCTCGCCAAGGTGTACACCTGGAAGGATTTCTTAAAGCTCGGTGAGACGACGAGCGACGCCGAGCTCCAGGGTCGCATCGACGCTCAAAAGCCCGGTCACTGCTGCACGCTCATCTACACCTCGGGCACGACCGGTAACCCGAAGGGTGTGATGATTTCTCACGACAACGCCGTGTGGACGGCAAAATCCAACGTCTTGCACAACAAAGCCATCACCGCCGGCGATCTCCGAGTCGTGTCGTACTTGCCATTGTCCCACATCGCAGCTCAAATCGTCGACATTCACTCGCCTCTCATCTGCATCGTCGATTTTAAGAAGCCCGCCGCCGTGCACTTCGCTCGTCCGGACGCCCTCAAGGGAACGCTCAAGGACACGCTCATCGAGGCCAAGCCGACGGTGTTCTTCGCCGTGCCCCGCGTGTGGGAAAAGATGATGGAAGCGATGCAAGCGAAAGCCAAGGGAGTCACCGGTTTGAAGAAAAGCATCGCTGGTTTCATGAAAGGCAAGTGCGCTCAAACGCACGCGGCGTCTCAAGTTGGCGCCACCGTCGGCAAACCGTTCCTCGGAGGCCTTGCGGCGTCCTTCATGAAGAAGAAGGCGCACGCCGCTCTCGGTCTCGATCAAGCGCGCGTTTGCCTCACCGGTGCGGCGCCGATCATGAAGCACACCCTCGATTACTTTGGTATGGTCGGCATCCACATCCTGGAAGTGTACGGCATGTCTGAAAACACCGGCCCTCAGAACGTGTGCCAAACCAACTACTTCAAGGCTGGCACGTGCGGCCGACCGATTCCCGGCGTCGAGATCAAAATCGACCACGTCGCCGGCCGCGATAAGGAAGGCGAGGGCGAAATCTGCTTCCGCGGCCGTCACGTCATGATGGGCTACCTCAACAACATGGCGAAGACCAAGGAAAGCATCGACGAAGATGGATGGTTGCACAGCGGAGACGTCGGCGCCATTGATCCGAAGACGGATTTACTCAGCATCACGGGACGCATCAAGGAGCTCATCATCACCGCGGGCGGCGAAAACATCGCACCGGTTCCGGTTGAAGACGCTATCAAGTCTTTCCTTCCCGCCATTTCCAACGTCATGATGGTCGGAGACAAGAGAAAGTACAACACGATGTTGGTGACTCTGCGACAGGTACCCGAGGGCGAAGGCTTCACGGAGAAGCTCTTCGGAGCTTCGCTCGAAGTTAACCCGAACGTGAAAACCGTCAAAGAAGCCCAAAATGACGCCAAGTGGAAGACGTACATCGAAGAAGGCATCGCCAAGTACAACAAAACGGCGGTGTCGAACGCGCAACGCATTCAAAAGTTTAAAATTCTCGACACCGACTTCAGCGTCCCGGGCGGCGAACTCACGGGCACGCAAAAGCTCAAGCGTCCTTTCGTCGTTGAAAAATACGCCTCCGTCATCGAATCAATGTACTAAATCATTCTTATGCAATCTAAAGTACACTACAACATGAACATTTCTATAAAACTATGCAATCGTGCAACACGAGGGCTGTCCCTTCTTTGTCAGCTGGACCTCGCTGGGCGTCGTCTCGATGAACTCGTACGTCTGAAGCCTCGTCCTATCAGCCTCTTTGGCTTCCTTCCGAGCGAACTCTACCGCCTGCCTCTTCTTTTCCGCGAGAGACTCGCTCATCCCTGATCCATCATCGCCTTCCAGCCCCGTTTCCACCTGCGACGCGCCCTCGTCCCGTCGCGTTTGCGTCGAATCGCGTTCGCGACGAGACGCCGCGTCCTCCTCTTCAATCCTTCGTCTCTCCGCCTCCTCTCTCTCGACTCGTCTGCGGCGCTCTTCCTCTTCCACTGACTCGCGTTTTTGCCGCTCCTCCTCTTCAATCCTTCGTCTCTCCGCCTCCTCTCTCTCGACTCGTCTGCGGCGCTCTTCCTCTTCCACTGACTCGCGTTTTTGCCGCTCCTCCTCGGCTTTGCGTTTCTCTCGCTCTTCGATCTCCGCGTCTCTCCTCTTTTGCGCCTCGGTCGCCGCCGCGCGCGCGGACTGCTTGTCGTAGAAATCATTCATCGCCTTGGTACTCTCCGCGTGTAGCCTCGAAACGCTCTTCGTGAGCTCTAAAAAGTCTTTCACCATCTTCTCCCCGCGCGGAACCATCCGCAACGGGGCGACAGTCGTCGTTCCTTTACCGCTTTTTGAATTCTTAATCTCCTTCTCATCCGGCAGGTGTACGTCGACGCACGAATACGGAAGTTTATCCAGCGCGTTCTCCCCACCGCCGCCGAATATGTCCAAAAACACCGTCAGGTACGCGTTCGGTGGTAACCCCTCCACGAGAGCCTCTCGGAGTTCGCGACGACTGATTCTCTGCGTCGCGTCGCCGGGGGTGTCAGAGGCGCACAGCGCCGTCTTCTCCGAACCCTTGAAATTCGTGTCGCTCTCGTCCCCGACGACGTCCTGTCGACCCGAGAAATAAAAAAAGAGCGAATCTCCCTCTTTCGCGCCTTGCGAGAGCCATCGACACGCCTTCAGAATGGCTCGCTTTGAGCACACGCGATTAACGGAGCCGTCCGTCGCCCGCGCCTCGGCGTCCTCCACGAGCACCATCAATTCGTCGTCTTCGTCGTATCCGCAGTGTGTCTTCAGGTAATCTCGCATGCGAATCGCATCACTTCCGCGACGTCGCAATCGCCACTCCTCTCGTCCGCACTCTTCGTAATTGACGCCCACGAAGACGCCTCGCCTGCGTCCGACGTTGCGCGCGGGTTTCGCGAACGTCATCCGCTCCGTCTCGATCGCGACGCAGCGATTCGACGACAATCGAATCGAACTCGACGTGCCCGGCGGTAAACGTTGCATCGATCGTTGTTTACTTCGTAAAAACTGTCCCCAACTCGCCGACGTCTGCCCAGTCTTACGTTCCAACGCGTTGAGCGTCGCGCGCGTGAGCAATCCGCCAATGTTGGCGCTCTCTCGCACCCGCTCTCGTTTCCTCGTCGCCACGAATATCCGTCGCCGCGTCGCCCATCGCGCCCGCCGTCGTTCGCGTCTCTCCTCCTCGTCGTCCCCTCCCGCACGCGCGCCCCGTCCGTCGTCGTCGCCGTCGCCCTCGTCCGCCTCAGCCTCGCTCGCGTGCGCATCCGCGGCGAGACCGTCGAGATGGGCCTCGTCTCGATCCCTGCTCGTCGCGAGCACGACGACGACGACACCGTCGCGCGCATCACCGTCACCCTCACCGTCGCCGTCACCGTCACCGTCGCCGCTCGCGCGCATCGGCGCTCGACTCTGCGGACGCCCAACGACACCAAACGACCGAACGGAGTCGTCACGGGGGGCTCTTTGACGGGTCGTGACTCGTGACCCGTCAAAGGCTTTGGCTGTTGCGATTCGTGATGACGGATGGCTCGCGCGCGCGTTCCGTCGCTCGGGAGAGCGCGACGCGACGCTCGGGAGAGCGCGACGCGACGCACGGAGGCGCCGTCGATCGATCGATCGGCGTCGAGGCGGGCGTGACGAGGACGCCGACGCGACATGCCGTCGAAATCCGTGCTCGTGGACCCGCCGCGCGCGCGTCAGCGCGAGGATGCGCCGGGACCGACGGGGACGATCGATGGGGACGATCGAGGCGGCGATAAGAGCATCGCGCGCGAGTGCATGCGGGCGTATTTTTTCGTCGCCGTGTGGATGTCGATATCGATGGCGGTGATCATGTTCAACAAGTGGATCTTGGCGTACAGCGGCTTTCGATACCCGGTGGCGCTCACGATGTGGCACATGGTATTTTGTACGACCCTGATCACGGTGCTCGTGCGCGTGTTCAAGGTGACGAATAGATTGAAAATGTCTCGCCGAGAGTACGTGCGAAAAGTGATGCCGATCGGGTTCTTTTACGCGGCGTCGTTGTGGTTGAGCAACTCGGCGTACTTGCACCTGAGCGTGTCCTTCATACAGATGACCAAGGCGTTGATGCCGGGATTGGTGTACATCGTCGGCGTGTTTTTCCACATGGAGAAATTGACGGCGCGAACGTCGATGAACATGGTCGTCATCGCCATCGGCGTCGCCATCGCGGCGTACGGCGAGTTGAATTTCGACACGCTCGGCGTCACGCAACAGCTGAGCGCCCTCTTGTTCGAGGCGGTGCGTCTGATGTTGGTACAAATCCTCATCACGCGGCAAGGAATGGCGATGAACCCGCTTCAGTCGCTGTATTACGTCTCACCCGCGTGTGCATTTTTCTTAGCCTTCCCATTGATTTACGTCGAGTATCCCGCAATGATGAACGACGCGACGCTCGTCTTCGACTGGGGCATGCTGACGCTCAACGCGACGTGCGCCTTTGCGCTCAATCTGGCTGTATTCTTGCTCATAGGAAAAACGAGCGCCCTGACGATGAACATCGCCGGCGTCATCAAAGATTGGATGCTCATTTTCGCATCGCAACACTTTTTCGGAAATCCGGTGACGTTCTTAAACTACGCGGGTTACGTCGTCGCCTTTTTGTCGGTGTTCATGTACAGTACGTTTTTTGCGACGCGTTCGACTCGACCGCGTCGACGCACGCATGCACCGACGACCGTGTCGTCTTTTCCACGCGCGCGTACTCGAGACTGACCGCCGTTCCCCTCGCTTTCGATCGACGCGCGCAGACTTGAACAAGCTCCGCGAGAAGAAGCGCGAACAGGCGAAAAAGCAAGGCGTCCTCGCCTCCGTCGCGAAGCGCTCGACGCCGTCCACGGGGTGACGCCGCAGACGCTGACTATGTTAGGATTAGAGTTGCTTGCATAATGCGAATGTATGTTTTGTTCCTTACAAATCATCACACACCTACAAACACGCGTCTCGCGTCGTCTGCTCGCGAGACGTCACCGGACTAGGACTAGCGAAGAGGCGCGCTCGCCGCGAGGGCGCGCGCGCCGAGTGTACAGCTTAATCGCCCTTGCGACGGAAGCTGCAACCCTCGGTGAGTCTAGCCTTACCACCGGTCGGCTGGCACAACACAGCCGAGCACGAGCCGCAGAGGACGACGGTTTGCGAGTGAGAGAAAACCGTGGTGATGTTAAAGCAACCCTGCGCGAGAACGACCCGATGGGTGGTGCGACCGATCCGTCAGTCGATGCGTTCGAGAAGAGGCGTTCGCGAACGAGTCCGCGCGCGCGACACACAAAGCACAGCAAAGCAAAAACAAACATGTATGCACACACACGCACCTGGCACTTGACGTCCATGAAGAACGAGTTCGGCGCTTGTACCAATCGCTTGAGCTTGTGCTTGGACGCCTCGAGCGCCGCGGGCGGGTTCAACAAATCGATATCCTGGGCGAGAACCTACGATCGGTGAACGCGCGCGTCGGTCCGGTCAGTACGCGAATCGTTCCGCGATTTTATCCCCCCCCCACACATCTCCGCGTTCACGTCGCGCCCGTCGCACACCACCGCGCGTCGTCGCGATCGTCGGCGCATCCTCCGCGCTAGGGTCACGCGCTCGAGATGGCGCCTCCGTCCCCCGTCGTCCCTACGCGCGCGCGACGCCACCGCGTCACCACCGCGCGCGCGTCGTCGTCGTCGTCGTCGCGAACGCACGCACGACCACCGTCGCGCGCCGTCATGCACTCGTCCTCACGCACCATGGCTCGTCGTTCGGCGTCTCGGAAAGGCGGACCGCGCGACGTCCGCGCGCGTCCTCGTCGTCGTCGTCGGCCTTTTGTCCGCGCGTCCGGTCGCACACGTTTATTTATTTTCAGTTTTCACGCAGACGGACAGATAGACAAACAAAAAAAGATCACACTACGCACCGTACGTACATCCCACACGCACCACGTCAACCTCCACCTCCATACATACATACTCCACGCCGTGTCACCCCATGAATGCGAAAAAAAACACCCATCGACGTTGAGCCACACCCTCGACCGACGGCGGCGCCGACCGAGGGCGTCCGTCGAGACGTCGTCGAAGACGCTCATCGCGCCGCAGTGTGTGACGACGGTGACGTGACCGATGGCTGGTGCGTGCGCGCGCGAAAGATGGTCGATGCGCGCGCGAACGATCGTCTCGTCCGTCGTCTCCCCCGTCGCGAACTCGCGCGAGAGGACGATGAAGGACGACGCGGGACGGAGATGGGAGAGGACGAATGATCGATCGAGGCGATGGGTGATGATGGAGAGAGCGCGATGCGCTTTTCTTTTGACTGACGACGACGACGACGGCGATAGATTTGAAAAAGCTCGGCTCCGGCCCGAACGAACTTCGCATCGAGGTCAACTGCTGTAACGTGAAGAAGCTCGACTTGAAGTTTTACGGCATCGAAAAGCCGAAGTGCAAGGTTGTGTTGAAGTACAAGGAGCACGAGTACGAGAGTCAAGAGCTCGCGGGTTTGGACCCGACGTGGGAGGAGGAATTCGTCTTCTGCGTCGATGATCCCGAGAACGACAAGATCTCCGCCGTGTTTTACATGTGCGGTCAACAGTTGGGCGATGAACAACACTTTGCGTTGAACAAGCTCTTGCAAAAGAAGCAAACCTTCAAGGGCCTCGTCGTCCCGGGCGGCAAGGCGGATTTCATGTTCACCGCGCTCAACTTTGGCGAAGAACAGGCGGCGGAAGAGGACGACGCCTTCATGGATTTCTTGTGAGCGTCTCGCGCGCATCGCGACAAAAACGTCGTAGTCGTCATCAATCATACGCGTAATCATTTATACCACTCATGTTCGCTCGACGCCAGCCTCTTCGCTCTTCGCTGACGACGATCGAAGGCGACACTTCTCGACGCGCGCACCGCACCGCGAGCGCGATCGCGACCGCGACTCGACGGAACCGTCCCGTCCCATCATGGCGCCGCCCACGCTCGCCTTTTTACGCGTCGACGCGCGTCGTCCGCTCGACGACGCCACCGTCGATCTCGACGACGCATCGTCGAGAGGTTTCGTCAAACTGGAGGCGCGTCTGCACCCGAGTTTTAACGCGTCCGACGCGTCTCGACGCGAGTACGATGTCTTCGTGTCGGCGAAGACGAGTCACGTGAACGTGATGGCGACGTCGTTCGCGCCGGGAAGCTCGATCGCGATCGACGGCGTCGCGGGGAACATGGCGACGCGACGCGCGGGCGACGGGACGCGCGTCGAGGTGGCGGTGACGAGCGGAGGCGAGACGACGACGTACGCGTTGACGACGAGAGTGTCGAACGAGATGGTGGACGAAGGTGAGGTGGTGATGAAGGAGAAACCCAAGGTGGAGAATGACGACGAGGGCGCGCACGGACACTCGCACGACGGGGTGCCGTGCGACGGGACGCACCACTCGCACGCGCACGGACACGGACACGCGCACGGCGGCGAATCTTCGTGCGGACACGATCACGGTGGAGAGAAGTGCGATCACGGACACGGGCACGATCACGGGCACGGGCACGGACACGGGGAGAAGAAGGAGCACGGACACGGGCACGGACACGACCACGGACACGGACACGGCGAAAAGAAGGAGCACTCACACGGGCACGGACACGCACACGGGGAGAAAAAGTGCGACGACGACAAGTGTGGACACGATCACGGGCACGGACACTCGCACGATTAGTCTCCTTCCTCCTCTTCCTCCTAACTGTACGTACTGGTAATAAAAAACTCTAACGCGTCGTCATAACGGTCTAAACTTTCTCGCCGCCTTCAATCGGGCGATTCTGAGCTTGTCTTGCTCAAATTTTGCCTGCAGTTCCATGATTTCGTTTCTTTTCTTCTCTTTGCTCTGGAATCGGTAAAAATCTTCGTTTGCGACTTTCTTTGGTTCTCTTCGTCTCCCGTCCGCGGTGGCGGCGCGTATGCCACCCACCGTCGTTCCCGTGGATTCCTCCGTCGTCTTCTTACGACCACGTTTCGCCTCCACCATCGTCCACCCATCATCATCTCGAAGCGCGCGCGCGGCTTCCTCCGCCGCCGCGTCCTCGGCTTCTTTTCGCTCGAACCATTCGTCGATGCGAGTCGTCACCGCCTCCGCCGAACCCGGACGTTTTCGTCGGTGCGCGCTCACCCAGGCGTTGAGACCACCGCCGCAGCTCGCGTCTTCGTCATCGCTCGAGTACGGCGCTTCGATCGGGTCGACAATCGCCTCCGCTCTCGCCAAAAACGTCTCCGCCGCGCCGCCTCGGCGTTTACTCTTTTTCGACTCTTTTTCAACGTCGACGCGAATCACGCACGCCGCCAACGCCGGAGCTTTACTCAGCGCGATCTCCTCGTACTCGCTCACGACGAAACCCAAGGCGCGCACGACTCGTTCGATGTGTTCTCTCTTCCATCGCTTCGGGTATCCGCACGCGAACACCGCCTCACCGTCGCTCGTCGACGCGCACGCCACCGACGTCGCGTGCGCGGAACCTCTGAACACGCGCACCGGTACATGCACCGCGTCTCGCATCACCGACGACGCGCCACCCGCACCGGCACCACCGGTCGCGTTCCTCACACCGCCGCCTCCCGCCTCCTCGTTGAGCGCGTCCACGTCCGCGCGTCGTCGCTTCGCCGCCTCCTCCTCTCGCTTCGCCGCCGCCTCGAGCGCCACCGCGCTCGCGTACGCCTCATCGTTCCCACCCGCCCGCGCGTACGCTTCCCACGCCTCGCGCTTGGCGTTCTCACGCTTCCGCTTCCGTCTCGCCGCGCCGCTCGCCATCGCGTCGTCGCGTCGCGTCGCGCGCTCGCGCGTCGCCGCCGTCGTCGCGTTCGTCTCGACGCGCCGCGCACTTTTTTATCAAAATCCAACTTTTGAACACTAAAGAAGCCACACAAAGTGAGAATACGTACCGGATGTCCAATATAAAAAATGTGATCCATTCGCCCCGCCGTGGATGGATCGATCGTCGCGCGTCGACTCGCGCGCGCGTCAGAGGGTGACGACGACGACGGTGACGATGCCGGGAACGACGACGATGATGCGCGCGAACGGTGTTTCCGTCGTGCGCGCGGCGCAACGCGCCTTGGTGACGAGGTGCAAGGCGATGACGACGCCGCGCTCGACCGTGGCGCCTCGATCGACGACGACGACGATGTTCGCGCACCAGCGCCGCGCGGTGTCGCGAACGCGCGCCGTCATGGCGGCGTACTCGAACGAAAAGGTGGGCGATTTCCCGAGCTTGGATTTCCGTTGCTTCATCAAGGACGACGCGAACAAGACGGTGTCGGCGTGGCACGGCGTTCCCTTGAAGAACGCCGACGGGACGATGAACTTTTTGTGCGAGATTCCCAAGGAGACCAAGGCGAAGATGGAGGTGGCGACGGATGAAAAGTTGACCCCGATCAAGCAAGACACGAAGAAGGGCAAGCTTCGCGACTACCCGTACAACATCAACTGGAACTACGGTATGCTTCCGCAGACGTGGGAAGATCCCAAGCACGAGCACCCGACGATGAAGGTGTCGGGCGATAACGATCCGGTGGACGTCGTGGAGATTGGATCTAGAGCGCTCGCCATGGGCTCCGTGACCGCGGTGAAGCCGATCGGGGTGTACGCGATGATCGACGACGGTGAACTCGATTGGAAGGTGATCGCCATCAGCGCCGACGACCCGAAGGCGGCGGATATCAACGACGTCGAGGACGTGGAGAAGCACTTCCCGGGCGAGCTCGAAAAGATTCGCGTGTGGTTCCGCGATTACAAGACTCCGGACGGTAAACCCCAAAACAAGTTCGGCCTCGACGACAAGTGCATGAACAAGGCGTACACGCTCGACGTCATCGAGGAGACGCATGAATTTTACAAGGCGCTCGTCTCGGGCAAGCGCGCCAACGACGAGGAACTCTCTCTCGAGTAAAATCAAAATTGAATTCACAAAACACTGCTCACACTATTTCTCTCTATTGTTTCTATCGCACGCTAAATGAAATCAAAGTATTGCCGCGGAGAGCCCGCCGCCCGACGTCGGTCGACGGCGCGTTCTCCCGCTCGCCGTCATCGTCGTCGCGCCATTGACTGTTTACGCTTCAGTCGCTGGCGTTCCAAACACCGGCAACACGTTTTGTTGTGTAATATAAAGTGGATGTTCGTCGTCAGCGTTCGGCGACATCCTCGACAAAACTGCACCAGGGCCGGGTCGATGCTCGTCGGCTCAACCTTGACTTCCATGCGGTTGCGCACCACGAGCGGCACGACGTGTCGCACGGCGGAAAAATCCGCGTCGGGATCGAGACTAGTTCCCGGCGCGTACGGATCCAACGATTCACAGGCTGACGGATCCCGCTTTAGCTCTCGTTCGCCGTTCACCGACGCGTCGTTCGCCGTCGATTTAATGATGTCGGTCCAGTTTGCGCTCGGCTCTCCTCTCTTCGGAACCGCCTCGACGTTCCGCGTCGCCGGCTCCGATCCGTGCAGCGTGTCCACGAACGCATTCCCTAAATCAAAGGCATTCACCGTCACGACCGTCTCGACTATCGCTTCATTCAATCCTCCGCGTCTCGTCTTCGTCTTCGTCTTCGCCGCCCGCCCGCCCGCCGCCGTCTTCGCGCTCGCCCGTTTCGTCATCTCTCGTCACCCTCGCCCCTCCCGCGCCTCCCGCGCCGACTCGTCCTCGTTCTCGGCCCGTTCCTCCTCCCACTCGCGCGTCCCGTCGCCCGCGCGGAGTCCACACTCGCCGTCCACCGTCCGAGTGAAAGAATGAGCGAGCGAGTGAAAGATTGCGCGAGTGAATGAGCGAGCGAGCGAATGAGCGAATGAATCCGTCCTCTCAGACACCCTCACCGTCGCCTCGCCTCCCGTCCCTCGCGCGACGACGCGTTCGAGCGTCCTCTCAGACACCCTCACCGTCGCCTCGAGACGGACACCCTCACCGTCGCCTCGCCTCCCGTCGCCGTCTCCCACCACATCGTCCATCGTCCACACACTCCCCCTCGTCCTCGCGAAACGTCTCCGGGACCGACCGAACGTCCGACATTGCGTTTCATCGTCACGTCATGTCATACTTTACAGCGAAATGACTCGATCGATGATGGGACGAAGGACGGAGGTCACACACGGGCGAATTCGGCGGTGAATAGCGTCCGTCGTCCCCGCCCGTCGACCCGACTCGACTCGACTCGACGCGACGACGGACGACCTCGACGACGATCGCGGCGGGGTGGGGCGGGGACAGTGTGCGACGGACGGACGATCTCGAACGAACGCGTCGAGTGAGGTGAGGTGACGTGACGTGGAGTGACGTGACGTGGAGTCGACGCGACTCGATCGTCGTGTTCCGTCGTTCGTTCCGCGCGTCGTGGTGGGACGCGCGCGACGTACGTACATACATAAATCGTGGGAGTGATTTGATTCTTGATTGATTGAAGCGTTCGAGCGCTCGACGTCGACCGGAGGAGGGGATTCGTGCGCGCGCTGGGGAGGATGGACGTTGATCGTGAACAGTACTACGACGACGGGGGGGGAGGATCGAGGAGGAACAGGAACAGAGGCGGAGGGGGCGATCGACACCACCCGTACGGCGGCGACGAGGGTCACCGAGGCGGCGGAGATCGACGCGGAGGCGGAGGACGAGGCGGAGGACGAGGCGATCGACGAGGTGGACGAGGAAGAGGACCGCGAGATGATGGAGCGCTGTCGTTTCGTGATTTCTGTTACAAGTACCTGCGAGACGACACGACGCCGGCGGAGGCGGAACAGCGGTACGAAGAGTATCAAAAGGAAAACGCCGAGGCGTTTTACGAGCGATACTTTCGGGACCATCGTCACGATGAGGGCGAGCGCGCGAGGAACGATCCTCGAGTGCTTGTGGAGACGTTGAAGAGACGAGACGACGTGTCCGTCGCTCGCGCGCAAGAATTCTTTGACGCGCGAGCGAACGGTAGTTTAGTCATTTACACTGAAGACGGCGGCGCGGACGACGGCGACCACGCCGACGGCGACGCCGAGATGAACGATGGCAACGAGGGACAGCACACGCAACAAAAGAAGCGATCGGTCGCACCGATCGAGGCGTGGCATCCGGTTCGCCTCGGTTTCGATTACAAGCAAGCCGGTAAGCTCATCGCCGCGCTGGACGCCGAGAAGGGCGTGGAACAGAACCCGCTCTTGGACGGCGACGAAGGCGCGGGCATGGACGTCGGTGATGGCAACGGTGAAGAAGATGCGGCCGCGCTCGAAGCGCTCGGCAACGAGGAAAGCACCGCCGAGAAGCTGGACGAGCGATTGTGCTACTTGATGCGCGTGCACGGCGTCGACTATTACAGACGGTGTCAAGAGATGAACCCGGTGACGTTCCTGGAACGCGTCACCATGACGAGCGCCTTCAGCAAGCGCGATCCGAAACCGGAAACCCCGGTCGCCACCGTCGCGGAGAATCCGTACGGCGTTCGTTGGAGCGCATCGCTCGACGCCAACGTCAAGCGACGCATCGCGGAGGGCGATCCGCAAGTGAAGAAGCTCGCCACCTCGGACATCGAAGCCAAGCTCGAGGAGTGGATCAAGTCGTGCGTAGTCAAACACGACGACCAACGGTTCGGGTGTACGTTGAGCACGAAGCTCTTCATCGCGGAAGAATTCGTCATCAAGCACATTCGCACCAAGCAGGCGCACCACGTCGAGGACATGCACGAGCGCCTTCTCGACGAACAATACAAGAAGAACGTCATCGAGTTCCTCAAGTACGAGGAAAACCGCAAGGCGAGCAGAAAGGGCAAGAAAAAGTTTGGTGGAATCATGATGATGCAAGTTCCCGGCGCCGGTCCGGAGGGTGGATTCGTCCAGGTTCCGGTGGCCACCGCCGGCGGAGCGAAGATGATTCAAGGCATGCAGAGATACACGGATTTGGACGCCGCGGCGCCGCCCGAGACCCGCGTCGTCATCGATTACGGCGACATTTGATAAAAACAATTACGTACGTAAATTAAAACACACACACACACACACACACTCTCAACTACATGCGCGCGCCGTCGACTCGATATCGACGTCGCCACCTCTCCCGCGTCGGTCACTCCGCCGACGGCTTCCATCGTCTTCGCAAGCATCGACGCATCGCTCGCAGTTCGCCCTCGCACGTGGGGAGATCCTCCATCGACCCCATCCAATTCACGCGCCGTCGCCCGCACTTCTCGAACGCCTCCGCCACCGCTCGACACGCCCCTAGACGGCTCGATCGACACGCATCGTAATCTTTCGCCAACCCCTCGCACGGGCGCTCGCCGTTGATGGCGACGCACTGGCGCAGCGCGCTCGATTTAGACGCGCACGCACGTCGCGCTCGATCGCACTCCTCGCGCGTCGAGGCGCTCGAGAACGGCCACATGCGCGTCTCGGGCGTCGCGTCGCGCGGTGCGGATTATCAACTCCACGTCATTCACTCACGCGCACCCATCGCGACGACGACGACGACGACGACGATGTCGACCGTGACCGTGACCGCGACGACGACGATTGCGCGACGCCTCGACGCGTCGTCGCAACGCCTCGACGCGAGGATGAGGCGAGGACGAGGCGCGGCTCGACGGAGACCGATGACGCGCGCGTCGACGTCGTCGGATGAGAGCGGTGAGGATGAGGGCGAGGACGCGCGCGCGACGTCGGCGTACGAGGAGACGAGGGAAAACATGCGGAAGAAACCTCTTCCGGGATCGGGGGTGAATTTGTACGATCCCGTGGCGACGGCGTCGAGGGCGCTGACGCGTCGATTCGGCATCGTCGGCGGGCTCGGGTTGGTCGCCGTGCTGGCGAGCGTCGAGGGAGGAGAGATCATCAAGGCTCTGCTCGAGCGCGACGTGGAGGTCTCGGGGGAAGAATACGCGGTGGAAGGAAACGAACACGGGCTGCGAGCGCAGGATTCGCGCATAGGTGGTGGGTCTTCGCCCAAACGCGGGGATTTCGTCGGCGTCAATGTGACGATAACCGACGCCGTCGACGGTACCGAGTACTTGAACACGAAAAAGAACAGACGACCGATCGCGTTTACGTTTGAAAAGAAACCGTTGTTGCCGCCGATTTGTGAAGCGATCGAGGACGGCGTGCGTACGATGAAGCGCGGAGGGGTGCGGCGTCTCGTCGCGCCCAGCGCCGCGGCGTTCGGCGAGCGCGGCGTCGTGCTCGCCGACGGTACCCGCATCCCGGGCTCTCGCGATTTGATCATCGAACTCACGCTCGAAGAGGTCAGCCCCTCTTATGTGTAATTTTATGTCTTTTGTACGCATCGCGGTGAGATGTCTCGGCGTCGAGAGTTCTCGCCTCGCATTTCGACGCCACGTCTCGTTTTTTTCTTAATTTTTCGTGGGAAGGTCCGTTCAATTACATCGGTTTCCAAAGAAGCTTCTAAAATGAGTATGTTTACGCGCGTTATCGCCTATTCCCAAGCTTGGCCGTTTTCACCGAAGAAGGATTGGATGTGCGCGAGCGCAGACGCCTCGACGACAACCTTGTCGGCGTTGAGGATGTCGTACACGTTCAAGTGCGTGACATCCGTTTGAACGACGCGCTCGATGTTGCGCGCGCTCTTGACGACATTTTCGTTCGCATCCTTCGTGATAACGTACGCCTTTTCCGTCGCACCAACACCCCACGCCATCAAAGACTTGTTGAACACTTTCGTGCCCGGCGCGGAAACGTTGCCAGAGATGTCGTCAACAACAATCATGTCGCAAGCCGCCGATTGCAACGCGGTCGCCATCGCCAAACGACGCTCCTTCTTGTTCATCTTGATGGTCCAGTCGCGCGGCTTCGGTCCGAAAGAAACACCCCCGCCCGGCTTGAGCGGTGTGCGAGAAGAACCAGCGCGCGCGTTACCCGTCCCCTTTTGTTTAAAAGGCTTTTTACCGCCGCCGCGAACTTCACTCTTCGTCAGCGTGCTCGCCGTACCCTACGTTCGTTACGTGTCGTCAGTCATCGATTCGCAGTCGCACACCACGCGCACCACCCCTCCCTCGCGCCGCCCGACTCCCCCTCGCCCGCGAGTAGGGCTTGGCCACGCCTGTGGGTGACGTCGAGACGCGCGCATTCACATCCCTCGCCAACCATCGCCGACACCACCCGCGACGCACGACGCGCTGAGAATAGACGCAAAGAATATCTCTCCATCCATTCCACCGTCCCCATCGTCGTCATCCCTAGCGCGTCGTCATCCCTCGCCGCATGTCCATCGACGGAACGCCACCCCTCCCTTCAGGGTTTCGGCACGCAACCGCATCCCCATCCGTCCACCGTCGCGCGCGTCGCTCGAGATCGATACTCACCCTGCGCGCGTTCTGTCTGACCATGACGACGTATTTATGCACCAACCCTCTCGCGACCTCGGCGCGCGCCGTCTTGAGTTCGAGCGTCGCGCCGTCCGTCTTGGCGCCGTCGAACGTGACGGCATCGATCGCCGCCGCGCGCGGCGTCACCGCCGCACGCGGTTGTTGGCGTCGTTGCATGCGCGCGGTCCCGGTGCTGAGCGCGGCGCCGGTGACCGCGGCGTTCGCGCGCATCGTGAAGGCTTGCATCGCGTCGCGAAGTCGCGCCGACGACGTCGCGGCAGCCGGGGAACGCGTCGCGTCGCGATGGGGCGTCCGTGTGTCCGATTTCCACACAGTTTTTTGTTGTGGGAGAGACCGTGTGATAGATGGGTTTGAAATGTATGGAATATGTATGGAGGGTGGCGTGGCGAGAAGCGCGACGAGGCGGCGGTCGCCCGGAGAGGAAAATGGTCGTCACAAGTCTACGCGTCGGATCCAACGTCCACAATCTACATCATCGTCATGTTCGACTTGAGCGCCTCCATGTATCGAATCGTCTTGCCGTACATGTCTTTATCGATTTTGTACTGCTCGAGTACGAGCGAGACGCGCTCGGATCCCGTCTTGGTTCTGTACGAACGCACTTGATGGAACGCATCGCCTCTAAATGTCACGAGGGTGTTTTCTTTCGGCGTCACCCTCTTCTCCGGCGCGGCGTCAATATCTGGGTATCCCGTGCCGTACGGGAACATCTCCAACTCCCCGCCGACCATGTCCTTCGGAACCGAGTTGTACAGCACGGAGACTTGGTGCGCGATGAACATGTGACGAGAATATATCCCCACCGTCGTGTCCAGATGCAGCCCCACCGAGAGTTCATCCGCGTTGTACTGATCATAATCACCGAGCTCACACAATAACACGTTCATCACGAACGCGTTCGCGTCCGGCAGACGCAATTTCTCAAACACCGGCGCGAAGCACGCGTAGTCGGGAGACGTCAGAAACTTTTCCACCCCCTCTAAATTAAATTTCACGACGAACCCGCGCGTCTTGGAGAATCCACCGTCGTTCAGCCCACCTCGCACGCGCAGTTTGGGATGTTCCAGCGCGCACCGCTTCACCGCCGTGTACTCACTGAACGATAAATAATTATCCGTCACCGTCGCCAACGGTTGATCCTCCGTCGTCGTGAGATACCTCGCCTCGGACCACTGATACCATCGCTGCGCCATCCTGAGCACGATGAAGAGCAAGATGGCCCACACCGCCGCCTGCTCGTTCGCGCTCGGCGCCTTGGCCCGTTTCTCTCGCTTCAGCGCCGCCGCGTCCACACCGCCGTTCGCCGCCGCCGCGTCCGCCTCAACCGTGCGCACCGAGCGCGCATCCTTACGCGCCATCTCCTCCTCCGTCGACGCGTCGGTCGCGGATCCGTCGCGCGCGGATCAAAGACACGCACGCGCGCGCGCGCGAGCGGTCGACTCCGCGTCCGTCGTCGCCGTCGTCGCGCTTCGGTGTCCCGTCGATTCGAGCGCGCGCCCGAAAGAATATTCATCGTTGACGGTTCACGAACCGTCAAAACAGACCACCCGGACAGAACTCTCACATGGGACACTTCTTCCGCGTCCACCGCCCCACACGACGACGACGACGACTTGGTGCGATGCGCGACGTCAACGCGGACGTCGATCGCGCGCTCGCGTCCGGTGTCGCGCGCATGGAGGCCATCGCGCGCGAGATGCGCGCGCGCTCGCGCGAGTGTCAGGACGCCGTGGCCTCCACCGCGCGTGGGAACGGGCGCGGGACGGCGGACGCGCGGGACGAGGCGACGATCGAACACGATCGAAAGGCGGCGATAAAGCTCGTGAACGATCGCGTGAGTAAACTGAGCGCGCTCGCGGACGAACGCGTGCGCATAGCGAACGCCATGTATGATTTCGTGGATGAGCACATCACGCGTCTGGACAAGGATCTCGCGACGTTCGAACGCGACATCTCGGCGAAGCGTCAAGGGAAGTGGAAGGGCGATCGAGACGAGTTGGGAGGGGATGATGGAGAGATGATGCGAAACGGCGCCGAGGATGGTGGGACGACGTACGAGGAACAGATTGCGAACCCGAACGAGCCGACATATTGTCTGTGTCAGCGCGTCTCCTTTGGAGAAATGGTCGGGTGCGACGCCGACGATTGTCCGATCGAGTGGTTTCACTTTCAGTGCGTCGGATTGAGCGCGAAACCAAAGGGAAGGTGGTTATGTCCGCCGTGTCGACGACGGGACGCGTCGAAGCGGTGACGGACGACAGTTTTTATTTTGGACGCGCGAGCTGTAATAACATAGAGAAAGCCTTAGAATTCGACTCCCGGGCGTCGACTCGTCCCGACGCCATCGCCGCGATAGACGACGCGCTCTTAGAGGACGACGGACGTCCGTCCTCGTCCGCCATGGCGTCCGCGTCGACGGTCGTCGCGATCGCGGGATCGGCGTGTTTCGCGACGTGGATGGGGGTGCATTTCGTCCCGCCGACGAACCTTTTCGCGTGGCACCCACTCCTCATGAGCGCGGCAATCGGCGCGTGCGGTGCGTCGGCGGCGCTGGGCGTTCGAGCGCGCGCGATGGCGCCGGGCCGAGCGCGGCTGGCGACGCTGTGGGCGCACCTGTGGTTGAACGCCGCCGGGACGGCGTGTTGGTTGTTGGGCTTCTACGCCATCTACGCGAATAAAAACAAACTAGGGAAGCCGCACTTCGCGACGACGCACGGATCGATCGGGATGTGGTCGACGTTGGCCCTCGTCGTCACTGTCGCGCTCGGTCTGGCGTCTTTCAACGCGCTGGGGGTGCTCGCGCGATTCGGTTGGACGGCGGCGACGCGCAAGGTAAAGGCGGCGCATCGAGCGCTCGGTCTCTTCGTCGTCTTCGCGGCCATGTTCACCGCGAGTTTGAACACCGGGCACTCTTCGGTCGGGTACGGGGCCGGTGGGAAGGCGTTGAGCGACGTCGCGCTGGGCGCGGCGGCGGCGTCGCTGGGCGTCGCGGCGTTTTCAACTCCGGCGTGGAGCGCCAAGCCGTGAGCCGTGACTACGAAAAAAAAGTGTAATAGTACGCGTACCGGTAGTAGTAAATTTACAACAATAGTCGTCTCATTTAAAGTGGTTTTCGCATGGTGATGGCGTTGAAACGGATGGTTCCCGTGGCGAGTCCGGTTTGCATCAGAGGCATGACGAGCGCGCCTCGCAACGTCGCCGGTCCGGCTTTCAAGAGACCGACGATCCCAGACCACGTGAGCGCGGTCGACACGACGCCCTTCCAGAACGGACGCACCTCGTCAGACCAGTCATCCGTGCGAATGTCCGTCATCCCCGCGTCTCGAGCCAAGCGTTCGTAATCGTCCACCGAGCACCACGCCGGGAGATAATAGGCGTCGCAGATTCGATCCAACAGCGCCTTCTCCGCCGGTTCGAGCGTTTCGCCCTCCTTCAGCGCTCGGTGGCACCACGTCACGACAACGATCGTTCCTCCCGGTTCGCATACGCGTACGAGTTCGTCGACAAACTTCTTTTTATCCGGCATGTGTTCGCCCGACTCCATGCTCCACACGAAATCAAACGACCCGTCCTCGAACGGCATGTGCAGCGCGTCCGCGACGCGATACCTCACCTTGTCCCGTAAACCATTCTTCACCGCCAATTCATTCGCCCTCTTCGCCTGATACGGCGACAGCGTCACCCCCTCCGCGACGCATCCAAACTTTTTCGCCGCGTACCGCGAACTTCCGCCGACGCCGCACCCGACGTCCACCATGCGTTCACACGCATTGACCCCCGCAAACCGCAGACTCTCTTCGATCATCTCCACCTGCGCCTTCGCGTGATCGATCTTCGACCCGTTTTCACCTCGATTCCCTCGCGCGTAGTACCCGTGATGCATGTGTTCTCCGTCGCCCCCGGCGTCGCTCCACAACCGTTCCCACATGGCGCTCGATTCGTCGTAAAACTTTGCGATGCCCTCGTTCAGCGTCGTCGTCTTCCCCACCAAGGGCGCGACGACGCGTTCAAACGCCACCCCGTCCGTCTCCTCGCCCGTTTGTAGAGACGTCTCGTCGTCCGCGGCGCGCGCGCGCGGCGTCGAAGATGCGCTTCGATGACGACGCGCGCGCCAACACCGATGCTGCATCCGACGCCGCGTCATCGTCGTCCCTTCGTCTCGCGAAGGCATCGAGACGCGCGCGCGCGAGAGAGAGACGCGTACCATCGTCATCGATCTCGAGACGACGCACGGCGCGCACTGACGACGCGCGGTGATTCATTCATTCCCACCGCGTCACTCGTCATTCGTCACACGACGACGATCCGACCGACCGACCGACATGAGCGCGTCGGATGGGAAATCCCCGGCGGATTTCTTAAAGGCGATCAAGGGGAAGACGGTGCTGGTGAAACTCAACTCTGGGGTGGATTATCGAGGTGCGCGACGACGATGAGGACGACGACGACGCGAATGAATGCTTCGATTCGATGTCCCGTTCGAGCGACTGACGACCGCATCCTTTGACGACGACGCAGGCGTGTTGGCGTGTCTCGACGGGTACATGAACATAGCGATGGAACAGACGGAGGTACGTTTCTTTTTTTCTTCGCGCGAACGATGGAACAGACGAGACTCGAGGATCACTCATTCATACGAGACGCGCCGCGTTAGGGCGAACGCGACGGAACCGAACCGAACCGAACGCCGACTGAACTCTGACGGATGGACCGCGACGCGCAGGAATACGTCAACGGACAATTAAAGAATAAGTACGGCGATGCGTTCATTCGTGGGAATAACGGTGCGTGACGCGCGAGATTCGCGACGCGCGCGGAGACTCGTCGTCGTCCCCGAAGGATTCGAGAGTTACAAAGGAAAGAGACTGACCGCTTCGCCGCCGTCGTCGTCGCGTCTTCCTCGCAGTGCTGTACATCAGCGCGGTGAAAAAGTGATCGATGTCACGATCTCAGTCAGAGTAGCCCACCCGTAGCGCGCCCGTACCGTTGTAGAAAGAAAGAAAGTCGAACCGAACCGAACGCGTCGCGTCGTCGACGAAATGAAAAATCAGTCATCGGCACCGAATGATGGATGAATCGACGCGTCACGCCTCGTCACGCGCGTCGCGTCGTCATGACGGCGAGCGCGGACGATGAATTATTGTCCACCGTACTCTTTCTCATCAATCGAGGGTACTGGCTCGCCCTCTACGAGCTCTACGTTGACGCGAGACGGACGAATGCGCTCGAGAAAGATTTACCGGCGCGCAACACGCTTCGGTCGTTTTTCGGGGATCGAGAGCGGTTTCCCGCGGACGTGTTCCGCGCGGTGCGAGACGCGTTTGATAGTGGGGTGTCCGCGGCGCGCGTGATCGAGGCTGAGTCGCGGGCGGCGTTGGCGGAGTACGACTTGAGATTGGCGAGGGAGGACGCGGCGGCGGCGGCGGCGAGCGGCGGCGGCGGCGGCGGTGGGGAACGGACGAGTCGAGTGGACGCGCGAGCGGGCGTTCGAGACGATGATGCGTTCGGAGAGGTGGTGGGCGACGCGAGCGAGACTCGATCGGGCGCGAGCGTGGATTTAGATGCGAAATTGGACGCGGCGACGTACGATTACCTGTCGAGGAGAGGATACAAGGCGACGGCGCTGTCGATGCGCGATGAATCGTCGACGGCGGCGACACTGAGCGAGAGTGACGACGGGGAGGATGGAGTGCACGGTGCGCTTCGAAGAATGTACGACAGAGCGCGGTTGACGGAAACCACGGCGGCGGCGTTGGAGACGGAACGAACTCGCGTGGAGGACGTCGAGAGCGCGCTCGTGAGAGCGCGAGCGCGAGTGGATGAGCTCGAACGCGCCGAGGCGGCGGCGACGAGTCGAGCGGATAAATCCTCGTCAAAATTAGCGATAGCAGAGGAAGAATTACGTGCACTTCGCGCGTCGTCCGCGACGTGGGAGCGAAGAGCGATTGAAGCCGAGAGCAAGGCGACGAGACTCGCGTCTCAACTGGGAGAGACCGGTGGAGACTTTTCGTCGAATAAGGGCGTGCCGAGATCGACGATCGAAGAGGATGACACCTTAGACGCGTGCCTGACGCTCATCGAGACGCTCATTCCGAAGATATCACCCGGGGCAAAGCAAGACGCACTTCCGATGATTTCTCGCGCGTGCGCGCGCGCGTGCGGGAACGAGGCGCGCGCGGATCGCGCATCCAACCTATTCTTTGAGTTACACAAGGCTCCGAATCAGTTACAGAGAGACGATATAGCTAAATCCATCGTCAGTGTCGGCGAGAGCATCGGTATGGAAGCTTTTGACGCCATGTTCGCGCGCGGATGCCTCGGCGCCGAGCAGACGCCGTCGATGAACGAAGAGCGACGCATTCTCGCGCTTGACGTGCTCTCTGAGCTCGCCGCGACGTCCTGGTACACATCTCCGATATTCATAGTGGATGGTTTCAGGCGCGCATCGATAGACCCGAGCGAGAGCGTGCGATCCGAGTGCGTTCGCGCGATGTCGCGTTTCGTGGAGGCGCGCCGCGGCGGCGTCGACGGCGGCGTCGCGGACACCTTGGACAACGCGTTGATGTCACTCGTGACCGACGGTTCCGACGACGTCGCCGAGAGCGCGCGGACGTCGCTCGCACCGAAGATGGCGGCTTGGTATCTCGGTTCCGATGAGCCGGAACGATTCACGGAGGTCTTGGCGAAGACGATTTTAGAGAGGGCGAACGAAGCCTTGCGCGGTGGTTGGAGCGGCGAGGCGCACGATCGCGTGTTTAGCGGGTGGAGATCACCAGAGGAGGGCGATAGGAACCGATGGCACGCGACGAGCATGATGAAGACATTCGAGGCGTGTTGTCCCGCGATACGAGCCGCTCTCGCGGCGTCCAAACCGTCTTCGATTACCGCCGGAGTCGACGAGGCGCTGAGCGAGGAAAACATTCCAGAGTCTTGGCCTCTCGGTCGTTGGTGCACGGAACGAGCGTCAGATTTGATCGTAGACATTATCAGTTCCACCGCTCCAGACGTCGTCGGTCAGGAATCGGTGAGAGAGAGCATATGTTCCGCGGTTACGGCGTGGTGTGGCGCGATCGGCGCGATCGCGACGCGAGGCATTCTCATCGGCAAGCTCAATCAAGCGTGCCTCGTGAGCGCCGATCAGCGCACCGCCGTGTTACCCATCTTACTCGCCGGCGTCGTTCCCAACACTCCGGACGGTGTGGTCGTTCTCGGGGATTATCTCAAGAGATTGATTCGACAAGCTCGAGAGGAATCCTCGGACGATGTCGTTGACTCGGCGCGGTACCTCGCGGCGTTCCAGCAACACACCGAGATCTTGCTCGTGGCGTTGAAAGATTGCGCCGCGGTGAGCGCCGAGAACAGCCCGACCGTGCGTCTCGTCACCGCTCGTCTTCTGTCGGCGACGTCCGAGGTTTTACCTCTCAAACACGTCGTCCAAGACGTCTATCCGACGCTCGACGCGCTCCGCGTCGATCCCGAGAGCGAAGTCAGACGCGAGGTGCCCCTCGCCTTGGCCAACATCGCGTGCACGCACTACGAAACGATCGAACCGACGACGATGACGATGCGTCAGCTCGAGACGCTCATCTCAGATCCAGACGTGCAGGTGAGAATCGCCGTCGTCGAGGCGTTGTCGCTCGGCGCCGCCGCGCCCGGGACGTCGTTCGCCGTCTCCGCGGCGAACGCCATCGCCGCCATCGCCAAGATACCGAACCTCGAGCGTGAGATCACGGATGCGATATTCGAGACGACGCGCATCATGCTCGGCGCGGACGGCGACTTGTTCCCTCAAATCTCCGGCGCGCTCGTCGCCCTGGTGGAAAACGCCGACGCGCTCGATCCCGCGCGTCGAGCGCAGGCGGAGACCATGCTTCGCGACGGCGGGTGGTCTCGCGACGACACGCACCACCAACTCCAACACCCCGCGGCCTCGACCCCGTCCACGGCGCCGTCCGCGTCCGAACCGCCCGGACCGCGCGCGACGCTCGAGCGCGGTCCCTCGGCGTACGAGCGCATGAAATCCCGCGCCAGAGGCGCCCTCTCCGTCGGTCGTCGACACGGTCGAGACAAACAGTCGCGATGAATACCACGTATTCTACCTACACGACACACACGACTCCATTCGTTTCATCCGTCGTCCGTCGTCGTCGCTACTCTCTCTCTCTCTCTCGCGCGTCGCCAAAAACCTCACGCGGGCATCACGCGCACCACTCATAGTATACACACAAAGAGACAATCAAATGTCGTTTTCACACACGAGGGCGGCGCCGCATCACCCTCGGCGCATTCATGTCCAGTCGTCACACGCCGTCGCCTCGTCGCGTCGCGCACCCGCCTCGTCGTCGCGTTCGACCGCGTCGAGACGCACACACACGCGACGTCACTCGCACCGTCGACCGTCGTCGCGGTCGCCCCCTCGTCGTCGCGATGTTTCAGTCGCTGTCGCGATCGGTGAGCCGCCGATCGACCGCGGTGTCGCACGCGGCGACGCGCGCGTGCGCCTCCTCCTCGAGCGGTGCCGTCTCCGGTGCGTCGACGACCGGGGCGTTCACCACCCGTTCGTTCGCCTCGGGCGCGGTGCGACACGGACGCGACTGGAACGATGACGTCCCGGCGTCGTCGACGACGCGCCTCGGCCCGACGCCGACGACGCCGACGACGCGCGGGTTCGCGTCCTCCTCGTCGACCGACGCCGACGACGACGCGAGAGACGCGAGAGACGACGACGTCGTCGTGGATTTGGACGCGCCGACGATGACGCCCAAGAGCGAAAAGGTGGCGGCGATCGCCGATCGGGTGTGCGAGTTGACGCTTCTCGAGGTGAACGAGCTGTGCGACGTCTTGGCGGAGAGACTCGGGTTGGGCGACGTGAGCGGGATGATGTTCGGCGGTGGGATGATGCCGATGGGCGGCGGAGGCGTCGCGGGCGCACCAACCGGTGCCGGCGCCGCCGCGGAGGCACCGGCGGAGGCAAAGACATCCTTTGCGCTCAAACTCGAATCCTTCGACGCCGCGCAAAAAATCAAAGTCATCAAAGAGGTGCGCGCCATCACCGATCTCGGTCTCAAGGAGGCCAAGGAGCTCGTCGAGGGCGTGCCCGCGGTGTTAAAGAAGGATTTGAAAAAGGAGGACGCCGAGGAACTCATCGCTAAATTATCCGCCGTCGGCGCTACGTGCGCGTTGGAGTAGCGCGCGCCTCGGCGCGACGCCGCGCGCGCGCGTCTCCCCGTCGCCCGACCCGGGTCGAGACGCGCGGCGCGCCGACGCGCGCGCGGGCTGCGAAACCGTCACCGACCTCGCGCCGTCTCTCCCTCGCGCGCACCCTCGTCGTCGTCGCGGTATGTGTGACGCCCGCGAGACGACCATCATTCCATCGTTGCGATACCAAACATTCAATCCAACCCCCTTCGCGCGTCCTCGCGCTTCGCCCTCGATTTCGTCCACCCGACCGCACACGGGGACGGGGACGATGATGATGACGATGTCGACGACGACGACGACGATGACGACGACGCGCGTGCGGAACGCGCGCGTGTCCGCGAACACGCGCGGTGCGCGCGTTCGCGCGAATGCCGGTGCGTGACGACGCTCGACGACGACGCCGCGACGAGACGTCCCGAGGGATGCTGACGATGACGATGGCGATGGGCGTGACGATGGAACGGCGCGCGAACGAACGACTGACGTGCGTGCGCGCGATGATGGATGGGCGATGATGGACGTAGGGGCGACGGAGAAGAGCTTGGAGATGATGCGAAAGTTTTCTGAACAGTACGCGCGAGGGAGCGGGACGTATTTTTGCATGGATAAGAGCGTCACCGCGGTTGTCATTCAGGGGTTGGCGGAACACAAGGACGAGCTCGGATCGCCGTTGTGTCCGTGCAGACACTACGACGATAAGGAGGCGGAGGTTGCGCAAGGATTCTGGAATTGTCCGTGCGTGCCGATGAGAGAGAGAAAGGAGTGTCACTGCATGCTCTTCTTGACGTACGTTTTGTTTTGTTTTGTTTTGTTTTGTTTTTCGCGTTGGCGCGTATTCGACGCGAGGTGGCGCTCGGTGACGAGACGAGACTGACGACGCTTCTTTTTTGTATCGTCTCCGCAGGGACGATAACGATTTCGCCGGTGACGAACAAACCATCTCCATGGATGAGCTTGTCGAACTCACCGAAGATATGTGAGTTTCGGGCGCGAACGTTGTTTGTTTACTCTACTTGACTACGAAGCCGCTTTTGTCACTATACACTACTTCAATATTTTTCATCTAAACGTCTCCTTCATGATGATTATTACATTTGTTTTGTTTCCGTTTGTCATTCGTTCAACCTCCACCTTTTCGCTCGCTCGCACTCTCGACGCCGCGGCTCTAGAAGCACTTGCGGTGCACGATGGACGGTCCAGCCTCGTTGTACTCGCTCTTGGCGATCCACATCTGTTGGAACGTGGACAAAGAGGCGAGGATGGAACCACCGATCCACACGGAGTACTTACGCTCGTGCGGAGCGACAACCTTAATCTTCATGGAGGACGGGGCGAGCGCGGTGAGCTCCTTGGAGACGCGATCGGCGATACCCGGGAACATGGTGCTACCGCCGGACAGGACGATGTTGGCGTAGAGATCGCGTCTGATGTCGACGTCACAGCGCATGATGGAGTTGTACGTCGTTTCGTGGATGCCAGGGGTTTCCATACCGATCAAACTGGGCTGGAAGAGCACCTCCGGGCATCGGAAGCGTTCGTTGCCGATGGTGATGACTTGACCATCCGGAAGCTCGTACGACTTCTCGATGGACGAAGAGCTCTGGCTCGTCTCCATTTCCTGCTCGAAATCGAGCGCCACGTATGCGAGCTTCTCCTTGATGTCGCGAACGATTTCACGCTCCGCCGAAGTGGTGAAAGAGTGACCGCGTTCCGTCAAGATCTTCACCATGTAGTCTGTCAAATCGCGACCCGCCAAGTCGAGACGAAGGATGGCGTGCGGAAGGGCGTAGCCCTCGTAGATGGGCACGGTGTGCGACACGCCGTCGCCGCAATCGAGCACGATACCGGTGGTTCTGCCGGAGGCGTAGAGGGACAAAACAGCCTGGATGGACACGTACATGGCCGGGACGTTGAAGGTCTCAAACATGATTTGGCACATCTTCTCCCGGTTCGCCTTCGGATTCATCGGCGCCTCGGTGAGGAGCACCGGGTGTTCCGCAGGGTCAACGCGAAGTTCGTTATAAAAGGTGTGATGCCAAATCTTTTCCATGTCGTCCCAGTTGGTGACGATGCCGTGCTCGAGCGGGTACTTGAGCGTCAAGATGCCTCGCTTGCTCTGCGCCTCATCCCCGACGTAGCAATCCTTCTGTCCCATCCCAACCATGACGCCGTGGTGTCTCGGCCGTCCGACGATGGACGGAAACACCGCCTTGGGCGCGTCATCACCGGCAAAACCAGCCTTGACCATACCGGAACCGTTATCGCACACGAGCGCGGAGACCTCGCCTTCGTCCGCCATGTCGAGTTCGTTCGTTCGTTCGTTCGTTCGTTCACTACGCGCGCCGTACACCGCGACGACGACGTCACCGTCGTCACCGTTCACGCACACACCGTCAGTCTCCACCCACACGCGTCGTCCCATCCCCACCCCGCGCGCCCGCGCGCGCGTCTGATCTCAAAAAAGACGCGCGCGCGCGCGCCGCGCGCGCCCCCACCCCCGCGCCGTCCGTCCACGCGTCCCCCCCCGCGCCCGTCGTCCCTTCGGTCTTCATTCACCACACACACACACACCCCCCCGTCTC
>Ga0255774_10000385_pt1 | contig 40187 bp, 19 predicted proteins | sample 101ome_17_FD_179972 | JGI IMG/M metagenome (GOLD analysis project Ga0255774, IMG submission 179972) | Coastal salt marsh microbial communities from the Groves Creek Marsh, Skidaway Island, Georgia - 101407AT metaG (version 2) | ecosystem: Environmental > Aquatic > Marine > Intertidal zone >... | reverse complement strand
CCTGGGGACAGTTTTTGGTATCTCTCATTATATAGCTAAGAAAATAATTCGCCTGGGGTTTTTCACGGATACCCAGGCGGACTACTCATTGGCTGACGGGATAGGGACGGGAGTTTTAGACCAATTTGAAGTAGGGTATTTTGGGGAGGGATGCTGGTCATTTTCGTAAGGCTCGTGCTTAAGCACGGGGGGTGTCTAAATGAGACAGGGGGTCGCGGGCCATATCGGAGCGAAGCGACATGGGCCTCTCGATCCTATTTGACGGTCTATTTCTTGAGTTAATTATATGATACTTTTTCATTCAGATTTTGAAATGAGTGGGTTTTTTGTACCTCGGACCTCCCGGAAAAAACTTTTCTAAAAGTGAAATACTTTTGTCTTCGACCCCAAAATCAAAAGTGTTCAGAAAAAAAATAAATAAATATTTATAGTCCATGACCCCAAAAACTCCACACCTGCTGACACGCGCCACGAGCCAATGGGTAGTCCCATAACCTAGTGTCCCAAGTCCATTGAATGACTTTAGTGGCACGTGTCTGACGGGGGGGCGGGCCATATCGGAGCGAAGCGACACGGACCTGTCGAACATTTCCGACGGTCTAATCCTTGAGTTAAATATATGGGACTTTTCATTCAGATTTTGAAATGAGTGGGTTTTTTGTACCTCGGACCTCTGAAAAAAAACTTTTCTAAAAGTGAAATACTTTTGTCTTCGACCTCAAAATGAAAAGTGTTCAGAAAAAAAATAAATAAATATTTATAGTCCATGACCCCATGAGATCCTAGATGAGACCCCCATACTGGATACCCCATCTGACCCTCATAATCCCTGGTTATTTACTCGTAATCCCTGGTCCTCACTGGTAGTCACTAGTCCTCACTGGTAGTCACTCGTAATCCCTGGTAGTCACTAGTCCTCTAACTAGTCGTCACTGGTAGTCACTGGTCGTCACTGGTAGTTACTCGTAGTCACTGAACCTCACTGAACCCAAACCCCCCCACAATACATCCCCGTGAGTACCACATAACTTGCACGTTTTTTTTGTCTTACCGTCTTACCGACCAATCAAAACACGTTTTATAATGTTTTGATATTTTATGCGGGTCTTTTCGATTCTAAATGTCACTTAAGTTTTCTACTTCTCGGTCGGAGGATTCACTTTAACAAGAACGGAACAGCTCATGACACTTTGTGTAATTTTTCGGAATTTGCTCTAGGTTACTGACTATACACTCATACAAATCAAGCCAATTTTCGACGTGGTGAGCCTACCCCACTAGGCCCAAATTCGTAATTCGTGTCGTCGCGCATGAAATTATGATCTCTGTAGGAAAAATTTTCTGACGCCGCTCGATCTCATTTTTTTCATGTCAGACGCTGGGCGGTCGACATTAGTGCGGACACGAAATTAAAAACCTCTACTCGCCACGAGCCAAAAATGGACACTGAAATTACGAGTGAAAATTCTAGTAGCGATGATCTCGCAAAGGAACTTGACCAGATTCTTGAACGCAACACCTCACGGAATCTGTTTGAAGAATTCGAAGACGCTGTCACCCCCCTCGACATCACAGACCTAAACCCCGGTATGTTCAATGCAACCGTCGACTCTGGGTTCGGTCAAGGTGATACGATAGTTAATCTCAAGAAGATGCTCCTCATTCCACCACGTCCCAGCTCCCACATTGGCGAAGACTTATACCTGGATACCAAAGAAATCAAGGGATGGTACGGAAGACTATCTTCAGGTTTCTCCCACACCCGTGAATTTGGTCAACAAGGTGACATTGATTTGTCATTTTCATCAGTTCAGTTCAAGATGGTGTTGTCCAATGAGAGTGGGAAAACCACTAACATCGCTTTTAACATTTACAAAAACGGAAAGATGCGATTCTCTGGTGGTTTACTCGGCAGTTCATTTGGAAACCATCCTGAGTTGATCCGAAATTTTGTTCTAAGCTCATACACGGACCGTGAAAACTTCTTATACACACCTTTCAAATACAACAACCTTGGCGGTCAGTTTTTGAACAATGGAATTTTCCGAGATTTTATGACCATCGCTCAACGTGGTGCAAGATATGGCGTCAAAAGAATCTCTTATGAACCAGAGATTAACTCCTTTCTCTACGTCTACTTTGAGGATGCAAGTTTCAAACTGACCAAAACCGGTAAGGTTCAAATCATGGGAGCAAAATCCCCACCTGACCTCTTACACGCGTATGAGGTTGGAAAGACCTTCATACGAGACTTGCACCACGATGGTCAAATTGACGTCACGGGTAAATTTGTGGAAACGAAGCCACGGAGAGTCTCAGATCCCGGACCATCACGTGAACAACAAGGATTGCCCAATTGTTGTTCACGAATGAGAAAAAAGGATCTTGAAAGCTTTGCGCGGCAACTCGGGGTCGTCGATTTCCGCGTCAATGGTAAAGTTGCGAGAAAAGACCAGATTTGGGATAAGATCTGGGACAAAATTAAGGGTGCGGGGGGCTGAAATTAGTTCCCCAAGACACCCTCACGTTCCTTCTTTTTTATGTCGTTGATCATGACTTTCATGTTTCTCGACAAGTATTTTTCCGTAAAGTTGCGGCAGACGTAAAGTCCTAATATGACCGCAAAAAGAATTGATATTAACGAGTTGATTTTCATTTATAATACATCTATATTTTATTCATCCCAGCTTCTCTGTGCCCAGCTTTCAGCAGCTTCTTGAGCTTCACCAAACCTGTCTTTGATCTTTTGCTTCTCCTCGTCAGTGAGACCTGTCATGATTTCCTGATTCTTCACACTCAACTGCACACCATCTTCTGTCATCACCAACCCAGCCTCCTCAAGCTCTCTATTGTAATCCTCTTCGGGTAAATTGATAATCTCGGGTCTATTGTCTCGTATGTCCTTATGTTTCTTGATAGCATCTTCGTGACAGATATCAGATTCACGCACCGCACAGCCTTTGACGTAGTAGTCACACTTTGTAATGCCACCCGCGTTTTTCACACCCAACTTTGGACCATAGACATTCAGGAAACTCTTATACTTATTTGTATGTTCTTTGATCGATTCATCTAATTGATCTTTGTCAAGTTTTGAAAGTTCATCAATCATCTCATCAAGATCCTTTTCCGCGTAGTTAATCACCTCATTGCGATAACTCACCAAATACGTCGGCTCTGTTCCTATTTCTTTACCACGAGAATCATATATTTTTCTCTTCAATCGTTCCCCAGGGATTCTAAGCTTGCAGTGCTGCATACTATCACTCAAAGCATCGTAGGATATCTTAAGAGCCTTTTGGTCAATCTCCTTCCCTTTTTCTAAGACCACCTCCCAGTCTTCTTTCCAGTCTTCCGATGTTCCAGATTTCCAGTTCTCTTGCAATTCCTTTCTCATGTTAAAAAGGTTTGTCTTGAAACCATAGATGTCTTCATACAGTGGAACATCCGCATCTTCTATGGTTGTTTTGACTTCATCGACTTCACAATTCAGAGGGTTACTCAGACAATCCCCGTGAAGGTCGGCTATGGAGGGCGGCTTTTCTTCGATAATGGGGGCCTCTGGAGCCTCTACTTCACTTTCCACCTGCATCTGGCGGTTGTATAGGTATAACAACCCCGCCATTACGATCATCATCATTACAAATACGACTATTATGATCATTAATATACATTCATATTTTTTTCCTGACATATATTAATGACAAGACCGGTGACAACAGTTCTAGTTGAAGCTTTAATTATAGGTATTATGAACGCTGCTTTGATATTTTCAATCGCAAAACTAAATATTAAAATGGACGCTCCAGTTCTCCATCTCATCGCGGGTGCCCTCATTCACATCATCTTTGAATATACAGGTGGTAACAAGTGGTGGTGCACCCAGACGTATAAAATGTAACTAATGTAACTGTTCCCTCAACATCTCTTGACGATTACTGAGTTCAGAAATCTCACGCTCCAACCCAACCTTGAGTTCTCTGGCCTCACGTCTCATCCTCTCCACCCGGGTATTGTAACGGACTTTATAATCCATGTAAAGTGCTCGTTCGTATTGCTTACTTGTACATTCCCGACGCTCCTCATCACTGGAAAATACAGAATTCTGGTTGAGATTTTCAAACGTCCACTCACCAAGACCAACAAGTCGCAAATCGTTGTTGCAAAACTCCTTAATCGCCTGCTCCCTCACCGACTTCGTGATATTTCTGATCGGCTTCAAAGTTTTCAAACTTCGTTCCGTAACCTTCAGATCCACAACAAGTCGCTGAAGCGTGCACTCGTTCTCGACCCACTCATCATACATGTTGAAATACTCTTCACCTTCATCGTCACTTTCACTGTCACTCACAATACGATGGATGTCAAGATTAGTCCGCACAGCCTGAAATGGGACAGAACGAGAATCAACAGTAGGAGGGTCATCACATTTTGGCATGTTTTCATGCACGGACTTCAAGGTGTTGCACATCTCCAAGTATGTCCCCTCCGGTATAATCTTGGAAATGTCGTCGACACATCGCATAAGTTTTTGAAGATGTTCCATTGTTTTTGTTCGCTACAAATTCTTATATTCAGGTCGACTTAGGTTGAAAAAGATCAAACAGTTTCCAAGTTGTCTTGGGAAAGTTCAAGCCATCGTATCCTCTTCTCCACCGCCTCTCTGTATCTCGCCCTGAAAGAATTCTCGAGATACAGGAACGTCTTACAGGTCCGCTTGAACTCCTTCTTGTTTATGTCGGCTTCATCCAAGTCAGTGCGATCCAAACCGTGGATGCGACAAAAATGAGTCTTGACCTGTTCCTTGATTTTCGGAGACGCTCGACGAAGGGGTTGATAGGTTTCATATTCCCGATGTAAATATGCCATCTGATCTTGCAACAACTCACTGTCCAAATCAACAGCTCTCTCATAGTAGAAATCATAGAAGTGATGCACCGTCACCTCATCTGGACCAACAGGGGGTATCGTGAAGTTGTCGTAGTCAAACATATAAACAGGATCTGACCTCTTGTTGTAAGCTTGTTTCAGCTTGTCACAAATCTCAAGATAGTCACCCTCTGAGATCTTATCAGTGTAACGGTCAATAATTTGCATTATGCTCATTAAATCTTCCATCTTACATATGTCATTGTTTTTTTGTCTAAGTAGCTTAAAATTTTATTCTGTACGAACAGATATGTATAAAACAACCTATGACAAACAAAACTGTCAAACGGGTGTGATACATATAGGCTATGGGGCTTTTCACAGAGCCCATCAGGCCGTCTATCTTGACGATTACATGGAAAGGACAGGAGATCTTAGGTGGGGTATCGTTGCCGTGAACCTCAGAAATGAAGGATTTAGGGAAATAGATGATTACATTCTCAAAACACCCTCCTCATACCGCCTCGTGCGTTCTCACCTGGACTACATTGACTGGACGAAAAACAGAACCGTTGCAAAACATATGCTCACTCTTCCAACTGTTCATCTTGTGACGATCACCGTGACAGAAAGTGGATATGCTCCCGGATCACCACTCTTTGAATACCTCGCCTGTGGTCTAAGAAACAGGAGCGCACCGATCACGATCATGTGTTGCGACAATATTCGCCAAAATGGAATTGTCCTGGAAACGCAGTTTCTAGCTTACCTCTATCAGACTAATCAATACGAACTTGCAGACTGGGTCAGGGAAAATGTGAGTTTTCCATCATGTATGGTTGATCGAATCACGCCGAGGACAACACACGTTCTCCGTGAAGAAATTGAAGAGTTGTTCCCAGGTCTAGGACACAACGCTGTCCAGTGTGAAGAATATACACAGTGGGTAATTGAAAATAAGTTCAAGTCCCGCTTTCCAAGACTGAGTGAAGTTGGAGTGACAATCACCCATGATTTAGAACCGTATGAAGAGACGAAGATTCGAATTCTCAACGGTGGACATACTTCACTCGCGTATCTCGGTGTCCTGTCTGGATACCAGACATTCGATCAAGTCATGAATGATGAAGCGCATCGCAATCACTTCAAACAACTCCAAAAGGAGGAGATCGTTCCCTCGATAGAGATGGATCTACCGTTTGACATCGATGAATACGTTGAAAAGATTGAGGAACGCCTGTCGTCTACCACGAATCATGACGAACTCGAACGAATATGTATGGACGGATTCACAAAGTTTCACACCTTCATCGTGCCCTCACTCAGAAGTTGCTTGGAACAGGGTAAACGACCGATACATACATACAGAAGTATAGCGGGGTGGTATATATACGCGAGGAGGTTTTCGAGGGGCTGCAAAAAGATTCGTTACAGTGAGCCCAACTGGTTACTGTTGGAGCCACTACTACAAGAAGGGAACGTAGACGCGTTCGTCACAAATGAGCGCCTGTGGGGTGATATACCACGAACATATATTACATTCTCGAGAGATCTAAAATCTATACTGATGTCACACACTTATGAAAAAGAGATTGATTTACTGGGAGACGACTGAATCAGTCCTGCTCCACTCCGCGTGCAATCTATGCACGTAAGCTGAAAGATGGCTGTCCGTCTCCATCCACTCCGGAGGCTGTCCGTCCGTGTAAGAGACGTGATATTCTTCATCATCGTCGTCACTCTCCAAACTCCCACCCACTACAACCGGTTCATCCTCATACAGTGGCATCGGTTCATTCTGATCCAGTAAAAATCGTGGGGGTTTAACCTTTTTCCGCAAAGCCTGTAAAGTGTTGCATATCTCCAGGTAATCACCCTCAGGAATGTTATCCGTATTCTTATCGATGAGTTCCTGGAGTTTGTGGAACATATCCATTTTTCAAAGTATCTTTCAATCAATATTCAGTCTCAACTTAGGTGTATATTTTCATAAATCATATCTTGACTTAGGTGGGTGCTTGACATAGAATTACCCTTTATCAATTTTTTGATTTCTTCATACTTGTCAAATAAAGGATCGATACTTTTCTGTATCTGAACACAGTGTTCAATCTCATTACCAAAATCAACAAGAGTTTGGGTATATTTTTCCTGTAAACCTCTACTTTCTACGAAGGATAGTAACCTTTTACACTTCGTAACAAGTATGTCGAGATCTTGATCAACTTCTTTTTCCATTGCGATAAATCTCTCTTCACCGCAGTCATTTTTTGCTTTTATGATTGTGTAGTTCAATAAGTAGTCGGTGAACATTCGAGTCTTGCGAGAAGATTCCGAGGAAGAGAAGCCGAATAACGCGTGTAAGAGATTTTTGAACATTTTTGTGGGGTTGGTGGTGGTTCGATTGGCTCTGTGCAATATAAAACCTCTTCCCAGATTTTACGCTGAACGTCTGGACAGAGTGAAGCGGTGGCTTGAAGGAATGCGATACGAAGCTCGTCAGTCGCCAAGCCTGGTATGCCAAGCTGAGAATTCGAGTGGACAAAAAGTCCCTTGAGGGGGGTGACGTAAGTTGGCATTAATCAGAATGACTCTCATCCTCGTCATCTTCGTCGCGACTTAGGTTGCGTTCGATCATATTTTTCTCAAGTTCAACATCCAAATACACCCGGAAAGGTGCGTCCCAAACCGCACACTTGACCCACTTATAGATGTTGATGAGATACTGAGGTCCCATGTCCCTCATCGTCTGAAAGATTGCCTGGAGATACATATCTATTATTCAGTTGGCTTCTTTTTATATGACTTCAAAAGTTTGTAAAAGTCGTAGATACCATATAAAGCTAATGAACCTGTGAATATGATGGTGTTACGCGCAATTGCGGGGACCATAGTATTTGTGAGGAAGTTTTTTTCTCGAATTTCATTAAAATGTTTTCTAGACTACTCTTCGCGGTCATCGTCTATATACACAGACCAAAGAAGTGTGGTGTAAGAAAGCCACCTCCACCTACTTGGATTTGAGATCGTCGAGGCGTTTGATCGTCCCGGTGGCGGTGAACTCATCAATCTTGTCACAGATAGATTTCCCAAAACCGGGAAGGTTTTTAACTTGGGCGCCACGCTCAATCTTATCAGGAAGGCTCTTGAGGACATCAGATGCGTTCCAATACGCCTCACTCTTAAACTTGTTCTCCTCGAGGTTTCCCAACCTCAGAAAGAGATCCGCGAGTTTCTTGTTCGGTCCAAGAAAGTCGTTGATCTTCTTCGCGATACTCTTTCCAATACCGGCCACCTTGTTGGGACCAGCGCAAAGTTCGGAGGCGTCCTTGATGGCATAGGGGAGGTAGAATACAACTTCCGCAGCATTGTTGTAAGCCTTCTTCTTGTAGACGTCCTTCTCAGCAGCCGCAACAGCCCTGAGCATGTTGTAAATGTCAGTGTTGTAAGAAATCACATACTCATCGTCCGAATCTTCTTCAGACTCGTCATCAGATGAGTAGTCATTGGAAGCCACCGACTCCTCATAGTCAGAATCCTGCTCGTCGATATACTCGTCAATCTTGGTCGCAATGGACTTGCCGATGCCGTTGATGTGAAGAACACTCTCACCACTTTCAACTTCGTAGGGAAGGTGCTCGATGATGGTGGCAGCACGCTTGTATGCTCCGTCCTTGTAAAAGTCAGCGGTCATGTCACCAAGCTCACGAAGGCGGCGAGCGATTCCTGTGTTGATAGATTCGTTAGAAACGGGGTTAGAAGTCGTCTCGAAGAGAGATTTCTTGTTCAGTTCTTCGAGCGCCCTCACGCGCTCTTCATTCGCCTCGTCGAGAAGATTCTTGAGTTGCTCAATCTTGGAGCGAGACTCTTCATTGAGCTTTTCGAGCTTGAGGATGTATTCGGCAATGGAAGTGGAGTTCATGGTTGGAGAAGTTTGATGTATTCCAACATGACAAGCACCGACTTAGGTGTTTAAAGATTAAAATTTTAACATCTGTAGATATGTCAGCTCTTGCTCGACCCATCAGTATTCAACACCCACGTGTGCGCTTAGCGAGAAAAATTACTCCCAAGAAACCTATTCGCACTGTTCGTGTTCAAGCCGCTCTCCCATCTCCAGATCTGGTAAACTATGCCACATTCCAGTTAGCGTCGTGGGTGCTTCCCATGACGATAGCTGGTCGCTTGCTTAAGATGGAGTATCCCAATATAGCCACCGGGCTCGTATTGATCGCGGTGACAAAAACAGCTCTTGCCGCTAACGGAATAATCCACTATTAAGTAATTATTACATTTCTAGTTCTATGTGCAGACTTTCCAGTATTGGTGTCTGTCACACTGTATGTAACTCTATATGTCCCCGCTGTATTAGTAACTGTATCACCCCCTACTACTACAGCTGAACCATCAGTCACGTTCGACGTCGCCCCTCCTTCAGTGTATGCACCACTCACTGTGATAGTATCCAAATCATCCCTATAGTTTAGTGTAATCACCGGATTGAATACAGTCTCAGTGACGTTGTATACAGCGACCTGATCATCAGCTTGAATCAAAACCTTTGATCCATCACTGGAAACTTCAACACGATTCGTCGACAGGGATGAAGTTGTGGAAGTCTCTTGAATGAGTAGAACAGGGATGTATTGCCCATTTTCCAACTTGAAACCATCTATGTATTTTGTAGACAAGCCATTCGGGTGTAGGGCGTATTTTTCTGTGCCTCTCCCTTCCGCGTATATGAATAACGTTCCATCACTACTTATGTCAACTAAATCATTAGAAACTCCCAACAAAGTCCTAGATTTCAAATTGCTAATCAGTGTTGGGTTCTTTGTCCAAACACCATTACTCAACGAGAATACATTCACCTTCTGATTATTACCGTCGTTGGTGTCATTGACATTTACAAGTGTGGATCCATCACCGGATAATTTCACACTCGATCCCAATCTCTGATTCGTTCTACCCCCCTCGATGGTTTGACCGAGTTGGCTCCAGCTACCTCCAGATCTTTCATACACTTCGATTTCTCCCAAATCAATAGCTGCACTTGTTATGTTAATACCTGAAATATATTGTGACGACGTAACCCCACCCGTCCTACCAGAAAATCCGATATACGTGGGTATGTTATATAAATTTTGATGTGCGGTTCCAAAATCGTGGGTAAGGGTGGAGACTAAACGAGTCCCGTCCCTAATAGTCGAAGTCATGACACCATTATCATATGAAACTTCAACATTGAGCCACCTAGACGTTCCGTAATAGACATTTTGTGTTTTTCTGTATATATCGTTGTTGTCTCTTATCTGATGTGTATCACCCTGCCAAAATTCATAGAAGTTGTTATACCCGTTATGCACCGAAGCTTGATAGGCTGTTATCGGATTTGTTGCATAATATATCAACCGCATATCATCAGCTCCTCCCCAACGGGGACCGTAAACATACCATCTCCAAGTGGCGGTCCATCTAGATCCGAGAGTCACCTCCCGATACATTGTGTTATTTTGTCCGTGCTGTCCAAATGATGTCAATTTATACCTGTTGTTAAGTTGAATAACCCCGTGAAGAATTGGAGAAGGTGTTGCCAATCCATAAGGGGTGGGAGATGTTATCGATAATGAGGATCCCCCTGAAGAAGCTGATGGTGATCCTAAAGCTAACCGATTTCCATCAGAACTAAGGGACATCACCTCTCCCAATCCAGTTGCCTCGAAGGTTCCATTCGCAATACTATGATCTTCCTCATATCTCTGATTTGCAGAATTCCACCTAAACACCACAACTTCTTCTATATACTGAGCATTACCCCCGGGGTAGGAAACACTAATAGTGTTACCATCATCCGACATCTCTATGCGATATGCGGATGCACCTGGTTCAACAAATCTACTCGGCACCGCGAGTCTCTCGTTCCAGGATCCAGAGCTATACGCGTATACACGCACACCATCCGATGCGGTAAACGCGATGATTTGACCGTCGGATGAGAGTTTGACCATTTGGCCCTCCATGGATCCGAAGCCACTCCATCCATCAACGAATGTGCTTATGGTTGCTGGAAGATCATAAAGCACCACATCATTGGTGATTTTACGAACTATAGCTATCCTGCTTCCATCCCCAGAAATCGTTGAATAATAGCTATCGTCGAGCTGTTGCTCGAGTGCTGCGGCTTCCATAACGTCTTTCACATCCACGTTTCTCGTCACAGTTCCGACGTTTCCGGCTGGATCCACGGCGGAATAAGTAACTTGTGTGGTTCCACGATATAGTCCTACGTCAGTGATGGTTCGCACGTATGAAGGAGTCGTCGTGGTGACTTCCTCGTTTCCATCGGATCCGACATACGACGGGTCTCTGTATGTTGTATTGTATTTGTGTGTGATATCACCACCCAATTTGGTGACTATTGGTGGTGTTGTGTCTGGCAAAATAGTCACTGTTCTCTCAGCTGTGGCGATACCTAACGCGTTTCTGACCTGATAACGGATCGTGAAAACGCCGGTAGAACTACCATCTGGAGGATCTCCATAAGTCTCCAGCACACCACCACTGAATGTCACTGGTGGATCTGGTTCTGTGTATGTAGTTGGCTGTTCCAATGAAATTGATGCCTGTCCGATAAGTGTCACAACAGGTGGGTCATTTACAATCTTTACCCTCACGGTTCTATCAATAAAGTTAGTCAAACCATTCCGTGTCGTCTCGTATCTCACAACATAATTACCGATTATGTCAGTATTCACATTTGAAGTAGTAACGATCACATCCGTTGACACATCGGACGTCGCCCCCTGATCAACATATATGATACCCTGACCAATGTCTACAATATTGTCACCATTCAATGTTATATTTGGTGTAAAATCTTGGAATGTCTTATACACAGACACATTCGATGAGTGTCTGACGTTCGATGTCGCTCCAGCTCGCGGATTTGTTGTGACCAACGGTCCGGGTTCCTTTAAAGAAGCCATACCAATCACGTAAAATTCCCCAGAATCTGAAATTTTCACATTTGGTTTTTTGGGTGCGTCATCATCGAAGAAATCGAAACGCGAATACAAACCGTCACTAGTTGTTGAATACCAATCTTCATCACCCACGGCCCACTCCGGTGTATAAAGAGCGGTGCTAATATCAGTTCCAGTCTTTATTCTATTGTTTGCTTCCAATTCCCAAACACCCGTTGTGGTGTCCCTGTTCCACTTTTCCGCTATTTCCATACCACCACTAGCGATGTAGTAATCACGAACATGTTCCCCTGACCCTGGTGTGGTCAACTTCCCAAAACGACTCGCTATGAGATGGTTTCCATCACCAGACACATCAATCGACTCACCAAATCTTATCTGTTCACTGAAACTTCTACCAGCAAATGTTTCAACACTGTTCCCAGCTGTGATGCTTGTGCCACCCGAGAATCCCGTTCCACTGACGTATTCCTTAATAAGAACTCTACCAGCCCCCGAGTTATGATATGGATCACCGACGAATAGACGGGAATTGTCATCGCTCACAGCGAGAGAATACCCGAATTCAGTCGTGCCACCGGGATTCTGTAAAGTGGAATCTTTTGTGGCTGTTGTGGTCGACGTATCGAACACAAATATATCACCATCACCACCACGATTTCCTGGAGCACTCACCACCAACCTCGTGCCATCCCTAGTTAATGTGAGGGAATGACCAAATCTCGCAGGAGTGTAAGGAGTAGAGAGTTCCGCACTGTTGTCGTCTACTGTGACTTTTTGCACATCCCATCTCGCATTGATCGTATCGTAATTATAAATTGAAACAGACCCCGATTTTCGCCTGTCATTGACAGATGAAAAGTTGTGAGTGTCATTGCTATTACCCACGACAATTTTAGTTCCGTCATTCGACATGGCAAACGCCGGAATGCGTTCGGATGGTGGGTCAGATGACGTGCGTGTCGCCTTCCACTGCTGTTCATTTAGATTTTCCGATGCAATATGGATGTCTGGTCTGATCTTAGTCCATTGTAACGCCGCTTGAACACCGGAAGGAAGATGCTGCCTAAACGTGGGCGCAGTCGTAGCAGACGGGTGCAGCGTTGCTCCACCAAATAGAGAACTCACCCTAGATTTATCACTCGATAGAATGGTTAGGAATGTTCTTTCATTTGGGAAATTATCATTCCCTGTTCCACCACCCGTTCCATCGAATGTGATGGTAGTATTTTCAACATCATTCGTAGTGCCTTTTACCCATAATCTCGTGTCGTCATTGTAATCGTATAAAGTAAATTGTTTTTTCCAAGGACCTGGTGAATTATCCCCAAATTTATTTGGAACTACAGAACTGGGCACCACCATGGTTTTACCATCTTGCGATATCGTAGCCCCGGAATAGGGGAATTCATCGATGTCTGTCGTTTGACTTACCTGTGGTGTGTCTGTTATGACCTGTCCAAACTCGACCCAGGGCGTGGTTGTTCTGGCACCAATGTCGTAAACCATAAAATCATTAAATACACTCACAACGACAAATGCACCGTCTGAAGATAGTTTGACCTTGGATTCTCTATACCTCGAATCGACCCAAATTCTTGAGGGTGTGTCGAAAAGTAAAGTAGTCCCCTCTACACCCACTTCGATGTCTTCCTGTTGGAGGAAACATGGTGGCCTTCCCCACAGTGTATAAACATTGTTTTCCACCTTGTTTAAAAAGTAAGTCTGAAACTCATCTAAGGATCGTGTATCTTGATTTTCAAGACTTTTACCGATCGTTAAACTCTGAGACACGGCCTTTGTGAATTCTGAGTTTGTAGAGTCATATTCGTATACATAAAACTTTGTGTTTACACCCGTGTCGACGTGTGAACCTCTACCACCATCGAGATAGAATGGTCTGTTTCCAATCGCAACACGAGAACCATCACCCGAGATTGAAACGTTTTCTCCAAATCGCCCCTTAACCTGATCACCGTATATATCCTGACCAACCTGTGTCAAAATGTACCTAGACGTGTTGTGAGCAGTTCCATTGATAGTTTGAGAATGGCTTGTTGTAGAAATGTCAAAAATTTGTATCTTTCCCCTATGTTCAGCAGCTTGAGGAATTCCAAACACAACTCTTGAAATACCTTCAGAAACATCCACAGAATACGGCACATCTTCATACCCCTTGGGTCGGGGATCACTAGATGATCCAGACTGTACGGGTCTTGCAAAGTCTAAAAGCATCCAACCCGTTATTGGATTTATCCACCACCCATCATCACGGGTATGTGAGTCGTTGTTCTCACCATTGATGTGTCTTATCTGTGCGTACTCTGGGTCCGTCCACGGGTACGTTGGGACCCACGATGGATCGTATACATTTTTCCGCGTATCTGGGACTGTCCATGTGCCCCCCCATCTCACACCAAATCCAAATGATGTGGAATCCCCGAAATAAGAACCGTTTCTTGCCTGTACTGTGCGAGAAGTCACCTGGTTATTATTTGAGTCAAATACCAATAACTGCGGGTAACGGTTGGGATTATATCTTCTTGATATATAGCCACCGTCAGAAAAATTTTGTGTTAGGTATTCATGTGCGTCAATCTTGGAATCCTCTGATGAATTAGTCATACCAACCGCGTTGTCATATCTCTCGATGATCAGCACATCATTTCCACTGAACTTGACTCCGGAAACAATGCTGTGTGGTATACGAGCTTGGGATGAACCATATACGTTCCTCGTCAGTGAACCATGAGGTTCATCGGTAGATTCAACATTTTGTGAACTTCCTGACATATCAAGCTCAGCTTTGAATACTTCCCAATGGAGAAGTTTCCAATTCACCGGGCCGCCACTTAAATTATCAACGTACACATTTTCAAAGTCCCTGGCATTTATATCATGGGAGGTGGAATCGAACATTTGTGCCCCCCATTGTAATGAATAATCATTGTGATTGATCTCATAAGGGAATACATTGAGACCTCTTGGTTCACTACTTGTAGGGAGTTCCTCGCTGAGTGTATATTCTATGAGAAAATCTACACTTATAGTTGACCAATACCCTCGCCAGATTTTAAGTTGAAAATTAATCACATCATTCTGTCGTATGTCTCCATATATAGAGTCTCTTGATATTACCACGTCCGTATATGTATAATTGCCTCCAGAGAGATTCGACACTGCACCAGATGTTAAATATGGTGCAAATAGATGATGTGGACTAAGACTTATCGTGGTGCCCCCAAACCTGGTCTGGTTTTGCATTATCAGTTGTATATTTTCAAAAGAACCTCCCTGACCGAAAAAAGTTCCATTCACTGTGACTGTTAATTTAAAGCCGTTTGTCGTAAAACCACTGGGAAGTGTAAAATTTCCAAATGTGTGTGTGCGATAGGCACCGTAAGATAGAACACTACTTCCAGGAACGTTTGTGACGTTGTTGTAACTTTGACTAGTCGAAGTCAGGCTTCTGAAATTATAGAAATCCTGGTGATATTCGAGTAATAATACCATTTCAACACAACGACTCGTCTTGTGTGAGGTACCGAAATCCGTACCAGAGTAATTACTTGTCGATATAGCAATCCTCGAACCATCTTCACTAATGGATACACCACTTATACTTCCAAGTGCGTAGTTATCTTCAAAAGTGCCTCCATTATAGCCTCCAATTGAGGCAGCTTGCCATCGTAACGGTATGACACCATCAGCCACCTTTCTATACTGACGTTGACTCCTTATGAAAATTCTCTCAGGATCATTCACATCACCACTCGTAGTCACCCAGATACCCCCCGAAAATTCATATACGTACACCTCATGACTATTCGTATTACTGGTTACTGAACTAAAACTCGTCCCCGTTGTAATCAATCTAGATCCATCCCCAGATAAATCCATAAACTGTCCCAAAAATAGCTCGTTATTTGTACTTTCACCAGGAATAGTGTTTCTTCCCGGGGATATGTGATTACCTTTCCGTGTCCACTGACCATCAATGTACGTATACACCTGGATCCAGCTGCGGTAAATCCTGACAGGGGAATCTATTCCCTCCGTGGGATCGACAAATAATTTTTTATTCTGGTATTCTTCATCATAGATACCATTGTCATTTCTCGCAATAACTGAGGCGACTGCAATCGTCAATCCATCTTTAGATACAGCTATACTGACGGGCTCGTATAAGTTCATAGAAGTCCGGGTAGTTATTGGTGAGTTCTCCTCTATGATACTGTCAACATCCGCTTCCATGGAAGGGTTCTTGTCATATTGGCGTGTCGAGTCATCAAGTCGATACACTGTGACTCTTCCCATGCGGATATCTTCATTTTGTTCGATCATGTCGATCATGCTGCTACCATTCCAATTCCCTAACCTAAGACCAAGTGGATCGAAAACTGGCTCGGAAATGGTCAGGTAGCTGTTATTCTTTGATAGAGATATGTAGCTGACTGGCCAGAATTTGGAGGGATACGCTCCAAAACCGTTCGTCACACTCGGAAGATTCATATAAGAGGAGCTGTATGACGTCGAATCTGCCATCTCAACACTTCTAGTGAAGATATTTCTATCTGTCAAAAATGACGTCGTGTCTCCTCCAATCTTTTTCTGCACGACCCATTGGTTTGGTAAAGTTCCGGTGGTGAGACTATGTGTCAAAGTGTGAACTGTGGTGTGTTCGTGTAAACCAGCAACTGGTTCACTGTATGCTTGAACAGGTGGATATGATGAACCACCTGAGTAATGTAATCCATCAAAGTAGTTTGATCCACTACTAAATAATATAGTATCAGCATTTTCGCTGATTTCTAGACTCAAAGCGGTGGCCACTTTTTTGTTATTAAGATGAGGCACCCGGTCAAAATGGGATTCATACAGGAGGTCGTTTGTTGCGTGGTAGCTAGCTAGGCCAGTGTCAGGGTATAGGGATAGGGCGCGGTATGTTGGATCAAGTCTATATGCATCATTGACATACACATACACATCACGATTCACTGGATAGAGGGTTTCAAACTCACCATACGTGCCATCATAGTTTTCAATATCCTCATTTAGTTTGTGCATGGTAATGAATGTTCCTGTGCTGTTCGTAAACACGGAATCGTCGCCGTAGCTTGAAACGACTAACGTCTTCGCTTTTGGAGCGTATGCCGCATTGAGAACGGATCCAAAATTATACAACGATGACGACGACGACGACGTCGACAGACGACCCCTTCCGATTGATTTTGTAATATTGACTCCATTTCTGAAGACGTAGATGTTTCTAGAATCCCTAAATAATATGATATCAGTGCCCTCATAGACTTTCAAATCAAGTGGGTTCTGAATTGCATCCTGGGGAGTGCTGGGGAGGATATGATTTGTTGATCGCCAATTATTCACGTATCTTCTTCGTGACAAAACCTTTTCACTAATATCATCTTCGCGTCTTTCACCGCTAGGGTACCAGTTCGAGTATTGTAATGCAGGGAATCCATTGTATGAAGTAGTATCAGTAGGATCCCGAAGAATTCCGGGTGTGGAAGCAAATGCCCCTACATTCGGATCATACCATTGATCGCTAGTTATAGTTCCCATATCCTGTTTTCGATAATCGAAATTTGGACCGCTGTGGACTAAAGTTGTATCACCTTTGAAATATAGTTGTGTATTTCGCGCAATACTCAATGATTGAGTAACTTGATTGCTTCCTACTTGGGATTTAAATTGTGATGTTAAAATTTTTGACTTGAATTTCCAATACTTTGTATAACCAAGGTTCCAACCGGATGGAAAGGCATTTCCCCGAGAGGCATTTCCCCCGTTCTCCCCACTGTAGTTATTACCTGTGGTGTAATAAGACATTGGATCAAGCTCGTCTATTTGTGCGTCAGTAAGATTGGATATATCAACTGCGTCGGTCAACTTGAAAGTGTATATTCCAACTCGTTCATCGGTGATACCATGCCGTTCCATAAAATCCGAAGGATAGCTCGCAAAAAATGTCACTTCATTTCCGGTGGAGTTCAGTTCACATTTAAAGATGGTGTATTGAAAGCCACCCTTTCCTGATGTGGCTGACTCGGGAGTGTTTATTTCATGCCTCTTTTCCCTGACATCATCCTCCACATAATTTAACAATTGTATCGAATAGAACGGTGGTAAAGATCTATCGACATCTATTATTCCTTCCTCCTCATTCCACTTCATAAACAGAACTCTACCACAATCTCCGGGACGAATAGCCACACGTTGCCCTTGTGCAACTAGTGGACTGGATTCAAAAGGTGGATATACAGAACTAGTGCTTGATGGATAAATTGGTCTAAGTGGTCTCCAATAACTCATCTGTCCACCTCGATACCTAGGCAAATTCGGCTCCATGTATCTGTATGTGTATGAACTGTTTACATATGGTTCAAAAAAACCATCTTCAGAGTTATAGTCTTTTCGACTTTCGACCGTTCCAGTTGTCACAATCGATCGACAGAAGTCTGGATGAATTCGTTGATAATCACTATATGTGGTATATGATGAACTGGTTATGACATCGTCACTAAAAATTGGATTCCAGTTAGGTTCACATACCGCCACGACGTTCCCGTCACCAGACAAACTCACCGAACGTGCAAACTGACTCGTGTAATCCAAATTCTTTTTCTTACGGGAGGTTTGCCAAGTGGGGGTGATCGACCCGAGGGGGTTCAGTATATCACTGCTTCTCATTCTATGGTCAAAATAACTCGCAAATATCGGATATGGTGCCTCTGTATGGTCCACGTTGTTGACATCGAAATATGCATCCTTGATTACTCCGATACCCGAGAGTGGAGTGGTGACAGATGGACCAAGAGTGAACTGGTTTGAGATGGAAACTATAGGGTTCATAGTCCCAAACTCTCCATTGTAGTTATATTGGAATGAGGTTTCCACATAAGTATCCGCTGAAAGAGTTTTGTGAGGCTTTGGTTCCCAAGCACTTGTGGTCGTGTTATATTTGTAATAGTAGATGGCGTTACCGAAATCATTCATTTCATCCAAAGGCATGAATGATTCCCACCTCTCGGCATCTCCTGATGTGCGACTTCCCGGCTTGTTAAGCTGATAATCGGCGGGCACACCAATGAAGTTACTAATAAGTAATGTCATACCGTCATCTGATATCTTCGCTTCTGTTCCAAAGTTTTCCATCCAGAGGACAAGACCACAATGTTTTGTGACATCCGCCTCCGTATTATTCATTAACGTGTTCGTCGGCTCGTCAAATAAACACCTGTGTATGTGGTTCGTTGGAACTAAATATTTTTTGTTCACGTCAGCGTATCGTAAAGCTCGTAGTTGATCTATAGACCCCCGTTGAACCCAGTCTGCAGTTGGAGAGTCCCTATAATAGACATACACCTCCGAAAAGCTGTGAAAATCTGTCAAAAAGTTCTTGTATTCTGGACCATTCGGCACAAAATTCGGATTGTCAACAAGGTTTTTGATATGACTCTTCGCTTTTAATCCCTCTGTCCCAGAACCACCTTCCCAATTTCCTACACCAGCCGCCGCAAATTCACCCCACAGATGACGTCTTGTGACCATAAACTTACAATCTTTGGAGGTGGATAAGATTTCACCGAAACCAAAATTCGTAGTTCCTCTCATGATTCCATCTGCATACGAGGAGTTTTGAACCCTATTTTCCCCTGCGAAATAATGGAGGGAATCTTCGGGAGCTGTTCCTGTTATCGGTAGTTGTGCCCCCGACCCTGTAACATCAAGACTAAGGGGTTGGTATATACCACCCAATCCAAGTAACGGGGACTGAGGATGTAATATTGGAACGCGTCGCCAGTTGGTGTTTGTCGGAGCATTTGGCGTTTCCGGGTGTGTCGGTAACGTGGCATCCAAGTGATCATGACCAGCCACACTAGAACTCCAATCGGGGATGGATACAACACCGTTCATTTCATATTCCTCGTTTGTGACAGAAGTCGTTGTCGCTTGCGGAACCATCGCACCGAATGCCTTGTCGTGCACATCATACCTACCAAAAGCATTTTGTGATGGTAGTTGCATACCATTGATTACCTCCTTTTCACCTATGGAAAGCACTTTCACTCCATCCGTTCTCGTGTCGTACACCACAAATGATCCATCAAAGGAAACTTTGACACCCAAACCCAATAACTCACGTTTAAATTCATCATAATCACTGTCTTTTCGTGTGTGTTCGAGACTCTCGGATATATCTGAATATTTTGTCACAACTGGTTCCCATCCCTGGCTGTAATGTATAGAGTCGCCAGAAGAATTTGTGGGAGCCCAATTGGCGTTGCGCCTAAATAGTGTCCATGAAGATAAGCCGGCTTGGTTTGGTAACGCGTGCATGTTTGGGGATTGATCGATCGGGTTCGGCACATACCCCGGAGACCCCACACACAAATACTGACCGTCACCCGAAAGACTGATCGACGCACCACTGTATCTAGTCTTCTCCGCTACACGGTTTAGATTGTCCGAAGCCATCGAACGAAGGTCCGCATCTGCATGGTATCCATTATACATTTTGTAAAGACTGTCATTGTATTCATAGTATGGGACGATCAAATCTCCTAGTCGATCCCAAGTTTCAGTTGTGTCATTCCATTGAAACACTATAGCCGCGCCTCGTGTTGTTTTTTCAACAATAACGCCTCGCTGCATTTCCAAAAATGGCATTCCAATGGCGAGGGTTAATCCATCGTGGGACAAATCGACTACCAACCCCATATACGCGGCTGGTGGGTTTGATGTAAATTCACCCGGTGTTGTTCGGTCACCTGGTAACGGACTGGGTCCGGAATTATCAGAAGGTGGTTGTGCTAGTTGTATATCTGCAGGTGTTATAGTAGATCCCATTGGCAACCAAGGTGCCTCGACTTCAACAGTTTGAGGCGTAACTATTCTCACATTTGTTCCTATCACCAAAACTTTAGTTCCGTCACCATTGAGGCTAACCCCAGAATTTGATGTGCCTGTACTCAGTCCAGAACCATGTTCAGTCCAAGTGTTATTAGTATAGTTGTAATAGACTACACCTGTATTAGTGTCGGCGGCGATTGTGTTTCCATCATTGGATATAGAAACGTTTGTTCCAAATTCAGTCTCGGATGCATCCCTAGTGAGTGGCACGCCCTTCAAAACGTAACTACCCGAACTGAGTTCAAATACAGAAACGTGGGGTGGTGATCCTACCACGATATGAGTTCCATCTTTGGATATATCTACTGATTTACCGTATGACTTGAGACTATGTGATACAGCCCCGAAACCAGCTCCGGTCAGTGAAGCGAAATTTTCACTGCGTCTTTGCCAGTTCCCATCAACATAATCATAAATGTATACTTCTCCCAGTTCCAAATTAGTCACATCTGTAACAGGAGATCCAATCACAATTCTTTGACCATTACCTGACATTGCCAAACTGAAACCCGGTGAATCTGTGCTTCTGTCATTTAGTTCTATGGTTGAACCATATTGCACCCATGATGGGGGGTAAACGAGTTGACTATACTCATAAGTATATACATATCCTTCACCCTCGATATATCTACTGAACACTATACGAGTTCCATCCTCCGACAATATCATATCACCACTCGTGTATGATTGTGTAGATACAGGTATGGATATTGCGTTTCCGAGGGGATTCCAAGCATTTCCTTGATATTTTACGATGTTCACACTTGGTGGTTGCTCAACGTTTATATATCTCACAGCATACCCATTAATTCCCTCGGAACTCGTGGCTTGGTATACAATTGGATATATACCTTGGGTAGAGGCGGGGAAGGTTGGATCGACAACTTTCGTCAACGTGTCGGAACTACTGTCAGATGTAAATCCGGGATCTGTAAAATTCTCACCCACATCAATTGTGTTCTCAGCGAATCCAGTCAGTGAAACCACCGGTATTCGAACTCTATCTCTATTTGGATCAAAATCGAATGTGACTTCTACATCAAACGTTGAAAAAAATGTGTTATACAGGTGAAGCTGTAAGTAAATACGATCACCAACTGAAAACCCCAAACTGGGGGCTGTGTAAGACCGAACTTTGTTTGTATATGTACTTCCCACTGACCACGAATAAGATTCACCCTGACCAGAACCATTTGAAGTGAAACTAATACCGGGTGGGCTATCCCCAAGATTCCCACTAACACCATACATACCGTCACGCCAGGTAAACACGTTCATGGACATGTACTGCCAACTTCCAGCCACTGGAATTCGTCCGTTTAATTTTATAGATATCCCCACATCGGTTCCGGAAGGGTTTGAAAAATCGGCTTGGAACAGTTCGAAAACGTGTCTCCTCCAAGTCCCTGTCCAACCAGCGAAATTTGGGCCATATGGAACATTTGAACGAACGACTGAACTCGTTTTGACTGTTCTTTCCGGTTGCACCGTAACGATTCTAACTTTGGTTTGAGTAGCAGTTTCGTATAATATGTAATGATCACCCACCACATTATTATCAACTGAACCTGTGATGGTCACACCGGCAAGACCTGCATCTGGGTCGTTCCAAGTCTCTCCATACTCAATGGAAATTCTATCACCACCGGTGAGAGTTATTGGGGAGTCTAGTGCCCCAGCCATACTATAAGCAGCTGTAGAGCCATTGTCAGAAATTGCATTTACACCAACATCTACCCCCACAAATTCAGCCTCCTTAACATACCCAGACTGGTCTAATCGATAAATAAACGTCCTGTCCGTTGAAATGATAAGCTTACTACCATCTTCGGAAATATCACAACCGGTATTAAACACCCCAGATTCTGGTGACAGCTCCGCACCCTGTATAGCAAAGTTTTCGACAGTCGTCGTGCCTGAAGCTTGTTTATATACAGAAACACCTCCACCAGTTCCATCAGATTGCGACGGTTTGCCGATAGCTATAATTCTACCGTCAGCTGATGAAGCGAGGCTACTATTCCTGTATCTCATAAAATTACCTATACGACCAGTATTTACGTCAGGTTCACCGAATATATGTGTTCCCGAGGGAGCGTAGTCGTGGAATCCATAATACCTAGAGGGAAGGTTGAATGTATTATCTGTTGTAGAAGATGCTTCCGTCCTTGACAGGGGTGCTGGAATAGGTGCGTATACATTACCACCGATTCCATAGACTGATATTTTGGTCGAAGAAGAATCAAAGCTGCTCATTACAGAAAGTTTTGTTCCATCTTGAGAAAGATTGACGGATGTGCCGAAATACCTTTCCTCATCAGTTAGAGTCTGACCATATTGAACAGGAACTGGTGGATATTGTGTATCGTCTAAATCGAAAACTTTCACAGTTCCTTGCACACCGATACTCTTATCTATGGGTCGTGTCGAACTTATATACTTTTCAGGAAGAACTCCTGTACCTACAGCCACTCTTTTCCCGCTTGCCGCCATCGCTATAGTCGAGTTGTTTTGACCACTATTGGGACCATCAATGGACATTAATTTGTTGTTTTCAACCCCGGGGTCGATGACGTCGACAATTCGACTCACCGTATTGGAAATATTTCCCGCTACATCCTGTGCGGAATATGTAAGTGTATATGAACCAGCCACATTTACATTTACGGTTCCTTGGGTAGTAAACCCGGGTAGCGCGTCGTCTCGACGAACACCCAAATCGTTGTATGTAGTATTTAGTAAGTGTCTATGTAAAGCAGGTCCATTTAATGTAATAACTGGTGGCACAAAGTCGGAATTCTGAATCTGACTCGTTTCATCCGAGTATACTTGAACGATACCACTCCCTTCCTGTGAGAGGGGTGAGGTGATTATCATCCTAGATCCGTCGGTGGAGCTGGATAAAGAGTATCCAAAATTACCAGTCAGATCTGTAGATGTAATCACCTCGTTACTGATAACGACCCACTCAGAATTTTCATATGCATAATTTGTGACGCGCCCCTCTTTGGTGTAAATCATAATCTTTGTGCCGTTACCAATCAGATGAATGGATGACCCAAGTTCGTCATTGACATTTGCTCCGACGATGGGACTACCTTTTACTGTTGGAGGTGACGTCGTAGCGTCAAACACTATGACACGCCCTCTCTTGTTATCGTAAAAGGGGGCACCAGCGGCAAACGTGTTGCCATCATCAGAAATGGAAAGGCACCACCCGAAACGTTCTCCAAATGTTATTGGTTGTGCGAAAATAGGCACGTTTCCACCAATGTATGAGGATATTTTGACATAACCTGGACCAGCGGTTGGTGCACTAAATACCATGACATTATTTAATGACGAAGTAGCTACATCGTAACCAAGTTGGTGTTCGATTTGATTGTTTGTAAAAGAGAGCGAATTCTCAGATGTCCAATCGTCACCGTAAACATATGTATGCACTTCACCAGCACCGGTGTTTGGACCAAATGCCTTACGTGGTTCACCCACCGTCACATGTGATCCAGAATTGTTCAAAGAAACAGACCAACCAAATTTACCATCCGTTGTTCCCGTCAGGTCGGATCCGAGTTGACTCCAGGTAGAGTCACCGTATTGGAACACACGAACTAATCCAACACCATGATCCGGTGCACCCACGGCAACTCGTGAACCATTCTTCGAAATCGATACGGAGTGACCAAAACGTCCACCAACGTTTGGTCCATTTATGGATGTCATGACATCCCATTTTATGGTGACTGGGTTAAAAGCATATATTTTAACCATACCCCTATCATTGTCATATCCAGGTGATCCCAAAATGAAATACATTCCGTCACCCGACATCGACGAAGACCAACCATGATTATTTGGGGTCGATGAGTCATCTAAGTTTTGAATGTTGAGACCCAACTGTAAGAGCTCACCAGAGACACTGACCAGTTGATAGGCGACGTCAGATTGTCCGTTCTCCGTCACAATATATTTTATGAGATAGTCATTTGTCACCGCCTCATTGACAACACCCTCGGTGACAACATTTGACGAAGTGATCGCGTAGTCGTAATTGTATGTTTCATCAACTTGGCGGCGAATAATTCTGGTGCCATTGAAGGCGAGAGACGCTCGAGGCACATTCCAACGATACAACTGAAACTCGGAATTAGATTCGACAAAAATCTTCGACGCGTCATTCGTTACAAATATTCTCCTACCAAAGTGATTTCCATTGAAACTATCTGTAAGTTCTGATAGGGAAGGCATCCAGAATGTTCCGTCCCACCTATATTGATAAACCGTTCCCTTATTCGCGGTGGACATTGCCGAATACGTCACGGTAGTACCGTCGTAAGATAAATCCACCGCGGTGCCACCATACCCTTCAGATATTTTGTTCCCCAGTTGATTCCATACCCGTGTCGTTTTATCTTCACTGTAAATTTTCACACAACCACCGGTAATATCACCCAACACAAACCTGTTCCCATCTCCAGAGAGTCTTACAGACTGTCCGATATTGTCACCAACCTGTTCCCCAACTATAGAAACCAACTTTTCATCATCTTCAGTGTCATATAAAAACACAGCACCTGTAGTATAGTTATTGACGGGCACTCCCAATAATAGTCTACTTCCATTGAAATTCAATGATCCACTAAATTGTTTTTTTACTATATTGTTTCCTAGTTTTATTGGTTCTGTATAGGTGTGAAACTTGGTCCACGTGGTCCCATATCTATATGTGAACACATACGGATTTTTGGACCCGGTGGGTCGCGCGGTGCCACAAGAAACAACAGTGCCGTCACCAGAAATGGTTACAAATTCACCTAAATTATCACCAACCTGTCCATCGATAATGTCCTCACCCACTTGTTCCCACTGATCCACGATGAAATTGTATCTGTATACCCGGACTAGACCACTGAGTGAAGCTGTTCCCGAATACTGGGGTGCCCCAATAACTACAGTCAAGCCATCTGAAGAGACGTCTACGGCCGCACCAAAACTCGAATCGTCGGGGCCTTCAATTTCCTGTCCAATCCTTTTCCAGTCCTGATCAACCGGGTCCCATTCATAGAGTTTGACAGAATTGTTGGTAAAATCACCAACCGCGAGAATGAAACCATCCCTGGACATGGATGTCACTCTTCCAACAAGTGGACCACCGTGATGTTCAGTGTCATATACGACGACGAGTGTCCTTCTCATGTCCTGTTGGGAGGGAATCCCGTAGCTGGAAATGGCGGTATATTTGATCTCGTATGTTCCCAACCTAGTGATGTCGACATTGGAGTCGTCAATGTTTACCGTGGAAAGAATACTCGTCGTCACACCCGGATCGTTGAAAACTCCGTTAAGAGGAATTGAAGCGATAGCGTCTCCGTTCAAAGTCATGGTGGGAATCGTAGGATCTTTTGTTATGACAATCTGTCTCGTTTTTGTCACAACAGAACCAAAACCATTTTGCGATGTGTATAATATTTCGTATTCTTGTCCTTCGACAGTATTGTCTTCGATGTCACCAGATATTGTTACGGAAGCTCCAGTGTCTGTTGTTGCCCCGGGCTCTTCATAAGAAGTATTCGCCTGGAGAGGAAATGGATTTAGACCTGTGAGAGTGATGGTCGGTGTGACGTAATGAGAAATAGGTTTCACTGTGTAGGCAGAAACATAACCCTCATCTTTTCTAGGAACTGACAGACACACAATTTCACCATTCCCTGAGATGGCTACACTCTTTGCGAATTCGTTCCTACCACTAGCACCTTTCATGCGCCACCCCCTCATCACCCACTTATTCTCTTCACGCTCGTATATTTCTGCGTGACCAGTCTGTATGACTCTGCGGGGTATAGGTCTGGAATTGAGAACTAAATCTTCACTGTTGAATCCTGGCATGCCAAACACCAAGTTGTTTCCGTCATATGACAGTTTAAGATGAATATCACTTCTTGCGGTCAAGGTGATTCTGTTATTTTGGAGTGCATCAAATGAATCGGAAGATGTGTCGTATGTAGTGATGTTTGGTTGATTTGTGCCAGTCTCACTGACGGCTAGTATATTCGATTTGAAATCAAACGAGTTACCAAATCTGACACCCGAATCACGACCCATCTTGGACGTCAACAGTGTTATAGTAGAATCTACTCGATACAAGTGCACCAGACCCCGCAACTGTGCCGCGTTGGGAGATGAGACGACAAGACGACTACCGTCATCCGAAAGAGCCACGTGTTTGCCGAAAAGGTCACCCTTTTCCGACCCCGTCTGATCCACATTAGGGTTGATTTGATCCCATGTTCCATTGTTATCTTGATACACACGCACGTAACCGACGGTGTTTCCCCCGTATGGAGCACCGATGGCGAGAAAGTTTTTATTCTTTGAGAGACTTACCGAGTATCCAAAAAAATCACCTGCCGCTCCACCTTCAATGTCTGAACCCACCTGAACCCACTGACTTGATGACGAGTTCCAGTCGTATACACGAACGTGACCGACATTTTCGTTGGTTGTGTCATTGAAAACAGCACCGATCACCACCCTATCACCATCGACAGAAAGAGACACAGACCAGCCAGAATAATCCTGTGCTGCTTCGCCGTCGATGTCAACACCCTTTTGAATCCAGGGATCGTCGACGTTAGAACGTGAATAGACGCGAACACTACCCCTGTTCCTGTTGTCCCTATCTCCACTCACACCATCATTCAGAATTGAACCCACAGCGAGAGTCGAACCATCTTCAGAAATATCCGTAGACCACCCATAGAGGTCGAACGCGTTTTCTCCATCAATTACCTGCCCCGATCTAGCGATGATGTATTGTTCTGCACTTTTTTTAACACTCATGAGGAGCTCTGGATCAATTCCATATTTGATTCCAACTTGAGTTGCAGCTGAGAATGGAACTTTTCGACTCGTTCCCTGAAACTTAGCTTCCAAGAACTCATTAAGGGTTAAAGAAACAGTTTGTGCGTCCGACCGAGCACTTGGGACTTCGCCTTTCAACTGAGCGGTGCACTCGTTCCAAGCTGCATTGGATCTTCCCTTCTCCGTCATTCTTAATGATATATTACAAATTAATCTGAGTATAAAGTCCCACCCATCCCATTTTGTATACGAAGGATGTTATAATTGACAGCATATATGGGACAGTTTATATTCTGTGTACAGTGTATTTTACAGGAATCAATCCTACTGAAATTTAGGGATCCAGTCGGCTGAAATTTACCCGCTGAAAGACAAAATGGATAGAAAAACATCTGTTCAGTATTACTGGCTGAGAAATCGGAATGATAATAACAGGGTATGGATGTGAAATATGGAACGGATCTCTTAAAATCAATTAAATCTGTTCCGTTAATTTGCAGTTTGACCTTATTAATTGCGGACACGAGTGTGTTATTTGTATCCGCAATAACGTTACTACTCGCGATGTACTTAACTGGGTGATTGAAAACAAGGTCTTGAATTTTTTGATTGTTCGGCTCATTCTTTTGAACCTGAAAAATGAGCATGTCATTTTTGGAAGATGCGATAAAATTTCTCTCCTCTTCGTCCAGGAGAATAAAACACGCTTCTATGGCATATGTGTATTCTGGAAGGCCGGTTTGCCAATAAATTTTTAGTTCAACGTCATGATACTGGAGAGCGACGAGTGGTAAACAATTCTGCCAGCTCTCACAGAAGAAGAAGCGAAGTGGGTAAAAATAGGACTGAGAGCCAATTCCACCATGTAAACTCGCAGGATACGTTTTACTGTACGTGTTGGCGAATAAATCGATAGCTATACTCTCAGAGAATTCCGAGTCTTGTGAATCTATGAGTTGACCACCAACGTACAATTCAACATGGTCGATGATCGTGCGCCAATCAGTTATGAGCTGAGATCCATCTTCTGGATCATCCGCAACTATGTGAACGTAGCTCAATAAGTCACCCATCTTTTGAATCCTGACGGTCGAGAAATTACCACCCGTTGGATTTTGTAAAAAAGTTTGACTGTGAGTGAACATAGAAAAATTCGAATGCTTTTTATATCTCGTGTTGAAAAATGTTATTTCAGGATCTCCAGTTATATGTTTATCCTGTTGACCCTTGGCGACAAGTTGTGCCAATGCTCCACTGGACATCTTTACTATTATATGTAAACAATTTTTAAATGCTGTATATGCGAACCTCAGTTTCAGAATCGATGCACACAAAGGTGCTGGATGCGTTGACATTAACCTGTTTTCCCATGTCATTCAGTGCGGATGGGGCGACGATCACCTGGTCGAAAGTAGTGCCAGTCTTAGACCAGTCACCTTTTAGGTTGTAAACATACGCGCGACCACTACTCTCGTTGTCGGAGCCAATGATGAGCACATTTTCGTCCGATAACGACACGGACTTACCAAATGTTCCGGGGATGTGTGATCCGAATGGTGACCATCTCGAACCTTGTATGGTATACACTCTCACACCACCACCAGATTCTGAACCCACAGCTAATCTTTTTCCATCCCCCGTCATTGAAAGAGAGAACGCGTTTCTCCCACCCTCAGTTCCATCGTCAATGTCTGTTCCCCCATAACTTTCCCAAACATTGTCTACGTATCTGTATATACTCGTCTTACCGACGTTAGCGGAAGTCACATCTCCGTCCTCTGCTATTGTCGTTCTCGTGTACCCTGGTGAACCAATCGCGAGCACACTCCCATCCCTGGAAATAGATATGGATGTCCCCAACAACTCAGCCGGGCCAAGGCCTTCTACGATCTTCTCCTCTTCCCAAAACACACCATTCCATTTGTAAATTTTTACAAAACCAGCCTTGAATAAAGCTCCACTATTTGTGTTCGCCTCTGGGGCACCAATAAATATATGTGTCGCGAAATCATTAATCTCTACCACGTGACCAAACTTTCCGAGGTAATCGGTCCCAAACAGATCCAGACCAAGTTGCTCCCAATTGTTTTCGAAGAGGGGGTTTTCTTTATACACTGTCACGAGACCCACTGTAAAGTGTGAAGACATACCGATGACTATGTATCGTCCATCATACGAGAATTTCATCGATGATACAGCTGCCGGAGTCGAGATGGATCCATTGCTCTCCCACGATCCGTCCACTCCAAGTTTATACAGCTGAACGTTTGTTGAAAAGATCGCAAGAGATCTACCATCTCTAGAAAAAGCTGAAACCGTTCCACTTTGAGAAAACGTGACTTTGCCATAGGAACCAACCTCGTATTGTTGTCGTGTCGTATTCGCAGATATACCGTCACCATCCGTCACGTTATATGTGATCGAATAACTTCCCAATTGATATCTGTTTATATTGTTCGATGTTTGAACTGCACCACTAAGTGTCTCCGGGAACACGGTTGGTGCAGGTATAGATATCGGATCGTTCAATATCCTATAAAGTGTTCCAGAAGTTGTGATGGTAGGTCTCTTTCTCACGATCACCTGCCTCGTTATAGGAATAGCCTCAATCCCGAACTGGTCTTTAGCGGTGTATGTGACTGTTTGAGTTTCTGAGACCGCCACCCTTGGTGCGTTAAATGACACCGACACTGTCGGAGAAGTTTCACCGGTTTGTGTGAAGGTCACACCCGAATCAACATACGTCTGGTTTAGGGGATTGTACACTATGGAAGCGCCGGTGAGAGTCAACACAGGCCTTGCCCGCACAAATATAGACCTTTTTACTAACGAAGATGGTCGTAAATATTTATCTGGTGAGTCGTTCGTGTAGAATATCTTGTATTCTCCCAATGTCGTTGCAGTCAAAAAGTTTGGAAATCCGGATACCACCACCGAGGAACCGGGGGTTGTGTGATATACACTCACCGGGACAGACGCGGTGACACCTGGGTCTTCCAAAGATGTGCCTTGGGTGTGATAAATGACACCGGCACCCTCTAGTTTTATGGGGGATACTTCAGGAATGACCTCAATGGATCTAAATATGGGATCAGCCTTTTTTCTCTGTAAATCTTCCACTTCATACTTTATCGTGTATACACTGGGTTCACGTGTTAAGACGGATCCCGATATCTTCAGTGTTGGTGTTATCGCCGCGGATGTCGAAACCGTCGCACCATTCTCGACGTATATTGAACCAGAATTTAATCTGATGTATTCATCACCATTGAGTTTCAGGGTTGGTGCTGTGAACGAGATGTCTTGGAATACACCCTTTATTTCAAATGTTTTAACTCTTCCAACGTTGGTATTGTCTCCCACGATGACATCATCCGAGTCGGAAATAAACACCGAGGTTCCTCTCGTTCCGGTGGAGGTGCTCGCTTGTGTCCATGACCCACTTTCATATTTATACAATCGTAAATCTTGGTTGGGACTCACCAAAACGATGGAATTCCCATCACTTTTTATATCAGTGGTGACCCCCCCACTTGTAGTGATGCTACTTCCAAGCTGTGACCAAGAGGTGTCATAGTTGAATACCTGCACGGTTCCAGCATCGCTTGACAAAACCAGTGAGCTTGCATCCTTGGTGATGGAAAAGTCGTGAACACTCAAAGAAGAACCAAACACAGCTTCTTCATTATGATTCGAGTCGTACACCCGAACCGTTTCGTCACCAGCCAATACTGTGAGTGTATCACCATTATCAGATAAATGGATGTCTCCCACGTCCACGGTCGTCCCGGATACGGTGATGTCGTTTAAATATTGTGAATATTGTATTACGGCCTGTGTAGAAAATGTGTAAAACTCCACACCCGATGTATTGAAGGTTGCCAACTTAGTCCCATTGTTTGTGAGGTTTAGACCAGCGCCAAAGAAGTTAGTGGGTGTTTTATTCGCCGTCATCGTTGGTGAAATCAATTCCCAATCCTGTCCTTTCCTATATACCCGAATCACGTTAAAAGGATACGGAGAATCTGGTGTGTTATTTCCGAGGGCGATGGTTGTTCCGTCACCACTTATCTTAACTTTGTTTGTTCCAGTCGGTCTGAAATCAATTGACGAACCACTCTGTGACCAGCTTCCAGATGAAAAGGTGAAGACTTTACAAACTGCGGGGTCTGAGGTCGTTCGATCTATGAGAACGGCTAGGGTCGTGCCATCGGAAGAAAGATCTATGGAAATCTCACTTGGGTTGGTGACTCCGGGCACTATATCAGATCCAAGCTGACTCCAGGCATTGTTTGAGAAGCCATATACTTTAATTGCGGTATTCATTCCAAATGCGATCGTGTTGCCATCACTCGAACTGACCAAAGCCCTCAAAGAGCTGGATGCTATATCACTGGGTGCAGTAAACTGAATTATCGAACCACGTAATGTCCATCCATTTATTGCTCTCTCTAAATCTCTGACGAGGGCGTCGTATGGTCCGGCTGCGGTGCGAACCCCAATTCGAGTTCCATCCTCACTCATGGACAGCGCCGATAGTTCCCTCCTTTCTGAAAAGTCTACCACTGGACTGGGATCAGACACGGTTCCACCTGCGATATCACGGACAGATAGTTCACTAATCCGAGTTGTGTTGGATGTTGAGACATTGATATTGTAAACATGCCCGGAGCCCGAGCATATTCCTATATATGTTTGTGTTCCCCACAAAGCCTGTTGAGCAGTAAGATCAGATCCCGTAAATGTATACACCGTAGTAGGTTGGTACCCGGCAACACCCGCAGTGATAGTTCCATTAACATAACTTATATATACTGTTCTTTGGCCAGAGTATGCATATGTATAATACCGGACATATGACCCATAACTCCAACTATAACCATAAACGGCCCCAATTTGCACGTTTGACTGCGGGTAAGAAACACTAGTAGAAGCCAAAGTCGCACCTGTCGGTGAAATAATTGAACGCTGAGTCAGAGTTTCTATAATCCTAAACCCACCATGCTGTGTATGGTCTTTGGTACTTGGTTGATTAGGTGCGTAAAATACGAAGTCCAAAGGCGAATTACTCCACCAAGTGAAACTTACAGACCACGAACGATCGAACGTAACCGGTAACCATATCCCTGAATCGGTGGCATTAAATGCAACCATTGAATAGTAAAAATAACTGCCCGGCGAACTCGGGGAACCCGATGTTTGTTGTGCAGTAGTATAGGTCACACTTCCAAAATCACCACCATTATATGTAGTGTTTATTGAGTACCCGTAATTAAGCGTATCACCCGTCATCGTGATTGTGTTGGAAATGTTAATGCCAGAGATGACGGTTTCCTCGTCCTCTATATAGGAAACCTTATCCCCGTTCGACGATAAAGATGCGGATTTACCAAAGTTTCGATACCCAACAGACACTGTGGTAGAACCTGTGGTAGTAGAAGAGTCTGGATTTGTTGGGCTGATAGTTAAACGAGCTGTCCAAGCACTAGACACGTAATCATATACTTTTATGTAGCCTCTATACGAACTCGTTCCATCACCCGGTGCCCCCACCAGGACTGTGTTTCCATCATTAGATATATCTACGATGCTTCCAAACTTTTCGAGGGTATTCCCCCCACCATCTATAAACGAGTGCAAAGTCCAACCATTAGGTAAGTCAACCACTCCGACATCATAAAATCTAGCTGTGCTCCCACCCAACGAACCGACGTGACTGCCATCAGTATTGATTGAAAAATCTGTAGGTGTGTAATCGATTTCCAATTCATGTGTTTTTGTCCAAGCTGAATTAACTCTACTGTACAACAGAATCTTTCTCCCCATAATTGGATTGTTCGCATAAGAAACAACTTTCGTCCCGTCCCCTGAAAGAGCGAAAACAGAATTGAAATCACTATAACTGACCACAGTGTTTCCATCATTCGATATGTCTATCATGGATCCGCTATACGACGACGAAAGTTCATAATTGTAAATAGGATTGTCAGGTGTTGAAAACTGGAAAACACTTACGCGTCCGGATCCTCCCCTTGCTCCAACAACAAACCTCGACCCATCTGAAGACATTGCAACCGACCACCCCGAATAGTCATATTGTGTCTCACCGTCGATGTCCGCACCCACCTGCGTCCAAATAGAACCGTTCCAGTCATACACACGGACATGTCCAGAATAGGTACCATTCCCACGATTATATGGAGCTCCTATGACAACCCTCGAACCATCTGAAGACATTGCAACCGACCGCCCTGATTGGTCATAGCTTGCTTCACCGTCGATGTCCGCACCCACCTGCGTCCAACTAGATCCATTCCAATCATACACACGGACATGACCGGCAAAACCACCTATCGCCCCCATGTTAATATCATTATATGGAGCTCCTATAGCAATCCTTGACCCATCTGAAGACATTGCAACCGACCACCCCGAATAGTCACTACTCACTTCACCGTCGATGTCCGCACCCACCTGCGTCCAACTAGATCCATTCCAATCATACACACGGACATGACCGGAATCGGTGCCGTTACCGTCGTTATACCTAGCTCCTATAACAACCCTCGAACCATCTGAAGACGTTGCGACCGACCACCCCGAATAGTCACCACTCGCTTCAGCATCGATGTCCGCACCCACCTGCCCCCAACTAGATCCATTCCAATCATACACACGGACATGTCCAGAATAGGTACCATTCCCACCATTATATGGAGCTCCTATGACAACCCTCGACCCATCTGAAGACATTGCAACCGAATACCCTGATTGGTCACTACCCGCTTCACCATCGATGTCCGCACCCACCTGCGTCCAACTAGATCCATTCCAATCATACACACGGACATGACCGGAAGCGTAGTTATACGTAGCTCCTATAGCAATCCTTGACCCATCTGAAGACATTGCAACCGACCACCCCGAATAGTCATAGCTTTCTTCACCGTCGATGTCCGCACCCACCTGCGTCCAAAGAGAACCGTTCCAGTCGAATACTCTAACACGACCCCTACTAGAATCATGTGTGTACTCCCCGATAACAACCCTGGAACCGTTTGAAGATATTGCTACTGCACTTCCCGTTTCATTATAACCGATACTAGTGATGGAACTACCCAGCTCTGAAAACGAGACAGTCTGTTTACTGTACACTCTGCCTCCGTAAGACGACTGTTCCACAGCAATATCATCCCCACTTGAAGATGACTGAATTTTTGTAATATTTCCATCCGTCGTGACAGTGGGAAGATAAGTTACCCAATTTCCGGACACGAGTTGATAAGAGTGTAGAGATGTGGCCGAACCGTTGAAAATTTTAGTACCATCACCCGAAATTGCAACCGTTGTCGTGCTACCTGAAAAACTCGATCCGAGTGGTGTCCAAGTTCCCCCGGACTTATGATAGACATAAACACTCGTGTTGCTGTTAAACACTATACGCGATCCATCTTCAGAAATATCAATCGATCTCCCCCAATTTTGAAAATCAAAGCCGTGTAAAACGGCACTTTCAGTAGAAGGCCAATCACCATTCCCATCCTTCTCATATATTCCCACGTAACCCGACTCAAACCAACCCGAAACATGTGCAAAAGGGTAACTGACCACTCTCACATTTCCATTACCAGACACCACTTGATTTGTAGAGCTTGAAATCTCTGAACCACTCTGAATAAAAGTATTAAAACTGGTAGTGTCAGTATCATATTCATAAATTTTCACACGACTATTATAGACATCACCTATGACTAATCTGTTTTCATCACCTGAAAACTGAGCATGAACTTCGGTGAAATTAGAACCATTAGCACGTTCTGCGTCGAGAGTCCATGTAGTACCCCCTGTGTAACTATAAAATAATATATTTTGAGTATAGCCTACTACGCAAACTACTAAATAAGAATTATTTCTGAACGCGAAAGTTTCTAAACCTGGAGCATCTATGGATCCCATAGATGCTCCTGAAACAGCATTTTGGATAAATAAACCATTACCACTGCCTTCATACGCCAATACCGTTCCATCGTATGAAATTGCGACATTATAACACGTGGTTGTGCTTGTGCGTCGGAGATTCCATTGGGTGTCGTCATATGTATAGACCCGAAATTGTGTATCTTCATATACAACAAGAGTCTCACCATTTCTACTTAAAACTATACCGTATTCTACTATGTCCAGAAGAAGAGGCCTTGTAATCTCGGAACTCTGTGTCACTGATTCGAGGTTCGGGTGCACAGTCGAATCCCATGTTAAACTAGCAATCTCTACACCAAGTGACGTGGATTCATAAGAAGCCAAACTGAGAACACCCGAGTTGGATGTAGTTGTGTTAATATGAGTTGGTTGGTTTGAACGGAAAGTGTTCACCGGACTGCTCACAACAGAAAGTGTAATATCATCACCAATTTTAGATATTTGACCATTCGAGTCAATTTCATACAGTCTCGCGGTGTTGCTATAATCAACTGATAGATAGTTACCGTTGTTTGATAAATGTATGACATCACCTTCTGTCAATCCACCACACTTTCCCCAGACACCTGCATCATTCTTGTCCCAAATACTCAAAACCGGTTCAATTTGTATTGTTCCTCCCATGTCCGGGTGATTAACACAAAAGTAATATAACGTGTCAGATGCAGACGTGGGAATGAGAAGATTACCCCCCACAACTGACGCAATGATTGTCGAGTCACCGGCGTGCGTTCCATCAGGTGACGCTGAAATTCTTAATGGGTGTGAACCAGTTTCCGTAAAGGTAGATGCAATCCCCGTATACGTCACACCCTTTTGTAAACGTAAAGTCGGTTGTGTAACACCGTCTAGTGAATACTTGTTACCGGTAGACGTAGACACGACAGTTAGACCCTGTAATATGGTCGTCGTCGGGGCGAGGCTGGTCAATAAACGATTTCCATCATCACTCATTTCCAGTGTTGAGTCCTCCGGTGTCAATGTTATCGTGTCGACGACACTTGAGGAGGGTATTGTGTTAGTTTCACCGTTGTACACTTTAACGACACTGTTCTTGTCACTCCCCACAGCAACTTTTGTTCCATCCAAAGAAATGGACACATACTTTCCAAAATCTACTGGACCATCTCCTAAAATTTCTTCCCCGAATAGAGACCACCTACCTCCAGAAAACCTGTATATTTTCACAGATCCTTGTCGTTGACCATTTAACGATATAGTTATGCTATCGGGCACACCAACAGCCAAGTAGTTTCCATCGTTGGACATAGAAAGAGACTTCCCAAAACCGTCGTCGATCGTGTCTGTTATCAAAGTATTACCCCTCTGTTTCCATCCCGACGACTTGTTAACGAGCTCGGATGCTTTCACCGAGACTTCATTTGTTGAACCTATGACAACTTTATCACCGTTGTTTGAAACCCTGAGGAACTTACCCAATGCATCACCAGTTGTGGAACCGTTTATTTCATTTATGATACCCCATCTTTCACCGTCATATAAATATGTGGAAGAACGACCACTGTTAGAGTTTGTTTGAGAATTGCCAATCACTACAGTATTGCCCATCGTGTTGATGCGTGTTGTCTGACCCGTAGTTCCGAAATCACCAATCAAAGTGTTTCCGTATTGCTCAAATGTAGTCGAATTCCGATTCCACTTGAAAACCTTAATTTGGTCATCAGAGGCAACGACAAAGTAATCTGCGTAATAACTTATCGCGGATGAATACACTTGAGTCAGACCCGTCGGTATGTTTTGTCCGAACTGTTTCCACTGCAACCCATTCCATGTGTATATAAGGACATCACTACCCGAATGTGTCAACATGACTTTACCGTCATGTGAAAGATCAAAATGGTTCATACTGATCGACTGTGTTTGAACAGGACTTAATGAGACAACGCCACTCGGTGAAGCACTGGGTATCTCGAATGTGTGCACTCCAATGTGTGTTTGAACAACAACAATGCGACCATTTTTTGACATGAGTGCTAAAGGAGTTCCAAAAACTTCATAATAAAAATATAACGAATAATACTCATTCGTGTTTAGATTGTCGTATACTCGTAAAAATAAATGCTGAAATAAAGATAAATACGGATGATCACTCGTAGCAGTAACCGCCACACGACCCCCATATTCAGACACATTAATAGAAGCCCCAGTCAGTGCTAAACTGGTCGTCATCAAAGTTGTTGACGAAACTGAATTCAAATCCTGGTCAAATTTATCCACTACAACTTGCGTCGTTCCCACTTTCTTGGCGACAAACGTTTCAGATCCGTCATTAGTGATGTCCACATCAAAAGTTTCGGCGTTTCCAGAAATGTCTATCGCTCCCGAAGAGGTCAATTCGAATTGTTCCACCAAACTTTCATCAAATTCATACACCCTCACCTCATTGGCGACCGTGTTGTTGAACTTGGATGTCACCGCCAAAAAGCGACGATCATCTGTGCAGGCAATCGCATAACTGAACTGATCTGTATTTGAAGAACCACCGATTTGAAATGTTTTTCTATCAATCAAGTTATTGACAAATGTTTTCAAAAATGGATCATAATTTGATTCCGCGATGTTCGTCGCGTTCAATGAAAATGTATCTGCGAGAATAGAAGCACTGGAGTATTCACGACGATTACTGACCAAACCAGTCTTTGTCGTCGCAGCTTCCAGGTGCTGGTAATCCACAGTCTGAGACGTATATCTGTTAAATGCTCGTTTTGTGACAGCATTTAACAATTCGTTCAACGAGTAATTTGTACGACCCATCTCTTATTGATATATTACAAATTAATCTGCATACAGTACTCCCGCCATGCCATCTTTGATACGTAAGATGTTGTAGTTTACTGCGTAGATTGTACGGTCGATGGGTTGAGTGCAATGTAATGTGCATGAATCAATCCTACTGAAGTTAAGTGTTCCAGTCGGTTGATATTTATTCGCGGATAGACAGAACGCGTGTAAAAATAAGTTTTCAGAATTACTTCCTGAGTAATCGGTGTGATAATAGCTCGGAATGGCAGTGAAGTAGGGAACACCTGTCTTAAAGTCTTCGACATCTGTGCCGTTTATTTGAAGTTTTACTTCATTCGTTCGAGATACGAGATTGTTCGTGGACGAAGCGTTACTACTGGCGATGAACTTGACAGGGTGGTTGAAGACAAGCTCGTGGATATTCTTCTGAGATGGTATGTTCTTTTGAACCTGATAGATGAGCATGTTATGCTCATTGAACGCAACGTGTTTGCGCTCTTCTTCGTCCAATAGAATGAATGCAGCGTTCACGTGATACGTTCGGTTCGTGTCCAGATCAGAGTTCCAGTAAATTTTAAGTTCCACATCGTGATATTGTAAAGCAACGAGAGGCAAAGCGGTTTGCCACAGTTCACAAAAGAAAAACCTAAACGGGTAGAAGAAAGACTGTGAACCTAAACCACCGTGAAGACTCGCCTGGAAACACTTCGAATATGAATTGGCGAAAAGATCGATGGCGATGGACTCACAAAACTCGGAATCTTGAGAATCGACCAATCGACCACCTATATAAAGTTCAGCCTTGTCTATGACAGTGGTCCAGTCATCCAGTAACTGAACCTCACCATTGAGTTTTGTCACTAAATTTGTATACGCGAGAAGGTCACCAAGTTTGTTTATTTTCACTGTCGACATTCCACCTGGTTTGGGTTCCATCTGGACGGTCATCTGCTTTGTAAATAAAGAAAAGTTGGTATGCCTCTTAAATTTTGTGTTGAAATATGTAGTGTTCGGAGACCCGGATATATGTTTATCCTGTTCACCACGAGACACAAGCTGTGCAAGGGCCCCACCTGACATGGTTTTCTATTATAGATTCACATTATTTATTTAAGCTTTGTCATCGGTCCAATCATTAGGATCCGTGTAATTTTTCTTCTCGGTGTCGTAAATTGCTTCACCATCAGTGATGATCATGGTTCTGATCGTCTCATACAACACCGATGTGAGTGCAAACTTATACGCCAGGAAACCAACAAACGTGGCACCATAATCAAAGTCAAATGCGAAGGGAGCGTTATTCCACGAAACTTCAAGAGCAGCCGCACTGATCGGCGCGATGAACTCCTTTTGCATGGTAGATTTTTCAAGCTTGTCGACACGGTCAGAAAGGAGGGTGATGTAGGCATACGACGCGGCTGCACCAATCGTGGCAGACACGCCCTGCTCGGCACTCTGTGTGATGAAGTAAGAGGCACTCAAGGCGGATCCATAAGCGGCCGTCGAATTCTTCAACGTCTTTTTGAGGTTTTTATACTCTCCGGTCAGGTTGGGTGCAACAGGTTTGGTAGTGACGGAAGCCAGGAACATCTTCTAGTTTTCATTGTCAACAAAACTTTATCTGACTTAAAAATTTCAAAATATAGTACTATATGAGGTGTGAATTGTGTAGGAAAAAGTGTGGGATACCATTGGATTGCAATCACTGTAAGGGACAGTTTTGTGTGAGTTGCTCTAACCTCGAGAAGCATAAATGTCCTGGTCTCAAAGCTAAGATTGAGAAGGACAGGGAACTCC
>Ga0255774_10000379_pt1 | contig 40500 bp, 39 predicted proteins | sample 101ome_17_FD_179972 | JGI IMG/M metagenome (GOLD analysis project Ga0255774, IMG submission 179972) | Coastal salt marsh microbial communities from the Groves Creek Marsh, Skidaway Island, Georgia - 101407AT metaG (version 2) | ecosystem: Environmental > Aquatic > Marine > Intertidal zone >... | reverse complement strand
TTATTAAATTCGATGTACACCTTCTCTCTTTCTGATCTACTTAACATTTCGTAACTATATTCATATTCAGTAATTAAATAAAGTATGGATGGAATAATAATAACACTTAAAAGCATGTAAAAATAAATTTGCTTTTTAGTCGAGCGAACTATTTCAAGAGTTGCCCCCAATAAAATAGATGAAAATACCGCGACAGGCTGTGCAATATCTTTTCTATGGAATATTAGAATAAAAATAAGAATTACCACAAGATAAAGCACTAATGAACTTTGTATTGTTTTAATTGAAAAAAACGAATTTAATTCTTTTCTATATAAATAAAGAGATAGTGCAATAATGAATCCACCAAAAATCATCGTATATATAAAAAATGGTAAATTTTTCTCGGAAAATATTGCGGCAGATCTATTTTTTTCGTCCAAACTATATTGCAATCCATCTTTTAAATAATATTTAATAACATACTCTAGAGATGACATGTTAAGTGATGCAAGAAGTAAATCACCAGTCCTGATAATATATGATTCTATTGTTCTTGGCGCTTTTCTAGATCGAGCATCCATTAATTTTTGGTAGCTATATTTTTCTGCATCCTCATTTGACCTAATTGATTGAGCAGCAGTTCGTTGTTCCAGTAAAGGGAACATACTTCCCGTTTGATATTTAGCAATTGATCCATATAAAGCTATTGGACTTAAAATTAAGATAATAAGTAAAATTTTGTTTTTATTAAAAACTGATGGCTTTTTTAGCGACTCATGAATAACCAAAATAACCGAAAGCACTATAAAAGTAAATCCAGTTTCCATATTAAAAACTGTTAGGATTCCCATCGCAAATATAATGACTTTCCCTCTAATCTCCCCTCTTAAAGTCATAATTACTGCAATCATTAACGCCAACCCAGTTATTACATTAAAACTAAATGAGTGCCATATATTCCATGTTAAAATTTTGATGTTAAAGCTGTAATTTAAGGAATATAGAATCGCCGAAATTAATGATACATTTTTACTAGAAGTCCATATTTTAGTAAATAAATAAACCATAGTTGCAGCGCCCATGTGCATTAGAATTACTATTATGTGCCAGACCTTATATGATCCGACTATTCCTGCGAACCAATTAAATAGATAATGAACTGGAATTAAGTGCCCGTCTGATCTGACTTCAAATAAATCATTTAAACTTGAAACCAAACTATTTGAAAGCTCCTGCTTAAAAGTAAACGCATGAATTAATTGAAAATCGTCGCTATACCATACATTTTGATACGTAACTGCAAGAAACGGTAAGTTAATTAGCATTAAAACTAAAATTAGTTTTTTTATCTCTTGTTTAGTAATGTATAACTTACTATTGTCTATTTTAATCATTTGTTTCTATCGAAAAGTTATATATTTGTGGCCAAAATAGCTAGTTACCACAGGTATGATTACACCAACCAAATGACCTAACGCCTCGGCGTAATGAGTGATTCCAACAGACGGCAGTGCCCAGCGAGCCAAAAGGATGCTGATCAAAAGTGTTTGCAAAAGCGCAAAGAAATTTACTGCAATGTATTTACCTACCTGCGGAACAATCGGCTTGCCTATGTCATCGAATACAAAAAAACGCATCAGGACAAAACCAGATAACAAACCAACAAGAAATGCCAGAATAACGGCAAGCTCAAAAGAGACTACTTGAGAGAATAAAAAGCGCGATCCCCAATTCAACCCTGCCGCCAAGCCTCCACTAAGAATGAAGTACAGGAACTGTTTTGTTAGCATCTATGGCTTCTCGGCGACAACCAAAAACTGCTTCCCAAAGAAACGCCAACCGAAGCGCAATTTCAGATAGAGCTTGACAGTAAATAGAGGTGGATTCTTTCCACCTGACATCGTGTAAGGAAGAAACCGATCAATTTTCTCAGTTATGCCAAACCCTCTCAGAGAAAGGGCTTCAGCCATTGACTCTTCTGTGATTGGAATAAAATGATCCCAATAGTCCCAGTATGAACCCGGAACAAATTTAATATTTGGACCGAGACAAATTATTTTGCCCCCGGACTTTAAGCAACGAAATGCTTCACTGAGAGTTCTATCCACCGAATCCTTACTAGGCAAGTGCTCGAAAAAGTTGCTAGTAAAAACGACATCTAGCGCCCCATCATCAATAGGCCAGGTTGTTGAGCAATCTTGATGCAGAAAAGTTGAATGACCTGCTACTCTTTTCCCGCAGTCAGGATTCAAATCCATGGCATATTTTTTCGACGCCAAAATGTTTCTGGAAAACTCTCCCCACCCAGCCCCGAGATCAAGTATCGCGCAGTTGGGATTAATGTATTTTGAGAAAAAGTCTTTACAGAGTATTTTCCAGACTAAATCCCGATATAAATCAGCTCCCTGAAAGCGCTGCTGATACTCTTCTTGCAAATTTGTTGAACGCAAATCCATAACTATTTCCTATTTTAAATTACAGCGATCTTAGCCATTTGCCGACCAAAACCAATACTTTCCGAAATACCGCGATCTTCAGGGTAATAGTAGGACGTATCCGCCACCCATAGGCCCTGCACTGACAAATCAACAGGAGGAAGCTTTTCTAAGTATCCTGGATCACAGATGGGTTGTGCATAGCGATAACGGCTAGCGCGCATGTCTACAAAATCATCATCTGTCAGCGCTGGATTAATCTTTTTCAAATATCGTCGCACTTTATTTAAAAAGATCTCATCAGGCTCAGCAAACAAGGGGTGCTCACCTGGAACATAAAACGGCACGTATACCACGTGTTTATCGAGTGGGCGCAGGTTCGTGTACTCCACTAAGCCAGGTATATCCATCTCTGGGTCATTGGTGTTCAACCAAAAATTCTCGGTGACAGCCTTCTTTAGCTTGGCGATAACGCAAACAACCGCGATATTTTTGATCATTTCGAACTTAGCCAAAACATCCGCGGGTAAATCGGGCATGAGCCTAGGCACATAAGGAAGCGGAATCGTACTAATCACCTTATCGAATGATTCAAGCTGACCCGCAACCTGAACCCCCAGTACTTTGCCATCTTTGATGACAACCTTTTCAACCACTGACTTTAAACGAATCTCACCGCCCTGTGCCTCAATGGCTGCTCTGAGGGCGTTAAGCAGTGTGTTTGAACCGCCTTCCAGGTATCCTAGCTTCTCGCGAAAGAGACTATAGCGAGAACGCCCAATACGACGTATACGACTCCAGATCCAGGCGGCAGATAACCCTTCGGCGTAATCGTAGAACTTGTAGTCAAAAAGCCGTCGCCATAACACCTCCCAAGCCTCGGCTCCGACCCAGCGCTTGATCCAGCCACTGGCCTCCACTTTATCCAAGGGCCGCCAATCATCACGCTTGGTAGATAGGAAGGCGTGCAGGCCATACCGGAACTTGGCGATAAAACTCAAGCCCCGAAACCGGAGCAATGCCAACGGATTTCCCCAAGGCTGCAGGCGATCTTGATACCAGTAGCCCATCTTGGTTTCCGTCCATCGCATCTGATGAGAAATATCCAATTCCTCAAGTATCTGAAGAAAGGCATGGTCGGAGATGCAATGGAAGTGGTAGTACCGCTCGATTTCTAAACCACCAAAATCAAATGTTGCAGTCATACCGCCTACGCGGTCGTCGGCCTCGAACAGAACGGGCTGATGCCCGTCTAGTGCCAGTTGATAGGCAACAGCCAAACCCATCGGACCGGCACCCAACACAGCGATGCGCTCACTCATACTTAAAATCCCAGTACCACTTTGCTATACAAAGGATGGTTGAATGTTTCATCGATGGCTTGTGCAAATGGCGTATAAGGCACTCCAAAGATATTCGGCCAATCGATCACCTCAAACTCATCCTTAGCCACAAGCGCATCTAACTGCTGTGTGGTAAAGGGAGGGTTGCGATCAAATAAAGCCCAGATCCATAACAAAGCAAAAAACAGTGAGTAGGGAATTTTTACGATTACAGTTCTCGAATGAATGGCCATTTTTATCTGGCGGATCATGTCTATGTAATCCATCTCTTCATGTCCAGAGATATTGAAAACACCGCTATGTTGCTGTTGCTCTAAACAGCTAATAATAATGTCACAAAAATCACCAACATAAAGTGGTTGACGCATGTAACGCCCATGCCCCGGAATGGGGAAAATAGGCACCCTCTTCATAAATCGGGATAACCAACCCAGGTGCTTACGGTCGAACCAACCAAACATCAAGGTGGGTCGTAGAACTATATGGGTGACTTCACTGCTTAATACCATCTCCTCCTGTTCACGTTTGGTATTGGTATAGAAATCATTGGCCACCGATTCCAATACAGAGGAACTGATATGCACCAAATAAGGGACTTGGTTGGTCTTTATTGCTTCAAGTACATGCTTAGTTGAGTCGACGTTATTACGCACAAACTCCTCGTATACCAACCCCCCAATTTGCGCCTGCAGCATAACCACTACATCCGCGCCCTCAAAATGCCGCTGCCAGTCACCCGGCTCGGCAAGATCGGCATACTCAACTGTGATGTCAGGCTGAACACGCTTGAGCACTTCCAGATTGGCTCGGTGCTTATCGAGTACAACAATGTTTGAATAACCTCTCCTCTTAAGCCGAGCCACCAAATTTTGTCCGACAAGACCCGCCCCACCAGGGAGGATTATTTTTCTCATTTTATATCTCTAATCTTTTAAAAACGAAGTGTGGCAGATGGCGAATAATCATCATGATGACGGACCATTTTTTTGGCGTGTACAGAACCCTCTTCCCACTTTCAATACTGGAAACAATTTCTTCCGCTACACAGTCTAAAGAAGCGAGGTTTGCTCCTGACTTTTTGAGGTGAGATGTCATCGGTGTATCAGTTGGTCCTGGCTTTATCAAAACTACTTTTATGCCGGTGTTGGCAAAACGATGCTGTAATCCTTGAGCGTAACGAGTCACAAGACCCTTTGCTGCGCCATAAACATAGTTCGATTTTCTGCCTCGATCACCTGCGACTGAGCCAATCAGAGCAAGTGTTCCACTATTGGTTTTTTCCATATGCATAGCAAAAGCTTCTGCAAATAAGACTGGCGAAATCGCATTTAATTGCAGTGTGCTTTGATTTAATTCCAAATCCTGCTCGCAGCCCTTCTGGTTGGGTAGTGATCCATGCGCAATTAACGCGATATCCACAACTCTATCTTGTGTAATTGTATCCACAAGTTTTTTTATAGCTACAGCATCTAAAAAATCCGTCTGTAATACTTCAATCACTGAGTCTGGGCTTCTCGCTTTCAGATCTGACGCAATAACACTAGCCTTGTTTACATTCCTCGCAACAAGCACAAGATCTACAGGTGACTGAGCCACCCAAAGACGCGCACACTGCTCTGCAATCGCTGATGTCGCACCCACAATCACGATACGTTTTCTAGTCATTTGTTTCTTTCCATGGGAAGTGTCATTGCGTCACCCGTTGCCAAAATCGCGAAAGGAGTCGTGGGTCTCGAAGGTTTTCGACACGCTGCCAGTTCGGATAGGCCCGCTGAAAATGTACCGCGCTCATGTGTGCGTCCTTTGCAGGGTAAAGCCGACCACGAGCTTCGTGCACGAGTGCATCTAATTTTTCAAACAACCTCATGTTTTCTGGCTCACGCTGAGGAAAATCCAGTGCGAGCGTTGCACCTGACATAGGAAAGGAGAGAATTCCAGGCGACGGCAGATTGCCAAACTGTTTAAGCACAGCCAAAAACGAACCCGTTCCGCTACGAGATATTTCATTCAATATAGCGAGAATCACTTCACGAGCTGAATCGTCAGGTATGACACATTGATACTGTTGAAAGCCCTGCTTTCCATACATTTTGTTCCATCCAGAAATGGCATCTAATGGATAAAAGAAAGAATCGTACCTAACCAAGCTTTGAATATCTTTTCTGATTTGGCGATGATAATAGAGGGCGTTAAATGACTTTAAAGTTGCTTTGTTGATCATCGAGACCGATGGATCAAAGGGCATTTTAATCCGTGTCTTCTTCATGGCATGAAGCGCTCCTTGCTTGGCATGATTACCAAGCAAGTAGTGGCCGCGCCCAGTTTTCTTATTTCGTGCTAGACAATCAATCCAGGCCACACTGTATTCATTGCTTGAAGAATACTGCTCCGATAAAGCAAAGAATTCCTCCAGATTTCCAAACTTAATGCACCGCTGGTTTATTTGATTTGAAATCACTCGCTGCAACTGCAATTCAACGGAGAGAATCACGCCAGTCAGCCCAAGCCCACCCACCGTAGCCGCAAAAAGGTCTGGCTGCTGATCGGCTGAACAAGTCACTTCTCCCTCAACAGAACGAAAGAGAGTTAATTTGCTGACATGGCGCCCGAAAGTACCCATGGAGTGGTGATTTTTACCATGCACATCATTGGCAACTGCGCCACCCAAGGTAACAAAACGCGTACCCGGCGTTACCGGCAAAAACCAACCTTGTGGCAAAGTTATATTAATTAACTGGTCCAGAGTCAATCCAGCATGCGCATGTATGACTCCATCTTCCCAATTTGCCGACAACATTCGATCCATACCCCGCATTAATAGGACTTGATCGGAAACAGCTAGGCATGAATCGCCATAACTCCTGCCCATCCCAAAGGCTAAGGTACTGTTTATTGGTTGACACAATGACTGCGTCATATGATTTGAAACATCTTGCGGCCAACAAATTTCATTGGCGTGTTGCACGAAACGAGGGAACCTCCCCCATGACAGCTTTTGACCGGTCATAATGTGGCCAAACCAAAAGTTGCCAAAAACAAAACCCCCGTCCAACGACTCACGTTATCTCGTATTGCAAATACAATGGGATCGTCATGCATCTCACCACGATGTGCCAACAGCCAGACACGACTTAACCAGTACAATAATATAGGTAGAGATAACCACATCCACTCTGGCGATTGATAGAGTGCCACATCTGCTGAATCATTAATATATAGCGCTAGGATCAATACCGAGATAAACCCTGACGCACCACCCAGTGAAGCAAGCAATTCAAAATCAGCCGGATAATAATCACGACCAGCTGCTTTCTCATCGATACCATCCTGACGAGCATGAAAAAGCTCTGTATAGCGCTTGATCATTGCCAAACTCAAAAAGATAAACGTACTAAATGCGAGAATCCAAAATGTGGCAACCAACGACATTGCAGCAGCACCCGCAATAACGCGCGATGTGTAGAGCATCGAAAGCGTCACAACATCAAGCATTACCATACGCTTAAGCCAGAGCGAATAGGCTAAAGTTAAAGCGTAATACCCTCCTAATACTGATACGAATTCCCAAGGTAGAAAAAAGATCGAAAGGGTAAATGCACTCAACAAAAGAACTGGGAACAGAAGGAGCGCATGCATAATTGGCAAAGATCCTGCGGCCAGTGGACGATTTCGCTTAGTGTTATGTCTACGATCCTCTGGCAAGTCGATTAAATCATTAAGTAAATAAACGCTTGATGCGCATAAACTAAAGGACAAAAATGCAATAAGGCCATCAAAAATTAATTCGCCTTCAAGAAACCTATGAGAAGCAAGCAATGGAACAAAAATTAACGCGTTTTTGATCCATTGATGCAATCGCAGGGCTTTAAGCAGAGAGTGTAGATAGCCCGGCTTATCTTGAAAAGTTGAACCCTGGGGAACAGAAAGCTTTTTTGCAGAGCTAGCTACGCCAAAACCAGGATTAACCATATGGATAACTGCCGCCGATTCCCATACAGCCAGATCTGCACGAGAGTTACCAACATACTCATAACCTCTATCACCAAATTTTTTGATCAATCTGTCGCGCTTATTATGTGAGGACAAATTAACCCCATTTGTTGCAATAAATTCATCAAAGAAACCTAGATGGTCGAAAACCGCTCGGGCAATTCGATGGTCAGCCGCAGTTGCCAAAATCAACGAAGCTCCATCCATCTTCTGTTCCTTTAACCACTTGATGAGCTCTACGTTATAGGGTAGGAGTTGTGCGTCTGGCGTCACATGATTTGCTAGATTTTTTTTGAGGTTTGCCTTCCCACCAAAAAGCCAAACAAATGGTAGCCAGAAAAGAAACGGGGAGCTTCTCAGAAAAACAAAATAACTCTCAAACAGAGTGTCTGAATGAATCAGTGTTCCATCAAGATCAACAACAATGGTTCGGCCGAGTGTGCTCATATCTTTTGAAAACCATATATTTATTTAAGTTGAATCTGAATAGCCAAGATTGAAAAAGTCGGCCAAGAATTCATTTGTAGACTAATCGATGGGAATACCCAACAACCCTCCAAAAAACTTTATTGGCCCTATCCCCAGTTAGCAGGTCTGCATGATTTGCTTTAATGTAATCAATCCACTCCGCATCACTCATTCCGAGCATCCAATCCAATTGCGATGGCAATTTTGATACGTTTGATATTGATGACCAGAAAGGACCAATTTTAGTTTCAAAAACGGGGAATGGATATTCAAACATAGAGCAAAAACACACTTTATATCCATGAGAAAGCAACTCTTGCCCAAGGTTTGAATGCATTGTAACAACAACATTAGATGATGATGCCTTTTCATAAGAACCCTTTAAACTCGCATCAATGTCACCAGATGATAAGAAATCAATCTCATCCTCAATTTTTAATTTCTTGACACGACGAGTACTGTTATAAGCAACTCCTAGTTTTAATTTGTTGAATCTGCAATATTGAACTAAAGAATTAAAAACATTGAGCTGGAATAAATGATGCTTATTATTTAGATTCCTGTACTCAGATATAAACAACACATCAAATTCTAAATCACTCTTTTTTTTAACTAATTGATTACCTTGCACTGATCCAGATATCTTTATATTACTATTCACTTTGCTCTTTAGTAACTCATATTGATATTTATTATGCACAAGGTAGTAATTACTCGTAAAACCCTGGAATGATGCAGCTTGAGCAATTCGAATATAATTATGCTGATAAACGATCGAAGTTATATGTTCACTGTTAATGCAATCAAGAAATCTTCTGGAAATATAATCATGAAGCACAACGCTTTTTGGCCTAATGGCTCTTAAAATTTTAGTAATATATTTATTTTTAAAATCAAAAATTGTAAATGGCAAGTACCGTATATATAAAATTCTCGGATTAATAAATTCACCCGAGACAATAGATTTCAGAAAATTAGTATCATCAACTGAGAGAATATCACTGCTATTAAATTTTCTGAAAGATATTTTCATTTGAATCTTTAAAAAATTCATTATTCCTACGGCCGCCACACGCCATCTTCATCAAACGCAATTCTCGCACGCTGATTTGACATAACAAAAATTTACTTCTTCAGGCAGGTAATTACGGTTTTGGATTAAGATAAAAATACAACAGCTAGCTAGCCGGCTTTCTACCACTGATAATCCACTCCTTTATTTTAGTTTTTTGATTGTTTTGACTTCGCTCAATGTAATCGACCTCTAAGTCTTCAAGTGGGCCATAAAGCATAGTAATTTCTTCCCGTGAGGTTAAGCGAATAATCCCATAGTCAGAATGCAACGGGGCGTCAGGCATGCGCAAGTAAGTATGGCTTTCTCCTTGAAGAGGTTCCGAGGTCTCTTCACCAGTCATTCCTGTGGCAAACGTTTTCGAATAAAACCAACCGCCCGGCTTCAGAACGCGGTGGCATTCATCAATAATCTTGCGAGAATCTGCCAAAGAATTGGCGTAGATGCATTCGACATCAATCACTGCATCAAAAACGTTATCTTCGTAAGGTAAGCAAGTCGCATCACCTATAGAAAGATCAGCGTTAAGACCCTCCTTAGCTAAGCGACTAGCTGCCAAGTTCAACGCCACTTGACTACCGTCCAACCCATCTACTCTGAAGCCCTCGCGTGCTAAGAACCAAATATTTGCGCCTGTTCCGCAGCCAACTTCCAACAAGCGCACAGATTGTCGATCTGGAACCGAATAGAACTTACGGGCAATAAACCGAATTAATTCTTCGCCAGGATATTTTCCCCACTCGACGCGATTAAAAAGATTATCCCACCCATTATCCCACATTAATCATCCCCTAGCTCCTTGCTCAAAAGTCAATAACGATAGCACTGTAAAAACCTTCCAAAACGTTCTTGCCGTTCAGCTTCAACCCGGCTCAACCATTCATTACGAACTGCCTCATACCGCTCAGCATCCAATATGCAGGTCCCTATATGAAAACGAAGCCTCTGACGAGAGAAATTTAACTTAAACGCCAACAGAGAATCGCTAGGGTCGCTCGTCAACCCTCCTCCAAAATGAATCGCCGAACGCCCCCCACCAACATAGTCTCTGATTACGCTATCACGCAGTACATTATTGGGAGAAAGATGAAACCACTCCTTACGAGCGGCAGAAAGATGATAGTGAACATAATCAGTTGACAGCAGAATAAGCGCGCCGCCGACAAGCTCTCTACATTTGCTATAACACAGATAGACACGGTAACCATCAGCACCTAATGCATCAATGGAGCTAAAATATTCTTCGTCAAAAAAATAATCCGAACGAGCTCTAAGCTCCGACATACGTGCAACATACAAGCTGGCGAACTTTGAAAGCGAATCTCTCCCAGTACAGACCTCTACAGACACACCCTCCCGTGTAGCCTTTTTGAGTTTACGTCGATTCTCTTTCGAGTAGTCCGTGTAAATGTCCTCGAATCTTCGATGCAAGTCTAACCACACGGTGTCGCGGTCAGAAATTATGGAAACTGGTCGTGTGGCGTAGCGCGTAGTATTCAATAGTGGATGAAAACGTAATAAGCCGCAGATAACGCCGTGGCTACGCGCTTCGCGCTCGAATTCCGCCCAGGCAGCAGACAAAAACTGAGGATCGTCTGTCGTCGCGAGCGGCCCTCCATAACCATATGCAGTCTGGAAATCCCAGAGGCCCGGAAATCCCGGTATTGGCGCCTTAAGATAGGGCAAAAAAAAACGATTTCCATCCGCCTCGTAACAATAGGCTTCCACCCTCTTTGACTCATCACCTCCCTGGTACAGGGAGACATAGGCAGAATCGAAATAGATATCCCAAAGATTATGGTCAACAAAGAAGGCTGCAATCTCCTGCCAAAGAGATCCATTTGAAATAAAACTACTTCGAAGTTGAGTCGTCATTGCTTCCAGAGGATTGGGGGGCTGACTGAAGATCAGCCCAAGATATCGGCTCGTCGAATGCGATTGCTCGATTAATTCGCAAACCGATTAATTTTGGCATATCTGCAGGCAATACGCCCGTGCCCGGACGTTTGCAGGCCAAGTCCGCATCACTTAATACAGTACCCTCATCGAGATCGCGCGACGCAACTACGCTACGACGAATACCCGACATATTCTTTAGCTCCACAGGCGTTGGCTCTTTAACGCCATTGCCCAGCATAGTTTGGACCTTCCTTAACCCGTCTATGAATTGAGTCAGCTCGATTGGCTCGAGTGAAGCAGCATGATCCGGGCCAGCCATTGAACGACTTAGTGTGAAATGCTTCTCGATAACAGAAGCCCCGAACGCAATTGCTGCAATGGACGCCTCATATCCCATCGAATGATCGGACAATCCAACAGGCACTTGCAGTGCCTTCAAGTATGTGTCAATAACACGAAGGTTCATTTCTGCCGGCGGCGCTGGATATTCGGATGTACACTGCATGACGGTAATCGGCAAATCTCGTCCACCACCGCGACGTAAGGCGGCAACTGCCATCTCTACTTCGGCAAGGGTACCCAGCCCAGTTGACAAAAATACCGGCCTGCGTTTTGCACCCACAGATTCAAGAAATGCAATGTGATTGAGCTCAGTTGAGCCGATCTTGATGATGCTCATATTTAATTCATCGACCAAAAAATCTAGGCTCTCAAATCCATCAGGCGTAGATAAAAACTGGATGCCTATTTTTGCGCAATATGTATTTAGTTCTCGGAATGCTTCGAAAGGCAAACAGAGTCGTCGTGAAAGCTCGAATCGGCTTTCATCATCAGATGTTGATTTGTGCAAGTAAGGAACCTTAAAGGCATAGCGTCCAGTGAGCTCCCCCGGCTTCCAAGTTTGAAACTTAACTGCATCTGCACCGGCAAGGTGTGCCTGCTCAATTAACTTCTTTGCCAGGTGCAGATCACCATTGTGATTCACGCCAGCCTCAGCAACAATAAAAACAGATTGTTCGTATTTTATTGTCATTTATTTAAATAATCCTCAATTGCATTAGCAAGTTGACACATATCGTCTTCATTGTAGCGCTGATCGACTGGAAGACTAAGCAGCTCATTAGCAAGACATCTCGCTTCTGTCCCCAAGATTGAATTAGCTTGGTCAGGTACAGGCCAATGTACCGCACAAAAATAGCCTTTTGCACGCAAATAAGACCGCAATGGATCTCGATGTCCTGAAGTCACGCGGATAGGAAACGCCAAACCAGCTCCATTCAGCGTCGGTAGCGCGGGACGAAGAATATTTCGGCTACGGCCATTAAAAAGTATCCGCTGCAGACATGCTATATTTGCAGAGCGCTGATTGGCGACTTTTCTCAAATCAGTACGCCGAATAATTTCAGCGCTGAGAAGAGAAATCAGTTCAATTTCAGGACTTATTAATCCTTTGTGTCGATCGAATAATTCAACGTACAGAACTTCCATAGCTGCAGATAAATCTTCGTCTAGCTTTCTATTGACTACTGCTTCGCGAAGAGTTCCAGCCGCGAGAAAAAGCGCATCTCTTTCAACTGAACGTTCTGTGCGAGATAAGATAGGCATCGTATTATGGTTGCCCATAAGAACCAACCCCCCATCAGGAATAGGCAAAACCTTGCGAGGACTTGACACAATAGCATCGACCCCTGGATAACGCATTGTTACATTAAACAATCCGAGAAATGCTTGCGCAGCATCTATCCCTATTAAGATATCGGGTCGCTTCAGCTTTATGAGTTTAAGTTGAGCGCGGAGATCACAAAGACCAAAGTAATCTAGAAAGATAACCGCGCGCAACTTAGGATCTCTCATCTCTCTGTTTAGAGATTCAATTTCTGGTAATAACCGATCTCCGATTTTTACAAACCTGACCTTTATCCCTTTAATCAATGGTAAAACTGCATCCCAGCAAAAATAATCTGGTAGCAGTAGATGACCTCCCTCAAGCCTCTCTCTCCATTGATCCAAGATGATAGCCAGTCCATTACGCCCTGATGCAGGCCAACACATGTTCCAATCGAGAAGGTCCAATTGTACATGAGGATCATCTATAAGAGGGGACTCTAGATGCCGAACAGATAATTCGAGAGGCCCACCTATGTATTTAGAGGTCATGAGTCCAAAACGATGACACCAAGCATTTCCTCTTGGTCTGATTTTTTAAAATCAAAAAATTTCTTTGAAAGAATTTGGCGCCTGTCATAATGTGAGAACACATAACGCAGATGATCTAAAATTCTTTGGGAGGATCTACCATCCCCATATGGATTAGTGCATGGGACCTTACGATCCCAGCTCAGCGCTTGACTTATTGCTTTTAAAATACTTAGCCGGTTGTAAGACGCGTCAATGACATTAGTGGCTCGCATCCTCCCACTCTGTCTACTCCCAATATTTACCGCTGGCATACTAAATGACGGGGCCTCTACTAATCCACTTGATGAATTTCCGATCATCATCGACATTGTCCTGAGAGCGCTCAAATAACGACTCTGCCCCATCGACTTTATCAACATGCGGTCGGATCTCGAATCGACAAAGCCTTTCCAAGCTTTAATGACACGATCACTCCCAATATCAGCATTTGGATAAGTCACAACATACTGCAATCCGAAGCGAGTGTGCGCTTCTTCTAACGCAGCCAGTAATTCAATCATCTGCTCGTCAAGTTTCTCAATTTCAAGCGTCACCGGATGATAAGTAACCAGCGCAGTAGGCTTAGATAGGTCTAGGCCTAAGTCAGCTGATAATTCATCACTAGTCATCATCGGCTGGCGATATATGTTGTCGAGACCCGGCTCTCCAGAAACACAAATGCGCCAACGCTCTTCGCCCATCTGGCGGACCCGCATGCCATAAACTTTATTCGCTACATAATGAAGATGTGCGACCTTCGTCATCGCATGACGAATCTGATCATCAATGGCTCCCTCAGTGATCTCGCCGCCGGATATATGAGCGATTGGAATAGCACTCAATATACACGCTGCTTGGACAGCCAGAAGCTCATAACGATCTCCCATGACCATTACTAGATCAGGACGTAACGTAAAAAAAACCTCTGAAAGCCTCCCTGTTAAAAGCCCAACCGACTTACTCAAGGAGACCTCATCTGAACTATCCAGCGAAATAGGCACACTCGCATCAATTTTGAAGCCATCTGCTTCGATCTCACGGTAGGTCAAGCCATGCTCCACAGACAAGTGAGACCCAGTTACGACCAGTTGCAGAACAAAGTCAGAGGACGAACAAATATCATCCATCAGCCAGCGCATCAGCCCATATTCCGAGCGAGCTCCGGTGATAACACATATCTTGATCAATGACTCTCTAGACAATTTAATTGGAGACTATCTTTATAGCTTGATCGACATAACGGAACTTACCACGACCACCACAGCCTAAACTTTGATGAATTGATACTGAAATAGTAAACTTGAGCCCCAGAAGTCTTGAAAAGCCATCAATGACTCTCTTGTTGAGAGCTTCTGTGGATATAGATTGCAACTCATTTGGGACAATTTTGAACTCAATGTAGCCAGACCTCACTTGTGCCACTTGAAATTGATTTATGTCCGAATAGTCAAAATTATAATCAAATAGCACCGGAGCCGCAGGAACAAGAGAGCCGTCTAGGGCGACCAAATAGTCTTGAATTCGCCCTTCAATGTATGCAAGGTCTCGAAACAAAGACCGCCAATAGGGCACATGCTCTCCTGCATATGACAGTAGTTCACGCAATCGTCCTACTTGGAGAGACTCCATATCCTCAGCTGACATTTTCTCGCCACGTTCAAAATAGGATATCTGACCAGAAACGATCTCTTCCTCATACTCCGGGGAAATGAATCCAGCGGGGGCATGAGCACCAGGTTGGGCAGCAGCTTGAACATCAAAAAACAGCTCGGGTTCAAAATTTAAATTGGCATCTTCAGCCATAGCTCACCCCACTAATCAAAAGGCTCTGTGGTTTTTGATAGTTATGCATTATCAATTAGATAAGTTGCTCGGAATATTGATGATCCTCGAGCGAAGACTCTCAGCAACCTGTAAAGGCGCCCGTGGACAGTCTTCATAAGGGGCCAGCTGATGCATTAATCTCCACGCGGAACGTGTCGTTAAATCGACATCATTTGTGGCTTTTAAAATTTCAACACGCTGCTCTACAGCGCTTTCTTCAAGCACCAAAGTCTGTAGCCAATAATTGCTTTTACAGCCGCTCGGCTCTTCCATTAAGCGAACTTCATCGATATCGGCCAAGGCTTCTTGATAGCGTTTGAACAACCGACGCTTCGACGCAAGAAACTCGGGTAATTGCTCCAGCTGGGCACAGCCTAGCGCAGCATTCAAGTTCGGCATACGAAAGTTATAGCCAACTTCGTCATGCACATAATCCCAGCGATGCGGCAGCTTGGCTGTCGTCGTCAAATGCTTGGCGTGATCCGCAAGCCGTTCGTCATTCGTCAGAATCGCTCCGCCGCCGCCCGTGGTAATGATCTTGTTGCCGTTGAAGCTGAGTGTTCCCAACAAACCGAACGTGCCTGTATGCTGACCTTGATAGCGACTACCCAGTGATTCGGCTGCATCTTCTACCAGAGCAAGTCGATAATCGTGCGAAACCGCCAGCAGGCCTTCAAGATCGCAGGGGTGTCCAAAAGTATGCATGGGAACCAACGCGCGAAGTCGGCGGCCCGTTTGCCGATTGCGATACGCATCGCCAGCACGCTCGGCAATGATCTTCAGCCATTCGCGCAATGCCAGCGGATCAAGCCCAAGCGTAGCTTCCTCACTATCAGCGAAATGCGGCACAGCGCCGAGATACTGCACCGCATTCGCTGTCGCAACAAACGTCAGCGCGGGAACAATCACCTCATCGTTCGCATGCACGCCCGCCAGCTGCAAAGCCACCTGCAATGCAGCAGTGCCATTTACCACAGCTACCGCACGGCGGGCTCCCGTGTAGGCCGCCAGCTCTTTTTCAAAACGCTCGACATAAGCCCCCACAGAGGAGACATAGGTCGAAGCGATGCATTCTTGCACATAGCGCTGCTCGTTGCCAGCAAAGTACGGTTCGTGCAGTGGAAAATTGCCCTTGCCCAATGCATTACGGAGAGCATGGATGATGGAATCAGCAATCATGCTCAGAGGTTGTAGCGATCCGACTTATAAGCTGCCAGATTGCCAGAGTTGGCAAACCAGTCAGCCGTTTCTTTGAGCCCGCGCCTGAAGCCATCCAGTCCACCATAAGCTGGCTGCCAGCCCAATAATTCTTTTGCCTTGTTGTTGTCAGCCCACAAACGCTCGACCTCACTTTTTTCGGGTCGCAAACGCTGATCATCGGTCAGGATTTCGATGTCTGTGTCCATCACCTCAGCGATTGCCTTCGCCGTATCACCAATCGAGATTTCATAGTTGCTGCCGAGATTGATGACCTCACCAATCCCTTTGTCGGATTCCAATGCATGTACGAAGCCCTTAACCGTATCAGCGACATAATTGAAGTCGCGCGTCGGATGAACAGCACCTAGCTTGATTTGGCGCTGGCCATTGGCGATCTGGGCGATGATGGTCGGAATCACCGCTCGCGCGGACTGACGTGGACCATACGTATTAAAGGGGCGCAAGGTGACGACGGGCGTGCCAAAGGATAGATAAAAGGATTGCGCAATTTGATCCGCACCAATCTTGCTTGCTGAATAAGGCGACTGACCCTGCAGCGGATGCTCTTCAGTAATCGGCACAAAACGTGCCGTGCCATACACCTCACTGGTCGAGGTATGAACGACTTTGCTGATACCTAATTCGCGCGCCGCTTGCATGACGTTAAGCGTACCTTTGATGTTGGTATCCACGTAGGTATCGGGCGAATGGTAGGAGTACGGAATCGCAATCAGGGCTGCCAAATGCAGTACTGCATCACATCCAGTCATTGCCGAACGCACGCCATGTGGATCTCGAATATCACCCGCAAAGACCTCGAACTTGCCTTTCGCATCGTCTGCGCACTGATCCATCCAACCCCAAGAGTTAAATGAGTTGTAAAGGACGAAGGCTTTCACATCGTAACCCGCGCGAACCAAAGCTTCAGTCAAATGCGAACCGATAAAGCCGTCAGCGCCGGTTACTAACACTTTTTTAATCACGCTATAAGCTCCATCCATCATCAATAATGATGTTTTGCCCTGTGACATAGCGCGAGTGATCTGACAGCAAATACAAAGCCGTCCCCACAAGGTCCTCTGCGTCCAACATTCCCTTATCGTTGCAACAAGACCGATACTTCTCTAAAAATGAATCTGGCTGCTGATCTAGAATTCCGCCAGGACTAATGCAATTCACACGTATATTGTTGCCTTTATAATATTTGGAGAGATATTTCGTCATTGCAATTAATGCCGCCTTAATTGCAGTGTACTCGATGGATGAGGTCATTTTCGTTCCAACGTAGTTTTCGAATTTCGGCGTCGCAGCGCCCATAATTGAAGAAATATGAATCAAATTCCCATGCCCCTGATTCTTAAAAAATTCTAATGTTCGCTGGGAGAAGAGAATCGCACCGCCTAAATGACTAGAAAGATAGTCATTGAGATGTTGCTGAATTGTATTTTCAAACTTGGTACTAAAGATTCCATCCCTTGGATACGCTGAATGAATCGCCGCATCGAGTCGACCAAATTTTTTCTTTGCTGCAGCTATAATTCTATCGATTTCTTCTGGGTCACCAGCATTGGCCACAATAGAGAGAAAACTTTTCTCATCTAAATTATCCGTAATTTTTTCAAGGCCGGCTTTATTTACATCAACAAGGACAACCTTCCCCCCATGGTCAACTATGCCTTGCGTAATAGAAGAACCCAAAAGGCCTGCAGCGCCAGTTACCATTACAGTGAGGTCATTAATCATTAATTATTTCTCTACTAGCCTATTTTGCATCAAAAAATCAGCAATTAAAAAATCTACTTCTGTATCAATATCAATTCCTCTCTCCTGTGGCACTAGAACACCACGAACTTTCCCATCCCAAATACGATTTTTTTCCAAGATGAAATTTGGTCTCAGAACGTATGCAACTGTGGTCAAATCGTAGCCAACAGGCGCATCCTGACGCCGCGAGATCTTATGATCTCCTATAAGCCGAGAAAGCTCTCCAAATTCGTCTTCTTTTACCATGTTAAACCAAGGACTGCGCTGAGCCGGCGTCATTGTAATAACAACATCTGTATCTGCATCCAGTGCGTTCAAGCATTGAATGACGTCTTCAGGAATTCTCAACGGCGCTGTCGCAGGCAAACTAACGAAACGTTGAAAATCACCCACTTCCGTTTTTACCCAGTTAATCGCATGCCTCCATGCCAACCACTCTGGGCTATCATCTTGCGCAAGCTCAGTGGGTCTTAAAATCACACTAGCTCCAAAACGCTCAGCGACAGCAGCGATGTCACTAGAATCTGTTGAAACAAAGACTCGTTCGATCTCTGCCACTTGGCTAGCCACATGCAATGCGTGCGCCAATAATGGCTTGCCGGCAAGGTCGCGTATGTTTTTACCGGGAACCCCTTTTGATCCGCCTCGCGCAAATACAAAACCGAACGTTCTCATAAGTGAACGACCACATTCTCCCTGCTTGATCGACGGGCAGCCTCAATTAAGGTCATCACCGCAATACCATCATCAAGAGTCACCTTCGGCTCATCGCCTTGCTCTATAGAAAAAAGGAAATGCGATAACTGCTTAATAAACTTGTCGTCGCGCTCAACAGTAAAAGGCCAAAACCCGATCTCTCCGCTCTCGCGCTGCAAGCGAACGCTGTGGTTAATTCCATCCCATGAAAGGCAACCTTCCGATCCTTCCAAAGTACATTGCCTGACAACATCTGGTCGACAGAAATCCAAATGAACAGAAATCGTCAAGCCAGATTTGCTGGTCAATATAAGATCTGCCGTATCTTCGACGTCAATCTCTAGTGTTCCGCTATTCAGCAACGTTGCTTCGACACTTTGGAATGGGCCAAACAACCAATTGGCATAATCTAATTCATGGCTCAGTTCCAGCAATACACCACCACCAAGGTCCTTCCTTGCGGATGCTGCCATCCGATAGTCTTGTTCCGGACGCCAGTCAGGCAAATATGAACCGCATTCAATTAAAACCCGAATAGCCCGACCCACCGCTTGTTTTGTTGCCATTTCATGAAAGCAGTGCAGATCCATCGAGTGCCTAAGAACATAACCCACCATAATCGGAACCCGTATTCGATCCGATAAGTCTTTCAGCTCCTGGATATCGTCCATGTTATGAGATAACGGCTTTTCAATCAGCAAAGGAATACCGGCCTTAAGGAACTGAATCGCCTGCTGAACATGATATGGCGCCGGACTCGAAATGATTGCTGCATCAATGCTTTTTGCAATGACTTCATCAATAGAACTTACTGATTCTTTCGATAGATTCTCTTCAGGCCAACTGCTACCGTGACCCGAACGTACCAATATCACTTCAATTTCAGGACGCAGGACTTTCAGCAAGCGGAGATGGCGTCTACCAATGCTTCCCAACCCAACTAATGCAACGCGCTTTATAGTCTTTGAGCTCACACCCACTCCCCATGCGCGCGTTCGAGCGTTTCGGGATGCCCGACATCGAGCCAGTACTCATGAATGGGGAAGGCGCTCACGCGATGCTGACGCTGCATGGCTTTTTCCAACAATGTAGGCATATCAAAGAAACGATCCTGCGGAACCAAATCGAGCAGCGCCGGATCGAGAAGATAGATACCGGCGTTGACATAATGACTGAACACCGGCTTTTCTATGAGCGTCAACACATGCAAGTCATCCATGCGCACCACACCATAGGGGATCTGCGTTGTATGCTCACGCACACACAAGGTTGCGGCAGCTTGGTGCTCATCATGGAAACGTAGTAGACGACCATAATCTATCCGCGTCAGAACATCGCCATTGAGCACCAACAAAGGCTCTGTAGGTTTCTGCGGCAATAGACTCAGCGCGCCACCTGTCCCTAGCGGCTGCGTCTCTTCCAAATAGTCAATACGCACCTGCCAGCGCGCACCATCGCCAAAGTAATCCTGAATCTGCTTCTTTAGATAGTTTACCGATAAATAAAAGTGCTGGAAGCCTGCATCAATGCACTGCTCCAGAATGATTTCGAGCAGCGGCTTTCCTCCAACACGCAGCATCGGCTTGGGGCAATCCTGTGTAAGTGGGCGCAAACGCTTGCCCTCGCCGCCGGCCATAATGACGACTGGGTTTGGGCGTTTTTTTGGCTTGATCAGTTCTTCTAGCAAGAAAAGGCGAACTAATCGGCCCTGCTCATCGATAGCAGGAATTTGATGCAGCTTTTCAAGACGCATGAACGCCAGGGCCTCCTCTTCCGTTGCAGTGGTTGGCAATGCACGAAAATCACGAAACATGATACTCTCCGCCAAACCCATGAGTGACTCATTACGCAACATTGCACGGCGAATATCGCCGTCCGTTATTACTCCCAAAAGTTTGTTTTTAGCATCTACAACCAAAGCAATTTGCGCAGCCCCTCGATCAATAATCTGGATGACTTCGCGCAAACTGGCATCAGGTCTCACCAAGTAATCAACGAGATCCCTCATTAATAGCCTGCCATCTCAGAATAGATACGCACGTTTTCAACCTGTTCCGGAAGCGTGCAGAATAAATGATCATTACCTTCCAAAAACGCTTGTGTTTGCCGATATAGCCCCGGCTTGTAGTCTTGATCCAGGTTATCCAATGGTTCCATTCCTTCAATCTTGACCGTGCCTAAAGGCGTAACTTGAAGTTGCTCCATCGGCCGCAGGATCAGACGACGCTTTGCCGTAAGCAATTCGAGACCCCAACGACCAGGCGCCTGCCAATCTGCAAGGAAAGAGAACATTACGTTCTGCTCCGTAATTCCCGCGCCTGCAAAACGCGCTGCGGCTGGATGCCAGTCGATTGAACCAGCATGCCAGCATTTCCAATCTGCCGGACGCCCAATCAAATGAAAGGCAAGGTCAATGACGTGCGATGAATTTCCGAGCAACCAACGTTCCTTAACGCCCGAACCTTTTACTAGAGGGGCAATCACATGCGACCACTCTGTAAACTCAAATTGGGCGCTTAGAACGCCATCGTCTTCCGCAATATACTGACGTGCTTGCTGAACAGATCCATAAAAGCGACGATTGTAGGCAAGCAAAACACTCGCTCCATTCTCCTCAGCAATTCGATTCAGTGACTCGATTTCAACCAAATCAAGGCCCGCCGGCTTCTCGACCATAATGCGTTTCACGCCCGCACGAATTAATTCAGCGGTAGTGGGCGCCAACTGCTCAACACCGACAGCAACAATGGCTTTTGCAGGCGCTTTATCTGCACGGAGTGCATCAGTTAAGCCGCCGGTTCGCACTGACTTCCCCGTGGCATTTTCAAATTTTGCTGCAGAATCCGCACCCCGTCCAATCACTTCGAAAGGCAAATGCAAACCTTGTAAAACTTGCGCGTATTTTTGCGCCATTCCGCCGGCGCCGATTAACCAAAGAGACATATATAAAACTCAGGTGATAGGAACGCGGCCATCATTCCGGTTTTGCGAAAGATTCCAATGCTCAAGCATGGCGTCGAGAAATATTGTGTGCATTTTTGAGGATTCACTGAGCGATGGAAGATCACACGCGCCATTCTGAAGAATATCATCCACTAACCTGCCCGATAACTTGCTTTGAAACTCAATGCGCCCATCAAGCTGTTCTCCGCTCGAACTATGCGCAGTGCCTGCCGATTCAACAATTTCCCAAACTAGGCCGTCACTCAATGCAACTTGAATGGGTTGCGCTTGAGCATCCTTTGAGCTCAAGCGCAAAGATGTCCCACCCAAAAAGTGAGCGACTAACTCACCCGTAATTTCGAAATAACCAGCCCGCTTACTCTTATACCAATGATAATCAAGTCCACTGGTGTCGACAGACACAAGCGACTCGCCCGACCACCAGGCAACCAAATCGATAAAATGAATGCTGTTACAGGCAAGCCCCCAAAGACCCCCAGAATAAGAAACTTCAAGCGGCCCATGGCTAGCGAAGGCAATTTTTAAGGATTGGTGCCAAGACATCATTCGCCTCGGAGTATTCACCCAGGCTCCCTCACACCTTACGAGCGCAGATTGAATTGCTTTCAGCTCCTCGCTTGATTGCGCCAGTACTTTTTCCAAAACCCAATAGCGCACATCGATTGACTTAGCGATTGCATCAATCAGATCCGCACGACCCTTCGAAGACGTCAGGATCAAAGCGATGTCGACTCGCTGTAGATTAGAAGGAAGTGACTCTAACCAACGAACCTGATGCGAAGATTCATCACCACCCGCTTCAACCCAGCGCGATCTCGCTATCTCCAACGACTCGACTGATGGATCTACAACCGTGATTTCAAGTTCCGACTTGGACGTAACAAGCCCCTGGAGATAACGAGATCCAAGCTGACCGGCGCCAAAAAGAAGAATAGAAGACATACAACAATTGTTTTAAATAATATTATCCAGGGTCATAGAGGGCTATCACAGTAAATACTAATTGGAACTTTGTAGAGATTATCTTCTTGACGGAAAGATCAGAATTTCACTGTGATGCAAGAATTACAGTCTCAATCTCATTGACCTCAGACAAGTCCACTGAAATGCCAGACTTCTGCAACTCACGAATAACAGTCATTAAGGGAAGATTTTGATTGCTAAACTTATGAAAAAGCCAACGAACTACACTCTTTATAGAGCGGGGTATGTGTGGCAACAACCTCCTAATACTTCTCTTGCGTGATTCCCTCCTTATCATAAAATATTTAGAATAGGCCTCTGAAGCTTTATATAGAGCGTCTAAAAGATCCCTTCGCTCACCATCACCATCGCCATGAGATAAAACATCGCTCATGATACTCAACCATTCATCACGTTCATGACTCATTTGGGGCTTTGCCCACCACTCTCCAAAATGGAGCCCACCATAAATTTGTAAAGATATATCAGGACTATGCTCGGAAGGATTCTCATTAGAGCGAAACCACATTAAAGAGGGGGTAACAATAGATTTACCCAGGCAGGATATTGATAACTCGAATTGCAACTCAATCTGCCCCAAAACAGGGAATTCTTTTCGTGCCATAGACTCAAATGCTTGCTTCCACGCGCCTGCTCTAACAACGCTATATATAGTTGATGGCGTATAGTTTGAGAAGTGGAATAACATTCTTTCCGCAGCCGTTTCTTGCACTAATTGATGATTCGCTTGCTCTGGATAACATAGATCGGCAAATAACCTACCGTCAACAGGAGTGAAAGCCACAGCTCTACCTATCGCGGCCACCAGTTCGTTATCATTATCAAGAACTGAAATGCAATCTCTCAATCCACTTGGCAAATAAAATTCATCGTCCCCCATTAAAGCCACATAAGGGGTAGTGATGTATGAACGAATTTTAGAAATACGTTCAGCCATTGAGACCGGCCAGTGGTGGTAATTAATATTCGCACCCAAACCTGTTAACTTTTCACTAGGCAAGCTCTCTTCACTACCGTCAATAACATGCACAATCGCACCTTGGCGATCAGACCAGTAACGCATCGCTCTTAAAGCAAAGAACTGTCTGTTATAGGTAGGTATTACTAGAGTTAGTCTTGCTAGCACTGTATTAAATACCATTAATTTTTTTGCGCAAAAAACCTTCATAGCAATTGGTTATTTGCACTTTATTATGCCAACGGTCATCTACATCAAAGTCTTTACTTTCACTTAAAAATTGCTGAACAGCACTATGAGGATTGCTATTTTTCCCCCATGGTTTAAAACGATAGTTTTCAGCAAGTTTTTCGAGAGTTTCTTTATCTAGAACCTCTGCAGTTGTATCAAAAACAACAAGGTAACTATCATCAGTGACAAAATTAGAATACTTAAGCAATTCTTGGTAAACATGATCATGAGTATGCTTGGAATCCAAGCATACTAATACTACTTTATCTTGATTAGAGACCATCGATGAGACTTGTTGCAACGTGCTTTCATCAATCGATGATCCTTCTACCAGTTCAATCCTATGAAACAATCTATGATTCTCTAAAACCTCTCGATTATGCTGTCGAATCTCAATATCAACACCAATAATTCTACCCCTGCCCAAAAGCTCCATTATTGAGGCGTAATAAATTAAAGATCCGCCATGAGCAATGCCTGTTTCAATGATCAGATCTGGTTGCAACTCGAAAATCAACTCCTGCATCACAATCATATCTTGCGGGAACTGAATAATAGGCACACCCATCCATGAGAAATTATAGGTATATTTATTAAAACAAGATTTTTGGAAAAAATTCTTAGCGCTTTTCTTCAACTCACGATCTTGGCCGTATGAGGCAATACGACGTTCTTTTTCATTCTCAAAATTTTTTTTATAATCATTCATTTTAGATCTCTCCCAAGTGTTTCATGGAAAAGTTGACATACTTTATCAACGTCAGATTTTGTTAAATTGTTGCCGCTTGGCAAACAAACACCATATTTTGATAATTCATATGAAACACTATTTAATTTATTCATGTTGCTCGTTGTTAGATATTTCTGAAAAGATGGCATCGAACTTAATGGATAAAAAAGCGGCCTTAAGTCTACACCGGAGCGGGCAAAGATTTCGCCCATAACCTCTTTATCTATTCCATATGAACTATCTAGAATTGCAGTCGTAATCCAATAAGTTGACTCAACATTTGGCCCAGATGAATTTAATTGCAGCCCAGAGATGCTTTGCAAAGAATCTTTATACAACTGAAATAAATCACGCTTGTATCTGATTAACTCTTCGATTCTTCTTAATTGAGCCAAAGCGAGTGCCGCTTGAATGTTAGTCCAGTTGTAATTATAGCCAAGCTCATTCGACCAATAGTACTTTCCAGTTAGTTCTTTATCGATGCCATGGTGAGCAAGTAGTTTTGCTTTCTTGTATAATTTTAAATCGTCTGTGCAAAAAGCACCTCCCTGACCAGACATTATTAGCTTAGTGGCGTTAAAACTAAAAAGACTTATGACTCCGAAACTACCTGCCTGCCTGCCTGCATAGGTTGCCCCCAACCCTTCCGCAGCATCCTCAACGACATATATCCCTTTTTTTTGGCACAAATCTATTATATCTGGCCACTCAGGTACGTTACCTAACAGATCTACAACCACGACAGCCTTAGTTTTGGGAGTGATACAACGCTCAATAGATTCAGCAGTAATACACCATGAAGAGCGGTCGACATCAGCAAAAACGGGACGTGCACCAACGTGACACACAGGCGAAGCACTTGCCACCCAAGTTAAATCTGGAACAATTACTTCGTCTCCTGGCCCAATATCTAGGGCAAGCATTGCAAGGTGAATTGCATCGGTACAATGTGCTGTGGGCAAACAATACTTAGCGCCTACATAAGAGGAAAACTCTTCTACAAACTGGTCTATGTACCAGCTCATTTTTTCATGCCAACCCTCACGAATAGCCTCACTGACTAAACTTATCTCGGCCTCAGTGATTGAAGGTCCTGCAGATGTAATCTTCGTCATATTATTAAAACCCTACACATTAGCTTAGTTTGTTAGATAATTTTTAAAGTTACCGAAATCATTTTTCTCTCAAGGTATCAAATTTCCACGCACTCAAACTCCACTCTGACAAAAATTTTCTTACCATCTTTGACAAAATATGCCGCTGGGTGCGGGGAAAATGTTTTAGCTCTTAGATGATTTATAAGATCGAGGGGGTATATTTTTTTATTTAAATCAATCTCGTCCAAGCGATGAAAGTCTCTGTCAAGATGGAATGTCCCCTCCACCTCTTTTTTTATCCCTTGCGTAGTACCTTTTTTGATAAAAGGCCACGTCTCCTCAAAAAGAGAAGGAAAAGCTAAAATAAGCTTCTCGTAAAGAGATTTTGCAGTGTCAAATTGCTCAACATCAACTTTGCGGCGCGCAATTACTTCTCCTGAATCAATTCCCTTATCAATGAAGTGGAGAGATACGCCAGCGGGAGTATTTTCGATGATTGGCCAAACATTTGGCTTTTTGCCACGATTGTAAGGCAAATAAGACAAATGAAAATTTATACATCCTAGCGGGGGGAAGTTGAATACTTGTTCAGGCAGGATATATCTCCAAAAGACAACTAAAATCAAATCTGGTCTTAAATTTTCAAGTCGGGAAATATCTTCACCGCCCCACTCTCTACCAATATAAAAAATTTTATCCGCCGGTAACTTCGATGCCCTTATTATCTCTTCAGAATAATTCTGAAAATCTTTCGGATGCAAGAATAATCCAACTATGTTTTCACTTTTAGCAACAAGAAACTCTACCGTCTTCAATCCAATAAAGTTATCAGCCAGCAAGACAATTCTCATAATCAGTTAATCAAATGTATTTGATCAGTTTCATACAAGAAGCTCATTTGTTGAAGTCGATAAAAGTCTCTTTGTTTAAATTTGACTTCATCTAACATCCAGAAATTTAAGTCAGATAGGAGTTTTTCAACACCCAAAGGGACAGACCAGAGCGACTCAAAGCCTGGCAGTTCATTGTGGATGCGGTCAAAATTTACACGATAATTTCGCTTATCAACGCCGTCTTGGATCTTACTATCCTTTACTAGCTGATTTTCTTTTGCGCTGGACCCTTGATCAAGGAAATTTAATTTACATCCATCAACACGCTCTTGAATTACCTTCGCAACATCAATAATCCGTAAATTATTATCATTACGACCAACATTTAAAACCAATAGCTTTCCGCCACTATATTCCCAATCAATGCAACAACGAAAAGCTTCACATACATCCTCGATACTAACATGCGGTCGCCAAGCTTCTCCATTTGAATTAAGCATAACCTTCTTTTGAGACGTAGCCATCCCACAAAGCATGTTAATTACGATATCAAATCTCATTCTAGGCGAACTTCCAAAAACTGTTGCCAAACGAAGGGCAATGGGGGAAAAATTCGCATCTGATAATTCAGCTAAATCTTGTTCGATCTGTACTTTGTTTAATGAGTAACCTGTTAAAGGGTTCGGAAGCGCATCCTCATTGAGCTCATTCTCACTATACCCATACACACTACAGCTCGATGGGAAAATATATCTGACACCTAGATCTTTGCACAATCGTGCAATTTTTATTGCATATTCGCGCGTAGGATCATAAACAAGTCGTGGGTCAAGGTTGCCAAATGGATCATTAGAAATACCAGCCAACATAATGACCACATCGTGCCCCTTGATGTCTGCCGAAGAAATCTGCTCGGCTGGTTTAGAAATGAAGCTAACATTTTTTGGTTGATACAAAACTCCATACTGAAAATATCCGACATCAGCACCCGTACACTTATAACCAAGAGATTGAAGATAATCGGTTAGCCTAGAGCCCAAGTATCCTTGCGAACCAATAATTAGAACTTTATTCATTTTTTTATAACTCTAAAAAGTATTTTGATTTTTTGATTTTACATTTGAAGCATTTTTTCAGTAAATAAAAATCACTGGTTTAAATTACATTATCTTGATCGTAATAAGTGATTCGAGTTCCATCAGAATCGAATTCAACTGCCATGTGGTAAAGATCATTAAGGGCATCAATCACTTTTTGTCGAAACTTAGGCTCAACATAAAACAGAAGAAATCCGCCGCCACCAGCTCCTAGCAACTTGCCACCCTCGGCACCTGCAGCTTTGGCCTTTTCGTAATACTCATCTATCTGAGGATTTGATATGTCGTTAGTAATACTCCGTTTTAACATCCAATTTTGGTGGAGAATTCTCCCAAACTTACTTATGTCACTTTTGTCACTTTCCGCATTCAATACTTGGCGCAGTTCGGGTACAAGGTCACGCATTTTCTGGAGAATATCACGCGTCTTAATCACTGAATCGTTCTGAGACTCAAGAATTTCACTAGCATCACGCTTTAGGCGTGTGTAGAACAATAATAAGTTACTTTCTAATTCTCGACGTATTTCACGATTGCATATAACTGGCTCGACCGTCACCTCCTCGTTAGAATGAAATGTGAGGACATTTAGATTTCCATAAGCGGAAGCATAGTGATCTTGCTTACCAATGGTTCGACCAAGTAGATCGATTTCAATATGAGCAGCCAAATTCGCAATCTCGTGCTTAGTAACCATCTGGCATTTTAGTGCGTAAAGTGCATGTACTAGACCAACCGCAAAAGCACTGGATGATCCCAAACCAGTTTGAGCAGGAATGTCTGCAAAGGTTGTAATTTCAATGGGAAAATCAATAGATAGTAGCTTTAGCGCTTCTCTTACAATTGGATGCTCAATATCATCTACTGAATTTTTGAACTCAACCTTGCTCCAATTCACTCTATATTTATATTCAACAATTCCAATCTGTCGTTTTACTACAATGTAAATATATTTATTGATGGAAACACTTAAAACCTGACCAGCCTCTTCCGCATAGAAGGACTTCAGGTCAGTACCACCACCTACAAAACTAATTCTATATGGAGTCTTAGTTATGATCATTTCGCGACATTAAGAGTAAAAACCAATAATTTCATTTACACAATCACTCAATCTAGAGAATGCGAATTTTGGTTGCATTTCCTCTGGAAGCCTTTTGAGATCGACCCCATCCCCAATAAAGAGAGAGGCGCAATTCGCATTGAATGCAGCCTCGCAATCCCTGATGTCATCACCAACGTATATAGATTTATCAAGGCGAATATAAAATTCCTTAGCGGCAGAATAAAACATGCCCGGTTTTGGCTTGCGACACTCACAATCATCTTCCCAGTGATGCGGACAAACCTGAATGCTGAGAATATTGATTCCAGACTCAAGTGCATGCTTCATCAAATTGCTGTGAATAATATCGAGGTGGGATTGATCAACCATTCCACGAGCAACACCGGCTTGATTGGTTATTATGACAAAACTAAAGCCATAGTTAGATAGCTGTTTAAGCGCTAACCATGAATCCTGAATGATCTCGAAATTTTCCCATCTAGATATATATTCCCCTTGTGCAGCTTTAGTATTGATTACACCATCCCTGTCAAGTAGAAGGATTTTTTTGGGGGTTAAGTACTTCTCAGTAATTTTCCATCTTTGTGGATCAGAAATACTATGATACCCAGCAGCTTGTATATAAGCGCAAACATTATGAGCTGAAACAAGTTTTCTTAAAATAGCTGAAAAGCTACAGTCTCGATTTTCAAACGCCTCAAAAGTGGACTTTTTGCTAACAAGCATATATCCAATTTCGACATACTTTAACTCATCATTGCCGCGATCGTTATCATACTTTTCTACAATATTATTCTTGCCAAGTTTTATATTACCCGGACGCTTAGGTGAGACCATTAAAGTTATGGGTAAGTTATTTTTCTTATGGAGTTCCCACATTTCGTCATAGGGAAAGCTGGCGAAATTATCCGAGTACATCAATAAGAACTCATCCTCTATCATTGATTGTGCATGACATAATCTGGTTCCCGTATCCCACTCAACCGGGCCTTGCGAATAAGAAATATCCCAACCGAATTCAAGGCCATTCCCAAAATAATCTTCGATTAACTGTGTAAGATATCCAGTCAATAATAAGAATCTCTTCACGCCCTTTTGACTCAGTTGTTGCATGAGATGCCAAAGAAAAGGCTTTCCGTTACACAACACCATAGGCTTCGGGCAGTCCTTCGTGTAGGGAAGCAAACGAGTGCCAAGCCCTCCGCATAATATAACCGCCTGTTCTGGTTTTTTTTGTGTCATGAGTCTATTGAAGAGATTTCATCGTGGTCATAGTATGACTGAAGGGTTCTCGCAATCCCCTCTAACAAGCTTATCTTGGGGCACCAATCTAACTGCTGCTTTGACTTTTTTATATCCGCCCAAAAATTAACAGGCTTTTCAGTCAGCCCTTCAAGTTTTATTTGGTTTGTAAGTGAAATAGAACTAAAAATTACACTTTCTGTAATTGCACATACATCCACAACCCTACTCGATTCGCCTGAGCCGATATTAAAAATCCCTGAATCAAAGTTTTTTACGATCGCCATAAGAAAGGCGTCTACCACATCTTCAATGAATACAAAATCGTTTGCCGCACTTGGAGATCTAAGACTGGGAGCTTCGCCTTTTGATATAGACCTAATAATTGATGGTATTAGTGATTGATTACGCTGCCCCGGCCCATACACATAAAAGACTCTAAACCATCCTAAACCAATATTGTTTATTTCACAGTTTAACTTTAACCATGAATAGAGGGAATGTTTTGCCCATGTAAAATTATTTGTGGGATATGCTTTATCAGGTTCTGAGCATAAGCCATTGAGATCTGAATACTCCCAACAACTACCTGACACTAGAATTTTTTTGCAGCTGCCTACGTTAATTACAATCGAAAATAATTCTAAAGAATGTGTAAGATTTTCGATTGAATAACGATAAGAGTAGTCCGGCAATCCCGACCAAGCGAGATGAATAACCACTTGAGGTTTGAATTTTTCTATTTCATGTCGATAGCTCTCTGGATCCGCCAAATCTGCTTGAACGCATTTGAATGTTCCAGGATTGAAATGCCCCCGCCTTGATAACAACATCACATCATAATTATAGCTCTCTAGCTTTCTAACTAAATTAGATCCTAAAAAACCTGTCGCCCCGGTAATGAGAATACGTAAATTAGACATCTAAATAATTTTCAAAAGATGCATCTTTCTCAGAAATTATTTTTGGTTCATAAGGCCATTGGATTGAAAACCTAGGGTCATCGTAACGAAAACCTCGATAACTCTCCGGGTTAAACGAATCACCCATATAATAGTGAATGACAGTGTTATCCTCTAATGTAAGAAATGCATTCGCACATCCAGCAGGAATCACAATACTGTTTCTTGACACCCCATCAATTTGCAGCGCCTGCCAGTTGTATTGCGTTGGGGATTGATCTCTCAGGTCAACCACGACATTATATATAGACCCACTCACACAAGTTATTACTTTAGACTCTTTACTCGGTTCAACCTGATAATGAAATCCACGCAAAGTCAACTTTCTGAAGTTTTCTGAGATATTGCCTTGAGCGACGGATAAATCAATACCCGCTTTTATAAATTCATCTCTGCAAAAAGTTCTACGGAATATACCTCGATCATCTTTGTGAAGATTGTGCTCAACTAAAAAGAGACCAGGAATTTCCTGTTTCATAAAGTTCATATTATGTGAACTTTATTTGGCAATGGAACAATGAATTGCCCTTTGAAGCCCGCCTCTCGTAAATCAGCAATTACCTCGTCCTTAAAATTCCAAGCTAAAAGCAAAATTTTATCGTGAGATAAAAGTTGCTTTAGTCCTTCTTCGTAGGAGATGATAGGAATATTAGAGCCAGGCGTCAACAAACCTACCTTCAATGGGTTTTTGTCAATGATCGCCCTAATATGCTCATTAGATAATCCACAAAAATTTAACAGCGTAGAACTTCTTGCAGAAGCACCATACGCAAGTAGTTTTTCTTCGCTATCGCAAACAATTTTTTTTAACGCCTCGGCATGACTTTTAGCGTTTAGAGCAAATTTCTTCCAGCCATCTAGGGTGTTTACGCCTATCTTTGTTTCATTTAATTCAGCTTTTATTAGCTCTTGGCTCTTTTTTTGACTCTCATGGGAAACATAAATAACCCAGGATCCACCGCTTATTGGGCTCTTATCTAGGTCAAAAATTTTCAATCCATATCCTGATAGAAGATGTTCAATTGTTTTTAGGGAAAGAAGAAATAAATGTTCATGATAAATTGAGTCGTAATGTAACTCCTCAAGTATAAGACCCGCATCATGAAACTCTATAACACCAAGACCATCATTTTGTAATGCAACAGCGATACCTGCAACCACACTGTGAACCGCTTTAACATGAGGCAACACGTTTCTAGCAAATACAACGTCATATTTACCATGCTCTATGGTTAACTTTTCAGCAACTTCCTCAGTGAAAAAATCAGCTACGGTTGGTATACCTTTGGATGTTGCCTCAGCAGCAATATTTTGTGCCGGATCAACGCCTAGAATTTCGCAGCCGAGCTCTTTAAACCGCTCAAGAAAAGTGCCATCATTTGATGCAACTTCCAATACTGAAGGTGTACTTTTTTTGCAGCGAGCTATCACCTCCTTTGCAAAGAAGTGACTGTACTCAACCGCCGTTTTAGAAGTACCTGTTACCCATACATACCTATTAAATAAATAGTCAGGATCGACTGTTGCACTTAACTGGACTGCAGAACATGAATCACAGAAATTAAGCTGCAAAGGCGCATTTGGCGGTGTCTCCTCTGAAGGCTTATATAAACTATTAGCCGGGGGTTGTGATGTTAAATCAAGCACATCAGACAATTCTCTTGAGCCACAAATGCGACATGTGTCAATTACTTCGTAAATTTGATTATTCATAATTTAATTCCAATAAATTTTTTTGAGTAGTTTCTGGTAAGTCACAATGGGCGGAGTGTTGCATCGATCTTATTATTCTCACTGAGGTACTTAAGCTGTTTTAATCTTATGGTTTCGCGACCTCTAAACTGAGCTTCTGTAAATCCGATTTGATCAAAAAAGTTCACCAACTCCTTCCCGCCACGCTCCAAATCCCATTCTGGCTTATAAAGTGGATTTAGTTCATTAAGAATTCTTTTAAATCCAACGCGGTAAGTTCTAGGATCAGTGTGCTCACCTGTAAAAACAAGCTCACAACCAGGAACTGCTCTTTGTGCAGCCTCCGCGATGTCTCTGACGGTATAGTTCCCATCCGGTATACCAACGTTGAATGCCCTAGCTCTAACTAACTCAGCGGGCGCTTCAATGCCAGCAATAAATGCTGAACAAACATCTTTAATATGCACTATAGGACGCCATGGACTCCCATCGCTCATTATTTCTATTTTCCCTGTTGTATATGCACAAGCGACTAAATTGTTAAAAACAATATCGCATCTCAATCTCGGGCTCGCGCCAAATACTGTTGATGGCCTAAAGCTTGTTACGACAAAACCAGAGGTTGCTAAAGAATGTAACTCTTGTTCAGCCCGCCACTTTGCAATTGCATATGCGGTGACCGGATTTTTTTCACTTAGGTCTTCATCAAGTTCGGAACTGGTATCTGAAATACCATACATACTTTGAGATGATGCATAGACAAAGCGAGATACGCCCAATTCTTTAGCTTTTTTCGCCAACTTAATTGTGCCTGCATAGTTTATATCTTCGGTTAGCTCCGGAGAAAACTCACCCAATGGATCATTGGATAAACCAGCCAAATGAATTATCGCATTCACTCCAGACAAATCAAGATCCTCGATATCACGTATGTCCTTTCTGATCGTTTTATATTTTACTGGCAGGTTATCCAACAAGTTTTCATCAAAATATCCAACATCATAGCCAACAACATCATATCCACGATCCATTAGCATTGGGACTAAAACACTCCCAATATATCCTAAGTCACCTGTAACCATTACTTTCATTGATTTTTTTTCCTATCTCAAAATTCAGTTTTTTTAAGAAAATCGACTAATGACAAAAGCCAAACTTGATGGACATTTTCAACAAAATTATAGGTCTTACTTTCAACCCAAAAATTCTCATCTCCAAGCGCTCTCAATCTATTATTAGAGGAAAAGCCTGAAAATGTGATAATGTTTAAGCCAATTTCCCTAGCCTTCAAGGCCGAGTTAATTATATTTTCCGACTCCCCGCTACTACTTATCAGGATCAACAAATCACCAGGCTTCGCGTAAAATTCAATTGCTTTTTCAAATGCATGCTCATATCCAAAATCATTTGCAAAGCACGTGAGCAGACTGGAGTCAGAAAACGTTAAAGCATTAATTCCTACATACTTAGTAAAATCAATCGATGCATGACTTGCAATAGATGCACTCCCGCCATTGCCCAGTATATATATATTCCCCAATTTCTCTGAAGTATCAACTATTAGAGCGGCAGCCGCAGCGAGTTGATCATTATCAACATTAGAAATCTTTTCATTCAATGCCTTTAAGTAATCCCCAAAATAGTCATTTATTTTCATTAAGCGTAAATCCCTAGAATTTGATTTCCCAAAAGCTACAAAATTTCTTCTACTATCATTTTGCCAATAGGAAGCGCAGCGGTTGCTGCGGGAGATGGGGCATTAATCACATGTAACATCCTAGCTGTTTTCTTAACAAGAAAATCATGAACAGCAACACCATCGGATGAGATTACTTGCGCCCGTATACCTGCACGATACGGCAGCAGATCTTCAACTCTTAAAGAAGGGCAGTATTTTTGACATTCCTTCAGATACGCACTCTTCAACACCGAATTTTTTAGCTCAGTCATTGCATGAATGCGATTCTTCCAGATAAGTTTCCAAAATCCCGGGAATTTGAGGAATTCTCCGGTATCAATAAAATCAACCGAGTATTTTTTATACCCCTCTCTTGCCCATCCCAAGACAGCATTAGGGCCCACGGTAACGCTGCCGTCAATCATCCGTGTCAGATGAACTCCCAAGAATGGCAGTTTAGGATCAGGTGCTGGATAAACTAGATGCTTCACAATGTTGTCTTTAGAGCGTGGCAACTGGAAATACTCGCCTCTGAATGGAACGATTCTGTAATCGAGCCGTAGACCTGCCATTCGAGCGATCCTATCCGCTTGGAGACCGGCACAAGCAATGAGCTTTCTGGAGAAGTATGTTTTATTTTTTGTCGAAATAGAAATCAGACCTTCTTTCTCTTGAATATTGACCACCGTCTCATTGAGCTGGAATTGAACCTTGGCCGAAAGGATTTCTTTCAACTTTTCAGCAATCGATAAGTAATCAACTATTCCTGTTTCAGGCGAGAGAATAGCGAGCGTACCTTCAATATTTGGCTCAAGCTGCTGTAATTCCTTTTTCTCAATCAGTCGAACATTAGCGCTATTATTTTTTGCGCGCCGAAAAAGCTGCTCGACTCTTTCTTCCTCCACTTTATTTGTTGCGACAATGAGCTTGCCGCAACTCTCATTAGCCAGTCCATGCTGATCACAAAATGCTTTCGTGTCAACGAGGCCTTGGCGGCATAATCTCGCTTTCAAGCTCTCGGGTGCATAGTAAATACCTGCGTGAATAACGCCGCTGTTGTGACTCGTTTGATGCTGACCAATCTGGCTTTCTTTTTCGAGAATCAAGATACTCGCATTGGGATACTTTTCAGTAAGCTTGTAGGCAACAGATAACCCAACAATTCCTGCACCAATCACGCAGTAGTCAAAGACCTGATTCACCAGACTTTTCAAGGCGCCTTACCAGTAGTCCACAATTCATTGAGCAGATTTTTTTCACGCAAGGTATCCATGGACTGCCAGAAACCTTCATGCTTGAAGGCAACGAGTTCACTTTCTTTTGCTAGACCATTCAAGGGCTCAGCTTCCCAAGCTGTGCTGTCTCGTTCGATGCGATCGATGACTTTAGGGCTCAGCACAATAAAACCGCCATTGATCCAACTGCCATCGCCATTTGGCTTTTCTTGAAAGGGCTCAACGCACCATAACGACCGGTCGGGCGTGTTGCGGTAAGCGTGGCCTGCTTGCCGTGCGCTTGATGAAATTGAATCAATTGGGTGATATCGACATCGCTAACACCATCGCCGTAGGTAAAACAAAACGCCTCTTCATCTTTGACGTAATCCTTGACGCGCTTCAAACGACCGCCCGTCATCGTGTTTTCGCCCGTATCCACAAGCGTCACGCTCCATGGCTCAGCATTGTTGTAATGCACCTGCATGCTGTTGTCTTTCATGTAAAAAGTCATATCCGATTGATGCAAGAAATAATTAGCGAAGTACTCCTTGATCATGTAGCTCTTGTAACCACAGCAAATCACAAAATCGTTCACGCCATGCGCGGAGTAGGTTTTCATGATGTGCCAGAGAATCGGCTTACCACCGATCTCAACCATCGGTTTTGGCTTTAGATAGGTTTCTTCAGAGAGGCGCGTGCCGAGACCGCCAGCGAGGATTATTGCCTTCGTGTAACGACCCCTGTCATTTCTTGAAATGTTTGATTTGATTCATTGAGTTCTGAGTAGACCCCTTGGGCTTTCAGTTCGCCCTTATCCAGGAGGAAGATGGTGTCGCAGGATTTCACTGTACTGAGGCGATGGGCAATCAGGATGACGGTGATGTCGTGGCCGAGATTATTCACCGCCTCCATCACCGCTTGTTCGGTGAGGTTGTCCAGCGCGCTGGTGGCTTCATCCAGAATCAGCACTTGCGGGTTGTGGTAGAGGGCGCGGGCAATGCCGATGCGCTGGCGCTGCCCGCCCGAGAGGCGCACCCCGCGCTCGCCGACAGTGGTGGCATAGCCTTGCGGCAGACGGTTGAACACAAACTCATGCAGGTTGGCGAATTTTGCGGCGCGCTCCACGGCCTGTTGATCGATCTCGTTGGGGTTCACACCGAAGGCGATGTTGGCCGCCACGCTGTCATCGGCCAGATAAATATGCTGCGGAACATAACCAATGGTGCGTTGCCACTGGCGGCGATTGACGGCGCTGATGGGCTGGCCGTCGATGTTTAGAGCGCCCTCTTGCAGCTCTAGCAATCCGAGGATCACATCCACCATGGTGGTTTTTCCGCTGCCGGTGGCACCGACAAAACCCACCTTACTGTGCGCGGGGATGGTGAGATCAATGCCCTTGAGCGCGAAATACGGAGCGTTGGGGTAGCGGTAGCTAGCTTGGTTCAGCGTGATGGCCTGGGTGAGCGGCAGCGGGCTGACTTGGTCATGAAGGGCATCAGCGGCTTGCAGGCTCATGAACTCTTGGTTCAGGGAGTCCAGCGCCGGGCCTGCAAAGCTCAGCTTGGTGAAGGCGCCGTAGATTTGTTGTAGCGCAGGCAGGAGACGATAGCCGGCAAAGGTATAGAGCGCGATGATGGGCAACGCGCTAGCGAAACTGCCGCTTTTGGCCATGAGGTAGAGGATAACTAGCAGCATGCCGCCAAAAGCGATGGCCTCGAGTGCATAGCGCGGCAATTGGGTAATAACCTGGGCGATGGCTTGGCCTTTGGCGTAGATTTCAGCAGGTTTAGCGAAGCGATGGATGTAGGCCTGCTCCAGCCCGCCGACTTTTACTTCTTTGGTGGCACCGAAGGCTTCGCTCAACGCGGTGAAGCGTCCTTGATTGGCCTCAATACGTGCTTGGCCGAGGCGTTTGAGCCAGCCACTCATGACCGCGAAGATGCCGGCATAGGCCAGCGCCAGCACCACGCCGACGGTTACAGCCAACACTGGATCTACGATGATAAGCAGAATCAGCAGCGCTAGCGCAACCGTACTTTGCGCTATGAGCATCATCAGCGGGATCATGCAGCTGCCGATGACAGTGCCGACTTCCGAGAGGATGTTTTTGCCCAGATCGGCGCTGTGGCGGTTCAAAAACCAACTGTAGGGCTGATGCAGATAACCTTCCACCAGGCGCTTGCCCATGCTGTATTCGCACATCAGCGCAAAGCGGGTTTGCGCGTAGGTGGAGAGCGCCTTGAAAGCCAGCGAGGTGACCAGCAGCGCAAAGAACAACACCCCGAGAGCGAACAGGAATTGCTCGGGGGTGTGGATGCCGATGTGGTGGCTAATGCTGAATGCGGCGTTGAGTACGGCGTTGGTTTGCAGCAGCTCGGGGTTGGCCAGCATCGTCATGAACGGCAGGATCGAAGCCACACCCAGCATATCCAGAAACGCCATCATAAGAATCATGCCCATAAGCACACGCGCGCGCTTGCGCTCAGTGTAAGTTAACAGGTCGAGAAGTTTTTTATACACTTGTGTGATCATTAGGTGTATTGAGTAGGCGACAAGGCTACTTCTTCAAGTGACATTATTAGAGTCGATAATGGCTATTATCGAAGGTCAATTTCCACCCGACAGACAATGGCTACCGCACGACAATTTATGCTGAAATTGAAGCAAAAAAAAACATGACTCTATTATATACATACCCATAAAAAAATAGGGTTTAATCTGACATGTAAGCTTGATTTATGTGATTTCTTTTAGACACTCTTTAAGTGATTTTTGCCATAATGGGATCTTAAGACTGAAGTGGTTTGTAATTTTTTATTTCCTAACTACTTTCTAACTTCTCTCTTCGGACGAATTGTTAATTCACCATTACAATTCTTACAAATTTTATTTAGCCTTATTGCAAATCTCAAACTCTGATTTCATCCCTAACGCCCTTCACTCCCACTCAATAGTGGCAATGGTATAAAGCATTTATTTATATGACATTTATAACCACTTTCTAACGAGTTCCTAACTTATTCGCTCATTCGCAAGTGCGAAGGGAACTATTGAAACTCAATAGTATCAATGCGTTAGTGAAAAGGCGATTGAAAGGTTTCTTACTAAGCGGCTTGTTGCTTTCTATTACGAACAGCAGAAGAAATGAGCACGTAAATCACACCAATCACTCCACCAATCACAACAGCCAATGCCAACATCGGCATTTTCTTAGCCTTAGTTTCAAACTCTGTAGCATCAACCTTCACAGATACAGCAGAAAAATCATTAGTGTTCAAAATAGGAGAAGAGGCAAATAATGATTCAGCACGTTCAAGCGTCTTATCTTGCTTTATAGTCCTCTGCTTTTGCTCCAACTCAACCAAACCTTTAACAAATGCTTCTTTGTTAGTACGAGACTTAATCAGTTCAATCTCTTTCTCAATAGCCTCATAGCCACGCAGGTAAAAAAGTGTGTCTGTTATGACAACCATTCCATTTTGAGCACTAAAAGTCTGCGCTTCGATTGTGTTTTTTGCGACGCCTAATTTTCGAGCGATAGAGGCTTGCTCAATCAAATAAGCCAATCTATTAGAAGTATTCCTATCATAAGCTTCTAAAGCATTAGCAATCAGAAACTCCAAATCTTCAAGTTCAAACATTTGTTTCTGCTTAGCGACAGATAGCGAATTTTGAAAAAGTTGCTGAAGTATTCGCTGTACAGACTGATTAGCTTTCGAATCGACAAACGACAAAACGCTTTTCCACTTAGCATCATCGTTGTATTCAAAACCAATAGTCCAAAAACTTCTAAGATCGCCTTTTTCAGTACCATTAATATTGATAGGTGGGGATATGTCTATTGAAGATGCGAGTTCTATCACTGCTTCCTCGTATGCTTGTTTGTCTTCAAACTTCTCAACATCTAAAAGTTGATATTTACGAATGGCTTCTTCAAACAACGTTCGATCATCAAGTTGATCAATGTACAAGTTCAAAAGAGTATTTGGCGAAACTTCAAAGAAACCTAAAGCATTTGATTGACTATACCTTCCAGCCTCAACTGATGAAATAGGCTTTATCTCAGTTGATGCTTCAAAGTTAGGTTGCGGCTGAATAGTTTGGTATCCAAAAACAGATAGCACTGAAAAAATAACAACTCCAACAATCTTCCACTTGCCATCCCATAACGTTTCGAAAAACTCAAACAAGTCAAGTTCATCATCGTATGTTGGACGAACCTCTGACATCAGAGGTTACCCATCATTACTTGTGCTAAAGCGTAGATTGAAGCGGCACACCCCACCAAAATCAAAGCAATGAAGATTTTGGCTCCCCACGTGTAACGTGTTGATTTGCCTACATTGTTGGGAGGGAGAGAAATTGTCATAAAACTTATAACCTTAAAAATTCATTTATTAATTATAAATCATATATCCTTATATCCTAAATAATAAATTTGCAATTAATCCGCATCTCACATAGTCAGCATCTCTATCTCTCTACAAATAATTTCGACTGTACAAAAATGTGCGATTTTGACTCGTTTTAGTGCATTTAGGTTTTACCAATCGTTGCTTTTACAACGCTACTAAAACGAAGGTGTAGGCTTTATAGGTTGAAGTGCTTGTTGCTTTTGCACAAAGTCATTTCGCATATCACTTATGTCTTTAGCACTAAATGAAGAAGAACTTACGTTATTGTTTGTAAGCAATGTACTGTTGCATTGCTTCTGCATAAGTAGGTGCAAACAAAGTCTTACCATTAGCAAGTTCGTTGCGTAGTTGTATGCACAACTCTTCTGCTAAATCTACAGCGTCAGTTTTCTTTTTAGTACGTAGTGATTTTTCGACATACTTCTTTTCACTACTAATCCACATTCTAAATTGCCAAACACCAAACTTGTTTTGTTTGATGAT
>Ga0255774_10000368_pt1 | contig 41035 bp, 34 predicted proteins | sample 101ome_17_FD_179972 | JGI IMG/M metagenome (GOLD analysis project Ga0255774, IMG submission 179972) | Coastal salt marsh microbial communities from the Groves Creek Marsh, Skidaway Island, Georgia - 101407AT metaG (version 2) | ecosystem: Environmental > Aquatic > Marine > Intertidal zone >... | reverse complement strand
CGGTGAGGATGGAAGGACGACGCGCGACTCGTCCGCGTCTTCCGCGTCGACATCGACGAAGACGACGGTGAAGAAGACGACGGTCGACGCCGACGCGGGCGCGAGCGGGACGCGACGGGAAACGACAAAGAAGAGAGCGACGACGTACGCGGCGTACGGAGGCGCGGCGACGATCGGAACGTACGCGCTCTATCGCGTGATACGCTGGGCGCTCGGACGGGACGATCACGGGACGTTTGGATCGGTTCCCGATAGACGGTTCAGCGCGACGCATCGAAAGTGTAACCGTTGCGGCGCGCGAGGGAGTCAAGTGCGCGTCAAGTGCGAGCGGTGTAAGAGGTGTTGGTATTGTTCGAAAGAGTGCAAGAAAGCGGCGTGGAGCATGGAGATTTGTGAGTGCTGTTGATGACGACGCGTTTTGTAATACATTTGAGTTTCGCGCACCGCCACCGCTCGAGTCCTTCCCGTCTGGTGGAGTTTTTGGCCAGCGCGGGGATCGGCGCCATTCCAACGCTCGCGCGCGTCGACCGACACTCGAAGATGAGCGATAAGATTGCCGAGGCGCAAAAGGTGCGTACCTTTCGTTGGTGTGCGACGCGGACGAAACGCGCGCGACGAAACGCGACGACGCGGTCGTGGACACCGCGGAAACCGATCGTTGATGTCTAGGGTTGGCGTTTCGACGACCGCGCGACGCGCGATGGCGACGAACCCGAGATGGAAACGACGCGGTAACGATGGATGACGTTTGTGTTCGCGATGACGCGGCGCGTTCGAAGACTGACGAGAGGCGCACGGCGGAAACGCGACGCGCGAAACACCCACGCAGTTTTTCCAAAGCCAAAAGGGGTTCGTGCACTTGAAGAAGGGCGGAACGGTACGCGTCGACATAGATATCGCGTCGCGATGCCGCGGTGTATTGGAGAGTGTTTATTGCTCTTCCTCTTTCGCGCGCGCGTTCTCGGACGATCGAGTCGCGTTCGTTTGACTGACTGGACTGAGCTTTGCGTTCGCAGGACCGAATCACGAGCGTCGTGATTCCGATCGGCTTGTGCTTGGCGGGCGGTGCCATGCTCGCCAAGGGTATGGTGGACATGACGTACGGCAAGAACAAGAAGGAAGGGTTCTAAAAACCTCCTCCTTATTCGTGTTTCCGCGTGATAGTCGCTGTTGTAAATTCAATCTTCCAAGCCTTAGCCCAAAACTCCTCTCCAGTCTTCAGTGCGCGCCTCGACGACGCGACGATGCGTTCGCATCGATCGGATTCGTAAATTTATTCTGATGGGCGGAAGCGCTCGATGCGCGCGTCACGCGCGCGTCTTTGCCGTCGCCCTCGCGGTTTGGTTCGCGCTCGCGCGCGTCGGCGTGGCTTTGAACTCCGCGCCAGTTTTTGAACAAATCGAGCCGCGGTGTTTAGAAGCCGCGCGGCGGTACGAAGAGGCGACGACGACGTTTGCAAAGCAAGGGCAGGTGTCATGCGAGGATGTCGCACGCGTCGCGACGGCTCTCGAGACTGCGTGGGAGTCGCCGTGCGGGGAAGTTGACGCGAAGGCTCGTTTTCTTGCGGCGCAACTGTGGAGCTCGCTCGGGCAATGGGAACGCGCAGGAAACGCCATTAGAGACTATCCAGAGTCGAGTCTGTCGGTAAAGATAGAGTCGGCGTTGAAACTCGAGCGCGCGCGGGATCGGTCGCTCGATCGGCGGGGCTGGAAGGAGGCTTATAGTCTGGCGGACCGAGTCGCTCGGTTGAGCGCGTGCTCGAGTGAGTCAAAGACGTTCGGAATCAGAGCTCTCGCGGCGCTGAGACTCGGGATGCGAGGAAGAGCCTTTGTGGATGCAAAACACGCGCTCAAGTTGGGCTGGTCGCTCGAAGACGCGTACGGAATCATGGCGGAGGCGCTGACAGGGCTCGCAGATAATAGAGGACAGTTGGCGGATGCGGGCGTTTTGGCACGCGAGTGTTTGAGGCACGCACCAGAGAGTAAATCCTGCATGAGACGGTTGAAAGGGATCAAGAGCATTCTCGGCGTGTGGGACGCTGTCTTAACCTCCGAGGCGAGCGAGGATTGGGACGCTGCTCTCATCGCATTGACGCAAGCGAGGAACTCCACCATCCTGTCTGAGTCTTTGAAATTTGAAGCGTCCATCGCGTCTTGTAGAATTCACGGCAAACGTGAACGGGCGAAATGGTTAGAACACGATGAAAAGTTTACGTCAGCGCATCTTTCGGTCCAGATTGCAGAGTGCACGGATGTGTTATCGGAGCTCTTTGCCAGTCGTGGTGACGACGACGAGAACGTTGTTGAAATGTATCGCGCGAGAGCATGGATGCGTCTCTTGAGCGGAAACGTAGACGGTGCCGCCGCAGACTTAGCAGGCATAGAAAGAGGGACGACAGTCGATGTAGAAGAGTTGAGGGAGGCCATCGAGAAGGCTCGCGCGGCAAGCGAGCCGAAAGATTTATACAGTATTCTGGGGCTCACGCGAGAAGATGCGCTCGCTGAGGATTGGCTTCGTGTCTTGAAGAAGGCGTATAGGAAATTAGCGTTAGTTTTGCACCCCGATAAGAATCCGACAGGGGGTAAGGAGGAGGCTGAGGAAAAATTCAACGAGCTCGTCAAGGCGTACAAAATTTTGTCGAGCGAGACGCTGAGACGAGAGTACGACAGGACCGGCAGAGTGAGGTTGGACATTGATAATCCAAACGATTGGTCCGATGATCAAGAAGGAGAGCACAACGAGGATGACTTTGACACGACTGATTACGTATTTCGATACGATAAGCGAGACGTCGGTGCAGACGGCCGCGCCCGTGGTCAGTGGGTCAACAAACAGACTGGGGATCGAAAATTTGGTGAGCGCGACGTCAGAGACGCTTCCGAGCGACGTGAAAACATCTGCGCAGTTCGAAAAGGCTTCTGCATCGAGGGCCGAGGAGGTGAAGCTCCGGTGGACAACGGCGCCGGCGTCGAGACGCTCAAAGTCAAATTTTTGTCTGACGTACGACTTCCAGGCGATGAGGTTGCCGCGAGAATCGTTCGTAATCACTTTGGTTTCCAAAAGGTTGAGTTCATGTTTGTTTTCGACATTGAACTTCCCGGTGATGAGGCGCGGGATGCCTCGACGACAGAGACGGCCAAGGCTCGTTTACGCAGATTGGTTCGCACTCTACACAGCTCACTCGTTGGAAGAGAGTCCAGAGCGGCGATGACATCTATCATCGAGGAAGACATCGTCAACTCGCTGTCGTCGTCAAAGCAGAGCTCGCGCGGCAACCTCCTCGAATACGTGGCGTCCGCTTTGGGTGGTTCGGCGCAGCGCATAGCTTCTGCGCATTCGACGACCTCGTTGCTCGATGGATTTGCAGCCGAAGCGACGCTTTCGATGCGGCGACTCGGTGCGTTCGGAACGGCATCCGATTCTCAAATGAATGCCTACGTCAGCGCGGCTCGCAACGTTGTCGCCAATCCGCTCGTCACTTCGAGTTTATTCACGCCGCAAGATACCAAGGATGACGACGCGATCCAAGTCCGCCGATTGACAGTCATCTGGCGAGACGACTTCAACTCGAGACCCTTTGCGAGAGGCGACATCTTAGCATACGAAGTCAAAATCATTGACTCGGACGACTCGGACGACGTCCGAGCTGTGAGCGCGGCGCTGGACTTTGAGACTGAAAACGGTCTCCGTCTCAGCCGCTCATCCGACGTCACGGATCAGTTTGGCTTCTCAGCCGCATCCACGAGCGTGAACTTTGGCGAAATCGCCCACGAACACTCCACGAACGGTTGGATCACCCGTCGCGTACCCATCCCGGATGCCTTCATCGGCCACGCGCCGAAATCATGGCACATCGCCGCCTCTCGCGCCGGCGTCGGCCGAGCCCGCGTTCGGCTTCGCGACGTCAAGGTGTACAATCCCTCGGAGAATCGTCCCGTCGACGACGTCGTCGTCGTCTTCCCATCCAAATCGTCTCACTAGGTAGTAGTTAGAAAGCGCGCTTCTCGCGTTTGCAATCGAGACTTTTGATCTCATCACTGTTCGTGCATACAAATGACGTGGCAACCACAAACCCTGAAAGCAAATACGTCATACGCCGACGCGCGTCGACGATCGAACTCGAACCCGAACGACGCCGCGGCGCACGACGATAAAACATGTTCACCGCTTTCGCGACGCTCAGCATCGCCCCGCCGTCGACGGCGATCGCCGCAAAATCCCAAGCGTGCGCGAGCGCCGGTAGGGCATCAACCTTTGCCATGGGCTCGACGCCCCTCGTCCCGCGGACCGGCGGTTCGTCGTCCGAAGCCCGCGTGTCGTCCTCCGCGCGTCGTTCAGGGTTTGGAATCTTCGCGCGTTTCGGTGGCGGACGCGGACGCGGTGGACGCGGTGGACGCGGTGGCGGTGGACGCGGACGAGGCGGCGGCGGTCGAGGACGCGGTGGACGCGGACGCGGACGCGGAAGACCGCAGATGGACCGAGGACCGATGAGAAACGGAGACATTGAGTTTGAAGAACTGAGAGTCATCGATGAAAGCAAGGAGATGCTTGGAGTCATGAGCACGGATGAAGCGTTGGAGATGGCAGAGGAGCGTGAACTCGATCTGGTGGTGATGAGTCCGGATGCCGACCCGCCGTTGGCGCGCATCATGGACTATTCCAAGTACAAGTACGAAAAGGAAAAGAAGGATAGAGAGGCGCGTAAAAAAGCTGCGGCGACGCGCGTTGACATTAAAGAGTTAAAAATGCGTTACAACATTGATACGCATGACTATGGTGTGAGACTTAGATCGGCGCAAAAGTTTTTGTCGGCGGGCGACAAGGTCAAGGTGATTTGCCAGTTTCGAGGACGCGAAAACGATTTCAGAGAACTCGGACGCGAAATGTTTGATCGATTCGTCGAAGACGTGGGAGATATCGGTACGTTAGAAAACAAGCCCAACATGGAAGGCAACTCTATGACCATGTTGCTCGCGCCGACGACGCCAAAGGGTGAATCGAAGGGTAATAACTGAGCGCTTTTGCTGTTCGCTTTGCGTTGTCTTCTTGTAATGGATAATTTTTTACTCATCTTCACAATTTCTGTTTTTATTCACAAGACTGTTGTTTGTTTTTATTCAAATGAGTCTGGTGGTTCAAATGAATCAATTCATTCGCTAAAAATGTACCGGTACATGTAGATTTTTGTTTTTGTAAGTGCGCGAGTCTTCTCATTCATCTGTGCGCCCGGCGGTTCTTGGGCACGCCGCCTGGTAATGGTTCTTCTCCCGCCGCGGGAAGCGCGGCGTGCGCGTAAAGTTCTACCCGCAGCATGCTATCTTTTAAGTTGGCTTGTAAAATGTTTCTCACTGGTCGCTTGTCCGGATCGATTCCGAGCTGGCCAAACCAACTGTCCCAGGCTTCGAAAGCTTCGGACATGTTGCGAATGTCAGCCACGTACAGCTTGATGCTGATGAGGTGCAACACATCCGTTCCTGCTTGCGCGAGGAGTTTTGCCACGTTATCCAGCGCTTGTCTCGTCTGACCCGCGACGGTTGGGTGAATCTTATCCGAGGCGGTGATGCCAGCGAGCCAGACGAGACGTCCAAAGACGACGGCGGGTGAGAAGGCGTGTCCGTCGGGATTAATGTGCTGAATTGTCGACGTGTCGTCCGCATTGCCAGATGTATTGCGTTTCTCCAAGCGCGCCAAGCGCGCTTCGAGATCATCACCTCTAGAGATCGCTTTGTCGTGAGAACGACGCAAAGACTTGAACTCTTCACTCAGCTCGGCGTGTGCTTTCGCCAACATGTGGAACGAGTCAACGAGTTGCGTGAATACCATTTCGTCGACAGGAGCGCTGGGTTGATCAGACGTACTCGGGAACGCGACAGCTCGTCGCTTGACCGGAGAAGGAATATCGTCAACATCCGCTTCTTCGACTACGCGCTGGCTGAGCTTGCGTTTCGGCGTGATAGACTGAGCTTGCATGCTGTGCGCTCTTTTCATGTGCACCTTGAGACCGACGTGCGTCTTCGCCTTGAAGTCACATTCAGTACACTTGGTCTGTGTCGAAAGCAGATCGATCGAAGAGGGTTGATGCCGTTCCGGAATCTCATCGTCATCATCGCTTTCCGTCTCGCAGACTTCCTCTTCTATTTCCATTTCCGTCATCGTCTCTTCGATCGGCTCCTCTGCTGGAATGTTGTGTATGTTGTGCTCGTCTCGCATGTGAGCGAGTAATTGTCTGAATGACTTTCCGTAAAATTCAACGCCATTACCCATGCAGACTTGGCACCAACGTTGATCAGGATTAATGTGCTGCTCAACTCGCGGCATTTCAGCCTTCTTTGGTGGCTCTTTCAGTTCCATACGAACAGGAGGAGCCGCATTCGACTTGCGAGCACAACTTTTGATGTGCATCATCCTTCCCGCACTCTTTCTGGCGAATTCTTTACCGCAAGTAGGACACGAAATATCGTCATCAGCTTGCGGCTTGACGCTCTCTCTCTCATTTCGCCTACCTCGTTTCTCAGCGATAGGTGCTGTCTTCAACGGCTTGAGTGAAGGCGCGCTGGCCCTCGCAATGAGCTTGATGCCGTGCGCATCTCGGTAGTGCTCCGCGAGGTACTTGTACGACATGAACATCGGTGTGTCATCGCATTCCATGCAACGCTTGGACGCCGGATGAACCTCAATGGTCGCAGAGTCTTCGTCATCATCCTCAGCTTCCTCTTCGGATTCCTCTCCAGACTCTTCTTCGTCATCCTGCTCATCCACGTAGACGAGTTGGACTTTGTGCGCCATTTTCATGTGTTTAGCCAACACTGCAAGTCTTCCATGCGCGTACCCACAACCCATGAGACACTCTGTGATGTTCTTATGCGTCTGCATCACCGTTATTCCGCCAGAAGTCTCCACCTTTGCCGTCTCATTCGGCGTCTCCTTGGACTCTGCAGGCGCCGCCGTGCAGTATCTGGCAAGATGGACTCTCAAGCCGAGAGCAGTTCCGAAGAGTTTCTCGCACGCTTTACATTTGAACCCTTCAGCTTCTTCTTCATCCATATTCTTTTCAACCAGCTCCGGTGTGGCACTGGATTGGGGCTGCGACTGATCGCAAGCCTTGGATCGCTTCAGGTGTATTTTTAGATTTTTGAACTCGCGATGGCATGTGATGCAAGTCGAAGTTCCCCGAGAAGCAGTAGTAGTCGTAGTCGCCGCCGCCCGCGATTTGCCCATCGACGCCCCTGCCTTTTCCGTCGGTCTTCGCATTCGCGCGCTGCGATGAAGCGTCGCACCCTCTTCCTCCTCCGACGTTTGCTGCTCGTCAAAATTCGAAGTCGCGTCGAAAAGTTCCTCGGCAGACTTCGCTCGCGCTCCCTTCGCCCCGCGAACTTCCTCTGAATCGCTATCCAACGCATCGTCATCAGCGTCGTTCGCGTGCGCCTCATCCAACTTTGGCTCGTCATCATCCGTGTCTTCATCCGTCGCGTCTTGATCCGCCGGCTCGGACATCGGAGCCACCAGCGCCCGCACCGCGTCCTCCTCGGCGCCCTCAATCGACCCAGTCTGATCTTCCCAGTACCTCTGCAAGTGTGGTTTGAGCTCCCCATCGCTCTTATTCTTCGGTCGCATCTTACACCCCTTCATCACGTGCGTCCGAAGCGCCAAAAACCCTCGAACCGGGTCTCCGCAGTAACAACAATCCACCAAAGTCGTATCGCCTCGTTTTCCATTTGTCCTCGACGTCGACACCAGCGTCGCCGGTTCCGGGCTCATCTGGTCCACCCCACGCGGTGTCGGTATATCGATCGTCAACGACGGCGACGCCAACCGACTCACATCATTCGCAACCGCTCCAACCACCGCCGCCGTCGCTCCACGCGCGTCATCCGCGTCGTCACCGTCGCCATCCTTTCCTTCGCTACTGTCCGGCGGGCTTCCGCCCGCCTGCGCTCCGGGACTCCTCGCCGGCGTCGACGTTTCCGGTCCATCCACCTTTTCGCCCGCGTTCGCCGCCGGTTTCGCTCCGTCTTCGTCCGCTTTCGCGTTCGTCCCCGGTTTCATCCCGGGTAAGCCGATCGCGCGTTCCATCGCGCGCGCGATTCGGCTCAATTCAGCTTCCCTCTTCCTCCTTCCCTCGGACGCCGTCGGGTGAATGGAATTCGATTCAGAGCGCGCGTCGCCGATGCGTCGCGTCGCCGGAACGAAAGTCACTTCGCGTCGTCGGTTTCTGTGCGCGCGCGTTCCCGCCTTCCTTCCGTCCGTCGTTCGTCGTCCGGTGGCGTACGTCGCGCAGTGCCGCGTCGCGTCGCGTCGGGCGGTCGAGACGAGATCGACGACGACATTCGAGTCGGTTCGAGAGAGGTTGTAAACACCGAGCGGCGCAATGTGGTATGGGTTTTCAGTGTGAAAGCAGTGCGAAAGTGGAGGCGTTCGCGCGGGAAGGATGGAAAGGTTGACGCGCGAGTCGCGACGAAGTCAGCGAACGGCGTCGTGTGATGCATTTCTAATGTAATCTACGCGTGGTGTGTGGTTTTGTCCGTCCCGCGCTCGTCATGGAGTCTGGGTCTGTCTACGCTAGGGGTGTACGAGTCTGCGGACGACGCGCTTGACGACGCAGCCGCAACAGGAAACGGTTTCCTCTTCGATAGTCGCGGCGGGTTTCGTCAGCGGTGCGTCGGGGTCGGGGTCGAGGGATGATGGCGATGGTGTTGGGTCGGGGTGTGCGGCGGCGAGCTTGGCGCGGGCTTTGGTGGCCCAGCGATCGAGCGCGCGGGACGGACGACGGCCGTCCGTATCCTCGCTCAATCGAGCGGACGTCGCGAGCTTCTGTTCCTGCGGGATCGTCGATGTTTCGGCGGACGATGTCGTCGTCATCATCGTCATCTCTGCAGTCTCGCTGTGTCTGTATCGCCCCGTCTTCATCGTCGTCGTCGCGTCCGGGGTGTCTGGGAAAGCCAGCGCGCGGGGCGTCGCCGGAGCGACGCCATCCTCCTGCGGAAGAGGTGAAAACTCAAAGCTCAAATCTCCTTCATCCTCTTCCCTGGCCCTCTCTCCCGCGCTCGTCGACGTCACCATTACCGGAGTCTCGCGTTCCTCCATCTCTCGCACCACGCTGAGATCGTTCGGCACGAACCTCTCGCTTAGTGATCCCCCGCTCGAACCGCCCGCCGGAAGCGTCGGCGTCGTTCGACTCGTTTCGCTCGCAGCCCCGCCTCTCGCCCCTTCTTTCCTCTTCAACTCGATCTGTTCCTTTCTTTTCTGCGCCGAAACTCTCGCTCCGTACGCATCGTACGCATCCACCGCCGCTGTACCGTTCTTCTCGACGTACGCATGGAACCATCGCAATAAATTGTGATTCTCCTACGAGTTACAAATTCGTTCGGGCGAACGAATTCGCATTCGTCGCCCGTTCATAATCATCCTCGCTCGTCAGTCGCTCGTTGCGGCGGTCGCTCGATGCCGTCGTCGCCACAAAGAAAAGAACAAAATGTTTTTTCTTCAAAACGCGTCGACTTTCTTCATCCAATCGAGTCAATGAATAAACGTACCGTAAACTTGCCGTTCGCCACGGCTTCAAAGTCCACATCCGTGTCTAATCCCAACGCCAACATCGTCCGCGATAACACCCGCACGTTCCGCGCATTATCGCTCAAATACTTGGCCCCGTAATCTAACGCGTGCAATGGCACCTTACCCGGATGTAACGCATCCAAGAGTTGACAATACGCGACGCCATCGCCGCACTCTTGCACGCTGGCGTAATCGCTCTGCAGCGTTCGGTTGAGCCACGCGAGGAGTTCCAACCGTCCCATCGTCTTCGTCGAGGGCGTTTTATTCGACGTCAACGCCGACGACGGGGTCGAGGCGACCGCGAACCCGCGCGCGGGCGCCGGGGTGGACGACGGCGTCGACCCGCCCGGGCGGGGCGTCGTCATCGTCATCGTCGGTTCGGTTGGAGCGAAGGCGCGCGCCTCAGACTGAAGACTCGATCGACTTCATATCGCGACGACGACGACGAGTCATCGAAATCGAAATCGATCGAAACGAGAATGGGGAACGGAAAGGGATTTTGCGCGCGGTGCGGGACGCGATTGACGCTGCTCACGCAATCGACGACGGTTTCGTGCGGTGGGTGCGGGAGGGAGTGTTCGCTCGAAGAAGGTGCGTCGTTGAACGAACGAACGAATGAACGATTCCCGACGGCGACGACGATCCGGGTGGTTTTAACGACGGTGGCGGCGACGACGACGACGACATGTTTTAGTTTCTTTCTCATCGCATCCATCCGTGGGCTCGGTACCGCGCGCGCGTCGACGGTGGGGTATACGTACGCGCAAAGCTGCCAGCCGCCAGCCGCTTTTTTTCTTGAGCGCTTTTTTAGAGCCAGAGAGCCGATAGACTGACGGAACGAAACGCGCGATGCGAGGGTTGAAACGCAGCGTTCGGAGACGGTGAACGCGAACTCGTCGCAGGACCGGCGGATTTTCGGTTCCATCACGGCGTGGAGGCGCGAAACCCGGACGGGACTAAAGTCGGCGCGGGAGAAGAGGTGACGCGCGAACGCGCGACGGTGGACGAAAAGTGTCCGAAGTGTAAACATAAGGGATTGAACTTTTATACGATGCAACTGAGAAGCGCGGATGAGGGTCAAACGGTGTTTTATGAGTGTCCAAAGTGCGCGCACACGTTTAGCCAGAATAACTGACGGCGCTTTGCGGTTGGAAGTTTTGTACTAGCTGTGTAGAAGTCGTCGGTTTGGTTTGGTTTGCAGGTTCGTCGGCGTCGTAGAAAGTGTTTTGTCAATCGAACAGACGTTAATTATTAGTGAAATGAAAATTTTGTACCACCACCGCGGCTCACTCTCTTTAGATTTACGTTGATTTGATGATATGTTGTTGTTGTGATTGTTACAGAGAATTGTCACCCCGCCGCGCGGGCCACCTCGTTTCGCCCACCTACTGCGGGTTACCCCAAGCGTTGACTACGGCGCACGACTTGTCACCGTCCGGGCCATACATACGCCAACCGGTGCTTCCTTCCTTGTAAAAAGCGCTCGCATCGGCTCCGGTGCCGTCATCTAAAGAAGGATCGCATCCTGGCGCATTGCCGCTCGAAGCGATGTGCCACAAGTCGCTCGTCCAGTACTTATTGACGCCGTCGCACTCAAACTCCCCGTCGCACTCCTCCTTGACGTGCTTCCAGTCCGTCGCCTCGTCGTTAATGTTAGCCTTGTAGAAGAGGCAGGACAAAAGCCACGTATCCTTGCGGCAGTATCGCACGCTCCCGCTCGCTGGGTGCTGCGCGAAGTTGCTATCCCCTGCTGAGGCCAAGTTGACAGCCCCAGAATCCGCGATGGCTTGCTGATCCGCCTGCATCTCCTCCGTCATGGACGCACCCGGCTGTTCTCCTGCCGCTTGTCCGAGCGCAGCCATTGACCGCCACGTTCCTCGCGACACATCGCGTTCTCCGACGCACATGAGATTCATCGCCGTCGGCGCGTGTCCGCACGCGTTGACGTGCGAAGCCTTCGTCAACCCCCGCGGCGCTTCAACCGCGAAACGCGAGCTTCCGAGCGCCGCTTCCGTCTCATACACATTCTTTTTCACCATCGCGTTCGCGTACTGCGTCACGTTCAGTCCAACGCTCGCCAACAACGCCGCGCTCAACGCGCCGATCACGAATTTAGTGTTGGCGCCGTTCCGCGCGTTTCCGCGTCGCGTTTCCCCTTCGACGTCGGTGAACGAGCCATCCGACGCGGACAAGAGCGTCGCGCGTTCACTCGCGCTCATCTTTTCGTCCGTCGTTCGCGTCGTTCGTCGAGTGCGTCGCTCGCGTCGTCGTCGACGTTTGACGTTCACGCTCGACCAAAGGGTGTTCAACTTTGGATGGATATGTTTTACACTTGGTGGCGTGCAAATACGCTCCTCGCGAGAGCGAAAGAAAGACGTCGTCGACACACCGCGCCGTCGCCGCCGCGCGCCCCCGGTGCGTCGCGACGACGTCGCACGCATGCCGCGTGACCCACCGGACGAGGTCGTCATCGCGTGCGACGTCGATCGAGGACGATGGAGCGTGAAGAATCACCCACTGAGTGGCATCACGTGGCTCCAGTGGGTGCGAGTTTTGCGCGCACACGCGATCGATTGGAGGACGTACGCGCCGAGAATCGCATTTTTAACCGTGATGTCGGTGTTTAATTCGATCGGGGCGTGCGTGGAGGCTGTGCTGTACGGATGGAGGGTGCGAAGGGTGCGTTTGAGGGAGGACCCGGTGTTTGTCGTCGGGCACCCGAGGACGGGAACGACCCACTTACATAACGTGTTAGCGCGGGACAGTGAGAGGTTTGGAGTGGCGACGACGTTCGATGTTGGCTTTCCGAGTAGTTTCTTGAGCTCTAGGTGGATGGCGCCGGCGCTCGGGGCGATCATGGACTCGACGAGGCCGATGGATAACATGGCGTTGAGGTACGATACGCCGCAGGAAGACGAAGTTGCCGTCAATCAACTGTCTTCGTGCGCGTCCCCGTACGCCCCGTTGCTCTTTATGCGGGAAGAAGAATCGTTTAGAAAGTTTTACGAGCTCAGAGAAGACCATGAGGAGTACCCGATCGAGAAGAAGGAGCTCGAGAGATGGAGAATGGCGTTTTTGCGATTCGCGCGCAAACTGCAATACAAATGCGGCGAGGATAAGAGATTGCTTTTAAAGTCGCCCGTGCACGCGGCGAGGCTGGGGATCCTCCGCGAGATGTTTCCAAAGGCGCAGTTTGTATTCATATCGCGTCACCCGTACGACGTTTTCAAGTCGGCGGTGAACATGGCGGATAAGTATTACTGGCAGTGCTATTTGCAGCGAACCACCGTCGCGCAGGTGCAAGAGTTTATATTGAAACAGGGTGAAATGCTCCATGATGCCTACCTGCGCGACCGCGAGCTGTTACCGGCGAAAGACTTGTACGAGACGCGTTTCGAGTCCTTGGACGAGGATCTCATCGGTACCGTGCGAGCGCTCTACGAACACTTTGAATGGACAGAGTTTGACGAGCGAGTGGAACCGGCGTTGCGCGAGTACTCCAAATCGCTGTCTAACTTTAAAAAGAATAGCTTTAGCAAACTCAGCGACGAGGCAAAGGAGGTGGTGAAACGTCGATGGCGACGGTGGTTCGACGACTTGGGATACGATTACTGATGATGATGAATCAGAGTGCGTACGTTTAGGTGTAATATTAGGTAGAAAATCAATTCGCGCACGAGCGTAGGGTCCCGTTTACAGCAACTTTTTCCTCTCAAAGAACCCTTTGAGATAAACAATCTGCCACACGCACATGCCCACACACACCGAGAGACTGATCACGCTCATCACGGCAACTTTAGTATTCGTCGCCTCGTTCAAATCGCGCATCTCCGCCTCGATTGACCTCAAATTCAACATGCCGTCGTGCACCTCTCGCAAATCCGCCTCCAGTTCTCTCAGCGTTCTCGTAAACGCGTCCAAATCCGTCGCCTTCGCTAATTTCTTCCACTCGCTCGCCGCGACGCCGTGTTTCCAATCAACCCGCACTCGGTGTTTCGCCAACTCCAGCCTCTTCGCCTCTCCATCCTTGATGCTCGACGCTTCGGGTTTATAAAAGCACGCCCGGTGATCTCCCTCAGCCGTAGTCGTGAACCCGTGCGTCGCCCCGGCTGACTCTTGCTCTTCGAATATAACCTTACCCCTTGCGTCGAAGAGTTTCACCGACACCGTATCCCCCGGCATGGTGGTTTCAAAAGAAAACAACACCACGGCGTTGGCGTGAATCTCTTCCGAGACGCACTTCATGTCATCGTACGCGCCCTCACCCCGATGGACGAGATCTATTTCGAACGCTTGCGTCGGCTTTGTGAGCGCCGCGAACGAGCACCCGACGGCGAGCGCGCACGCGGCGAATCGCGAGACGCGTCGGGTGTTCGATCGCGGTTCGCGACGGGGGCGGTACATCGCGTCGTCGCGCGTCGTCGAGTGAAGTCGTTGTCGTTTTTGGGCTGCTTTTGCACGACACTCTTTGGCGCCCGTCGCTAAAAGTTCAATTCGCGAATCGAATGTCGACGACGACGACGCTGACGGATGGGCGATTGCGAGCGACGCTGACGACGAGGAACGCCCCCCGCGCGCTCTCCCGCGCGAAGTGCGTCGAGTGCGAGATGCGATTGGACGACGGCGTCGGGAGACTGCTTCGACGGTTAGCAGTGGTGGTGTGCGCTTGGGCGTTGTTGACGGGTGGGCGTTCGGTGGTGATGCTCGCGGTCGCGACGGCGGTGACGGCGTTGGCGTTCGGGAGAACGACGCGGACGTGCGCGGTGATGGTGGCACCGGAGATTGGGGTGGAGGCGCGATGGGTGGATTGGTTTGGGAGGGAGACGAGAGCGCGGGCGTTTGCGCCGGCGGAGGACGTGGCGGCGTTTTCGACGAGAGAGTGCGTGACGACGACGGATGTGTTTTATCAGTTGATATGCGAGAGGAAGAATGGGCTGGATCCTGTGGTATTGTTTGCGGAGTTTCGGTGTTCGGCAGCGTGGATGCGGGTGGTGTATAGGACATTTGTAAAAGCCTGGTCGCGAGAGTAGTACGAGTATGTTGTTGTAAGAATACGTAAATTTAGATTGGATTGAATGCGCAAACTTCTTTGAGCGACTACAACTATACAATGGCTATATTTTTATTCCTCGGTCTCGTCCAACGCAGCGTCGAGATCGGGCGCGCGTTCGATGCTATCCGTCGGTTCCCACCATTCGAGCGTCTTTAGCAGAAGGTACGCGATGGCTGTGACGCACCAAAGCATCTTACCAAAGACGACTCCGCGGCAGTATATGCGGTACATGCGACCCATGAGTGTGTCCCAGGTTTGGTATGCTCTGTCGTAGACGATTTCTACTCTGCGAGCGACGTCGTCCCAGTTGTAAGTTGACGCGACGCGCTGATGAATTTCCCACGGATCGGCGCGTGGGAGCGCCTCTATGCATCTATCGACGGCGACGAGGAGCGCGTCGACGTCTGGTCGCGCGAGAAACATGATTTCATCGGGAAGAACTTCTGGAACGCCTCCGACGGCGGTGGCGACGACCAAACAACCGCAGGCGGCTGCTTCAAGAATGGCAATGCAAAACGATTCGGTGAGAGAGGCGTTGAGGAAAATGTCACCTTTTTGAAGGACAGAAGGAATCTTGTGGTGAGGCACGTCTCCTAGAAGTGTCACGCGATCCCTCAACCCAGCTTTGTCTATGACCGTCTCCAAATGCTCTCGCATCGATCCGTCGCCCGCTATGAGAAAATCTACTTTGTCGTACTTTGCGCACACGTGGGGCATGACGCCAGCTAACAAATGCATCCCCTTGCGATACATCAATCGCGACGCCACCACGATTGTAATGCGGTCAGGGTTGCGTTGCGTCGCGTCTGGCACGAAAACCTTGGCGTCGACGGCGTTCGGGATGACACTCACGCGCTCTGGCGCTAATCCAGGCTCGTCACTGAGCAAGTAACCGCTCCTCAAAATGGTATTCTCCTTTGCGGTGTGACTGACGCAAATGACGTGCTGCGTGTCCGCGAGCGTCATATCTAGTAACTTATTTGTGTGAATCGCGCCCACGTCTGCGAATCCAAACAGAGAGTGATCGGTGAAGACGCACTTCATTCCCATAAGACGTGCGTAAAGGATACCTTCGTGCGCCATCGTACAGCCTTGATGTGCGTGCACGATGGTTATTCCCTCGCGAATACACACCTGCGATCGCGAAAAAGACTCGTTAGTACGTTCCTCTGGCACATTCTCTATCGCGGTTAACCCACCTTTCTGAACAATCGCATCGCACCGAGGATGTTTGGAAACGTGCAGTTGTCGTACATCACCACCCGAGGAGCGTGATACACCTTGATGCCGCCCGTGATCCAGTGGACGCCCACCCGTCCCGGATGCGCGTGCGTCAAGATGACCACTTTGTGTCCTCGTGCGCGAAGCCGCGTCGCCAAGGCGTATATGTGCAGCTCGACGCCACCGACAGACGGGAGAAAGAAGTCACTCAGGAGCAACACGACGTGTCGTTCAGGACTCGCGTCGACCGTTGGCGTTGACGACGACGGCGACGGCGCGCACGGCGCGCGAACGGACGCGTCGCGCGCGTCTCTAGCGCGCGTCGCCCCGCGCGTCGCGATTCGCGCCATGATCGCGACGGCGAATGGTGCGTCTGCAACTGTTTCGTGGTTGAGTGGACTTTGCGCGTGAAGAAGCGAAGAAGAGTTTGAAATGGATTTGTCGCTTCCTTCTAATAAATATTAACATGCGTCGTCTATGATGTGGTTCAGTCAGAGTCAGAGTTTGACGTATTTGTCCGCCGAGCCGCTGTGCGAGCGAGGGAGAATGTCTCTCGCGAGTCCGCGTTTGAGCCAAATGTTGATGGCGGCGCGATGCGAACGAGTGACATACTTCAGCGCTTCGTCTATGAAAATGACTGGAATGGAGAACCAAAACACGGCTCGCCACTCGTAATAATTGAGCGCTGAGATGGTGAACGTCTTTGCAAATGATGGGACGTACATGATGACGCAGTGGAGCCACATGCTGATGATGATGGACGCGATGAGCCACATGTTTGTATTCGGCGGATGCGCCAAGAGGGATTTGTTTTCGCTCAGTGAGTTGAGCGCGTTGAACATCTCAATCAAGACAAGGGTGGACATGGCCATCGTGCTGGGACGCCTATCCTTGAAAGCGTCGCACGCGTCTCCGATACACTGAGACGCGCTCGTGAGCTCGCTCCACGACATTCTCGGACCGTCTTCGTACGTCATAAACCACCATCCAAAGGAGCCCACGGTGGCGACGCCCACGTACACGCCGATGATCAGATACCGGATGAGCAGCCAGCGGTCTACAATCTGCTCTCGAGGGCTACGTGGTCTCTGTCTCATGATATCGCCATCCGCTCGATTGAATCCAAGAGCCGTCGCGGGTAATCCATCTGTGACGAGGTTTACCCAAAGGAGTTGGACCGGCACGAGCGTCTCTGGGAAACCGAGCGCGGCGGCGATGAAGATGCACACCACTTCACCAATGTTTGAGCTCACCATGTATCTAATGAATTGTTTCGTGTTGTTGTAGATGGCTCTACCTTCAGCCACTGCCTCGACAATGGTGCTAAAGTTATCATCGGCGAGCACCATATCAGCCGCACCTTTGGCGACGGCGGTGCCGCTACCCATGGCGACCCCGATATCCGCGCACTTGAGCGCCGGAGCGTCGTTAACGCCATCGCCAGTCATGGCTACAATGTTGTCTTGTCTCTTCAGAATTTCCACGAGTCTACTCTTTTGCGCCGGTTCGACTCTCGAGAAGACGCACATACGTCGCGCAGCTTCTTCGCGCTCGCGTTCCGTCATCAGATCGAACTCGACTCCGGTGTACGATCGACCCGCAAAACCGTTCAACGACGTGCCACCCGTCAGTGGATCAATCTGGTCGTTGAGACCAATCTGAGACGCGATAGCTTCCGCAGTCTGTTGGTTGTCTCCAGTCACCATGATGACTCGAATGCCGGCGTCTTTACACGTTTGCAACGCATATCTCACCTCTGGCCGCGGCGGATCAATCATACCAACGAGTCCTAAAAAGGTGAGTCCTTGTTCATCCTTCTCAGAACACGACTTTGCGAATCGATCCGCCGGTTTCATCGCGAGAGCGAGAACCCGGAGCGCATCGCCGGCGTACCCTTGCATCTGCGCCGTTAAGGCTTCACGAAGCTGTTCCGTCATCTTCTCAACTCGCCCAGTCTGGTTAGACATGACATTTGTGCACAGCTCCAGCACGCTCTCCGGCGCACCCTTGACAAAGAGGAATGATTCTCCATTGCTACTCGCGCAAAGCGTTGACATGCGCTTTCTCTCGCTCGTAAACTCGGAAGTAGCGAGCTTTGTGTAGAGAGATTCCCAATATTGCGTACAGCGCATCTCGTTATCTCCTTTAAGTCTCGCCGGAACGCCAGAGGATGCCGGTAATCCAATCTTCTCAGCCAACACACGAAGGGCGATCTCAGTCGCTTCGCCAATTTTTTGAAACGTACCGGTCGACTTGTCAAAGTTTAAGGTGGAATCGTTGCAAAGAGAGCAACACATGGCCAAGAAGGCGATAGTTTGCGAGTCTGCGGGCTGTTGAACCAATAAACCCCGCGAATCAAGAATTTCACCGTGTGGCGCGTGAGCTTCGCCTCGGACGGCGAAAGTCGTCATCTCGCCTGTTCCCGGCGTCTGAACGACACACATGCGCATGACAGTCATGACATTGCACGTGAGTGTCCCCGTCTTATCGCTACAAATCACGGAAGTGCACCCGAGCGTCTCAACGCTCGGCAAGGTGCGTACCAGCGCATTCTTCTTCGCCATGCGTCGAGTGCCGAGCGCCAGGCACGTCGTCACGACGGCGGGCAATCCCTCAGGAATCGCCGCCACCGCGAGTGCGACTGCGATTTTAAAGTAGTAAATCGCGCCTCGAATCATGCCCCCGTGCGCCTTGTCGTTAAAGTGCCCAATGTTCACCACCCACACTAGAATACAGATGACTGCGATGATTTTGCCGAGCAAATTGCCAAATTCATCCAGTTTCTTCTTCAACGGAGTGAGCTCTTCTTCTGTCTTTTCTAAAGAATCTTGAATCTTCCCGATGGCTGTGTTGATACCAGTACCCACGACAACGCAGGTCGCCTTTCCAACGGTCACCGTGGTGCCGCTGTACACCATGCACGTCTTGTCTTGCAACACGCAGTCTACCAAATCCACCGCAGTCTCAGATTTCAAGACGCTGCCGCTCTCACCCGTCAAGAGTGCCTGATCGCATCGCAACATGTTCGAGTGTATCTTGACCAACCTACAATCCGCAGGGATCTTCTCACCCGTCGCAATCTCGATCACATCGCCCGGAACGAGCGCCTCGGCGCTCACTTTTTGCTTCTCTCCATCTCGCACGCACGTCGCGTGCTCCGCCTGATACGTCTTGAGCTCCTCGATAGCCTTCTCCGCGTTCTTCTCCGTCGCCACCCCCACCGCGGCGTTCGCAATCAAAATAGCAAAGATGACGCTCGGTTCGAGAAACGCATCCATCCCGCTCTCGCCGTCCCACAGCGCTAACGCCAACGAAACAAACGCCGCGAGCAGGAGCACCTTGACCATCACGTCATCAAACTGCTTCACCACGAGCGACATGAACGACACCGCAGGCTCCGCCGGGAGCGCATTTAACCCACACGCGCTCCGTCTTCGGACGACTTCCCCCGCAGACAACCCGTGACCGACGTCCAGGACTCCCAACCGCGCCAAGACTTCGTGCGAGTCCATCTTGTGCGCCTCCTCGGCGTGTCTTCTCCACGCGCTTGCCGCCGCCGTGCTCTCCGGCGTCGACGGCGACATCGGAAGATCGCGCGCGCGCATCTCTTCCTCGAAACGTTCGCCGGCGTCCGTGCGACCCCTCGGGCGACGCGCGCGTCGGCGTGTGCGGATAACGCTCTCAAAATCGCACGTCGTCTTTGCCTCTGGAGCGCTGCGAATGAAACGGGTCGCACGAACCTGCGCGCCAGAAACCGACGCCGTCGACGCCATGTCGACGCCGACGCCCCGCGCGAGCGGCCACGTCGTCGCATCCGCGATCGTTCTCGCCGCCGTCGCGGCCGCGGACGTCTTCGCGGTGTACTCGAGCGCCGTCGCGGCGCCGGATCCGCGTCAACACTTTGCGAGTCTGAGCGACGCTGGAAGCGTCGCCGTCGGGTTTTGTACCTCGTGATCCTACCGCGGCGGGTTTCAGCAGCTCGCGAACGCGATTGAGAATGAATTTGGAGGAAAACTGAGCGTCAAGGGTGGACATTACCCGCCGGCGCCGGCGGCGTTGGCGGTGAATCGATTCGTGGTTTGGGCGCAAATGGTCGTCTTGGCGTGCGTTCTCGTCGGCGAAACCGTGTGCGCGGTGCTTCAAGTACCGGTTCCGGGATGGATGAAGGATTTGCACTCGAACAAGTTTCAGAGCGCGATGATGACGTATGTTTTCGGTAACTTTATCAGTACGAATGCGCTCAATACGGGGGCGTTTGAGGTCTTCTTTGACGGGGACCTCATTTCGTCCAAGTTGAGCACTGGCGCGCTGCCGAAAATAGATGTCATCTTTAAAGCGATTCGCGACAAGAGCTCGTAAGGGCTCGGGTATCATTAACACTTTATCTAAAGAGACCATAGTATCAGACGATGAGTCGATCGGGTGACGTGAGTGGGCATCTCGGTCGAGCGGTTCGCGACGTGACGACGCGCGTCAAAACTCTGTAAACGCACAGAGGACGCGTGTCCGATTATAAAAAAATGCGAACAGGCTCGAGTCGGTTTAGGTTTCATCATTCAACGACGGCTCTGTCATTGTAAATTACAATTCACACCACTGATAAAACCCGCGCGCGTTTACCACGGGATCGGGCGGAACTCTTCATCCTTACCGTCACCCAAGGTCTTTTGCGCGAGCAAGAAGGTCGGGGCGCAGGAGAGGAAAGCGATGAATGCAACGGCTTCGCCACCAACGGAAGAGGTGAACAAGTTGACCGCTTGCGGGTTCGCCATGTGCGCCTCCAAGCCTTCCAACGGGGACAAGCCGGTGACGGCGTATTGGGAGCACATACCCAAGAACGCAACCATCGCGAGGCGCGCGTTCTTGACCTCCTTGACGCGCTTATCCGGAGCATCCAATCCAGCCGGGTCGAACGGGAAGGAAGTCAAGGCACCAGATTCACCAGTCTTCATGAAACCACGGACGCGGGCCGCTTCGAGGAGACCCATCGCGACGACTTGGAAGCCGATGAGCGTTTGCGTGTCCATGCCGTAGTCGACGGCGCCGGCTTCCCACCACTTCGGCAAACCGACGGCATCGGTGAAGAGGATACCCGCGGTCGCGGCCATAGCCCAGCGGCCGTTCATGAGCTCAGCCTCTTGGAGGTACGGGAGCGTTTCCGGGTTCGCACCGAGGCGAAGCGGGTCAAAGCCTGCGAGACGGGTGGGAAACAATCCAAACCGTGCCAACCAAGTCAGTCTATGCACTTTTGACGAGTCACGATTCAAAGAATGACCAAATCCCAAACCAACCATATCTTTCGCAGACGCAAGATACGCGCAGCTACGCTCGGGAGGAGTGCACTCGACACGCAAACATCGCGCCGTGCGCGCCGTGCGCGACGACGCGATGCCGCGATGAAAACGCGCGAGCGAACGCGATCAAATTCTTCTAGCACGTACCGTAATCGCCAGCCATGGTACCGTCGAGGTAGGACGGCGCGACGGCGCCCGGGTACCACATCTCGCGGTCCGCACCGGCAGCGCGAACGCCGAGCGCACCGCGCTTGGCAGACTTGAGCGCCGGCTTGGACGCGGCGAGCTTGGTCGCGGCGACGGCGGATCGAGCGGAAAGGGACATCATCTTCTCTGAGGGTTTGAGTGAGAGGTTCGCGAGCGAACGAGTGAGGCGTCGGGCGTCGCGGTCGCGGGTGAGGAGGGAGTCGCGATCATTCGGGTGAAATGCGAAGGAACCCCCGTTTTTTTTCGTTTGCCTCTGCTTTGGCGATACCGCGCTCTTTGTCAAATTTAACATGATCAAAGAAACAAAACACGGGATTTAATGAAAAATTGAAAAATGGAATTTGATATGCTGAAGGTGGTATAGAATGTGAACCGTTAGTCCGATGTTTTCTAAGATGTTTGTACGCGCATTTTGTAACGACCACGGGCCGCGCGGCTCGCACGCGCGTTCGGGGCGCGTCGACGACACAGACGCGCGCGCGATGGGTCGCGCGCGACGCAGAATGACCCGTCGGGGTCGTGCGCGCGTCTCGAGGAGGTGGATCGCGGTGTTGGTCGCGGTTTCGGCGGTGGTGTCGCTCGTGAGCGCGCGGGCGGAGGAGTCATCTTCATCTTCCACTTCGGTCGACGCGTCGGCGTCCACGGAGGGTGACGCGTCGGCGACGAAGAAGAATGACGCAGACGAGGCGCTGACGCGAGGAATTCGCGCGTTCGAACGATGGGTACGCGCGCCGGCGACGTTGGGCGGGGATGAGGCTGAGGTGTCGGGTTCCGTGCGCGTGTTGGCGCGAACGGCGGGCGCTGGACGAGGCGTCGGTGTGACGGCGAACGTGAGCGTCGGAGAGTTGCTGCTATCGATGCCGCTGGAAAAGTGCGTGTCCACTGCGAGCGCGAGGGCGGATCCGGGGATCGGGGCGGCAATTGCCGGGTTGGAGGCGACGACTGAGAGTATATTATCGCTGCACCTATTGCACGAGGCGTTTGGAAGAGGCGCGAAGAGCAGTTACTTTCCCTGGATTAGATTACTCCCGAGGAGCGTGGACAGCACGATTGGTTGGAGCGAAGAAGAGCTCGCCGAGCTCGAGGGATCGAATCTGTTCACGTTCACCAAGGTTATGAAGGAAAGCTGGAGCTCGGAGTACGCCACGCTAGACTTGCCAAGCCTCGGCGAAAAGTTCCCAGATGTCTTCGGTGGCGATCACGCGGAAAACTACTCGTTTGATAAATTTATTTGGGCCATGTTTGTTGTTTGGTCCCGTGCGATAGATTTAGAGACTGGCAGTAAGGAGGCACCGACGACGAGAGTGCTCGTGCCGTTTCTAGACATGGCGAATCACGCTCCGCAAGGCAAACTTCGTCCAGAGTGGGACGCGACGTCCAACTCGATCAAAGTGTACGCCGCGAGCGCGTTTAGAGAGCGAACCGAACTTAGATTTGCATACGGCGAAAAACCATCGCAGTATTTTCTGCTGCAGTACGGTTTCATTCCAGAAAACAACCCGCATGAATGCGTAGAGGTGACGGTTCACATCAACGAGAACGATCCCTCGCGAGATAAAAAGGAAGAAATCTTGCGCAAGCACGGTTTGGATCCTCGAACGAGAAACTTTGAATGGAAACCCAAGGGGCTAGATTACGATTTACTCGCCGCTACGCGAATCATAGTGATGGATGACGAGGAAATCCAGGACGACACCACGGTGACTCTCGCCGTCAGCGGGGCGTCGGCGAGCGCGGTGAACGACGCGCGAACAAAGGCTGTGTTACTCAAATCCATATCGAGTTTCTTGGAAGCGTATCCAACCACTTTAGGGGAAGATAACTTGTACGTCGCTCGGGTGAATAACGCGACCGCTGAAGAGCTTCCAGGGAAGCGTAAGCGGTTTGCGGTTTTACTGCGCATGCGCGAGAAGCAAATTCTGCTCGCATCCGCGAATACAATTTTCAAGGAACTCCCCGATGAAGATTCCGCGCTCGTGGACGATGCGTGCAATCGTTTCTTCAAAGATGAATTAGAGAAGTGTGCGAAGCGAGCGAATGGGACGATGTTTGCCGCTTACGAGCGCGCGTCGTTGTCAACGTAAAGTTTGGATTACAAAGCACTTATTTTGTGTCAAGGTCAACGAATCATTTAGTCTCATCAGATAGTCAAGTGTCATTATAACCGTAGCTCTTAGTAAGGTCGATGACGATCTCCACCGCCGCGGCGACCTCTGCCACCACCACCTCTTCTCGGGCCACCCTGTTGGAAGGCGTACGCGAGCTGGCCGCCCGGCAAGATGACTGGTGTGGCGTTTTGATGCGCGCGGCCAGCGCCAGACCATGAGCGCGGAGCGATACCACCGCCGTACTGACCGGCACCGGATCTATACTTGGACCAGTCATCGCGACCGCCTCTCATGGGACCACCCTTACCGGCGTTCGCGTTCTTCGGCTTGGCGTCGCCGCCACCGCCGCCGGCGCGCGGCATTTTTCGAGCCAGAGACACTTCAAAGTCAGAACCGTCGACGCTCGAGGTGAAGCGACCACCCTTGCGACCTTCTGGAGCGCCTTCAATCGGATCACACTCGGCAAGAGCCTTTTCGGCATCCTCAGACTTGGCAAAGAGAACCCATCCCACCTTTGGCTCGCGCGTCGTCCTGACGACAACCTCTTGGATTGCGCCGAATCGAACAAAGCTCTCCTTGAGCGCTTCCTCCGTCGCGTTCGCGTCGTTCAAGTTACGACAGTGGATCGCGTTCGTCGCCGGTTTCTCCTTGGCCTGGGCCCAAGACACAGAGAGTCCTGCCTCTGGATCCTTGGCGATGGTCAACTGAATCTCCTTGTTCTCCTTTAAGTTTTTCATAAAACGTTCCGCGCACGCCTCGTTTACGTACGACGCAAAGCCAGAGCCGCTGTTATGTCCCTCCTCCTCCTTGCCCTTCTTCGGTCGACCGAGCTCGAAAAACTCCAAACCAGCGCCAAACTGCCTCAATCCCTCCACCACTTCCATGCGCGTCGCGTCCCTCCTCAACCCCGTGACGTGCACTCTGTACTTGCACGGCTTTAACGACGCTCGAATCTTCTGCTTCTTCACCTCGCACTCGCTCGCCGCGATGCACTCGATCGCCTTCATCGCCGCCTCAGCGCTCTCATACCTCGCAAACGCGTACCCACGATGTTTCCCCGACGTCCGATCCTTCACGAGCTCGAACCCGTTCGCCCCGGTTTCCGCTCCGCACTTTTTCAGCGCCGCGCGCACCTCCGATTCCTTCGCCTCGAGCGGGACAGATCCGATGAACACCTCCGTGTCCCGTCTCGCCCGCGTCGCCACCAGCTCGTCCGCCGCGTCCGTCGCCGTCAACACGCTCAGTTCCCCTCGCGAGTCGTACGCGTCGTCGTCGTACGCGTCATTCGTCGTCGTCGGTTGTCCATCCACGTCCATGATCGATCCTTCCTTCGTTCCTTCGTTCGTTCGATCGTTCGTTCGTTCGCGCTTCGTTTCCTTCCTTCCTTCTCGACCAAACCGATCGTCGTCGTCCGCTCGCCTATCCGCTCGCTCGTCTATCCGCGCCCTTATCCGTCCTCAACGTTCGACTCGGTGCGAAACGATCCGTCGGCGTGTGAAGCGAAAAGACCCCGAGACGATTCGATTCGATTCGAGATCGGGTTCGGGTTCGGGTTCGGGTTCGGGTTCGGAACGGCGGCGAAACCGAACCGAACCGAACCGAACCGAACCGAATCGCGCCCGGGGGTCTCACTCCCCGACGACGGCCGGCCGACGGATCGCTCGCTCGCTCGGGGTTTGCGTTTAATTTAATACGGCCGGAACAGCGCGCGTGGGCGTTCGCGAATCGATCGCGTCGGCGGCGGCGGCGGCGTGAATCATCGATCGCTTTTTGGAGGAACGAACGAACGCGACGGCGCCGCATCGCATCGATTCCATGGCGACGAAGGATGACGGAACCGACGGACGCGGCGACGACGACGCGGCGAGAACGGCGTTCGAGGCGATCGCGAACGACGAGTCGCGTGACGCGGACGGGATGGAACTCTTCGCGAGGTTGGCCGCGGCGGCGGGCGCGAGCGAGCGGCGAGACGTCGCGGAGTGCGTGGAGGCGACGAGGAAGAAGGACGGGCGGCGGAGCGTGGTCGTGGACGTGCGATCGCCGGGAGAGTACGAAAAGGGACACATTCCGGGGGCGGTGAACGCGCCGTTGTTCGGTAACGACGAGCGGGCGGCGGTGGGGACGGCGTATAAGAGTAAGGGTCGGGGCGAGGCGATGGTTTTGGGCATGTCGTACGCGGCGCCGCGTTTGGATGAAATCGTGCGAACGGTTGAGGCGGCGTGCGAGGCGGCGTCGGCGTCGTCGTCGGCGTCGCGCGAGGGTGAGGAGGATGGGAAAGGTGGTGGTGGTGGAGTGAGTGACGTGTACGTGATGTGTTTTCGCGGAGGGATGCGGAGTTCGTGCGTGGGATGGTTGTTGCGCGAACGCATGCCCGGGCGTCGGATTCACGTCCTCGAAGGAGGTTACAAAGGTTTCAGAAGGTGGGTGCTCGAGCGGTGCGGCACCGAGAGCGGGTTCCCGGCGCCGAGGGTGTGCGTGATCGGCGGGCGAACTGGGGTTGGGAAAACGCGCGCGCTCCTCGCGCTGCGGGCCAAGGGTGAACAGGTTATAGATCTCGAAGGATTGGCCAATCACGCCGGAAGCGCGTTTGGGTGGGTTGGACGCGCGCCGCAACCGACGTCTGAGCACTACTCCAACTTGGTGGTTTGCGAGTGGCACTTTATGGATCCGAACAAGTGGGTCTTCATCGAAGACGAAGGTCCGCACGTTGGAAGGTGCTCTGTCGATCCGAAACTTTTTGAGCGCATGCGTTCGGCGCCGTTGGTTTTACGCATGGTGGCGTCTCGCGAGCTTCGATTGCAAACGCTCGTCGACGATTACGCGACGTCCGAGCTCACGTCCGACCCAGAGTGGTTACCCGCGATGCGCGAGAGCATCGAAAAGCTCGTCAAGCGACTCGGCGGCGATCGCGTCGCCGTGATTCGCGACAAGCTGGAAATGGGCGATTTTTCCGCCGTCGCCGAAGGCTTGCTCGAGTACTACGACGGCTTGTACGACAAGCACCTCATGAACAAGCGTAAAGACCGCCGCGGCGCTCGCAGCGCCAACACCGACACCGCATCGACGGCAAACGACGACACGTGTTCCATAGCCTCCACATCCACCGTTTCCGTCGGAGAAGAACGCGGCGGGACCGTCGTCGACGTCCATTGCCACCCCGACCCAGCCGGGAGAATCGACGAAGACGCCCTCGTCCGCGACGTTCTCCTCGCCGTCGGTCTCTTCGAATCCCGGATCGACGACCAAGACCCACTCGCCGAGTAGCGTTTGCAATTTAATTTCAACATCACACGCACATCACTCACCACGGGCACCGAGCACCGGGGAAAAACCGACGACCCGGTCCGGTTCGGTTCGGTTCGGTACCGACGGGCGGGCGGGCGTGACGTGCTGACTCAGCCCGGTGTCGAAAAAGAGCGCAATTACGACGCAGTGCCGACACAACCGACCGCGCGCGCGACCGCGACCGCGAACGACGGACGACGCGCGAACGCGCCGAGGAATAAAAAAACGTACCACTCGATCATGTTCTCTCTCACCGCCGCCGGGCCGTGCGCGACGCGCGTTTCGACGTCATTGCGCGTCAAGAATCAGCATCCGCGTCGACGCGCGACGACAATCGTCGCGTCGACGAATTGGTCGTTGGATTACGAAGGATGCTCCGGTAAACGAAACGATGACGACGGAAAAGTGCTCAAAGGTGGGAAATCCGTGACGTGCCTGACGGTTCCGATCGACGTGTCGGCGCTGATGACGACGCGCGAGGGCGATTTGGAGTTTGAAGGTGAAAAGTTGCGCTTTGAGCAGAGCGGACGCGGAGACGCGTTGGTCGTCCAGTCGTTGCAAGGACGAGCCGTTATTGACGGTCAAAAGATTGGAAAGGGTAAGAAGATCAAGGTAAAACCGGGATCGAAGATTACTGTGGATAAAGAAGCGTTTACGGTGTATCGTAACGCGCACGCGCACGCGTAACGCGGTCTGACTCTGTCTAACCGCCTACAGCCTTTGTCGTACCCGCGCTCTCTTCCGCACGCCAACTACTACTACTACTACTGCGCTGTACTGTACTTTCACAACTGTTGTACTACTCGCTACGCGACGAATGAACCAAATTTTGTAACACCAGATACGACGATCGAGCCTCAGGTTCGCGCTCTCAGGGGGCGCGTAAAACCTTGATGATCCCAGCCGAGTTGGCGGCGATGAGCGTGGAGTCGTCGTTTCGCCACGTGCACGCGCTGATGAATCTGCGAGCGTCGCTTTGCTCTTTTGAAAAGTCGACCGACGCGATCGGTAAAGGAAGATCCTTGCGGTAGATGTAAACCTCGTTGGTTTCGCTCCCGCACGCGATGTGGTCGTTGGAAACGGTGAGACCGACAAAGTTTCTTTCGTTGACGTGCCCTTTGAGGGCGCAGGAGAGCTCGCCTTTTTGCGCGTTCCACACGTTGATGGCGTTATCCGTCGAAGCGCTCGCGAGCTCGTTGGCGTTGAGAAACTTGACGTAACTCACCGCTTTTTCGTGACCGCTCAATACCTGAAGCGGTTCGTTGATCCGCCGCAAATCAAAGAGGTAAACCTTTTGATCGACGCATCCGACGGCGATGGAGTGCGCGCTCTCGGGAGAGTACTGCGCGCAGCACACGTTGGCTCGCATGTCAATCTCGTGCACGCTCCCGGGCTGGTCTGTGTTCCAAATTTTCACCAAACCGTCATCCGAACCGCTCACGAGCAGACGCGGGTCTGATTTGCAGTAATCCACCGTCCAAATGCGTTTTTCGTGCTCTTCAAACTCGATAACGACGCTCTTTCGTTCGACGTCCCAAATTGAAACTACGCCTTCGTAATCGCTCGCCGCGATGTGCTCGTTGACAAACTTGTTATAAGACAAACAAGAAATCTTTGACGACGCCGTGATTTCATCTCTGGCGTGTTGCGAGCCGTTTAAGACGTCGCCGAGGTTGTAGAACTGAATGCGCTTGGAGACTCCAGCCGTGGCAAAGTTTTCTTGTGTCGAGTCAAACTCGATGCTGCTCACAATCGTGCTCGGATTTGCCGGGTCGCCGTCGCTTATCTCAGCCGCAACCGTCATCTGTGAATACCGCTTAAAGGTGTCGATGAGCGCGGAAAAATCTTCCATGGCATCCGAGTTGTGATTAGACTGTCCGTCTTCATTGGTACCGCCACCTCTCGCGCATCGTCTGTTTGAGTACCACGTCTGAAGTTCGTTGAATTGCTGCAGCACTCTTCGTCGTTTCGCCGCGTCAGTGACAACCTGAGACGTCGACGCCGCGCTCGTCTCCGACGTCAACCCCAACGCCTGCATTGCGTGCGCAATCATTCCTTTATCTCGTGTCTCTCCTTGGCTCTTCTTCTTCGTCTCCGCATCGCGACTCGGGGATTCCTCCCCCCCCAACGCTCGAATTTCCCTCTTCACCGCGTCGATATCCGCGTCCAAACACCTCAGCTCTCGCTCCAACGCCGCCGCGCTCTCTCGTTTCCTATCCCTGCTCTCCAACAAAAACTCCTTCAAAACCTCTCTCGACGCCGCCCGCGACTCCAAAACCATCTCTCGGTGTCTCTCACCCAAATGTTTCACCAACGGAGTCAACGCGTCCAGGCTCGTCGGCGCGCTCGCTTTTTCTCTCGCGCTCCTCAATTCGGCATCCGTCTCCCGAGCGCGGCGCATCTCTTCCACCATGGCCTGCACCGCCGCGTTTGGGACTAGCTGATTCGACGTGAACCCCATCGAACACGTCGGACACCGCGCGGCGCGCGTCGATCCGTCTTCCGCCAAAGCGGAAGCGTCCAACGCCGCCGTCGCGCACGCGTGACAAAACGTGTGTCCGCACGCCGCCACGCAGTGCGGATTCACGAACAACGACAGGCATATCGGACACGTCCCGTGGGTTTTCAGTATGTTCGACAGCGAACTCGCGTCGGCGTCGGCGGCGTGACGCGTCGTCGGCGGTGGCGTGTCGGTGTTGTCACGCATGTCTACGTCGACTGACGTCATCAGTGTGCGTTCGTGCGTTCGTTCGTGTTCGCACGAATGTCTCGTATCTATGACGACACGTATCGATGACGACACGCACTGACGACGACGTTTACGTGTTTGTGGAACGTCAGTCGTTCGGTCGGAGCGACGACGAGTGACGTTGAGTGACTTGCGCTTTTTCAGTCGCTGGTGCGCGTTTGGCTATGACAACATTGAACTACCGCTACTACTCTAATTGATTGAAGAGATTCGACGGTGGACGCGATGACGCCCCGTCGAGTCACCCGGTGGATGTCCCGCCGCGAGGGGGTTTGCGAGCGGCGACGAGTCGGTTCGCGACGTCGCGCCAAAAAGCCGATTCGTCCTCGTCGGCGTCTACGTCGACGCCTCTCTGTCGAATGAGTTCGAAACGGCTGTCTCTTCTGTACGCGACGGATGTAAACTTGATGACGCGGGACGCGGGTGAGGAGGAATTACCATCACCGCCGGGGTTGGATTCCACGATATCGGGGCGGACCCAATCAGCACCGAGTCTGAAGATGCCTTTGAAGCGAATCACGTCGGCGCGCGCGAGGAGAAATTCATCGAAAAAAGCCTTGAGTAACGGCCGGACGAAAACGTCGTCGACGTGAAAAGCGTACCCGCACGACGCGAATGCATCCGTCGTCGTTTTCACCATCCACGGGTTGCCGTTCGGCGTGAGCACGGGTTTCATGACAAAGGGTCCGGCGCTCGTCGACGTTTGGACGTCGGCATTCGCGTCCGCAGCCATGTCTCTCCCCGTCCACCCGCACTCCACATCGAGTACGTCCGCATCCACCGTTCCGTCCGGAAACCGCTCTGAAATCACGAAAACCTCCGCTTTTTTCGGCCAAAACGATCGTCCAAACTCCTTGAACCCCTCGATCGCGTCGTCGGAATTGTCCTCTTGCGCGCGGTCGCCAAACGAGCCGACGAGCGCGTCGGCGCATTCGCACTGTTTCCTCCACAACTCCCCCATGCGCACCCCACCTCCTTGCCCACCGCTGCGAAATTCCCGCACATCCACCACCGCAATCGTCGCCCGAACATCCACGCTCTGCGCGAGGTGTTCCGATCGCAACGCGTCGATGACGCGTCCGGCGTCGCCCATTCCGCTCGGTTCGACGAGCACTCTGTGCGGTTTGTACCTTCTCAAAACCTGCGCCACGGCGAGCGTAAACGGCGCCGCCGTCGCGCAACACGCGCATCCACCGCTCACTTGACGCACGATGATTTTATCATCACTCGCGCCACCCTTCGCGCCGCCACTCGTACCGCCGACGGCGTCGTCAAAGAGCGCACCATCGATTCCGAGCGCACCGAAATCATTCACGACGACTGCCCAGGTTTCATCCGCGGGTTTCGCGTTTGAAAGCAGAGACGTGATGAACGTCGTCTTCCCGGCGCCGAGGACGCCGGTGATGACGTTCACGGGCGTTCGCATCGCGACTGCGTCGGCGTCCAACAGTGACGACGCTTTGTGCACTGAATTTCATTCAAACACAGCTGTCTGTTGTCGGTTCGAAAAGATGTCACACACCGACGCGCGATGCACACGGCGAACGAAGCGACGTGTTCCATCGTGCGAACGCGGTGCGACGTCGTCGACGACGCGCTGCGAGGCGGGGTGCGGACGAAACAAATCACCGAACTCGTGGGAGAGGCGGGAAGCGCCAAGACGCAACTGTGCGCGCAGTTGTGCCTGAGCGCGCAGATTGACCTGCGAGAGTGCTCGGTGGTGTACGTGCAGACGGATGGGGGTAAACCGCCGACGGCAGTGATGCGTCGGATAGCGAGATCGAAGCGGTTCGTCGAGGCGTTCGGTTCGGAGGAGGCGGCGACGGGGAGTTTGGAGAGGGTGTACATTGTGAAGGCGTTGGGAGACGCTCGGGCGTTGTGGGAAACCTTGGTAGATTTGAGTGCGGTGTTGCGGTATCCCGCCGATCCGCGAGCGCCGGTGAGGATGATTGTGATTGATAGCGTCGCGGCGCCGTTTAGGGACGGTGATGAGGATGAAGGTTATGGAGGAGAAGGCGGGCAAGCGGGAAGCGGCGGCGCGAGCGCGAGCGGCGCTGGAAAGGATAATGGATGGGCGTACGCGGTGAAACGAGCCGGTTTACTGCACAAGATGACAATGTTATTAAAGGAATACGCCACGTTGCACGATTTAGCGGTGGTGGTGACGAATCACGTGGTGGATTCGATGCGTGGGGATGGCTTTGCGGGAGACGCCGACGTCGCTTCTCGTGCGTTGGGAGAAGCCATCAGTAGTGGTAGAAGAGTGCTCCCGGCGCTCGGCGTCATGTGGGGCAACTGCGTCAACACTCGATTATTTCTCACTCGATACGCCAAGCGTTCGAATCGAGGTCTCGACGACGCTGACGAAGACGTCGTCGGTCGTCGATTAAGTGTCGTCTTTGCGCCGCATTTGGCCGAAGCGACGGTGGAGTTTACGCTTCGAGACGACGGTGTCTGGAGCGCGACGCCGGCGCGGTAATTGCTTGATCAACGAACGACGACCACGATGATATATTCTTAATTCTTTCATTGTATTCTAGCCAACGCACGAAATGTAACAAGAAACGAAGAAACGCGTACAAAAACCAACGAACCTCACTAATCACCCGCGCGCGAGTTCGCAGTCACCATGACATCGAACGCCGCCGTCGTCGAAGTGCCCGACGAGGCGCTCTCGCGCCTCGATGTGGACGATCATCGCGCGCGCTGGCGCTCGCTCGACGCCCTGCTGCGTCGAAACGGACGATTCGTTGGACCCGGGTTCGTTCCGGGTGATGACACCGTGAGCATTCTTCGCGACTACATCCGCGTGCTCGTCGTCGGCGCCGGTGGTCTCGGGTGCGAACTGTTAAAAGGGTTGGGTGCGTGCGCGACGCGATGACTTTTACGATGCGACGCGACGGGCGAGAAACGCGTGAGAGGGCGGGCTAGTTGAAGTGAACGCGTGTCGACTGACAGTTATGAGCTTTGCATTTGGTTTGTATCTTACGCCGCAGCGTTGAGTGGGTTCGCCAAGCTAGACGTCATAGATATGGATACCATAGACGTCACAAACTTGAATAGACAGTTTTTGTTCCGCGCCGAGGACGTCGGGGCGAGTAAAGCGGAGACGGCGGCGAAAAGGATTCAAGAGCGCGTAAGTGACTGCGCGGTGCAAGCACACCACGGACGCATAGAGGATCAACCGGATGAGTGGTATAGGCAGTTTGACATCATAGCGCTGGGGCTGGATTCGCTCGAGGCAAGGGCATACATTAATTCCGTCTGCTGCTCATTTTTAATGTACGATTACGAAGGAAACGTCGTGCCGTCGAGCATTAAACCGATGGTGGACGGCGGTACAGAAGGCTTCAAGGGTCACGCAAGGGTGATATTGCCCGGAATGACGCCGTGCTTCAACTGTACCATGTGGCTTTTCCCGCCGCAGACAACATTTCCGTTGTGTACGCTGGCAGAGACGCCGCGTAACGCGGCACACTGCATAGAATACGCGAAATTAATACAATGGCCCGCCGAGAGATACGGGGAGACGTTTGATCCGGACAAAGTTGAGCACATGACTTGGGTGTACAAAAAAGCACTGAAACGAGCTGAAACATTTGGAATCCCTGGCGTGACGTATTCGCACACACAAGGGGTGACGAAAAACATCATTCCAGCCATTCCTAGCACCAACGCCATCATCGCGGCCGCTTGCGTCATCGAAACGCTCAAGCTGGCGACAATGTGCGCAGATGGCATGCGCAACTACATGATGTACATTGGCACAGACGGTGTGTACTCACACACAGCTGAATACGAGCGCGACAGTTCTTGTCCGGTATGCTCACCAGGCGTGGCACACAGCGTATCGATCGATGTGACTTTAGAGGAATTCATGGCGTCAATTGTCGCGGCGCATCCAGATTTGCTCGAGCAACCGAGCGTGAGCTTCGGCGGTAAGAATCTATACCTTCGCGGTGTTCTCGAGTCAGAGTTTGCAGAAAATTTGACGAAACGCATGATTGATCTCATGGAGGGACAATCGGAGGGACTCCTCATGGTGAATGATAAAAAATTGAAAAAGGCGTCGATGAGACTTCGACTCTCATTTTCGCCATAGTGTAACATTACAGATAGCGTGCATGTTCGCATTCAAATTAAAATGTATCAGACTCTCTATGGTTCCTCAATCTCTGCGTGCGCAGCGGCTATAAGATCTGAGGCAGCTTTAATTTTATCCAAATCACCGGCAAAGAACTTCGCCAAACCAGCTTCTATGCTTCTCGCGTGCTTTTCGGTCATTCCAGCGGCGGCTAATTTTTCCGACGCACTCATCATCATTTCCCTTTCACCCTCCCTTTCAGCCTCGTTGGTCGGCGTCGACTCCACTCTAGTAGGTTGCGATTCCATCACGTTGGTTTCATTGGTCGATTTATTCATCTCTTCGATGGTGACGTCCGTGATGGTAATGTTGCGCACCGTAATGGTCGACGTACTCTCGGAGAGCGCGTCCTCAGCAGCCGGAAGCGCGAGTCTGGTTTCATTCGTCGATCCAAAAGTGTCCGCATCCACGGTTCCAGACTCAAAGAGAGTGACGTTGTCGAGTTTGTAGAACTCGTGATTGCCGATGCGGCAGCACCAGATCCCCAACCTGATTTGCTTTGTCGTCTTTGACTGAGATGAAGTCGTGACGCCAATAACCGTGTCAAAGTGCAAAAACTTTACGTTGTCCGCCGTGGAAAGATCCTGGACCAACTCGTCCAACGTTTCCGCCGGCTTCGCGAGTTTGACACTACTAGCCTTGCGGAAGACGCTGTTTCTCGCTGGAACGCACGCGTCACCGTTCGAGTCAATAATCTTTCCATCCTTGTCGCGCTTCTCGTAGCACATGGCGTACTCTTCCGGAATTTCCACCGTTTTGGAAAAGGACACACTCGGCGCGACGCTCACGCGGCGGACGTTCTCCGGCACGACGCTGTCTTCCGGTAAGTGCGGGTTACCAAGGAAGGAGAACTCTCTGTACTCCTTCATGAAGTCGGCCCCGTAACTCTCCATCGCCAAGACGTGATCGGCAGGACAGATGAACGGCAAGCGCATCAACGACCCAGGGAATCGGCCGCGGTGAGGGAACCACGCGCGATCGAGTCCGCAAAAGAAGGGTGGGAGAATGAGCACTCGTCCCAACTTTTTCGCGATCGCCGCAGCCTCGTAGAGCTGCGCGGCCTGGTGTTGGACCATTCGCATGTGCTCGCGAATGATTTCGTCGCCCTCCTGGAGAGATGGCGTGTTCTCAGGGTGAGGATGCCCAAGTTTTTCAAACTCCTTCACATCGACATCCTTCAGAACGCGCGGCGTGTACGACATAAACTTGACGTCAAAGTATTCTGGCACGTCGCGATCGCCGAGCCACTGGTTTGACTCGCGCATGCGGTTCCTCTTGCCCGGAGTGCCTTCGTACTGAAATGTCGCGTGCATGGCGTACGGATTCAACTCGAGGAGCTCGGGAAGACGCTGCGCAAAGTACGTGTGGCCATTGTTGAAGAGCGCGACGGGTAGGACACCGAGTTTGATCTTGCCATCGTACATGCTCCACACGCCGCTCCCATCGCTCTCCGAGCACCCGCCTCGCTTCATGAGGTTGTTAAACTCGGCTTGATCCCACAACTTGTCATCCTTCTCCAGATTATCCACCCACTCGCGGGTAATCTCTTGACTACCCTCTGTCGATCGGAACCACATCATTCCAATGTTTGCAGTGCCACCGCACGCGTTGTACTCCAAACCTTCATCGCCAAATCTGTGTTGCGCTTGCTCCTCTCTGGCGTGCGTGTCATTCTTCAAATTATCCGTGCTCACCAAAATGTCCGCCTGCGGATACCTTCTAAAGAATGGAATCGGGTTCCTCAACCACGTCACGTCGATGTCCGAAATCAACACGTCCACGCCCGTCTTGGTAAAGTCGTGAATCAACCGAATCTTATCCCGTCCCATCTTGTGGAAATTCTTCGACCCCCACCCGAAATCCTTCTTCACCGCCGCCGAATCGATCCCTTGCGATCCCATCAACCACGTGTTCACTCCCACCTTTCGTAACCGCGTGTACATGTCCTCGTCCATCGCACCGACGAGGTAATTCGTCGCTCCCGCCGCTTCCAAGTGCAGCACCCAGTTGATGGCGAAATCGTAATAGTGCGAGTTGGCCCACGTCACGATCACCGACCCATCCTTGGCGACGCGATCGACCAATTCCTTGGAAATCCCCGTGCTTAAATGTTTTCTATGCACCGGCGTCGACGCCCCAGCGTGCGATCCGATCGACCGCAGCGCCCGTCGTCCCCCGACCGCGGCGCCCGAATCGCCCATCATCATCATCGCGTTCGCGCGCGTAGCGCTCGTCGCCGCCGTCGGCGCACCACCGCTCACGCACGCGACGACGCACACCGCGCACGCGACTACCACGCACAGCACCGCGCGCATCGCTCGACGCCCCCGCTCGCCCCCGCCCGACCGCTCGCCCCCACCGCTCGACGACATCGCGTCGGGCACCATGAAGCGCTTCCTCCTCTCAACACCCGATTTCTCGGCCGATTTCTCGGCCGACGCCGACGCCGACGCCGTCCCACCGACGCCGACGTCGTCCCACCGACGTCCAGGATCGACGCGACGCGTCGGTATCACGCGCACGACGCGCGTCGCGAGGTGTCGCGCGCGAACCGTTCGTTCGAAAGCCTACGATGGACGGGCGGATCCGCGAGTCTCGGAGTCTCGGAGTCTCGGAGTCTCGGAAACGTCAGTGCGCGCGTCGGCGTTTCCGAGACGGCACACCGTGCCGTTCGACGACGGGCGACGACGACGACGAAGCGACCGACGGAGGACGGAGGACGAGGGATAAACGAATCGATATAAAAATCATGCGCGCGGCGCGCGCGGCGTCGCTCGCGGCTCGACGGACGACGACGACGACGCTGACGACGACGACGCGTGTGGCGGCGGGTGGACGACGACGGGTGAATCACGCGCGAAGGTGCGGTGGTGTTTCGACGTCAGCGGTCGGGAGACGGGAAGTGGAGGACGCGGAGACGGTTGAAGCGCGACGGGTGGCGTCGGCGGGGCAGGTGAAGCTCGTGCAGTGGTACCCGGGACACATTGCGCGCGCGGAGCGGCTGTTGAAGGATCAACTCAAGGGCGTGGACGCGGTGCTGGAAGTGCGGGACATTCGGTTGCCGCACGCGACGAGTCACCCGGGGATCAAGGATTGGTGCGGGGATAAACTGAGAATCGTCGTGTTGAATCGGGCGGATATGGTGAGCGATCGAGAGCGGGCGCAGTGGGTGAGTCAACTCAAGGCGGAGGGGGAGACGCGCGTGGTGCTGACGGACGCGCGGGCGGGTAAAGGGGTGCGAAAGGTGAAGGAATTGGCCATGGAGGTGAGCGAGGAGATCAACGCGAAGAGAATCGCAAAGGGTTTGCTTCCGAGACCGGTGAGAGCGGCGGTGGTGGGGTACCCGAACGTCGGGAAGAGCGCTTTGATTAATAGACTGGTGGGCAAGGCGGCGTGCGCGAGCGCGCCGAGACCGGGTGTGACGAGAGATTTGAGATGGGTGCGCATCGGTGGGGATCTCGACCTGTTGGACGCTCCCGGGATTCTTCCGGCGAGAATTCACGATCAGCGCGCGGCGTCTCGGTTAGCCATGGCGAACGACATCGGTGAGGCGAGTTATATCGCGAGCACGATGGCGGCGGCGATGATTGAAGAGCTCAAGCTTCTTCCGACGTGGAAGTCCATCATCAAGCCGGGCATTGTCCGTCGTTTCAAGGTGGAGGACGTCGATCAAATCACGGGTGAGGAGTTTGTTCAGAGATTCGCCGATCGAACGAGCGGTGGAGATGTTGAAAAGGCGGGAATTCGCATGCTTAACGATTACCGCGGCGGTCACGTCGGCAATTTTTGCCTTGAGCTGCCGCCGCCGCGGCGCGCGACTTGATTTTTTTGGTTTAGGTACTGTAAAATTAAACGCAATGTTTCTTTTTAATCACCACTGTTCACCGACGGATTCGTCTCGCATCTTGCGCCCGCGCCCTTTGCTTCCGCGCGCCATGAACCGCGTCGGCGAAAACGGTCGAATGTCGATATCCGTCTCCCCTCGCGTGATCAACTGCGAGATGATTTCACCCGTCACCGGGGACCACAGGATACCCCAACAGTTGTGCGCCGTCGCCATGTACGCGTTAGAGATTCCATCCACCGGTCCAAGGATCGGCATGGCGTCTGGTGCGCACGGCCTCATGCAAGCTTGCGTCACGTCTGGTTCTTTACCGCCGCCACCGATCGAGTTGGACATCCCACCGAAACTCTTCATCGCCGCAGCCACACGACTGGGGTCGGCGACAATCTTGTCGCTTCGGTCGCAATCTCCGCCCGGAAGCAACCGCTTCTCGTCGACGTACACCGACCCACCAATGCCGCACAAGTACACTTCACCAGACGATCTCGGGTACACCTCCAAGTGACACCCGTTTTCATCCTCGGCGCAAAACAACGCGGCCGGTTCCGCCATGACTGCGTCCGACGCCGGATACACCACAGACGTGCTTCGGATCCCCGTCATCGGCACTTTAATCCCAAACCATTCCGACGCGCGCGTGCTCCACGGTCCCATCGCGACGACGACATCCTTCGCCGGCAACTCGTGCGTCTCACCCGTCGTCTCATCCTTATACACCAACCCAGTCGCCCGAGTTCCATCTTCATCGAACATCACCCCGGTCACCTCTCCTTTAATCGATCGAGCGCCCATTTTCAACGCCTCTTCGTGTAACCTCTCGCACAACTCCTTCGGCGTCACCTGCGCCGTCCCATCCGGTCCATCCATGTGTCTACACATTGAAATCTCCCCATCCAACCACGAAACCAACCGTTCGGGTTCATCCAAATCGTTCGTCCCGCCCGCGACGGATAACGTCGGTATTTTCCTGTACGTCTTCAATCCCAGCGTTTCCGCGAGCTCTTCGTGCAACGCGAACGACCTCCTATGCAACGCCCCCGTTGGGGTTCCGTCTCCCCAGCTCTCCGCGAGGAAACCACCGGCTTTTCCCGACGCCGCGGACGCAACGCCGACGCGTTCGACGAGGACGACGTCGACGAGGGATGTCTTTTGTAGCATGTACGCGCACGAGCACGCGACTAATCCTCCACCCGCAATCGCTACGATGGGTTTCGCTTTCTCGTTATTGTCGCTCATCGACGCCGCGGCTGTTCGCGCGATGGCGCGACGACGAGGATGATGACGACGAGCGCGCGTCGGCGTCGTAAAACGCGTGGTAAAAACGGTCGTCGTCGTCGTCGCGAGCATCGTCGTTTTGTAAAGATGATTTCATTTTTATTTTCACTTTGACGCGCGCGCGTCTGTCTCTTGAAAATCGTGGAAATACTCTTCTAACTACACGGACGAAGACGACTGTTGCCGGAACCGTAAGGGTTATCATCCTTGAAATCATCCCATTCTCTCGCCTCGCGGAGCTCCTCGTCTTCAATCTCGTCGGCGGATTTGGCGGCGCGTTCCGCGTCGCGGAGCGCCGCCCGACGCGCGGATTGCATTTCCCGCTCGAGCATTTCCTTGCGTTCAATCTCTCCGAATTCCTCCACCGTCATCGTCGGTAGTATGTGTGAGGGTTTGAAAACCCCATCGCGGAACCGCGAGCGGTGATCCGCGGCGGCGTCGAGGCTGAGCGCGGCGGTGGCGCGCTCAATGGTAAAGTTTTGAGCGCCCGCGCGTCCGACTCGATCGTCTTCGGCGGCGCGTCGGCGTTCTTCAATCTCACGCGTCTCCTCAATCTCATCCCGGCGTTCGAGCATCTCGCGCTCCATTCGCATCGTTGGAAGTTCATCGAGGGTGTCTAAAATCGCGGATTCAATCTCGAGAGTCCAGTATTCTCTCGCGAGTTCGTCCTCGTCGTTTCCTCGATCCGTTTCTTCATCCGAACCGTCGTCGTCGTCGTCGTCGTCCAATCTCGCCATGGCGGTCCGTACGGCGTCCAATCTCGTCCTAATCTCCTTTCTCCGTTTAAACCGTCTCAATTTATCCCCTCTCGCGTCTCTCGTCATCCCTCCCAAGCTCATAAACCCCGTCATCGGTTTCGCGTCGGACGACGTCGACGCTTCCTCCGCGCGTCGTCCGCTTCTCTCCGCGTCGCCCTCATCCTCATCGTCCCGTCCCAGCGCCCCCTCGATCGCCTCTCGCTCCGATTTCGGCGCGCACTCCAACGACATCACGTCCTCTAAAAACCTTTCCATCGCGTCGCACGCCCGTCGCATCGCCAGCGCGCCGTCTTCCGCGACCTCTCTCGCGTGCGCCAACCCGAGCAAGCGCGGCGCCAAGACGCACCGAAGATCCATCGTCGCGACGTCGTCCATCGTCTCGTTCGCGCTCGGCGCGCGCCCGGACGCTCTCACCGCGTCCGCGTACGCCTCCGCGTCCTCCACCGTCGCGCTCGGCGCCCTCGCGCGGGCGCACAGGATCGGAAGGAGCGACATGTTATGTTGTCGGTGCGGCGTCGCGTCGTCACTCAATGACGCTCCTCGGCGCGCGGTTGCTCGCGGCGTGCGGATACAAGGGCGAGGGCGGGCTCGGGGCGCGAGAGGACGGGGCGGTCGAACCGGTGGAGGCGCGGGTGAAGCGCGACCGGGCGGGGATCGGGTCCGCCGCGGCGAAGGCGTATAAAGTCGTCGGTGCGAAGGATGATGATGATGATGATGACGCGCAGAGACGGACACGACGGGCGACGACGAGCGACGCCGGTGAAGACGCGGACGACGACGCGAACGACGCGACGCGACGAATGAAAAAGATCAAGACGAAGCGTGCGTCGGAACGGGCGGTGAGGGAACAGAGACGCGGGAACGCCATCGCGAGAGGGTTGTACAGGGCGTTTAAAGAGGAGGAGAAAGCGGGCGACGTCAACCCGTTGTCGCGCTTCGACGCGGGCGACGTCGGGAACGGCGGCGGGATGTCCGCGTCAAACCCGCTTCGGAGACTCGCGCGGTGACGCGGACATCGAATCGGTCGTCGGGGGTGTGGGTGGATTTGCGATTCGTTGACGTGGATTTCGCGGACGGACGTCGTCGCGATTGATGAAACGCCGACGTCGGATCCGCGAGCGGGCGAACGCGACGACGGAACGAATAGATTACGTACATAGAATTACACGCGCGCGTAGCGTGGTGGCTATAGTACCAGTAGTAGTGTACAACACATGTAAAGAAGACTGTAAACGCGACGCGTCGCATCGCTCACGTCTTCTCGACGAACACCTCGACCAACGCCTCGACGTCGCCGCCGTCTTCCTCGTCTTCTTCCTCGTCCTCCGCGCCGCCGTCTTCCTCCTCCACGACGACGACACCGACGCAAATCTTCCCATCGGGCATCTCCATCCCCGAACACCTCCCCGCCCACGCCGCGTGTCTCGCCTCTTTCCCCTCGATGATCTCCCGCATCGCCTCGCGCGCCTCTCGGCTCTCCCGCTCCTCCAACGCCAATTTCCTTCGCCTCGCGCTTCGCAGAGAGAAATACGCCGCGAGCAT
>Ga0255774_10000365_pt1 | contig 41245 bp, 36 predicted proteins | sample 101ome_17_FD_179972 | JGI IMG/M metagenome (GOLD analysis project Ga0255774, IMG submission 179972) | Coastal salt marsh microbial communities from the Groves Creek Marsh, Skidaway Island, Georgia - 101407AT metaG (version 2) | ecosystem: Environmental > Aquatic > Marine > Intertidal zone >... | reverse complement strand
TTGGGCCAACCGCTCGTTTTCGGGTCGCGCTAAACCACCCCGGCATACGGGCTTCGCGCTCTAACTGCTGTTTTTCTGTCCGCTGTTGAGCGTGCGACGATCGCTGAATGCCTGCGTCAGGGTATTCGCGTCCATGTATTCCAGCTCACCGCCCGCCGGCACTCCACGGGCCAGTCGGCTGATCGTGACCGATTTATCCTGAAGCAGGTCGGTTAGATAGTCTGCCGTCGCCTGACCTTCCACCGTAAGGTTCGTGCCCAAAATGACCTCTTTTGTGGCGCTCTTCCCGATTACTGCAACCAGGCGATCAAAGCCAAGCTGATCAGGACCGACACCGTCCAGCGGCGACAGATGCCCCATCAGCACAAAATAGTATCCGGTAAAGGCGCCCGCCTGCTCGATAGTATCCAGGTCAGCCGGCGTTTCAACCACGCACAGTAACGCTTCGTCCCGCTTTCCTGAGCTGCAAATCCGGCAAAGCGTCGCTTCGCTGAAGTTGTTGCATCGCTCGCAGTGCGTCACCCCCGACACGGCCGCGGTCAGCGCCTCGGCCAGCAGCTGCCCACCTTCACGGTCCCGCTCCAGCAAATGAAAAGCCATTCGACCCGCCGTTCGTGGACCTACGCCCGGCAACCGGCGCAAGGCCTCCTTGAGCTTCTCGATCGCGGCGTCGCTAGCCATTGATGCCGGGGATGTTCAGTCCCGGGATATTTAACCCCGCGGTGAGACCGCCCATTTTTTCCTGCGTGACCTTTTCGACCCGGCGCACCGCGTCGTTCACTGCGGCCGCGACCATGTCTTCCAGCACCTCTTTATCGTCACCCATCAAGGCATCATCAATCGACACCCGGCGAACATCATGTCGTCCGGTCATGGTCACCTCAACCAGCCCACCGCCCGCTGAACCCGTGACCTCGGCGGTGGCTAGCGCCTCCTGCGCAGACTTAAGCTTCTCCTGCATCTCCTGTGCCTGTCGCATGATATTGCCCAAAGGTCCTTTCATTCACTTTTCCTCTGTAGTTTTCCCGGCGTTACCGATTCGGGTATCAAAGTTGCATCAAACGCTGACAGCAGATCCTGAACATCAGGATCTGCCATCAGATCCCGGTAGGCGCGCTCCTTTTCTTCTTTTTCAAGCCGAGCTTTGACCTCAGAGGGCGTCTCTGCTGTCGCCTCCTGATCGGTCGTCAGAATCAGCACCACCGTCTCCTTGCAGTAGCCAGTCAACGCGGTTTCGATTTCTGCCTGACGAGCCTTGTTGTGCAAGGATCCTAGGCTTGCGGCCAAGGACACGCTTAAAGCGCGAGACGCTCCGTCATAAGAAACGGGCGCGAGGTTCATAGCCAGCTCCAGCGCGAGACCTTTAAATCCAGCCTGCTCCACAAAAGCAGCCCAACCCTTAGCCGTGCCCAAGGCATCATGGGCTCCAACCGTATCGGTTGTAGCCGACGCCCGGGCCTTTTCTTTTGGCTCAAGCATTTTCGCTTGTGGTTGGGCGAGGCCATTGCGTTCGAGCGGATCAGGCGTTTTGTCCTGTGCCTTGGCGCTCGGTATCTTGGGACGAAGCGAGCCGGGGCGCTGAGCGCCACTGGGTGCCTTCGGCGCGGGCGTTGTCGGGCGGCCATTACCCTCCTGCGCCGGGCTATCCTCCTCGTCGGGTCTGAAACTCAACATCCGCAGCAAGGTCATCTCAAATCCCGAAGCCGCATCGGGCGCCAGAGGTAAGTCCCGCTTGCCGTGCAAGCCGATCTGGTAATAAAGCTGGATATCTTCCGGAGTCAAGGAAGAGGCCAAGAAGTTCACGAGCTCGGATTCCTCCTGCTTTGCTGCCACCGCTTTCGGCGCAACCTGATACAGCGAGGCGTTGTGCAGCACCATCAGCAGTTCGTCGAGAGCGGTTACATAGTCCAACGAGCGCTCACTCATCTGAGCGGTGATCTGGACTAGAGCCTCTGCCTCATGATTTACCAATGCCCGAAGCAGCGCGTCGACATGATGGGATTCAATCATGCCTAGCATCTCTCGCACGTTCTCACCAAGCACATCGCCTTTTCCAAAAGCGATGCTTTGGTCCATGAGACTCAGTGCATCTCGCATGCTGCCTGAAGCGGCGCGCGCGAGAATTTGAAGTCCCGCATCATCAGCAGACAGGCCTTCGGCTTCGATAATACGCCCCAGCTGATCGGCGATCTCAGAAGGTGCTAGCGCCCGAAGATTGAACTGCAAACAACGCGACAGGATCGTGGCGGGCAGTTTCTGGGGATCGGTGGTCGCCAGTAGAAATTTAACGTGAGACGGTGGCTCCTCCAGTGTTTTCAGGAGCGCATTGAAGCTGTGCCCGGACAGCATGTGTACCTCATCGATGAGGTAAATTTTGTAGCGACCCATGGTGGCCGCATACTGAACGTTATCCAGAATCTCGCGGGTGTCGTCCACTCGGGTTCGCGAGGCCGCGTCAATCTCGATTAAATCGATGAATCGCCCTTCATCGACACTCTGACAGGTCCCACACTCCCCACACGGCTCAGCCGCCAGGCCCCGCTCACAGTTCAGCGCCTTCGCCAGCACTCGAGCAAGCGTAGTTTTTCCAACTCCGCGGGTCCCACTAAACAAAAACGCATGATGCACACGATCCTGCTCAAGCGCGTTGCGAAGCGCATTGACGACGTGGGCCTGCCCGACGACATCGGCGAAACGTTTGGGTCGCCATTTTCTGGCCAGCGCCTGATAACTCATCAAATCCTCAGCACGATTCGTGATTTACGGGCGTTCGCCCTTAAAAACTGGTGACGGCGCCAGCCCGCCTGACCCCGGCACCCGATTCGGATGCTGCGGCTGCTTCCTTCCGGACCTGACCGGGTTCACAACCTCTCGCCACCGGGGAGACTGGCTGTCGCCGCCATAAGAATATGCCCAGATAGCGGGCATCATCATTCTAACATTTCGAGTCTTGCCCAAGCGCACAGACGCATGCCTTCTCAAACGGGGGATTTGCGAAAAATACAGAATTTGCCCTCGGGCTCCTTTCCGTCGAAATACGCCTCATCCCGCACCGCCTCGATGGTCATGACGCGCTCGTCCTGCAGTTGAGTGAGAGCGCGCTCAAATCCCGCTTCGTGCCAGAGATGTCCGTGAATGGTGCAGGCGAACCATGCGTTCTCGGCGAGCAGTTTGAATATCTCACGGATGGCTCCGGGTCCGACGTGTCCATGCGTAAACGTGCCGCAGGAGATAGCGCCCTGATAAGTGCCCGGTGCCAGATCAATCGGCTTCTCGAGATCCGCTTGAATCAGCTCCCGGTAAATTGATTTTGACCTCGCGACCGCGAGCATCTCAGGAGAAAAATCAAGGCCATCAATATGGGTAAATCCGTAGGATACGAGGTATTGGCCTACCAGACCGGTGCCGCAGCCGATATCGATGATTCGCGCGCTCTTTTCTTCCAGGCCCTCTGCCAACATCGCTGCAATCTTCTTGGGTCCAAGGTACAAAAGCCCGTTCTCGAGATGATGATCGTAGGTTTTTGCCCAGTCTCGATAGAGCCCCTTGGCGTCCTCAGGGGTTTTGAGGCCGTAGGCCCGGGCCAACAATGACTCCGAAGAAGCGTCCGACTCAAACTCCCCATGCTTGCCCGACGTCATGATCCCTCCTCCTGTGTTCCTGGCCTATGTCCTATACAACGGCGATCCATTGCAGCAATCCCGTGCTCCACCCGATGACTGTAGAAAAAATGGGAAGGCCGAGAATCGCAAGGGCGATTAAACCGAGCAGGATAAAGTTACCGTATCGCTGGTTGTAATACCTATAGGCGTTCGCGATTCGGCGAGGCAGCAGGTACGGCAGGATGTAATGTCCGTCTAGCGCGCCGATCGGAAGCAGATTGAACATCATCAAAAGCAGGTTGATTTGCGCCAGATACACAAAGAACACCTGCGGACCCTTGTCGGCAAAATCGAGCCAGCCCATCTCAAGAGACAGCAAATAAAGATTAATGCTGACCACGGCGAGTAGAAGGTTCATCAGCGGTCCAGCGGCGGCAACCACGAGCTCAGCGTAACGGGATCTGAACGCTCGTGGATTGGTTGGTACCGGCTTGGCGTAGCCAAAGCCAACAAAGACGACCATCATCAGCCCCATCGGGTCGATATGAGAAAGCGGATTCAGCGTCAATCGGCCGGCTCGCTTGGCGGTATCGTCACCAAAGCGTAACGCGGCCAGCGCGTGACCAAACTCATGGCATGAGAGCGACGCGACAAGCGCCACCAGAATCATCAAAAACAGAGGCCATTGACCCTGATAGATCAGATTAATCATTGGAAATAAACAGAACCCCTTTTTTGACGGCTAAAAAGATTGGCGCTTGAGCAGGAAGCCCAGTTCCTGTAGCGTCGTTAAAGCATAACCTCACTTTGAAGCGACGTGCGACTTACACCTATGTTAGGAGGATACATGAGAATCGAAACGAAAATGATTCACTCGGGATACAAGCCCGACCCCACGACCAACTCGGTTGCGGTCCCTATTTATCAGACAACCTCGTATGCCTTCAGGGACACCGAACACGGCGCCAATCTTTTCAATCTTGCTGAACTTGGCAATATCTATACCCGGATTATGAATCCGACCAATGACGTGCTCGAGCAGCGCGTTGCGGATATGGAAAATGGCGTAGCCGCACTCGCGCTATCATCCGGCCAGGCCGCCACCACCTATTCCCTGCTCACTATTGCTGAGGCGGGCGACAATTTCATAAGTATGTCGACGCTCTATGGGGGAACCTACAATTTGTTCGCTCATACCTTTCCTCAACTCGGAATAGAAGCGCGTTTCGCCGATCCTGAAAATCTCGACGCCATGGCAGCGCTCATCGATAAGCGCACTAAAGCGGTTTACTGCGAATCTATCGGCAATCCAGCAGGGAATGTCGTCGACCTCGAGAAAGTAGCAGATATTGCCCACGCCCACGGGATTCCGGTGATCGTCGACAACACCGTCCCGACGCCCTACCTATGTCGACCGTTTGAGCATGGCTGCGACATCGTCGTTCACTCGCTGACCAAATACATGTCCGGACACGGCACCATAATAGGCGGAATGATTGTGGACTCAAACCGGTTTGATTGGGCTGCAAATAAGGAGCGATTCTCTCGACTCAATGAGCCTGACGTGTCGTATCACGGGGTGGTCTACACTGAAACCGGTTTGCCCCCGTATATTCTGCGCGCTCGGGTGGTGCCTCTGAGAAATATCGGCGCCTCACAGACCCCAATGAACGCGTTTTTGATCATGCAGGGTATTGAAACGCTGGCCCTGCGTATGGACAGAATCTGTGAGAACACGCTGGCTGTTGCCAAACATCTTCAGGCCCACCCGCAAGTGGCCTGGGTGCGGTACGCTGGCCTTCCCGACAGTCCGCACAAGCCTCTCCTCGACAAATACATGGGTGGCCGGGCATCAGGCGTGATGAGTTTTGGCTTGAAAGGTGGTAAAACAGCTGCGCCCAAGTTCATCGATGCACTCCAGCTGATTACCCGACTGGTCAATATCGGTGATGCGAAATCACTTGCCTGTCATCCCGCCAGCACCACCCACCGGCAACTGTCGCCTGAGGAGTTGGCAACATCTGGTGTCAGCGAAGATCTTGTCCGCCTATCTATTGGCATTGAGCATATCGACGATATCCTTACCGATATCGATCAAGCATTGGATGCGACAAAGTAAACCCGCCGCCATCATCCGCCCAACAGGAGGGCGGATGATGGCAGATCCTTATAAATCACCTATATCCGCAATCAAAGGCAAGTGGTCGGATGCGTGTCGGGCTGACCTGAGTCGCGAAGGGCTGAGCGCCTCTATATGTAGGGCACCACGAACGTAAACGCTATCGAGTGGACGGACCGGCGCATAAGCCGGGAAGGTTTTTGGTTTTCTTTGGGTTCCGCGAAATCCGGCTGGCTTCATCACCTGTCGCCCGAGAGACCCCCATACGTCATTCATGTCTCCCGCCACAAGGATCGCAGACGATGCGGAGAGATGGCTCATCCGCCGACTGCCGAGCATCTTTCTGAGCTGCATCTTTCGCTCGATACCAGACAACCCAAGATGCAAATTAAAGAAATGGATGGTCCGCGTGTGGGGCTTCGCCCCTGCGCCAGAGTTCACCTGAGCACGAATCTTGGCGTATAGCGCGCTCCGGCGTTTTTTGGGCCCTATCGTGAGGTCGATATTCTCCGAATCAACAATTGGCCATCGACTGAGGATGGCGTTTCCATATGCTCGGCTTTCCTGGGGTCTTACATTTGGCACCCACACCCGGTGCGAAAGCCCGAGCGCTTCACAAAGGATATCCACTTGTAACGCGCCACTTGACACGGTACCGTGGCGCACGACTTCCTGCAGTAACGCGACGTCCGGCTGGTAATGGTTGATCACGTCAACAATACGCGACAGATCGTACCGCCGGTCCACGGCGCCGATGCACTTGTGTATGTTATAAATGATCACTCGCATATCGATGCTTGTTAGTAAAAAACCCTTGTCCCCGCCAGGACGGGTAAGTATTCATCCCACGACATGCTTAAGCAAAACGCTTCTCTTTTCTCGCGACAGGCTATGCGGTGGCTTGCCACGGCGTGGCTCGTCTCAAGTCTTTTCTGCTTTCCGTTTGCCTTAAAGGCCGATCCCTTCGCTCAGGTGCTGGCACCTTTTTCGTCGGAATATGCTGTCGATTACTCCGGCTTTAATGCCGTCCGATCTGTGGCGCTGGAGGTGGACGGAAATGAGTATAGCCTGCGGACCGTACTCACCTTAAAGGGAGTTGCTCGCCTTTCAGGATACGGTCCAGTCTACGAGGAATCTCGATTCCGGATCGTCGATGGGGTTATTCAGCCCCTGCTTTACACGATCAACGAGAAAAAACCGAACCCCAAACGCGATATTCGAATTGAGTTTGATTGGGATCAGCAGATAAGCCGTGGCTTTGCGAAAGGCGAAGACCAGCAGTTTGCTCTACAGCCGGGCATTCAGGATCCGCTCACCTTCGAATTGATGGCGCGATTACGCCTGGCCTTGGGCGAGGACACCTTTTCGCTAGCGGTACACGAAGGACATCGCGTTCGCGAGTACACCTTTATCCCTAAAGGTGAGGAGCACGTCAACGTAGCCTCGCGGGCAGAAGAGGTCAACAAGTATCTTGTTGATCGAAACAGCTCCCGAGAACTCTACTACTGGTTCGACTCCGATTACCTCTTCCTACCCTTGAAGATCTCCCAGGTCCATGGTCAAAAAACCAAAGGGACCGTCAGCCTGCTGTCGAGCACTCTATTGAACTGACCGGCCCCTTCCGCCCAAGCCTTCGTGAGGCGCTTGGGCGTCTACGCGTCTTCCTTGCCCACGACCCCGGCTTCACGAAGATCGTCGACTTCATTGGCGCTGTAACCAAGGACCTCCTTTAGAATCTCGCTCGTATGCTCGCCCAAGAGCGGCGATCGCTCGATCTCGCTTGGTGAGTCAGAGAGCTTGATCGGATTTCCGACTGTCAAATACTTGCCTCGGGTCGGATGATCGACTTCAACGATGGTGCCGGTCTCGCGCAGGGACGGTTCCTCGCTTAACTCCTTCATTGAAAGAATAGGTCCGACAGGGATATCCAGCGGGTTACAGACCTCCATGACCTCGAATTTCGTTTTGGTCATCGTCCACTGCTCGATCGCCTCGAAGACCTCGTTCAAACGGGGCAACCGCGCCGGGGGCGTGGCGTAATCAGGATCTTCTTTCCACTCCGGCCGGCCAATGACATCACAGACCTTCTCCCACACTGCGGCCTGGGTAATGAAGTAGGTATAGGCGTTCGGATCGGTCTCCCAGCCCTTACATTTCAGAATGCGACCCGGCTGTCCGCCTCCCGAATCGTTGCCCGCACGAGGGGTCGCCTCTCCAAACGGAATGTTCTCCCCGAATTGGGAGTACTCCTTCAATGGCCCATGAGCCAGACGTTGTTGATCTCGCAGTTTGACCCGACACAAGTTCAACACACCATCCTGCATCGACGCGAGCACACGCTGCCCCCGCCCAGAATGTTCCCGGTGATAAAGCGCCGTCACAATTCCCAGCGCCAGATGCAGACCCGTACCGGAGTCACCAATCTGCGCGCCCGTCACCGTAGGCGGGCCGTCCAAAAAACCCGTGGTGGAGGCTGAGCCTCCCGCACATTGGGCCACGTTTTCGTAAACCTTGCACTCGGAGTACGGGCCGGGACCAAACCCCTTCACCGAAGCATAAATCATTCGCGGATTCAGTTCCTGAATGCGCTCCCAAGTGAACCCCATACGATCGAGGGCGCCAGGCGCAAAGTTCTCCACCATAACATCACAAGACTTGATCAGCCGCGTAAAGACTTCCTTGCCCTTGTCGTCCTTGGTGTTGAGTGTGATGCTGCGCTTGTTGTGATTCAACATCGTGAAATAAAGGCTGTCGGCGTCGGGTACATCCCGCAACTGTCCGCGCGTGGCATCTCCAACGCCCGGGCGCTCGACCTTGATCACATCTGCCCCAAACCAGGCCAATAGCTGGGTACATGTCGGGCCAGACTGAACATGCGTCATATCAAGAATTCGTACACCCTCAAGCGCTTTCATAAAACTTTCTCCAGGTTCAAAATTAATTCAACGGTCAAACCATCTACTCAATCAAACATCAATCCAGATAACTCACATTGCGCTCAACGTGCTCGGCGAGTCGAAGGGCGTGTTCGCGAACCAGCGTCTCCGCCGTCTCGGTCTGGCGCTCCTCAATCGCCCGAATAATGCGCGCATGATCAATCACGGATCGTTGGGCCCGGTCATCGTCATGAATGGCGCGCGACCGGATCGCCCGCATGTGAATAAAGAGACTATCGGCAAGATCGGTCAGGAGATCGCTGTGAGCAAGCGAAACGATCGCCTGATGGAAGCTGATGTTCGTCCGCGAATATTCATCAATCGGGGCTTCGCCATCAGCACCCGCCAGCGGACCGAGCATCTCGCGCAGTCCGGCGATCTCGCGATCCGACGCGCGTGTGGTGGCCAGTCGCGCCGCCATACTCTCGAGCGACGCCCACGCATAAATAATCTCCAGAATTTCCTTTTTGGTCTTTCGCACCACGAAGGTACCGCGCCGAGGCACATGCTTTACCAGACCGGCCTGTTCCAACCGGGAAATTGCCTCCCGAACTGGCGTTCGGCTGACTCCCAGACTTTCCGCAAGTTTTCGCTCGTCAAGGCGCGGGGGCTCTTCGCCAGAGTAGATATCCATAGCGGCAACGGCTTCTCGAAGACTTCGAAAGACCTGATCTTTTAGACTTATGGGCGCGCGCAGTGGGGCAACTGAAAGTTTCATCTCTCTTAGCGCTCTACACCAGGTGTTTCAACAGATCGGCCATGGTGTTGCCCAGGTCTACGGGGGAGGACACCACCGAAACGCCAGCGTTTTTCAGCGCGCGAATCTTTGATTCCGCTGTCCCCGTCCCGTAATGGATGATGGTGCCTGCATGCCCCATGCGACGACCTTCCGGAACGGTTTGGCCGGCGATATAAGCAACAACGGGCTTTTTTACGACCTGATCGCGCAACCAGTCGGCCGCCCTTTCCTCTGAGACACCCCCCACCTCACCAAGAAGAATGATGCCTTTCGTTTCGTCGTCTTGGAGAAACTGTTGAAGGCATTCACTCTGCGAAAGACCGACCACGGGATCCGCGCCAACACCAACACAGGCTGACTGGCCAAGACCATTTCGGGTAGTTTGATTGACGGCTTCGTAGGTGAGCGTGCTCGCCCGGGAGACGATCCCTACACAGCCCGGCTTAAATATTCCCTGCGGCATGATGCCCAACGTGCCCACACCGGGGACGGCTATGCCCGGACTATTGGGGCCGACAAGAATGGAGGATGAACTCTCCAAGCGCGCCTTGACGCGTACGATGTCAAGCACGGGAATGCGTTCGGTCACGCAGACGATAAGCCCTACCTCCGCGTCGACCGCTTCCAAAATCGCGTCGGCTGCGTTCGCCGGTGGCACAAAAATGACGGTTGCGTTTGCCTGCGTTGCTCCAACCGCGTCGGCTACGGAATTAAATACAGGAACGCCAAGGTGACGCGTCCCGCCCTTGCCGTTGCGAACCCCTCCGACGATATTGGTTCCGGCCGCCATGGCGCGCTCGCAATGGAATGTGCCCTGCTTACCAGTGATGCCCTGACAGATAATGCGTGTGGAGGAGTCAATCAGAATGCTCACGATGCACCCACCCCTTTACTGCCCGCCAAGGATTTAAGAAGGCGCCGCCAACCGCCAGATGTAGCCCCCGATTCGACGGGGTTTGACTGCAGTTCAGCGATCCGTGAGGCCCCCGCCGCGAGGTCCGGAACCAGTTCCACAGGTAACCCTGACCGTTCAAGGCGGGACGCCGCGAGCTCGGCATTGGTTCCCGCAAGACGCATCACCACAGGGATCGTAATCGGTTTTTCCAGATGAGCGAGAAGTAATCCATCTGCGATCGTGTCGCAACGCATGATGCCCGCGCCGAATACATTCACAAATAGACAGCGGACACGCTCGTCTGAAAGTAACAACAAGAAAGCCTGCTTCACCCGACTGACTTCGAGCACAGGGGGTATATCGAGAAAGTTTGCCGGACGCGCACCGATGTGAGTTAGAGCATCCACCGTCGCCATGGCAAGCCCCGCGCCGCTTGAGAAGGTGCCCACGTCGCCATCCAATCGAACAAAATTGAACCCGTTTTGAGCCGCTATCCGCTCCACAGAACCGATCTCGGAGCGCACACCCAGCGCAGCGAGCCGTGACTGCCGATACAGGGCGTTGTCATCAGCCGTAATCCGGGCATCCAGTGCAATTACGCTGCCGTTTTCCCTTACGCCAAGCGGGTTGATCTCGATAAGCGATAAATCTTTTTCTATAAAAAGCGCGTGTAGCCGGTTTATCAACTGTCCAAGCGCGGCTTTTGCCTCGTCATTCAGGCCCAGTTGTGATCCCATGAAATCGAGACTCTGGGCGAGGACTGGCTCCCCCGAACCCAAGGACGTCTTGATTAATAAGTGGGGATCTTCTCGGACCGCGGTCTCGATCTCTTCACCACCTCTCGCACTGGCAAGGCAGGCGATTTGCCCGGACTCTCCATCCACGAGCATCGCTAGAAACAGCTGCACGGGGGTTTTTACGGCAGACTCGATATACACCGAATGCACCTGCTCACCCTGCGCAGCAGTTTGCGGCGTAACCAAAACCGATCCCAACATGGACCGCGCCGCGCTTCCCACCTCAAGCGCAGTCTTAGCAAAAACCACGCCGCATACGTGTCGGTCATTGAGAAAATAACCCTGGGCCCGACCTCCCGCATGGACCTGCGCTTTGACGACCCACGGCCCTTCGCCAAGCTCGCCCGCGGCCTCCACTGCGCGAGACTCAGTCGTTGCCAGAAGTCCACGCGGCACCGGGATACCGCTCTCGCGCATTAACTCTTTCGCTTGATATTCGAATATATGCATAAGGTCGCCACAAAAAACCGACTCGACTTTTCGTTCCTAGTCAATTGCCACAGCGGGGTCTATCTGCAGAACAATCTTGCCGAAGTGGCCGGAGCGATCCATCAGTTCATGAGCGTCTCGAACCCGATCCAAAGGAAAAATATGATCGACCAGTGGTTTAAGACTCCCGCTTGAAAAAAGCGACGCCGTGCTGTCATAAAAACGCTTGATAATCATCGCTTTCTCGCCGACCGGCCGCGGTCGCAATACCGAACCCACAACTTTCTGCCGACGCACCATCAGCTGCGCCAGGTTTATCTCCTCTTTGATGCCCCCCATGACGCCGATCAGCACAAGGGCCCCACCGATCGCGAGCGAGGCCAGATTTTGTTTTAAATACGCGGCCCCAATGTGATCCAGAATAATGTCCACACCAGCCCCTTCGGTTTCTGCCTTGATGATCTCGGCAAAATCTTGCTTCTGATAGTCAATGACGTGATCCACGCCGAGCTCACGCACCCGTTCTACCTTCCCCGAGGATGCGGTTACAAAAATTGGACTTTGCGGAACAAGGGCCCGACATAACTGGATAGCTGCCGTATTGACACCTCCACCACCACCATGAAGCAATACGCGCTGCCCATCGCTGACGCCGGGGAACTGAAAGAGATTGAGATGCGCTGTGATGTAGGTCTCACTAACGCTCGCCGCCTCTGCCCAGCTTAATTCCGGCGGCACAGGCATCAGATGACCTTCCCACGCAACAGCATATTCCGCGTAACCGCCCCCGCCGACGAGGCCCATGACCCGATCTCCGACTGACCATCGGGTCGCCTCCGGACCTACCTCGACCACCTCTCCCGCAATCTCAAGACCCAACACCTTCGATTCGCCGGGTGGCGGCGGATAATTCCCCTGTCGCTGGACCACGTCGGGTCGATTCACGCTGCTCGCCAGCACCTTGACCATCACCTGCCCCTTGGCAGGGGCCGGACGATCCAGTGCGCCGACCTGCAACGTCTCCGGCCCACCAAACTCGTTCTGAGTGACTGCCTTCATCATCGGAGACTGAATCCTTTCTTTAAAAATGCGCGAGGCCGGATTGACCATGCGGAGCAAAGTCCGAGAGTTGGCCCGCAAGGGTGGTGCTCGTTGCCCTTCGAACTGAATAGTCCTCTCTGGTATACAATATACCATGTAATTCCATAAGAAACATTCTTACTAGCGCTTTCAAGCTAGTGCAGAGCCCTTTCTGCTACCCTGCTGTCATGAAAGCCTACAAAAACAACGATTTTTTGGACAGCCCCGATGCCCGGCTGCTACGAATCCTATCGGAGTTCGTCGAACCAAAGGCCCGCTTTGCCAAAAACGGAATTGAGGACACTATCGTCTTCATGGGTTCAGCCCGCGCCCCCTCACCTGAGGAGGCGTCCTCCCCAAGCGCTCTGGGATCTGCCTACGAGGCCTGTCGCGATCTCGCCTCTCGTTTTACCCAGTGGTCCAAGACGCTTCCCGAGGGACACCGGCGCTTCGTCGTCTGCTCGGGTGGGGGTCCGGGAATCATGGAGGCCGCCAACCGTGGCGCGTCGGAGGCCGGCGGAATCAATATCGGATTGGGGATTTCGCTCCCGCACGAGCAGGAAAACAATCGCTTTGTGACTCGGGAGCTCTCGCTGGAGTTCCATTACTTCTTCATGCGCAAGTTCTGGTTTGCGTACCTCGCGAAAGCCATCGTATTTTTCCCCGGCGGATTTGGAACGCTCGATGAGTTATTCGAGGTTCTGACCCTTGTCCAAACAAGAAAAATCAGAAAACACCTTCCGATCGTGCTTTTTGATAAAGCATTCTGGAGCGCAACCGTTAACTTCGATGCTTTGGTCGCCAATCACACCATCGCCGAAAAAGATCTCGATCTCTTTCTGATAACCGATTCCGTCGACGAGGCCTTTGATCACATTACGGAACAACTGATCCGCTTTGGCCTCGAAGAGCACGGGGCGCGCCTTTAGCCCGCGTGCCCCATCTCACCACCCTAAAGAGGATCGGCCGTGCTGAAAGGGATACGCCGCCACTAAGCCGCGCGATTACGGGATAGCCAGTCCTCCACCAGCGCCACGGTTTCGTCAACCGTCGCAATACGGCTTCCGCGCTGATCGGCAATCAAGGCCACCAGCTTGTCTACACGCTCGATGTTTGTGGCGCCTCCGGCGAGCGCTCTCGCCACCGAAGACGGATTTAGAAGAGATTCAGCAGCTTTTGCGTACTTCTCGAATGGAACGAAATCTGCAGGATCACCCCCAAGATCACAGCACAGGTCGACGACCGCTTGGTAGACCGCTCGGGTTTTCTTTAGGTCGCTGTACACCGCTTCTTTGATGGGCCGCATCGCATCGGGCTTTACACAGCGATAGTTCCCTGCCATGAGCATGGCCCATTTGGCAAAAGGCACGTAAAGCGAGTCATAGACCCGAAGTTTCACAGGGACCTCAGTGCTTTCATCATCTGAGAGACTCATTCGAACCGAATCGATACCCGTCTCAAGATCGGTCAACATCGCGTTTGCTGCTTCAGAAGCAAACCGAGCGGCCTTGAAGTTCGTCGGCAGACGCACCTGAAGCACGTTGGGTGACTCCTCCGGCGGACGAAATGCTTGTGGATCCGGACTGCAGAGCGTCATCGCCTCGGGATCAAATGCATCCCAAAGATCTGGGTCATGAAAGCAGCTGCGAAGAGAATCGGTGTCAAGATTAGGTATTCGACGAAGATACGGCAACAACGGCATGTTCGTGATTGCCACAGAAGGGACGTTGTGTTTTGCCACGGCCAGCATAAGCTCCCGCACGCCGGCCGCGCTGTATTGCGGCTCCTGCATGGCCAACACAACGAGATCGTATTCCGATGGATCAGCACGCTCTGGCGAAACGGCATCCAGGACTCCCGGCAAATCGTTAGAGTGAATATCGACAAGGCCCTCGCGACCCTTTAGGGGCATCCGCACTACCGAACCTTGCGCATTAAAGACAGCTGCGGTCGATTCCCGGCACACCAAGGTGGCCGAATGACCGGCCATGAGGAGTTTGGTAGATAACAGCGAGCCATAAGACGCCCCAAGCAAAAGCGTGCGATATGGATTGGGTGTGGCCTCGCTAGACGCCTCTACTCTCGCAAGATTGTCCTGCGCACTACGCATAACAGTTGATACCTGTAAAAAAATTTAAGGCCCGAGTGTATCGCATTCGACTTTAAATTCGACCCTCCCTCATCGGATACTTTTGGGCACGATTGGGGCCAGAGAAGGATCCTTCAAATTTATTAAAATCAGGAATGGGCCGATGCCCATCCGGCGTGCCGGCGACACCTCTTTTCGCATAAGATTTTTTTTCGGTACGGATAAAAATAATATTTGCAGCGCAAGTTACGCGACGGACTGACCCAATAAACCTGATACCTCCCTTCTGGCATGGATCTACCCATACCTATCATTGATCTGCAATCAAACACGGGTCACCTCGAGGATCCTGCGATCGCGAACGCGCTGGACCGCGCCCTATCGTCCCTCGGGTTTTGTTATCTCACTGGGCATGGGGTCAATTCGAAAACCATCGGGAATGCTTTCCGGGCCAATCGCGAGTTTCACCAGCTCCCTGCTGAGGCAAAAGCAGATCTTAAGATCAACGCCCAGCACCGAGGCTATATTGCCCGTGACACCAGCACGACCCGCACTTCATCAGTCGAGTGCGTCGAGACGCCTAACCGATCAGAATCCCTGATGCTGATGCAGCCGGTCGATCCGTCGGATAAGCGATGGGGCTCCGGTATTTTCGGTCCCAACCAATTTCCTGAACGCGACCTTCCGATGTTCAGGGTCTGGTCTGTCGAATATTTTGATGCGATGTCGCGACTCGCCCTGGAACTTACAAGGCGGCTCGCGATAGCGTTGGGACTTGAATTTGATGCGTTTGACGACCTGTTCACAGATCCCACGATTTTTCTGCGAATGATTCACTATCCAGAGGATGATTCAGATCAACCTGAACAGTACTTTGGATCGGCCCCGCACACGGATCACGGGTTTCTTACGTTGGTGGCTCAGGATGAGGTAGGTGGGCTAGAGGTCCGGGTAAACGGAAGCGACTGGATTTCCATCCCGCCTCTTAAGAACAGCTTTGTGCTCAACGTGGCGGATATGCTCTCACAACTCTCCGGTGGGCGCTGGCGATCGACCCCCCATCGTGTCGTGCTTAACAAAAAGCCGCGTCACTCCATCGCCTTCTTTTTTGATCCCAATTTTGACGCGATGATTTCTTCACGGGTGGGCAGCCCTTGCCTAGACTCTGAGGAAATACCGACACGATACGGCGATTACCTGATGTCACGCTTTGGCCAAAATTACGACTATCGATCACAAGGGACCCAAAAGACCTCATGACAGAGCCGTTAAATATCTCTGAGATGCTCATCAGTCAGGCGCGGGTTCAGCCCCATCGCATTGGCATTCGCGACCTAGATCGTGAGCTGTCTTTCGCGGATTGGAACACTCGGGCCTGCAGACTGGCAAATAACCTCATCGCGCTCGGCTTAAAACCCGGCGAGCGCATCGCGGTTATCGCTCATAATCGCATTGAGTGGGCCGAGATCTACGTGGCTGTCGCTAAAGCAGGATTGGTGGCGGTGCCCATCAACTTTCGCCTGAGCGGTCCTGAGGTGCTGTTTATCTGTCAAGACTGCTCTGTATCGGCAATTATCGCCGAGGATCCTTTTATCGATCTGGTGGAGGCGATCCGTGATCCTCTTGCCGAATTGACCCCCACCTTTATCTCGATGGGCGCCCTCCCTTACCCGCACTGGACCGAGTACGAACATCTCGTTAAGTCCGGTCCATCGAATGAGCCCGGGCTTAACGTCAACGCCGAGCAAAGCTGGTGTCTCATGTACACCTCCGGGACAACCGGGAATCCGAAAGGCGCCATACGTAACCATCACAGCGCGGCGCTGATTTCGATCATGACCTGCGTTGAATTGGGTTTTTCTCGAAATGATCACGGCCTACTTGTCATGCCGATGTGTCACGCCAACTCCCTTTATTTTTTCATTAGTCTTTTGAGTATTGGGGCAACCTCAACTATCTTTTCGGTGCGCAGCTTCGATCCGGCGCATTGTCTTGGAACAATTTCGCGGACCGGAATCAGCTTCACCTCGCTGACGCCAACGCACTACATGATGCTGCTCGATATACCGGAAGATATTCGTCAGGCGGCGGATCTCTCAAAAGTTCAAAGACTCATGATTTCTTCCGCGACGGCTCGGGTGGAAACAAAAAAAGCAGTCATGCAGATGTTCCCAAATTCTGGTCTTTTCGAGCTGTATGGGTCGACGGAAGCGGCTTGGGTAACCATGCTGCATCCTGAGGAGCAGTTTGATCATCTGGGAACCGTAGGACGAGAAGTGATTGGATCGGCGGCGATAAAGCTTCTAGATGACGTGGGCAATGAAGTACCGGATGGAACACCCGGAGAGCTCTACTCGTGCTCGCCGTATAACTTCAGCGGGTATTGGAACCTTCCCGAAAAAACCCAAGAAGCCTTTCGCGGCGACTACCTGAGTGTGGGCGATATCGCGGTTCGCGATCAGGCCGGTTTTATCCGACTGATTGATCGGAAGAAAAATATGATCATCACTGGTGGCGAGAACGTATATCCTACGGAAGTCGAAGCCATGCTCGGTGCGCACCCTGATATCAAAGATGTTGCCGTCGTCGGATGTGCCCATCCAAAATGGGGTGAGGAAGTAACAGCGGCAGTGGTTCTTCAGGATCAGGCAGTCATTAACGAGGCTGAACTTTTGGCCTGGACCAAAGGCAAGATCGCCGGCTTCAAGCGCCCGCGCCGCATTGTGTTTCTAAAGTCTGACGAGATGCCGCGTAATACCACCGGAAAAATAATGCATCGCATCCTTCGGGAGCGTCTATCCAAACCCTCACATTCGTGAGCGATTGGAGAAAGAAAGCATCATGGAGCAAAAGGACCTGAACACCGCAACCGACAGTGTTGCGGCGTGGATCGCTCATCTTCTTAAGGAGCGTGCAATCGATCGAGTCTTTGGCCTGCAAGGCGGTCACATACAGCCTATCTGGGATCATATCGCCCGCAAGGGGATCCGAATTGTGGACGTGCGTGATGAAGGCGCTGCGGTCCACATGGCGCATGCCCATGCGGAACTGACAGGCCAGCTTGGAGTGGCGATGGTAACGGCCGGCCCGGGTGTAACCAACTGCGTCACCGGGATTGCCAATGCCTCCCTCGCGCGAATGCCGTTGCTGCTGATCGGCGGATGCACGTCAAGATCTCAGGCAAACATGGGACCCCTACAGGACATTCCACACACAGAAATCCTGAAGCCGGTCTGCCGCTATGCCCGCACGGCCCGCGTGGCCGATCAGGTTGTTCGAGAGATAGACGAGGCGATCGCTCGGGCGTTTGGCGACGCGGGTGAGCCCGGTCCCTCTTATCTCGAGATTCCCACCGACGTGCTACGCACATCGGTTTCGAGCAATCTGATACTTCAAGACTGGATACGACCAAAGCCACGGCGCCAGCTACTACCTCATCCGGATGCTGTCGATCACGCTGTTGAATTGATTCAGCATTCCAAAAGGCCGCTCGTGGTCACGGGTCGAGGCGCACGAAACTCAAAAGCTTCGCTTACGACCCTCTTGGACGCCATGAATGGCCTATACTTGGATACCCAGGAGAGTCGAGGACTCCTGGACCGCAATCACGCAGCTTTTGTGGGTGCCGCGCGCGCAGACGCAATGCAAGGAGCGGATCTCGTAATCACGGTAGGGCGCAAACTAGATTACCAGCTTGGCTTCGGCTCGCCCGCAGTATTTCCGCAGGCGAAATTTATCCGAATCGCTGACTCCTCTGGCGAGCTCATTGATAACCGACGCGGGAACGCCGAGCTTCTCTGCGACATACCGCAGGCGTTGGATGCGATATCTGAACGCCTACTCGAAAGCCCGGGCGTGCGAGATACCGGCTGGCTCTCACGAGTGCGGGAGAAGCACGCATCACGAAAAGTCCGTAAAGATCTCACCGCCGACACGTTACTTGGATCGGATGGAAAGATTCATCCCATGGCAATATTTGACGCGATTCGTAAGACCGCAAAGCCAGATTACATCGCTGTAGCGGACGGCGGCGATCTTCTTAGTTTTGCTCGTGTCGGTCTTGAGGCGGATACCTATCTGGATGCCGGGGCTTTTGGATGTCTTGGTGTAGGGGTGCCCTTCGCGATTGCCGCAGCTCTTGCCTATCCCGATCGACAGGTCATCTCGGTGAACGGCGATGGCGCGTATGGGATAAACGCTATGGAGATCGATACAGCCGTACGCCACGATGCAAAAGCCGTGTTCATCATCTCAAATAACGCGGCATGGAATATTGAGCGCTTCGATCAGGAGTTTAACTACGGCGGTCGGGTAGTCGGCACCACACTTCAGCATTCTAACTACGCACAGATAGCTGAGGCTTTCGGCGCTTACTCGGAGCGGGTGGAGAGGCCCCAAGATATCGCTCCGGCCCTGAACCGCGCGCTCGAGAACGCCCCTGCAGTGATTGACGTTGTCACTTCACAAACCGTAGCCTCGTCGGACGCATCAAAAGGTCTGGGCTTTGTACCGGACTATCAAGCCCTGACCGCTTGGGACGATGCCGAGCAGTTGAGGCGCAGCTAATCTTTCACTAAAGTTAAGCGTTCAACTCTCTTCGTTGCAGCCTGCTTCCCGACTCGCGGGTCAATCCCCTAATGATTTCAAAAAACTTTGTCCTTCTTGCCTTGGGCGTAGGCGCTTTCGCGCTCTCTTCGATCGGTCTTGCACAGACCAACTCCGAGACCAGCGCCGCGCCAAAAATGAGCACAGCGGACGACGCGGCGCTTCTTCAATATCGCCTGGAAAATGAAGGGGACGTTCTCGCCGTAGTACAGGCTCGTGAAGATGGGCAGCTCGACGTGCTCCACGGGCAGATTACCGACGTGCTGATTACGGGAGCGTCAGTGAAGGTCGAAAAGGAAATCAGAAGGCTTCTCGCTCCCCTTTTGGATTTACAAGTACCCTTGTTATCTGATGTCGAGTATCACCTCTCCTTAGTCACCGATCTGCACGGCGTCTCGACGCAGTTTGCTTTGCATCGAATTGAGACGCCGGGAGACTATGCTCTTGAAGTGGCCGTATTTGAGCAAAGGGGATCTGGATTAATTGCAATGGATACGGTACCCAGAGCAGGATTTGACCAGCTACGCGGTACTTTCCATCAAGAGTTCTACTCTTTATTCGAAGGCGGGGACGTACTTCGACTGAACGCAGCCTACACGCAGGGCGAGGCATCAAACGAAGACGGTCTGGCGTTCTTTGGGTCTTATCAAACCTTCATGGGATCCGACGGCGCATTTCTTGAAGCCGCTATCGGGAACTCCTCTGCAAAGATCGACTCACTAATTCTTGGTGCGCAAGACACAGGCTATGAAACGAATTCACTCTCACTGATGTTTGGCAAGGACCTGACTCGATCCCAGACGGGATCAAAAGTTATCTACGCTGAAGGAACCCTCATTGACGACAAGAACGCCGATCAAGGTGATAGTCTGTTATCCATCTTACGTGGCTCCTTTTTTCAACGAATAGACGCAACAGACGGAAGTCGAACGAGCTTTGGGCTCACGGGTTCTTTCGGAATTGACGATAACGCGTTAACAAATACCAATGAGACTTTTACCTCCATCAGAGCCGGTTTCGGGCATATTGTCCCGACGCCGAGAATCTTAAAATCCAGCGAGTTACTCATTGAGCTTTTTGGGCAACTTGGGCAGAAAAACTCCCCAGCGGCAGAACTCTTTTATCTTGGGTCCTCGCAGTTTCTGAGGGGCTTCAACCGCGGCCAATATGCTGGCAACTCGGGCGCCACCCTATCCCTAGAGTTCGGCTGGTTGGCGTCAGTAGCCGATCAGACATTGAGACCCTTCCTCTTCTTGGATTCTGGATATGTCCAAAATGACGATAACGCGCGTACGTCTGATTCGCGTCCAGAGTCAAACCTCATCGCGAGTTCTGGCCTGGGCGTCGACCTCTACATAAAAGACACATTGGCATCACTGCGCGGTTGGATCGGCGCGCCCATCTATGATCAAGAATTCGACAAAGACGATCCATTTATTTACATTCAATTCCAGGTTGGCTGGTAGAAACGCCACTATGAAACGACCTTACTTTATTGCATTGCTAGTGGTTTTTTCCGGGGACGCTCTGTTGTCGGCATTGCCTTCGGCCGAGCTTCACTCCTTTAACGCCTTCGCTAAAAAACCAGGAAGCGGCTGCAGCGGTAGCAGCTGTAGCGCACTGCCGCCGACATCACAAGGCTGTTCGGTGCACGGAAATGGACAGAACGTACTTCACAATCCTCATTGTCTCGGAACCTCGACTTCAACCACGGAAACTCCCGGCGGTACGCCCTCAACAACAGCCACAACAAAAGAAACAACCGTTACCGATAATCATCAGGAAACCACAGACCCAGGGACTGGTGGTAACTCGCAAACGATCGTAGGTACTTCGGGTGGCTCGTTTACGGGCGGCTCCAATAACAATGGCGGGGGAACCAAAGGCAAAGACCCCGGGGGTCAGAAACAAAAGACCATCACGGGAACCGGGACATACGGTGAAACCACTACGGGTTACGCACCGGTTCCTCAGCTACCCAAGCAGGAGATCCCGACACCCATCGAACAAAAAGTTCCGCCCCTGCCGGATCAAAAAACGCCCCCGCTGCCGCTTCACCCGACAGTGACGCTCAAACCCACCTACAGCACCATCGAGGGATTCGCTCCGGTTACGCCTACGCAGCCAAGCGGCGGCGGATCAACCGGAGCCGGCACGCTACCCATCACCGTTACAGGCACCTACGAAACGTTTACCGCTTATGGCCCGGTAACCTCGCAGGCTCCGAGTCAACCACCGGCCACTCCAACCCGCTCGCCAAACCACGGGCAGGTCAAAATTCTCACCTACCAGACCCAGGCACAAGGCGCCGATCACAGGAAATTTGACCTGTTTTCGGCGAGACCGGGCCCCTCAATGACCCCGGGGCATCGCAGCCAATTTATTGAGCCTTCTGGAAAAACATGGACCTGCGCGCTCTCCGGGATGGGTCGACGCAAAATCGTCAACCAACACGGGCTTGAAGAAATTGTAGGGAATGCAGAAACGCTGCATTTTCAGCAGACCACGACCGCGCATCTTCCCAGCAATCATCGGTCCGAGGCGCGATGCCTCGTATTGATTAATAAGCAGGCCACCTCTTTAGAAGAGATAAAAAAGGATCTCGCGGCGTCGCAATAGATTCCTGAAGCAAAATTCGCGCGAGCCCTAGAGTCATGCTGAACGCCGTTAATCTTTCGCACGAGGCGCTTGACCCCTCGGCCCCTGTTCCCTCCTGCAAGGGACGGGGCTGGTTATCGGATGAGCTCTCCCAGAACCAGTGGACCGTATCGCTCATGGCGGCCGGCCAGGCCGAGGTTGCTCGCATGATTAAGGTCATGCAGATTCATCCACTCCCAACGATCCTGCGTCATCCGGATCAGTTTGAGATTCCCCACTTGCGAGCCGCTTTTCAGCAAATGAAAGCCATCTGCGAGAAGGGAATCGGCTTTGCGGTTCTTGATCGCCTGCCCATCGATTCTTTCGACATTGAAGACATCGTCTCCGTCTACTGGACGCTTGGGCATCTGATGGGCCGAAACGTCGCACAGAAGTGGGACGGGACCATGATTTATGACGTGACTGATACAGGCCAGAAATACGGATATGGGGTACGCGGATCAGCGACCAATGTGGAACTTGGTTTTCATACCGACAATGCCTTTGGCATGCAGGTACCGGATTTCGTCGGGCTACTGTGCAAGTACCCCGCGGCAACCGGAGGACTTAGTCGATTCTGCAGTCTTTACACCGTGCATGAGCGTATGGAGGCGAAGTATCCTGAGGCGCTTCAACGACTCTATCAGCCTATGCTGTTTGATCGACAGGCCGAGCATTCGCCCAGCGATCCAAAGGTTTGCTGGGCACCTTTTTTCTCATGGCGAGGTGAGAAGCTTCGGTGCCGCGCCAACACGTCGCTGGTCCGAAAAGGCTATGCCGTAGCGGAGCAGAAAATGGATAAAGAGCTCGTCGATGCGCTGACGGCGATTGATGAAGTCAGCGCTGCCGAGGAACTTTGGGTTGAAGCGCCACTGGAACGCGGTCAGGTCCAGTACCTTAACAATCACGAGCTGGGTCACTACCGCTCTGATTTTCACGATGCCCAGGACCCTGAGAAGAAACGTCATCTCTACCGCCTGTGGCATCGGGAGTTAGGCGCCATCACCTACGACGGCTAAAGCCAGCGGCACGAAAGACCTAAAGACGCGCTCTGAGGGCAGCTAATTTTTGGCGGGGGACGGGTCTGGTACCCAACTCTCTGTCGCGTCAGAGCCGGCAATTGCGAGTCTCAGCAAAACGCTGCGGATCCATCAAAACTGGAATCCGGACAAATAACGCCTCCGCCCAGCGGATGATCTCTGGACTGGCTTTCAAATACTTTAAGGGGAGCATTTGGTGATGAACAGACTCCAGTTCGCGCCCTGCCCTGTCTCAGGCAAAGTTACTCTGACAAAGGCCACCAGCTTGACGGACGCTACCAAGGGCGAGACTTTGACGTAAGCCAAGCTCAACTGACGGGGCGCAATGTTGTTTTTGTACTAGACTTAAACACTCCTAATCTGATCGCGAACCACTGGCAGGAAAACCGATATGCGATTGGGAAAGACACCGGAAAAAACAACTTACGATGCCCGCCCAAACGTCATCCTAATCTTAGCCGATGACATGGGGTTTTCAGATCTAGGTTGCTTTGGGTCGGAAATCCGCACGCCGAACATCAACCACATGGCCGCCCAGGGAGCCACCCTCTCGGCGATGTATAACTGCGCACGCTGTTGCCCAACCCGCGCTTCCCTGCTAACCGGGCTTTACCCGCATCGCGCGGGCGTTGGTCATATGGGTGCAAACCTTGGATCGCCCGCATATCAGGGCTATCTGTCCAACAATTCCGTCACCATCGCCGAGGTGTTGCGGCTATCAGGCTACCGTACGCTTATGTCTGGCAAGTGGCACGTCGGCGGTGACTTCGATGCGCGGGAGATCGACAGCTGGCGGATCGGCGATTTAGACCATCCAACCCCCCGCCAGCGGGGCTTTGATGAATTCTACGGCATGGTCGATGGGGCGAGCTCTTTCTTCTCACCGCATTGCATCCTGCGTGATGATGGTCGGGTCGAGATCACTGACAACCACTTTCATTTTACTGATGCGATCACTGATGCGGCGATTGGCATGATCAACCGGTCCATGCAGGATGCACAGCCCTTCTTCCTGTATCTTGCCTATACCGCTCCGCATTGGCCACTGCATGCGCATGAAGAGGATATCGCTGTCTATGATGGCTTATACGCTAGTGGCTGGGATGTTATCCGTGCTGCCCGTCATGAGGAACTGAACAGCCGTAACCTCTTGCGCGACGCTTGGGATATCTCCCCTCGCGACGTAAATGCGCCACCTTGGGCCTCCGTTTCAAACCGCGATTGGGAAGCCCGTCGGATGCAGACCTATGCCGCCATGGTCGAGCAGATGGACCGTGGTATCGGGAAGGTGATGGCGCGGCTGGATGCGCTAAGTATTGGCAACGACACGCTGGTGATGTTCCTATCCGACAATGGTGGCTGCGCCGAACTGATGGAAGAGGACGGCTGGGCGCAATATTACCCGAGGGTGAACCACGACGGCTCTATTGTGACCCCCGGCAACAGGCACGACCTGCAGGCTGGAGGGAAAGATACATTCATGAGTTATGACTTGCCTTGGGCTAATGTCTCGAACGCACCGTTCCGGCTATTCAAACATTGGGTGCATGAGGGCGGAATTTCTACCCCCTTAATCGTGCGCTGGCCACAGGGCATGCCAAAGAGGGTGGCTGTACATGAACCCGCCCATGTTGTGGACATTATGCCCACAATCCTTGAGGCCACAGGTGCCGCCTATCCAGCCGAATTCGGCGGGCACCCGGTGTATCGTCCGGATGGTGAAAGCCTGTTGTCCTTGCTGCAAGGAGCAGATTGGAAGCGCGAACAACCGATCTATTGGGAACATGAAGGCAACGCAGCCTTACGAATGGGCGAATGGAAACTCGTCCGACGCCATGGGGCCGACTGGGAGCTTTACCAGATGGACGAAGACCGAACCGAGTTGAACAATCTTGCCAGGCGCGCACCAACCCGCGTGCGGCGAATGGCGAGGGATTGGCAAACCTGGGCTGATGACGTCGGTGTGCGAGAGTGGGCTGACCTGAGGGGCGTACTGGCACGCATTTGGGGAATGGACTCTACTGGATGAAAGCTTCGACATCGTAGCGTCATGTGTGGATGCGGCTGGGATACGGTAAGCACGGTGGTGACGCCTGTGGCATCGGGAGTTAGGCGGTATCACCTACGACGGCTAAAGCCAGCGGCACGAAAGACCTAAAGACGCGCTCTGAGGGCAGCTAATTTTTGGCGGGAGACGGGACCGAGATCCAACCTTCTCTACCCCTTTAAGTCGTGGTTTTCATTAAATGGGTGTCTTGCGAGTCCAGTCGAAAGTCCCGGTGTCCCGTTCCTGAACCGCCTGTTTCCAGCCGACTTGTTCCACGCGGGCTTTGAAGTTCATGCCCTCGGGTGAATGTCGGGTGATGCCGTCGAACACGGTGGCAAGGCGCTGTGTCTGGTTGATCTTTTCCTCGACAGCTGAGTTTATTACCATCTTCTGCATCGCCAACTGGTTGATCGGCACGGATGCCATCCGGGCGGCCAGAGCCTCGACCTCATCATCCAGTTGGTCGTCGGGCACGGATTTCAGCACCAACCCCATTTCGGCGGCCTCAACCCCGCTGATTTTTTCGCCGGTGAACATCATCCGCTTGGCCTTTTCCGGCCCCAGTCGGTGCACCCACATTGCGGTTGTCGGGCAACCCCAGACGCGGGTGGGCATGTAGCCGATTTGCGCGGTGTCCCCCATGATCGTGAGATCGGCGCACAGCGCGATGTCCGAGCCGCCCGCGACGGCAAAGCCGTGCACCTTGCAGACCACCGGTTTCATTACCCGGAAGAGCGACATGAAGGCCTGCGTGTTGGCCCACATGAACTGGAAATCCTGCATCGGGTCCCAGAGCATGTCCTGGACAACCTTGTTGGGGCCGTTGCCCTCGGCGTAATGGGCCAGATCGTAGCCTGCGCAAAAGGCCTTTCCTGCGCCGGACAGGACCATCACGTGGATGTCTGGGTCATGGTCGGCCTCTGCCACCGCCGCCAACAATCGCGCTTGGCATGGCTATCGGTTCCTGGCGAGAGGCTGGACCTGCACGTTGCCTGCCTGCCCGACGCACCTTACGCTGTGGAGACGAGCAATCGTTCATGTTTGGTTTACTTTCATCCCTTCATCCTCGCCTCGCTCTATAGCTTGACGGTCAGCCACTTCGACGCTGCTCTCTGAGTAATGCGGCGTGGACGACCCGGCCACCAGCTCGCGTAGCTCTTCGGCGGTCAAGGTTTCGCACTCCAACAGTCGGAGTGCGCCCGCTTCCAGAATGGGGCGATGCTGTTCCAGGACACCGTGTGCCCGCTTGTACGCTTGCGCGACGAGCTCGCGCACTGCGCAGTCGATCTCGCGCGCGGTCTCCTCGCTGTAGTCTCGCTCGCGCCCCTGAGGGAATACCCCTGGCAAGAACATAGCCGGTTCCCGGTCGTAGGTCATCTGGCCCAGTGTCTCGTTCATCCCGTAGCGTGTGACGATACTGCGAGCGATCTCAGAGGCCTTGTTGAGATCGTCCGCGGCACCGGTGGACAGTTTGCCAAAGATCAGCACCTCCGCCGCGCGCCCGCCGAGGAGCACAGCCATCTTATTCTCGAGCTCGTCCAAGGTCATCAGATAGCGGTCCTCGGTCGGACGCTGAATGGTGTAGCCGAGCGAACCTATACCGCGCGGGATGATGGATACTTTGTGGACCGGATCGGTACCGGAAAGCGTGGTCGCGACCAAAGCATGGCCCATCTCGTGATGGGCGACCACTTCACGCTCATGGGGATTGATGAGTCGGTTGCGTTTCTCCAGGCCCGCCACCATTCGCTCAATCGCCTCAGTGAAATCGTGGCTGGTCACCGAGTCCGCCTGCCGACGTGTCGCCAATAACGCAGCTTCGTTGACAAGGTTCGCAAGGTCCGCCCCCGTGAACCCAGGGGTCAAGCTCGCGATTGCATCGACGTCAATGTCAGGACCAACCTCCACGGGCTGTAGGTGAACCTGAAGGATCTGCACCCGGCCAGCCCGATCGGGACGGTCCAGCAGAATTTGCCGGTCGAAGCGCCCGGCTCTGAGAAGCGCAGGGTCCAGAATCTCGGGACGATTGGTGGCGGCTAACAGAACCATACCCTCCGCGCTGGGATCGAAGCCATCGAGCTCCACCAGCAACTGATTCAGGGTCTGCTCCTTCTCGTCGTGCCCGCCCACGCCCGGAAAGGCGCCACGGGCCCTGCCGAGCGCATCGAGCTCGTCGATGAATATGATGCAAGGCGCCTGCTCGCGCGCTTGCAGAAAAAGATCACGTACTCGGGCCGCACCGACCCCGACGAACATCTCCACAAACTCCGACCCACTGATGGAGAAAAATGGCACGCCGGCTTCGCCTGCCACCGCCCGTGCGATCAGCGTTTTGCCCGTTCCGGGTGGACCGACCAGGAGAACGCCCTTAGGGATGTGGGCACCGAGGCGACCATATGTCTTCGGGTCCTTGAGAAATGCAACCGTTTCCTGCAGCTCCACTTTGGCTTCATCCACGCCCGCGACGTCATCGAACGTCACCTTCGTGTCGCTCTCGACGTAGACCTTCGCCTTACTCTTACCGATCGACATGAGTCCACCGCCCAAGCCCTGCTTCTCGGCGACGCGGCGCACGACAAAGAGCCAGATACCGACGAATATTGCCGCTGGCAACACCCAGCCAAGCAGCTGTTTGAAAAGCGTCTGCTCTGTCTCTCCAGACACCTTGATATCGTACTTCGCCAGATCCTTTGCCAGCTCGGAATCGACACGGACGGCCAAGAACTCGCGCTTTCCGTCAGCGAGCGGTAACTTGAACACGCCGTGCACGTGTGTCTCGGTGACAACCAACTCTTCCACCTGCTCGGCTTCGAGATAGCGCTGAACCTCGCTGTAGGACACGACTTCGACCTGCTTTGACTGCGACCACATGTTTTGCAACATCATGATCCCGAGACCAGCCGCGATGATGTACCAAACGTTGATCGTCGTTTTCTTTTCCACGGGTCCGTTGCTCACTAAGTTCGGCTCATCTCCATAGCATTCTTGAGAGTTGTCCCTTCGGACTCACAGTATCAAGATCGCGTATCAGGCTTCTGTGCGCCAGCGTACAGTAGAGGCAACTCGAATGGCCCGTCACCTTTCGCTTCCTTGGAAATCGGCAGGGTCCTGGCTGTATAGATCGGACACGTGGCTCCAGCATGCGGCTCGCCTGACTGACGCGGGTCGTCGTGGTTCCCTCGCCGCCCTCGGCCTTTTCGCCACGCTGGGAGCAATGCTTGTCGGGATCAGGAGCGCGGTGGTTTACTTCCTGCTTGCCAGCGCATCGGCGTCAGCGCGCGCCGCTTGTCCCGCGATTATCTGGTCGGCCAGCCGGCGAAGATTTTCGACGAGAACGATCCGCAATGTGACCGCCACCGCCCACAGTTCGCCGATCGTGAGCCGCTATATCCGCTGATAGGCAACAATGAAACATCGTAGTATGACGGGATCGAAGTGGCTGTCGGTGTACGCGACAAACGCCCACGCAAGGCCAAACACCCGCGGATAACCGGCGAAAGGCCCCTCGGCCAGCTTCGGCAGCTGGTGATAGTAGCCGGGGGGCAGATCATTTCGGATCGCGCGGATCTGCGCCTCGACCAGATGATGGTTGTCGAGGAGCCATTCCGCTACCGGCACGACATCGCGGCCGCGCTCGAGCCCTGCGGCACAGACGCGATATGTCCTGTGCAAGGCGTTGGCATTGCCATACAGTAGTGCATATAAGGACGCGACGAGGGGCGGCTTAGTCGTCACCGGCTGCGCGGCCGCGAGGCTTTCGGCGTGCCGGTCGAGCCGCTCGACCCTGAAGATCTCCTCCCGAACCGGGGGGGTGTCTTGCCATGGGGGTGAATTCGCGCGGTGTCGGGCAAAGTAGTCTACGACCGATATCATGCGCGCTCTATTGGCCGCGCCTGCTTTACGATGCGCATCGACGTTCCGCTCCTTCGCCGAACGCGGAACGAAGATGCGGCGCACGTCGCTCATGTGTTATTGCGTTACTGGTTCTGTGCCTTCCAGTGGAACCCCCGCGTCATCCGGGCTCATGCCCTTGAGGAACTTGAACAGATCGCTGGCCGTGGAAAGCACTAGCGTGGTGTTCTCCGCGATGATCGCCTGATAGGCCTGCATGGTCCGCATGAACTCATAGAACGTCACCGCTTCGGGACTCTGGTTGTAAGCGCCCGCGTAGATCTCGGTAGCCTTCGCGTCCGCCACGCCACGGATTTCCTCGACCTGCCGGTAGGCCTCCGACTGGATCTTGTTCAGGTCTCGAACGCGATTACCGCGGATCCTGGCAGCCTCGCCGTTACCCTCGGACAGGAAGCGCTCAGCGATCTGACGCCGTTCGCTGATCATCCGGTCGTAAATCTTCGGGCGCACGCTTTCGTTGTAGTTGATCCGTTTGAATCGTATATCGAGCAGCTCGATGCCAAATACCCGGACCTTCTCGGCGGCAGCAGCAAAAATCTCCTGCTCCACGAGTTGGCGCCCCTTTTGTATGGGCACGAGCGCACCCATGTTGAGGTCCTTTTCCGCGTCGGTGAGGAGGACGTCGCGCAGCGGTTCGCGGTCCCTCGTGGTGCGAATGATCTCGATGAGCTCATGCTTGGCCACGGCGTTGCGGGTTTCGCTCCCCAGAATGTCGTCGAGGCGGGACTGAGCACTGCGTTCATCGCGTAGCCGCAGAAAATATTGCAGCGGATCGACGATCCGCCAGCGGGCGAAAAGGTCGACCGAGATGTAGAGCTTGTCCTTGGTGGGCATATCCGAGGGACTCCCGTCCCACTCGAGCACCCGTTTGTCGATCGGATTGACATCCTGGATGAAGGGCACCTTGATCTTGAGACCGGCAGACGTCACCGGGTCGCCAACGGGCTTACCGAACTGGGTGATGATCACCTGCTGTACTTCGCTAACAGTGTAGAGCGCGCTCGTCGCGAGATACGCTCCGATGCCGAGGACCGCTAGGAGCACGATCTGGGCATTTCTGCTCATGGCCGCTCTCCTGTCTGCGAGTCGAGATTTAGGAACGGGAGTATCCCGCGAGTCTGTTCATCGATGATGATCTTGGAGCGTATGCCGGGCAGCACGCTCTGCAGGGTTTCGATGTAGATGCGGCGGCGTGTGACCTCCGGCGCCTTGGTATACTCGGCCAACAGGGCGCTGAATCGGGCGACGTCGCCCTCGGCCTCATTGATCCGCTTGAGCCGATAGCCGTCGGCTTCGCGGATCCGTTGATCTTTCTCGCCCTCGGCCAGCGGGATTACCTTGTTGTAGTCGCGGCGGGCTTCGTTGATCAGCTTCTCCTTCTCCTGCTGCGCTTGGTTGACCTCGTTGAACGACTCTTGCACCGGCTCGGGCGGGTTGATGTTCTTCAATTGCACCTGATCGATACTGATCCCCATGGCGTACTTGGTGGAGAGCGCCTGCATCTTGGCGAGTGCCTCGGATTCAATCTCTTGTCTGCCGATCGTAATGACCTCGTCGACGGTGCGATCGCCGACGACCTCGCGCATGACCGATTCGGAGACATAGCGCAGCGTTTCACTCGGCTCCCGAACCTCGAAGAGAAACTTCACGGGATCCGAGATACGGTATTGAACGACCCATTCCACCAGTGCGGCGTTCAGGTCCCCGGTGACCATCTCCGTCTCGCGCTTCGTGTCCTGCCTCCCATCTCGAGCACCCTGGTACGGATCGCGGGCGCCCGGGGTCGTGAAGCCGAATTCCTGCTTCAATTGCCGTTTCACGGGAACGATCGTTGCGGCATCAATGCCCAATGGTAGCTTGAAGTGCAATCCCGCTGGAACGTCCTTGAGGTACTTGCCGAAGCGTTGTACAACAGCGACGGAATCGCTCGGCACCGTGTAATAGGCCGTCCATGCGAGCACGCCGGCCACAGCGAGTACGGCAATAATGACCAACCCGCTCGGACCACCGCTCGGCAGGAACTGCTTGAGCTGGGCCTGCCACTGTCGTATGAAGGCCTCCAGATCAGGCGTCCTGCCTCTGCTGCCCCATGGGCCGCCTTGTCCACCGTTTCCGCCTTGGGATGGCACTACGATTCTCCCTTCTGAATGTCAGCGGTGACGCTCGTCCGTGCGTCGAGCCAACCGGACTGGCGTTCACGTCGCAGGTCGTCGTTTGGCGCAGGATGATTGCCGGTCCCGAGAGAACACGTCATCCCGTCGTTTTCGGCCCGCTCCACCGCTTGCCGGTCGGTTACTTCCTGGCGCGATTGAAGTCTTCCCACCGGGTCCACTCGATTGGCTTTCAGCGGTGTCTCGACTTCTGCGCTCATCCCGCCGCCCTTAGGTCCTGGGCGCGGTCTTTTGGCTGTCTTACGATTTTGTCGATGCTGGTCCACTTCGCTTCCTCGCTTGGTACGGACCGGGGGAAGTGCCCAGTCTCGCTGGCTGAAGCGTATGCTGTCCGTTCGACTGGAGTCTGTGCGCCAGCAAACATAGGGAAACTAGCGCGGCCTTCAATCAATCACTTGGCGTGTACAAACAGGTCCATGAAACCTTGCCCGCAGCGACACGTGGCGTTGCCGCGAGTCGCGGTCAGGGTGTGAGTCACGTTGGGGAAGGCAGGTTCGTCAGTTCAGGAAACTATCGTACTGGCGTTTCATTACTGCATAACAATCGCAGCAGGCAGCACGTAACTTTCTTCGGTCCAGGATCACGACTTGCCCGCGACGGTAGTCGATGATGTTCTGCCTATGGAATCCGCTCGCTGCGGCAGTGACGCTGGTGCGCCGCACGCCGAGCATGTGAGCGATGGATTCCTGTGTGGCGTGCAGTTCACTGGAACCCATTCGATCGTGTGTCATGAGTAACCAGCGAGCAAGGCGCGCGTCGATGTTGTGGAACCGGTTGCACAAACCCAACTGTGCGATTTGAGTCACCAATGCGTGGACGTACAGGTTCAGCAGCTCCTGCAGGTCGCCGCGCTGGTTAGCGGACTTTGTCAGCGCACTCACATCCATGCGCATCGCGGTGCCGGCGTTCCGCACCACTGACAGGTTGCGCGCGTTCACGCCGCCCAGATGGATAACAAGCCCTACCGCCCCCTCATTGCCTTCCATGGCCACCTCCACCATCCGGCGCTCATTGATATCGAAAAGGAGCGATACGACGGCATCATTGGGAAAGTAGATATGGTTGACGGCATCGCCCGGGCCGTAGAGCACCTGGTTCTCGTGCAGTGCGACCTGCTCGAGGCTCGGTCTCAGCCGCCGGTATTCCGTCCGTGCCAGCCTTGACAGGATGCGGTTCCTAACGGGAACGTGGGTTGAAGCGGGCACCGGTGTCAACGACGCCTGTCCGAACGAACGGAACTACCGGGCGGGTGTACGGTGCGGATAAAGTGGGTGCTCCCCATAATCGCTCTGCATTGCCAGTTTGGCGCTTCTTAGAAGCATGTGGGTACGGACACTAGCATGTGCCTGGCCCACCTTCCGCGCGCTGGCGCACATTGCGGCCGATGGCGGGGCGCCCAATTTGCCGGGCAGTTTCACCTGGGCGGTGATAGACGATCACACTCCGTCTTGACCACCTGATAGCACTCACAGACCGCGCGTTCCAGGCCAAGACGATCGACGATTATGATTCGACCGCGCTGGTAACTGATCAGCCCAGCTTTCTGAAGTTGATTGGCCGCGACCGAGACACCTTCCCGGCGCACTCCGAGCATGTTGGCGATCAACTCCTGAGTCATGACCAGCTCATTAGATGGCAGCCGATCGTGGCTTAGCAGAAGCCAGCGGCACAGCTGCTGCTCGACCGAGTGGAGCCGATTGCAGACGGCTGTCTGTGACATCTGCGTGAGCAATGCTTGGGTGTAGAGCAGCAGCAGCCGATGCAGTTCCGAGATGCGTTCGAACTCCTCGCGAAAGACTTCCAGCTCTAACCGGACGGCGCTGCCCGCGCTTTGAACCACGGCGCGATTAGGCGTCGTATCGCCGCCCATGAACACGGCGATGCCCACTACGCCGTCACAGCCGACCACCCCCATCTCGGCCGAGCTGCCGTTCTGCATTGTATAGAGCAGCGACACGATCGCGGTCGTGGGGAAGTAGACGTGCGAGAGCGTCTCGTCCGGCTCGTAGATCACCTGTCCCAAGGCAAGCTCGACCGGCTCCAAAGCGGGTCGAAGGCGACCCAGAACGCTCTCAGGGAGCGCCGCGAGCAGGTAGTTTCGATTCAAATCGCCGAAGCCCTTAATGGGAATCACTTTGCCATCGCCATTTGTGTGCTGTTTGCGCCCTAGGCCCGCCAATCGGTCGTGGACCCGGTTTTATCCAGATCCGTAGTGCGCACCAACCTTAGTACGCCAACCCTACCAGTTCTGTACGCTAGCGAACATATAGCCCGTTCGCTCTGGCCGCCCGGCACACGATAAACTGGTGCGGCGCTCGGAAGGAAGGCGGCGGCGTGTGCCAGTGCGGCCCATAATCCTTGTGCGCTACCGTACAGACCTGAGCCCGGTTTTCCTGTCAAGTAAGGCTCATGAACCGCATGAACGCACGAAATCTGCGCGACACAGTGACGGCAATGTCAACGCGACGTACGCACGCCGGAGGTGTTCGATTAGAGGTGCTAGCGTCGGGACGAACGACACCACCCTCTACATTTTCGTGGCAGACAGAGCGAATGCCAGGGTAACGACGCCGAACGACACCCTGCATCCCGCCGTTCTCAACGAAATCGACATGATAATCCGCAACGCCCACGACCAAAGCACGCCCGTGAGTGTGTGCGGCGAAATGGCCAGCGATCCCGCCGGAGCGCTCATGCTTCTCGGCATGGGAGTCGATGCCCTGAGCATGAGCCCCGCTAATTTCGGCCTCGTCAAGCTGGTGATTTGTGCTTTCACGTCGAAACAAGCCTGGGTCCTAGCTGACCAGGCCCTGGAGCTAGAGGACGAAGGGCAAGTTCGCAGCCTTCTCAATGACGCGCTCGAAGACGCCGGTATCTGAAGCATTGGCCACGTGTCGAAGATCGCGGGGGCTCAGATGCCGGCGCATTCGCAGGGTGACGCAAGTCCCGATGACATCAAGTTATCTACATCCATCAAATCGAGGAGTTGATACGACATGACCGAAGAAGAGAAGGAACTGATGAAACGTTACGGCATCACGGTCGAGACGAAGAACGTGTATTCCTATAAGGGTTACAAGTATGAGCACCTCAAGGACGCTCTGAATTACGCCAAGGTAGACGCAGGCGCAGCGCACAAACCGACTGTGTCTCGGGCCTGACGGGGCGTCTTGCCACGACAAAGGTGTCCGGAAGGTTTTGAGCGCCCCGGTTGGATGATGGCTTGCTAGGAATCGAAGGGATCGTGTCTAACTGGAGCCCAAACTACCCCAAAACACCCCTAAATTAGACATGATGGCTACCCCAGTCATTGATTTATTGGCGGAGAGGGGGGGATTCGAACCCCCGATACGCTATTAACGTATACACACTTTCCAGGCGTGCGCTTTCAACCGCTCAGCCACCTCTCCGCAGGGTGCCGAAGGGTATCTAAGTTACCCTCCCAAAGCAAATTATTCAAAGCACGTTGGCTTAGATCAACTGATCCAGGCCGGAGATCAAACGGCCCAACCCCTCGATCGCGGTTTCCGTCTTAAGGGCTCCGAAAGAGGCTCGAAAGGCGCAGCGGTCAGTAATCCCAAACGCGCTGCCCGGGATCACCGCCACTTTATGCTCTTCAATCAGCGTGCGAATGAGCGCCAAATCGTCACCTGAGAAACCCGGTAGCTCAACGAAAAAGTAGAAAGCACCGGTGCTGGCGAGGGGCTTAACCCGCTCACCGAGGGTTTTTAGCGCCTTAACCCCCTGCTCGCGCACCTTCGCCATGTCGCCCACGAATTGTTGGCAGTAGGGCGCCCCCTCCTTAAGCGCTCCGACCGCCGCATATTGAGAGATCGCGGTTGCGCAAATGACATTGGTGTCCTGTACTTTTCTCAGTGCGCCAAAAAGATCTCGGGGCATCACGGCATAACCAATCCGCCAGCTTGCAAAGCCATACGCCTTGCTTAATGAATAAAGGGAAATCGTATGATCTTCACTTCCCGGTATGGATGCCGGAGAAAAATGCTGATCGCCATCATAAAGAAAATACTCATACGCCTCATCACTGATGTGATAGACCCCACGGGACTTGCAAAGGGCATTTACGGATCGAAGGTCGTCCTCCCGATACACCACACCGGTGGGGTTGTTTGGCGATACCGTCACAACCGCCCGGGTCTTTTCCGTGAGCGCCTCTTTGATCGCGTCAAGATCAAGATGGCCTTGAGAATCGGTGTCCACAAAAATCGGCTCGCAATTGGCGATGCGTACCGCCATTTCCTGATTGAAATAAAACGGCCGGGGCAAAATGATTTCGTCGCCGGGATCACTAATAGCCAATAACATGTTGAGAAAGCCCATGTTGCTGCCGGCGGTTACAGCAATCTCCCGCCCAGAAATATCCACGCCATTCTCGGCCGTCACTTTCTGAGCGATCGCCTCTCGAAGGGGATCCAGGCCCTCTACGGGTCCGTATTGATGCGCCAAAGGATCGTCCCAGAAGGCTTTGATATAGGTCTCTATGGACGGCGGGGGAGGATAATGAACGATGCCCTGTCCCAGTGAAATCGTCCCCGGGTTGGCCCGAATCCAGTCTCCCACCACCGGGATGATTGGCGCCTGCACCCGGGACATCCGCTCGCTTGATCTTTTCATATTCCTTGAACGGGCCTGACCCGACTAACGTTTTCTCTATCGACAACACCCTCGACGCCATCAACGCCAATGGCCGATGCGAGCGGAGCGGTGTGTAGCCGTGTTTTGGGCTTAGGTTATTTTAGAAACAACGGTTTAGCGTTATTATAGAGGCCTAGGACGTTAAGGACGGCGAGGTGTGGCGCCTAGGACTGCAAGATCGAGTCACGTTAGCGAACGCTCTGCATGGGGTCATCCGAACAGACCCCTGCTGGATACGTGTCGAGGCCTGCGACCGACCCCCTGATCTCATAACCCAGCGATCGCAATGACCTCTGAAACCGGCACCCCGCTATCCTCAGAAACGAAAGCCGAGTCCGTATCCCCAGGCAGCGACGATTACCGCCCTTCCCCTCTTCCGGTTGGTGCTACTTTAGGCGGCAACACGATCGATAGGCTGCTGGTCGCCTCTGACAGTGGATTCACCTATCTCGCCAACGGCGGCAGCGCGGTGGTACAGGAATACTTTCCGCAGCAGATCGCTGTTCGGGATACGGACGGCATCTCGCTGCTCCTCGCGGATGCCGAGTTCAATTCAGACTTTGATGAAGGTACCACTGAATTTCTGGCCATCGCTCGAGCGCTTAGTCAAATCGATCATTCGGGTCGTGTTTTTGAATACCAGGAAAAGGACGGCGCTGCCTGGTATTCGGTTCATATGGCCGCGCGCGCATCTGTCGCCGATCTGCTCGCAACCGGTCAGCGCTTACCGGAAGAAAACGTAAAAGCCATTCTTTATTCCGCCGTGACATACCTTGAGGCGGCCCATGATGCCGGTGCCTTACACCTTGAGATCGCGCCCGAGCGTATTTTGCTCGCCGAGGAAGACCAGCTCCTGCTCTGCGGATTCTCTACTGACAAGCGTCACTACCCACCCGAGGATCCGGAAACAAAGCATGACTACCGAGCTCCGGAGTTGGCAAGTTTCAGGGGTCAGTTGGGTCGCTGGACCGACTACTACGCACTTGGAGGCGTTCTCTACCAGGCGGCCTGCAAAAACGCCCCCACAGCGGCAGTGAAGCGACTGGAAGCTGTTGATCGTGGCGAAAATGACCCTTACGAGCCCGCTACGCAGGCCGGGAAAGGCTATTTTTCCCCACAAACACTGGCCTTGATTGATCGCCTGCTGGCGCTGAATCCTGCCGATCGCCCGCAAAATGCCTCGGCCCTCATAAACGCTGTTCGGTCGTTGGAAGTCCTTGAGCGCAGCCCAAAACCCCAAGCGCCAGAAGTCAAACCCAATGGAACCGCCACCTCCCCAAGCCCAAGCCGCAAAACACCCGTAAAGCCTGCGAGCCGTGCGGCTTCGGCAGATGAATCACCGATCACCGCTAGCAAAAGTGTCAGCACGCGGCCCGGTAGACCCCTGAAAGATCACGTCGATACCGCAAAAGCGACGGCGCAGTCGGTTCTCGCATCTTTGAAGCAGCGCCTGCTGCGACTCAAGCGCGTTAATCAGAAGGCGACTTCAGCAAAAAAGAATGAAAGCAAGCTTGCGCGAACAAAAGCAAGCGCTACTAGAAAAGAGCCTGTCTTTGATCCTTCCACCCAGCATATTGAGGACTCCTCAGACATTCCGCGGCTTCACTCGAAAAGCCCGACAGCCGGCTACCTTGCTAATGACCTTGAAGACGCAGGGCATGCCCTCGCCGGTCGAAAAAGTACGGCACCGCAACAGCTGAAGATCCCCAAAATCTCCCTTGGGTCCATAGCAACGCTCAAGACCCCACTGAACAAGATCGTACGATCATTGCCTGCCATTGTTACTTCAGCCAAGAGCGTTCTGCGCCATCGGCGCTGGCGTCTGGCTCTGGGGGTCGTAATTGGGCTTTTAGTCTTGTTCGGGCTGTACCTTGTCATTACCCCGCCGCACGCCACAGGTACCACATCGTCACCGGCGAAGATCGAAATCCTGGGCGGCAGCATGATCTCCCCTGAAAAGCCGGCGTCCATGCAGATCGCCACGTCGAGTTTTGGTCCACCGGAGAAGACACTTTCGAGCGAACAGGGCTTCTCTCAACAAGACGACCTTGCGCGGGTGAATGCTTATCGCGACGCGGAGCGCGTAGCCCGCCTGAGTAAGCCACACCTGGCCCGGGCGGGTGAACTTATGGCGACCGGCTCGCTCATCTCCCCGCCCGATGCCAACGCCTACAGCGAATTCTCCGCCGTCCTGAGAATGAACCCAGAAAATTTGGTCGCCCAGAAAGGGGTAGAACAAATACGCTCCACCCTTCTCGAGGAGATCGATCTTCAGATCCAAGCGCTTGATTTTGACGCCGCTAGGGACTCGCTCACCAAAGCAACCCGCGTATTCCCGAGTGACCCTCGACTGGCGGCTAGCAATGAGCGGCTGCTGGCGGCGGAGGCGGGTCACCGCGACGCACTGCGAGCAATAGCCGAACGCGAGAAGAACCAAGCTCAAACTGCCCAGCGTGATCGAGAGCGGCGGCAAAAAATTGAGCTCCTGTTGGCCCGAGCCCTCGAAGCCCTCGACAAAGGTCGCCTCGTTAGCCCTCAAGAGGATAACGCATTGACCTTGTATCGCGCGGCGCTTGACCTCGATGCCTCGAATCAGCGCGCCCGAAACGGTCTCAACAATATATCGGCGTTTTATCTCCAGCAAACCCGGGAAGCGTTATCCGTGAATGATCTCGACGCTGCGGCACAACACCTGGAGATCGCGACCTCAGTGACGCCAGAAAGCGACGACGTGGTCAGCCTTAACCAACAATTAAATCGGCGCGTATTTCTCGAAGCGGAGAAACAACGCCTTCAGGAGCAGGCGTCGAGTGATATGTCTTTGGCCCAGCAGATGGCCAGCGAGCAAGATCAGCTAAATCTCGAAAGCGGGGTGAAAGCCTACTACGCGGGCGATTATCGGCTGGCCTTTCAGTATCTTGAACCGCTTGCCGCCCGAAGCGACCCGCAAGCCCAGGTGCGCGTCGCCCGCATGCTAATGGAGGCGCGAGGGGTCGATCGAGATAAGCCCCGCGCGATCAGTATCTTCACGGCGGCGCTTGGACCCGTCCAACTCGCGGCCAGCCAAGGCGAGCCATGGGCGCAATCGGACCTCGCCGACTATTACTTTGATGGCCTCGTTATCGATAAAGATTATCGGACCGCTGCGTTTTGGTACCAAAAAGCCGCCGAACAAGGCTATGCCCCGGCGCAAACGAATCTTGGGTGGCTTTACTTCAACGGCTACGACGGCATCGCACCCAATCGAGCCGTGGCGATTTACTGGTTCGGCGAAGCGGCCAGTCAGGGCAACCAGACAGCCGCCAATAATCTTCGCGCACTCGGGGAGAGCGTTCCGTCTAACACCGGCGGTTGATTCTTTGTTGAACGTTGCTCAGGATTTTGCCCGGCGGACATAGGTACGCTTGGAGGGGATCACCCCTCGGACACCGCCCTGCGGATTATCGATATCCCCTTTGCGACGCGGTATCAAGTGAAGATGCACATGGAAGATCGACTGCCCCGCATCCTTTCCAGCGTTCACGCCCAGATTGAACCCGCTGACCATTGCGTCCAGTTGCTCAATCTGTTCGCGCATCTGGCGCGCCATTCGAAACATATCAATGACTTCATCCTCCGATAGATCAAAATAAGACGCCACGTGTCGCTTGGGGATGATCAGCGTGTGGTGCTCGGACACAGGGTAACCGTCGCGCCGCGCGTAGCAGAGCCCCCCTTCCTCAAGCAGTTCGTCGTTTTTTGAATCGCAGAATAAGCAGTCGTCCATGTCGTGGCTGGTCTCTGTTTGGTGTTAGTCGAATACCGTTCATCTATAAATATTTACCAAATGCCCAGTCGCTCGCGTCGGCAAATGAAGGGCGAGTAAACCGGGGCACAGAGAAGTAGTCGCTCGCCCCCCCACTCGGCGCTTTTTTAAAGGGAATGACCTTGTCGTTAGGCGGCAATGCTAGCGGCACGCGACCAGTCTTTGGGCTTGAGCAACATCTGCTATTGGCGGAGAGGGTGGGATTCGAACCCACGGTACCTTGCGGTACAACGGTTTTCGAGACCGCCCGATTCAACCACTCTCGCACCTCTCCGATTAGATTCCCACGCTTAGGTTGTGGATTCTGCACCCGGCGCGCAGACATTAAAGATGCGCCCGAACACTGAATATTTTATCATGGCCATTATCCGATTCCCGACGCGCCCGATCTTTCAACGCTAACCCTTCTACCGGCCATGAGCACCAAGACACCCTCAGACCGCCGCCAGTTTATGAAGTTGTGCGCGGGAACGGCGGCGGCCGTTGCGGGATATTCAGAATCGCTGGTAGGCGCTACCCAACCTGGCGAATTTTTCCAGCGGGTCAAACTCCTTGATGACCAGCGTAAGCCCTTATTGGCGAGTGCGCTACCTGTCGACAAGAGCCACCTTTTCTTCTACCCGTTTGTTTCCACCCCGTGCTTTTTGATTCGGCTACAAACGCCGATTGATCAGAAGGTTCGTCTCGAAACTGTACAAGGCAAGAAATACGACTGGCCAGGCGGTGCCGGGCCTGACCGTCAGATTGTCGCCTTTTCCGCCATTTGTGCCCATAAAATGAGCCATCCGTCTACGCAAGTCAGCTTCATCAACTATCGCACAGACGAAGTTCAATACACGGGCAAAGATCGAAAGTTTCACCGTCGCTCGGGACTGATTCATTGCTGCTCTGAAGGCAGCGTATACGATCCCTCAAAAGGGGCCGCGGTTCTGGGCGGACCCGCCCCAAACCCGCTAGCCTCTATTCTGCTCGAGCACGATCCAAAAACAGACGAGCTTTACGCGGTCGGTGTGGCCGGCGAGACGATGTTTGATTCCTACTTCCGCTTTTTCAGCGACCGGTTGCGACTTGAGTTCAAGACGGACGACGTGCGAGCACCAGCGAGTGACGCCGTCCCCGTAGTGGCGGCTGACCAGTACTGCCGCCAACAGATTCTCTGCTGAGGTCTCTAGCCCGTCAGCTCCCGCGCGATCTCTGCATTACCCGCCTGGCGGGCATAATCAAGCGGCGTGCGGCCCGTGCGGTCCTGCAAATCGGTTCTTGCTCCCGCCTGTATCAGGCTTCGCGCAATGTCCAGATACCCAAGGGCCGCCGCACGATGAAGCGCCGTGACGCCATCATTGTTTCGCACGTTAATCTCAACTTCTCCCTGGGCAAGAAACACTTCAACAATTGCACCCCGGTTCTGTTCGACCGCGTGCATGAGGGGTGACCAGCCAAAAATATCGTTGAGATTGGGGTTCGCCCCCGCTGATAACAGCGTCTCAACGATAGGCGTGAATCCCTTCGCCGCGGCCAGCGTGATGGCGGACCAACCATTGACCGCCTGACTGTCCACCGCTGCCCCTCTTGCAAGCATGAGGCTCACAATGGCCAGATTACCGCCTACCGCAGCATGCATCAGAGGTGTACCACCATTTTGGTTGCTGAGGTTTACATCGGCCCCAGCCTTCAATAACTCCGAGC
>Ga0255774_10000355_pt1 | contig 41651 bp, 35 predicted proteins | sample 101ome_17_FD_179972 | JGI IMG/M metagenome (GOLD analysis project Ga0255774, IMG submission 179972) | Coastal salt marsh microbial communities from the Groves Creek Marsh, Skidaway Island, Georgia - 101407AT metaG (version 2) | ecosystem: Environmental > Aquatic > Marine > Intertidal zone >... | reverse complement strand
TCCACCCGCTCGTTGTCGACTCTTTCAAGAAGTGCGAAGGTCTTTCCCGCATCGCCTTCTTGGACGGCAACACCGCGGTCATGCTCGGTAAGATTACCAAGGTCGAATACAAGGCGATCTAAATTTCTAGGCTACTCATTACTAGCCCGATTTAGTCGTTTAATCGATTCATTCCAACGCCTTAAAAACTAAACCTCTCGCGCTCGCCCGCTCGCCCGCCCGCTCGATGGAAGCCAAACCACCACGCGTATGCGCGCAGTCATCTTGCAACAAAAGTCAACGACTTCTGAAGCCCTAAATAAGCCGCCACTGTGCGGATTAGTGCCGCGACCCCATTCCGCCGCTCGCGAACACGACCGCCGCGCAACGCTCCGCGAGAAAAACCTCGCGAACGCACCGCGCTTCGCACACGTGAACCCCCGCGAACGCACTCGTACCACGGAACCCCGCGCGTTCGGCTCGTCCAAACGCGTCGTAGGCGTCAACCGCGAAACGCGCATCTCAACAGAGCGCGCATCGCGTCACGGCTTCGTCGGCGGTCGCGCATCTTTTCAAGAAACGCGAACCTCGGGACGTACTCTCGGAGAACGAGAATAAAAGGGACGAAAAGAACTTCTTTTTGTCGTTTCGTGCGTCGCGCGTCGGTCGTTCGGGAGAGAGCGCCGACGGGACGTTTAACACTCTTTCGCATCGAGGCTCCAGTGAGAAGGCTATCGGTGTTGGACGCGACGGACAGATTTGTTGTCGCGGTTTCGTGTGGGCAAACAGTGTAAGCCTGTGCGAACGCCTCCTCTTCCCGGGTTTCTTCAGGGAGGAACGAAAGAGTAAAGCCGAAGGGCGTTTGGTCTACCGAAGACGGAGAGGATGGATCTCGAGGACGGTAGTAGTGATAATATAGAGCACATTGAGATCGAACAGAGTTCAGAACAGTCGGGAAGGGGCGCGTTTTTTGGAGACGTAGCCGACTTGCGACCGTGGGGCGCGGTGAAGTACGCTAGTAGTGTGTACCAAGACTGCGCGCGCTCGCCGTCCTGACACGGTTAATCTAACAGTTGAACAACAGTGTTGTTTGTGTTTTATTGTAGATTAACCTAGAACCAAAAGAGAGAGAGAGTGAAAGAAGAGGAGGAAGAAGAAAAATGACAACCGGAGAAGTGTATCCGGCGCCCCACTTTGAGGGGGCTGAAAAGCGAATCGAGATTGATTTCCACCACAACGAATCCAATGTTCAAGGCTTGCGGGCGCTGACGCGCGCGCAGCTCGATGAGTGCATGACTGCGGCGCAGTGTGAAATCGTCTCAAAGAGAAGTAACGACAAGTTCGACGCGTATGTGTTGAGCGAGTCGTCCTTGTTTGTCTTGCCGACCAAGCTCGTACTCAAGACGTGCGGAACCACTCATCTTCTCGCCGGTGTGCCTGATATTCTCAGGCACGCGGCATCTATCGGGATGGAGCCGCGTCGAGTGAAGTTTACTCGATCGTCTTTTGACAAGCCGGAGCGCCAGCCAAAGCTTCACGCGTCTTTCGACGACGAAGTCGAGTTCCTTGAACAACACTTTGGAAGCCTCGGTCCGTACGGAGGTTCTTCGTACATTCTTGGATCTAAGCTGAAGGGTGTGCAGTGGCACGTTTATGTCTCTGGCGACGTCTGTCCTTTGCGGGACACGGCGCCAAAGGCGTCTCTCGAGGTGTGCATGACACATCTCAACCGCGAGCACTGCGAGGAGCACTTTTACCGCACCGAAAAGTTTGTCAGCTCTGCGCAAACGACCACGGACAGTGGCATTCGCTCCATATTCGAGCAGTTTGATATCGACGACTATGTGTTTGAGCCGTGTGGCTACTCTATGAACGGTCTTTACGAAGGCGAGTTCAGCACTATCCACATAACTCCCGAGGATGGGTTCTCCTACGCCTCCTGCGAGCTCTCGAACGTCGACATCCAAGGTCTCGATCCGTTTTCGTATGTTCGCAAGGTTGCGTCCGTCTTTACTCCGGGTAAGCTTGTGTTCGCTGTTTCTGTTGACGGACTGAACGCCGCTGATGCCGCCGCGGATATTCTCGCGAACAGCTCCTTCTTGCCGGGCTACACTCGCGTGCAATGCACTCGACAAGAGTTTGACGTTGAGGGAGTCGTCGCGTACTTTACATACGAGCGCAACGACCGTATGAAGCATTCTGTCAGTCTTCCAAGTCTGCAAGATTCGCGCACGTACAAGTCGTTGCAAGCCTTCTCTTTCGCAAACCTTAAGGATTGCCGTCCGGTGACGCCGCCGTGTGTCATGGAGTTCCCAGCTTCGAGTGGATCAAACTCAGAAGATGGGACCGATGAAGAATTTTAAAAAAGCAAACGTACAAACGTGCCTGATACTGAAGGCGACGACGCTGCCTGATTTTTGTTTAGAGGTTGGCGCTTTAAAAGTGAACGCCGGCGCACGGGCGCGGCGCAGCTTCGCTACTCGACATTTACCAGGAGGCTTAGAGCGTCGTTCTGAGAAATAAGTTTTAATCTTCATCCGAATAATGTACCGTATCTAAAAATAATCTATTCGCCTACAGTAATCAATCATCTATCGTCGTAGTAAGGGTTCCTAAACAGTGCTTGTCCGAAAATTTCGAACTTGACGTTGCTCTCGCGCTTGACGCACAAGAGCACCGGTACCTTGTCAAGCACGCGCATCTTCGCCGGTAACTCGATCAAATGTCGTTCCAGTTTGTCGTATATCTCTTCAATCGCGCGTTCCTCTTCCTCACTCGTGTTGAGACACCTACCGTGCAAACCTCGAGTGTGTTTGAGCACCTTCTTGTACTCGGCGCGCTCGAGGTTTGCCCGTGATGCGGCGTCGTGTTTCAACGCGTCGACCGTCTCCTTACGAAGGTCAAGCGTCAAGTCTAACGCCTTTGTTAACGATTGTCCTTTGATGTACCCTTCTTGCTTGACTTTGACGTGCCGTTGCTTGTCGAGAAAAAGCTTGATCTCAAATCCAAAGAGCGGTAGATACGCCACAACGTATTGCATGCCCAACTGCCTCACAATGGCCGTCGTGATGATGGTATTCTTCTGGAGATACTTGCAAAGGAAGAGATGCTGGCTTCGTTCCTGCGCGTATTTCGCCGCCAGCTTTCGCGAGTTGCAGTGCTCAGCCACGACGTTGCAAGTGTCTGGGTCGAGTAATTCGTGTTTTTCTACGACCTCCTCGATGCTCCCTTCTACTTCTCCGCGTGACGTGTCATATTCAATTGCTGCGGCGAGTAGACGATGTACGATGATGTCTGGGTACCGCCGTATGGGTGACGTGAAGTGCGTATAGTAAGGAACAGCCAGTGCGTAGTGATTCCAAAGATCTTCGTGCATGGCACCGGTGCAAAAGTATTTCGCGAGTTGCATCGGTTTCGTCGCGAGAAGTTGCACGATTTCAAAGACGTCTTGAGACGAAATCTTGATTGCTCGTAAGCTTTCGTGCAGCTTCTTCGAAGACGATATGTCAATGTCCAACTCGTTTTCATCGGCAAACTTTGAGAGTTCGATGAGCTTTCGCTCGTTCGGTGGCGGGTGGCACCGAAGTAACGCGTGGGATGGAAAAATTGATGAGATGTACTCCGCCGTGTACATGTTCGCCAAGAGCATGTATTCCTCCACTAGACGGTTGCTATCTCTGATTTCGTACGGCTCCGCGCCGATGGGTTCGAGCTCGTCGTCGAGATCAAATGAAACCTTTGGCTGATCTAAACGAACGGCGCCACTGTCGAAACGCCGTTTCCTCATCGACTGCGCCGCGGCGTTGAGTAGTTTGATGCTCTCGATAACCGCCTCTGGCGTGTGCCCGTCGGAAATTTGCACGCCTTTCAACGCCAGCTTTGCCTTTGCCACGTCATCCTTTGCTTCAATCACATTTTGCACGTGAATGTAAGACAGTTTTGCGGCGCTTCGTATCACGCCTCGTTTGAATGAATACGAAGAAACTTTCCCGTCGCCACTCATCTTCCATTCGATGCTAAAACTCAAGCGATCGACGCCTGGATTCAGCGAGCACAGGTTTTCACACAACATTCTCGGTAGCATCGGGAAGATGGTATGCACGAGATACGTCGTGGTCCCGCGTTTCCGCGCTTCTGTATCCAACGCTGTGTTTGGTCGAACAAAGTGAGACACGTCGGCGATGTGAACGCCAACGTTGAGCGTACCGTCGGCTAGAACCTCCACACTCAGCGCGTCATCCAGATCTCTCGCCGTCGGCGGGTCGATGGTGAAGATAAGTTTCTTCCTGAAGTCTGCTCTCACATCGAACTCAGAACTCGGGATTTTCCAATGCTCGCCAGTATCCACCTCTGGCAAGCACGCCTTGGCCTCTTCGCTGAAATCACCGCTTTCAATGTTGTATTCGGCGAGGATGACTTGCGTCATGGTATCCAAGTCCGAATCGATGGACCCCCGGCCTACGATATCAATGACGTCCACCATCGGCGACGTCTCACCTTTCGACCATTTTCGCACTTTAACGCTCACGAAGACGTCCTCAAGAGCTTTCTGCGCTTCGTCCTCGTCCTCCGCCTCGGCGAGCAACGCTTTGACTTCCCTCGGCAAATTAAACGTTGTCACCCGAGACCTCGGAAGGTGCGGATCCACTGGAGTAAACGACATCATCGGCGATCCACTCCCGGGATCCGTTCCCCGCACCTCAAGCTTCCCGACCATCTTCGATCTCTTCTCAGACGGCTGAAGCACGCCCACGACGATGCCCGTCGGCCGCAACCCACGACGACACGCCTCTGACAAATCCTCCACGGTTCTCCCATTTCCCTCCCCAGGCTCCCCGGCATTATCATCATCATCAGCGTCTTCTTCTTCTTCTTCTCCTCCTTCTCCCGTCACGCATCCTTCCTCCCCCATCAACCGTTCCCACTCGCGTTCGTCGTCCACCAGGCACGCCACGACGTCTCCGTGCACCGCTCGCGCCTGCCTCGCGAAACCATCAATCTTCACATCAAACACCACCCCATCTACGTGCACGTACGCCTCGTGGCGACGAAACTCATTCACACGAAACTCCCCGACGTGCACGAGGTTTTCCTACGCCGCGTTTTCATCGTCGTCGACGTCGTCAGTCGTTCATTCATTCGTCGAACTCTTCGTTAACCGCTGCGCGTCACGCTCTAAGCCTTCATCCGTTCCGTACCTGCACGGCGCGTTCGATCGCCTCGGCGCTCCAGTGCGAGAGGTTCGGTCGTTCTCGTCGTCGTCCTCGACACTTTCCCGCGTTTCCACGTCGCGACATGGCGCGCGCGCGGCGGGATCTGACGGCGACGGCGCGTGTGTTGGTTGGTTGGTTGGTTGGTTGGTTGGTTGGTCAACAAAAATGTATCACATCTGGACGTCAGATTCGGCAAATCGACACGACTGAATGATTGATGCGATGATACGAAGCGATGGGTTACATCGCGGTTGAATTTCTTACGGGCGCGAGCGGTTGTGCGCGCGCGTTCGCGTTGTTAACTTCGTGATAAAATTGTATGGGCGCGTCATACAGGACAATGTTGCACAAGCGCGCGTCCTCAGTGTGATGAATAACGTCGAGTGAAGGAGGCGATGTGTGGGTTGACAATAGAGCTTGCAGGTTGGCGTCAATGCTGGACGTTTCAGATTACAATCGAGACGTCGTTCGAGCGTCGTACATTTCATCATCTTCATCATCATTTGGCGTTAGCCGAGGTTACAAAACTAACAACTCAACGCGACGCTCGCGTCGGGCGTCACGCGGCTTTCTTTTTGGAGTTCGTCTTCGCTTTTCTCGCCGCCACTTGCCTCTTTTTCAAACACGCGCGGCACACGTACTTGCCGTCGATCCTTCTCCACTCTGGACCGGCGCTAACTTGCGAATCGCAGAGGGAGCACGCGACTGACGGGTCGCGATTCATCGTTTCCAGTCTTTCGCGCTTGTAGCACCCATCGCAAATGTGCCCGCCGCTTTTTCTCTTCCGCCAGTTGCGCGAGCGAAGCTCTGTTCGCTGACACACAGCGCAAAACACGTTCGGATCCTCGTTGAGCCTGTCGCGGTAATCCAAAAGGTGGCACTGCTTGCAGACGTGTTTTTTCAAGTACGGCTCTCGCTCGCCTCGATACCAAAAAGTCTTTTCGCTCCCGGTTCCCACCTTATCGCACCGCGCGCATCGCATCGTCACCGTCCGTCGCGCGTTATCTCTCGATCGTTTCTCATCGTCGTAACATTTTTGACAAATCCTCGTCCCCTTCGTTGGCGGCACTTGCGACCTCGCCCAGTACCCAGTCGTCTTTTCGGCGCCGCACTTCCCGCAGGGCCCGTACTCGGTGCTATTCTGGTGTTTCACCCGGTACGCCTTTTGGTAACACGCCGCACAAATATCATCCAAGTTTTCGTCGCCCGGTAAACTCGACCGATGCCTTCGCGTATCCTCTTCAAACGCCTTGGCGCACTTGCCGCAGTGCGTTCCCTTTGGTTCCAGTTTCTTTCGTCCTCGCGACGACCTCCCGACGGTACCGACCGCGCGAACCACCGCCTCGTGCGCGGGATGCGCACCCGTCGACGCGAGCGCGACGTCTTCCGTCAACCTCCCGCGCGCCATTTCTACGACTTTCACAGCGCGCGCGTTGATCACGGCGCGTTGACTGTCCTCTCCAGGCTAGACTCAATCAATTCTCAATTCTACGAAAATCAAACGAACGAATGACGGCGCGCACTCTCTCTCGCGCGGGAGCGCGTGCGTTCCGTGCGATTCGTATCCACTATTCAACGACTCACGGACGCGATGAGCGATTCGCGAGAGACGAGCGACCCGGGACGCGATGCGCGCGCGTTCGCGTTCGCGTTCGCGTCGGGATTTGTCGTCCTTTTGCGAATCGCATCGGTGTCGTGTCTGGATGTATGGGTAAACAGTACTAGGTTGATTAGGACCCGAGCTGGCAAGGAGCGTTCCGCGACAGTGCGTCGCGCGACCGCGCGGACGACGGCGCCGACGACGGCGTTTCCGAGGTCGATCGCGATGCGGGGAGGATCGGCGTCCGCGACGTCGCTCGCTCGCGCGAGCGGGATCGTCGAGCGACGCGGGAGTGTGGGCGTTTCGGGAGCTTTGGCTTCGGCGGCAGAGACGACTGGATGGACGACCGCGACGGCGCGTGCGCGCAGAGCGGGGTTTCGCGGCGTCGACGCGCGAACGAAAGCGACAAAGGTTAGACCGTCGTTCGAGCGGATGAGGGATCGCGCGCGCGTCGTCGTCGACCGCGGGCGTGGGTTCGCTGCGACCGCGGTGGAAGGCGAAGCGGACGCAAAGCCGGAGGCCGAGCGACCGAAGAACAAGTCTAGTGACGCTGAAGCGAAGGATCGGGTCATCGCGGCGGCGAACGCGGCGGATGACATTGATTTTAACATTCTTCGCACGCTCGGGGGATACCTGTGGAGCGATGAGCGACCAGAGGCGAAGACGAGAGTGGCGGGCGCTTTGGGTTTGTTGGTTGCGTCCAAGGCGGCAAACGTGAGCGTGCCGTTCGCGTTCAAGTATGCGATCGATGGGTTGAGCGCGCAAGCTGGGTTGGCTACGACTGGGGCGGCAGCGATGGCGACGTTGCCCATGACGACGATCGTGGCGACGCCAGCGGTGATGCTGGTGGGATACGGGGCGTTGAGGGCATCGGCGAGTGCAGCGAACGAGTTGAGAAACGCGACATTCGCGAAAGTGTCTCAAGGTGCGATTCGAGCCGTGGCGAAGAGGGTTTTCGCGCATTTGCACGCGTTAGACATTAAGTATCACTTGGATAGGCAGACGGGGGCGCTCAATCGCACCATTGATCGCGGTACGAGAGGTATTAGCTTTTTGTTGAACAGCATGGTGTTCAACGTGTTTCCCACCGCGTTTGAGATTGCGCTCGTGAGCGGCATTCTGGCGACCAAGTGCGGGACCGAGTTTGCCATGCTCACGGGCGGGACGATTGCGACGTACACGGCGTTTACAATTGCGTGCACGCAGTGGAGAACAAAGTTTAGAAGACAGATGAACGCGTTGGAAAACGAAGGTAACACCAAGGCAATTGATTCGCTGTTAAACTTTGAGACTGTCAAGTACTTCAACAACGAAGAGCACGAGGTGAAGCGATACGACGAGAGTCTCAAAGGGGTGGAGCAAGCCAATTTGAAGATTGCATCTTCGCTGGGCTTACTCAACTTTGGTCAGAATGCGATTTTCTCCGCTTCGCTCTCGGCGGCGATGCTTCTCGCAGCGCAAGGCGTCGCGGCGGGCAATCTGACTGTCGGAGATTTAGTCATGGTTCAAGGTTTGCTCTTCCAACTCTCCGTCCCGCTCAACTTTCTCGGGTCGGTGTACCGCGAGGCGCGTCAGTCGCTCATCGACATGACGTCGATGTTCCATCTATTGGACGAGAAGAGTGCCGTGCGAGAAATCGACAACGCCCCCGCATTGGTCGTTCCGAAAGAGGGTCTTTCGGTCGAGTTTAGAAACGTTAGCTTTGGCTACGACGACGATAGAAACATCATAGACGGATTGTCCGTGTCCGTTCCCGCGGGTGGCTCGCTCGCCTTGGTGGGCGCGAGCGGAAGCGGTAAGAGCACGCTGTTGCGGTTGCTCTTCCGTCTGTACGACGCCAAGAAGAACGAAGACGCGGATTCGGGTATTTTCATCGGCGGTCAGGACGCGACACAGGTTTCCTTACAGTCTCTTCGCGCATCCGTCGCTGTGGTTCCTCAGGACACGGTGTTGTTCAACGACACCATTCACTACAACATCAACTATGGGCGGATGAGCGCAACGAATGAAGAGGTTCGCGAGGCGGCACGTCTCGCCGCCATCGATGGCCCCATCAACCGCATGCCCAAAGGGTACGACACCATCGTCGGTGAACGTGGATTAAAGCTCAGCGGTGGGGAGAAACAACGAGTCGCCATCGCTCGCGCTTTGCTCAAGGGATCCCCCGTCGTGCTCATGGACGAGGCGACGAGCGCGTTGGACACTACAACAGAGAAAGACATTCTCCGAATGCTCGAAGTCCTCATGAAGGGCAAAACCACAATCGTCGTCGCGCACAGGCTCTCCACCGCAAGAAACTGCGACAACATTGCCGTCTTGGACAACGGTCGAGTGATTGAATACGGTTCCCACGACGATTTACTCAAACGCGGCGGCAAATACCACACCATGTGGTCTCAACAAAACGACGCGTCTGCGTTGTCGTCCGATCCCGCGTCTCGACCGGCGCACGATCCCACCACGTCTCTCGACGTGCTCCTCGAGCGCGAGCGTCTCCGCCAAGAGGAAAAGGCAAAGAAACAAAAGCAAGCCGAATCGTTGTTGGAACGAAAGCGCTGCTGTTAGTAGTCCCGCGCGTACGGCTTCCGATTCGAGTCACAAAAGACACCATGCGACTCGGAGGAGATGCGCACGCGCTCGTAGCACATTGTTAACACATCCGTAACAAATAGCCTGGCATACGTCGGCGGCATCGCAGTCGCAAATGCGACACTTTTTTTTGTTTCCTCTCGAGTTTGCGTGAAAAGTTCAGGGCCCCTCTCAACTGGATAAACTTCACGCACTTCACACGCCGCCGTTCGACGTCGACGACGCACGCCGCGATGCGCGCATCGACGAACCACGCCCCGCGCGTCACCGTTTTCCGCGCGCACACGACGCGACGCGAGCGAGCGACGATGAAGACGACAAAGACGCGAGCGATCGATGTCACTCGCGACGCTGCCTGTGACTCGACAATCTTCGCGCTCGACTTCGACGGTGTCGTCTGCGATTCCGTCGGTGAATCGAGCCTGAGCGCGTGGAAACACGGATTGGAACTCTGGCCCGAGGTCTTCGGCGCGCCCGGGGCGGAGGCGGAGAAACCTCGGGTGTTGGATGAGCTGAGACGCGTGCGACCGGTGGTTGAGACGGGGTACGAAAACACCACGCTCGCGAGAGCGCTCTTGGAGAAATTACCCGGATACGGCGTCGATGATATTTTAAACGACTGGGATGGAATGTCGGGAGGGTTGATGACGATGTGGGGTCTCGATCGGGCGACGATGGTGGAGGCGTTCGGGAGGATTCGGGATGATTGGATTGCGAGCGATTTCGACGGTTGGCTCGAACCAAACGCGTTGTATCCGGGGGTGAGCGAGGCGGTATTAGCGGCGCAAGGGAGAGGAGACGCCGCGGTTAAGATTGTCACGACGAAACAGGGTCGATTTGCGTTGGCGATTTTGGATCGGATGGGTGGGATCACGATTCCGGAAGAGGATATGTTCAGCACGACGGTGAGCGGCATTCCAAAGACGGATGTGCTTCGCACGCTCGGCGGCGAGGGAAAGCCGAGAAAGATTTTCGTCGAGGATAAGCTCAGCACGCTCGAAAAGGTGTGCAAAGCGGCCGATCTCGACGATTGGGAGCTGTATTTAGTCGATTGGGGGTATAACACGCCGGCTGAACGCGAACGCGCGGCTGCGAACCCTCGCATCGACGTCATCGGTGTAGAAGAGTTCATTTCTCTCTTGCGCGAAGGTTAGGTGGTTCCTTCCTTCCTTGTTTCTGCGCGAAAATCAGCTTTGTTATTTTATTACTATCGAAACTCGAGCTAAAAATGTATAAGTACTTGGTTTTGATACACGTCGTTCGGCGGTCCGCCTTTACGGCTTGATGCATTCTGCCACTTGGGGATCGCTCTTGACGCCGTCGAACCAAACGTGAAACTTGTCGCGACCGCCTTCGTCACGCGAAAAATCATACACACAAATCCCCGGCACGACTTGATAGGTTCGCATTGTCACCACTTGCCCGTTTTGATCATTGTTGAAAATCACGCGCGCCGCCGTTCGACGCCGAGAAGTACTTCCGAGTTTTTTAGCCGCGGCGATGATGGCGTTTTGCACGTCGTCGACTGGTTTACCGCTGATGAAACGCGTGGCGTTGGACACTGTGTTTTCATCCTCGTCGAAAATGCTCGCCACGTCGAACGCGGCAATGTTGATGAGCTCGAACGCATTCAACTGTTTAATTGGACGCAGCTTCGACCCTTCGTACGCGCTCAAATCCCTCGTGGACGCATCCATGGATTCCTTGACGACCAAATCGTCATCCGGAGCGAGAAACTCTTCGAGCTCTGGATCCTCCTCGTCGAAAAATCTAGACACGTGTTTCGGTTCCTCCACCGGGTGGAAATCCGTCTTGAACCACCCGCTCTTCATGATTTGCGGCACCGTCATTCTCCTCTCTGGTTCTTTGATGAGCATGCCTTTTATTAACCGCTCGACGGGCTTGGAGATGGCGCTTGAAGAAAAGTACGGCTCCGTCTTTTGCACCATGAGTTGCAACTGTACGAAATTCTTCCCATCGAAAGGAAACTTTCCCGTGAGTAAAAAGTACAGAATACAACCGCAACTCCAGACGTCTGCGGCGGCGCCGTCGTAGCCGTGTCTTCGCGTTTTCGTGTTGATCGTCTTGAAGTTTTTGTTACCGACTAGCCGCCGCGAACCGCCCATGACTTCGGGAGCGGCAAAGTGCGGCGTTCCGCAAATTGTCCTCAAATTCGTCTCGTCCTCATCCGCCCTGAGCGCCGCGAGCCCGAAATCTCCGATGCACAAGTCCCCGTTTTCATCCAAAAACAAGTTTTCCGGCTTGAGATCGCGATGATAAATCCGTTTCCGATGACAAAAATCCACGCCTTGAATCAACCGCTGAAAATGCCGTCGCGCCTCCTCCTCCGAATACGGCCCCTTTTGTCTGACAATGTCGTACAGCTCCCCCCCAGGGCAGTACTGCATCACCATGAACACGCTCGATTCGTTACACAAAACCTCTTTGAGATCCACCACGCACGGGTGCGTGAGATCCGCCATCGCTTTCACCTCCGCCTTGACTTGCGCTTGCTCATCCTTCAACTGTAAATTTTCCCTATCGAGAATCTATCGTCCATCGCGCGTCGTTCGTTTCGTCCACGCGTCAGTCGATGCGACGCACATCACGCGTGTTCATCCATCCATCCGTCCGTCGTCGTCGTTTCCACCGGTGCACGCGAACCGTCGAACGTCGAACGTCGAACGTCGTCGTCGCGAGCGAGCGAATCCAATCCCAATCGCAATCGAGTCCAACGAGAAACGCGAACGCGAACGCGAAACGCACCTTGATCGCCACCTTGAGCCCAGTCTTATCCTGCACCCCGAGTTTCACCCATCCGAACGCCCCTTTACCGAGCGTGCGCTTGAGCGCGTACTGACCGACGCGGGTGACCTCCTTACCCATGGATGGATGCGTCGCGTCGCGGTGTGAAGCGATGCGTCGTCACAAACAACCATGTCGACCGTCACGCGCGGCGCGGCGTGGGCGCACCCACCGTTCGGTGATCGACGGCGAGGACGACGACGGCTTTGGCGACGCTCTCGACGATCGACGCTTTCGGTGGGATCGACGCGCGAGGACGGCGACGGCGGCGACGACCGAAGAGTGCGACTGCTGCGAGAGGCTTATGAAAAGTTACCCATTCGTGAAGTCGTCGATGACGTGTCGCGCGCGCTCGAGGTGCGTCGGTGACGCGCGATGGATGCGTGATTTTGGTTCGGTGTGGAAGCGACGCGTCGAGCGAAGGGGGCGGTGGGATTCGCGTTGAACGAGGTGACTGACGGAAGAAACGACCGCGCGCGCGCGTGCGCTTTCGCTTTTCAGACGACGCCGAACTGCGTTCTTCAGGCACCCCCGGGGGCGGGGAAGACGACCGTGTTGCCGCTCGTGATGGCTTTGGACAAACCGAATGGGTACGATAGGGATGTGATTCGGAGATCCATCGTGGTGTTGGAGCCGAGGAGGTTGGCGGCGAAGGCGGCGGCGAGTCGGATGGCGGCTACGCTCGGCGAACGCGTGGGGGAGACGGTGGGGTACCAGGTGCGATTTGATCGAGTCATCGGTCGGGAGACGAGGATAGAGGTTGTCACCGAAGGCGTGCTCGTGCGGAGACTGCGCGCGGATCCGGAGCTCAAGGATGTGGCGGCGATTGTTTTCGACGAATTTCACGAGAGGAATTTGGACGCCGACATCGCGCTCGCACTGTGTCGAGAAGTGCAGCAGACGATTCGACCGGATTTGCGGCTTTTAGTGATGAGCGCGACGTTGGGCAATGTGGGCGAGAGGGTGGCAGATTTGCTCAGGGACGACGGTGGCGGTGAGGTGCCGATTATTGTGAGCGAAGGTAAATCGTATCCGGTGGAGACTATTTATTGCGGTACGCCAGGACTTGGATGGGGCGAACTCGAGCGCGAGGTAGTCAAGACTGTGAAGGATGCGGTGCGAGCGTGCCCCGATGGTGATATACTGTGCTTCCTTCCGGGCGCGGCGGAAATCAACAGGGTTATCAAGGAGTTGAAAAGTCAACTTCCAAAAGGCGTCGACGCGCTCCCGCTATACGGCGCGCTTTCGCAAGAAGACCAAGCGCTCGCGCTCGCGCCTTCGAAGCCTGGCACCAGACGCGTCGTCGTGAGCACGCCCATAGCAGAGTCTTCGCTGACGATTAGCGGGGTGAAGATTGTGGTGGACTCGGGACTGTGCAAGGAGCCGAAATTTGATGCGCGCAAAGGCATGACGAGATTGGAGACAACGCGCATATCCAAGGCTTCGGCGGATCAGCGCCGCGGCCGAGCCGGGCGCATCGCGCCTGGAACGTGTTATCGCATGTGGAGCGAGTCTTTGAATGAAAAGCTTTCGCCTGATACGACGCCGGAGATTTTGCAGGCAGATTTGACGCCCGTCGCGTTGGACTTGGCGTCGTGGGGCGTAGGCGATGGAGCGGACATGGCGTGGTTAGATCCACCGCCAAAAGGTCCACTCTTAGCGGCACAAAAATTACTCAGGGGACTGGGAGCTTTAGAGGATGTGCGTTTGTCGCCGACAGACATGGGAAAACTCATGTGCGAACTTCCCGTCCATCCGAGACTCGCTCGAATGTTACTTTTCGGCGCGTCGCGAGGCGCGGAGAGCGCCCGCTTAGCGTGCCAACTCGCCGCGGTCATCGGTGACCGCGATTTGATTTCGGGGCGAGACGCGCCGTTAGATATTCATTGTAGATTACGAGCGCTCTGGGGGCAAGATCCTCTGGGGAGCGTCGAAGAAAGCGCACAAGCTTCGCCGACAAGCTCGTCGACGCCCACGCGCGTGCCCATCGGCACCAAACTTCCAAAGAGTGGCAAGAAAATCAAAGGCGCTCCTCGCGGCAAGCGCACGGGAGTGAACGCAGCCGTGAGCGCAGCCACTCGAGGCGCGGCTGGCGCCAATTGGTACGTCGACGAGCGCGCGGTGGCGGAAGCGAAGAAGGTTGTACAACAGTTGCTAGAAAATTTGCGCCGTGTGGCAAAAAATCACCCAGATGATTTCGCACAAGGCGTCGGCGAAGGCGATCCTTCTGGCGTCGTCTGGACCTTTCTGTGCGGTGCGGGTGAGAGTGAAATAGGTTTACTCTTGGCGATGGCCTATCCCGATCGCGTGGCGGCGAGGAAAAGTAGAGGCGGCGCTTTCCAGCTCTCTGGCGGTGGCGCCGCGAGCGTGGGATCGGAACACAAAGACGACGCGCTTTTACAGTTGAACGACAAGACAAACGAGACGCTCGTCGTCGTCGAGCTCGCCGGAGATAGCGGAAATGCGGTCGGCGCGCGAAATGACCGCATCAGAATGGCGGCTTCCATCGATAGAGCGTGTTTTGAACAGCCGAGCGGCCCGCTGTACAGGGCGGGATTGTCAAGAGAAGGCGACGAGATATTTTGGGCGAGCGCGTCAAAGTCCGTGTTCGCGCGCAAGCGTTTGATCGTCGGTGACTTGGTGCTGAAAGAGAGCCCAGTCCCCGTGGAAGATCCCGAGTCGACTGTTCCAGCGATGCTTCAAGGAATCAGAGAAATGGGTCTTGTCAACGCCTTTGGCGTTTCGAAGAACGGGTCCTCTTGGCTCAGACGCGCCGAATTCGTGCGTCGATCGGGCGTTGATCCATCCTTTCCAGATTTCAGTGAAACCGCCCTCTTGGCCACTGCTGAGGAGTGGTTAGCGCCCTGGATCGGCGGGGCGACGTCGAAGAGCGATTTATCCAAAATCGACGTCGTCTCGCTCATCAAATCGCTCGCCACGTACGAGCAGACGCAACTCATCGAGTCATCCTGCCCGACCCACGTCGTCTTACCATCCGGTACCAAATGTCCCGTCAATTACGACGGCGAAACTCCCATCGTTGCCGCCAGACTCCAAGAACTCTTCGGCATCGACCGAAATCCCACCGTCGGCGGCGTCGCCTGCGAACTACACTTGCTCTCGCCCGCCAATAGGCCGGTACAAATCACTCGCGACATTGCATCCTTCTGGTCCAACGCCTACGTCGACGTTCGCAAGGAACTCGCGGGGCGTTATCCCAAGCATTTCTGGCCCGAGAACCCGCTCGAGGCGCCGGCGACGAACAAGACTAAGAAACACACGTCGCCAAGTCCCCGGAGGACGTAGCGACGTTCGCGGTCGCGAGGGACGAGAAGGACCAGGCGTTCCCTACACATGTAACATTTGCGTAGCGCGCGGCGCTCGACGTTGCTATTTTGCCCTATTCTGCAGTGAATTCACTTTCCATCCTCATTCAGCGACTCGCGCGCGCTCATCATGGGCGGCGTCGCGATCCCGGAGCTCAAGCAGTGCGTGCACCGAACGTTTTTCGTTTTTATTTCGCATTCAGCGCCGACGCGTGGGTTCGATCGACGTCGTACGGCGTCGACGCGGCTGAAGAATGCGTTTTTGATTTCGGATCCACTTGAATTTTTGTTTTACGGCGGCGTCGCGCGTCGCGTTGACGGACGACGACGCGGATGGCGCGCGACGCGTGAAGACGAACGATGGACTGACGCGAAACGCGAACTTTTTTTGTGAATCGTTTCCCTTTGTAGGTACATGGATAAAAAGTTGCGTTTGCGGCTCAACGGAAACCGCGACGTGATTGGCGTGTTGAGAGGGTTCGATCAATTTCTCAACCTGGTGCTCGACGACGCGGTGAACGATACGACGAGCGAAAAGACGCCGATGGGAATGATTGTTGTGCGTGGTAACTCTGTCGTGTCGATGGAGGCGCTCGAACACATCGCGCCGGCGGTTAGACGACAAGGCGCGTGAGGGTTTTGCCTGCGGTAGTTTTTTAGAAGCGAGGGCGCGCGTGGTCGGTGGCGTAACGCGGGTCGAGGGATCGTTCGTTCGTTCATTCAGCGGCAGCGCTCGAAATGTGTATTAACAACCAACATCTATTCCGTATCATCTGTATCACTCGTCGTCGTCGTCGTCGTCGTCTTCGCCGTCGTCATCGAGGATGTCGATGTCTCTGTAAAACGCGTCGTCGGCGGTCGATCGCGGTGTGGATTCGATTCGTAACAATTTGGAGCTTTCGTCATTGAGCGAGGCTCTTTTCGACAACTGGCGCCGAGGCGAGGGTGTGTCGAATCCGTCAAACTGTTCCGGAGCGACGTCTGCGGACTGGCGGGCGTCATTGCGCGCACGTCTGCAGAAGCACGAGAAGAGACGCGAACGGGCAACTTTGAACGATCCAGACACTGATTTGGTGACGCTCTCTACCTCTTGCGGTAATTTTCCGAGCGTGACGTACATTCGCTTGAGTCTCGTTTCGTAGCTCGTGCTCTCTGACTTGATTATCACGTCTGGATCTCTGATGTTCACACGCAAACGAGTGCGCATGATACCCACCGGATAAAGCGTTTTCGCATCCAGAAGTGAGACTTCAACTTCGTGAATGTCGCCGCCCACGTACTTGGACAAGTTGGAAATCTTGCCCACGCCGACTATTTTTCTATGTATTCTGAGCAGCTTGGTGGCTGCTTTTTTTGCAGAGTTACTGACGCGCTCAGACATTAAATAAATATTGAGTTGGTCATCGACGACGTCGTCGCTCGTATCCAGCTTTGCAAACGCGCTGGTATCCCACGTCGGCCAAGTCACCGAGTTGAACTCGGCTTCTGTGTGCGTGCTCATAAAGTGTGATTTCGACACGATTCTTCGTCGACCGTACTCCATCGCGACGAACATCCGGCTGACATTTCCATCCAAATACTTAACTTTGACGGAACTGTTCTTCCCGCTCGAATCGAGCTCGACGAAGCGTGGCATCACCCCGATTTCAACCGTCGTGTCGTCTCTTTGTCTCCTCCAAATGCGCTCGATATCCTTCATGAGCTCTTGAGTGACCAATTCTTTCGGATCTATCACCTCCTCCGTCTCCTCGAAAGAGTTCCACCACTCTTTGACGTCCCAAAAGTACCCGTTCGGTTCGCAAAGGGAAGTTCTAAAGTACTCGTCGAGCACTTTCCTCAGCGAACGCTCGATGGAGCCGATTTCGCTCAAGTTGACGGCGCCGAGCGTCTTCAATGAAAATGAGTACAATGGTAAACCGACGAAAGAGATTCGACACGATCGCACGTAGGGCCCACCCTGCGTTCGTATCCACGTAAACATGAGCCGAAGATGACCGGCGATGCGGACATCTTGCACGCGTACTCGAATCGGAATCGGTACCTGGACGCCGGGCTTGCCAAACATGGCTGAAATCAATAACGAGAAACCCTCCGTCTGCCAGTCAAGATCCCACTCGACAATCATCTCGCCGTCGCTCCCCGAGAAGGTTCGAGCCGTCTTTATGCTTGGACCCGCGTCTCCAAACCGAAACTCACTGAGCTCGATTTTGCTGATGAATGGCAAGTCGAGACCGTCAAACGTCCACTCCAGAGTCTCCCTGGTGACTCGACTGAGCCAGCCGGCGAGCCAACCCTGCCACATGTGATGCAAGACTGCGCTCCACCAGTCGGCGCTCTCTGCCCCGCTCGCGTTGACTTGCGGATCACCGCGAATGAGCTGAAATTTGCGCAATTGATCCGCTCGAACACGCGCCACTAAAATTTCTCGTTGCCGCTCGTTCACCCAGAATAAATGACTGACAAAAACGAGAGACAACACGCACGCGAACGCAAAGTTTTGTATCCAAACCATGAAGAGTAGACTCCCTATCGCGATCAAAATATGTGGGCCGAGTGTAGAGAAGAAATCTTCAATCGTATCCATGATGGACGTCACCGCCGTCCACAAGAAGCGGCGCGGCATGCGCTTGAGCGTGACCCACGTAAGTTTTACTTGTTGCTTGATCACTTCCGCCGTGGTGGTTTCGTCGTCGTCGTCGCTCGCGCTCGCCCCAGGAGCGGCGGCATCACCGTCTATGAGGGATTTCAACGTCTTCATGCGCCCAGCGCACTCACGAATCCCATCCTTCTCCGCCTCAGTCGACGTGCCGAAACACGCCGCGATGAGCTCCCCTCTGCCTCTAATTTTAACAGAATACATCACATCCCCGCCTCTGAACGTCTTCGACGACTTCATGGGGACGAACGACAACCCGGACAAATTCGCCACCGATTTCAACTTTTTCGATTCGTTCCCTCTCGACACTTGGACGATGATTCCCCGGATCAGAAGCTCGTTTGCGAAAAATCCCGCATCCGCCTCGTCGCGAAACTTTTCATCGCGAAACTCCTGCTCCATCGCCCACTCGATGAACGACGCCCCCGTGAAACACTTGGTGTGCAACGCCAACGCCGTGCTGTGCGTCGTAAAATCCATCTCACTCATAAACCTCAGCGTCAATCCAAACACGTCTCCGTTTGTCAACTTTACCGCTCTCCGCAGTCGCTCCCGCCTCTCGCTCTTCCTCGCCTCCATCGCCGCATCCTGCAATCCGCGCGACATGGACGGCGAGCCGAAAATGCTACTCACGAACCGTCTCGACGCCAGCCGTCCGAACGTTTTCGGCGGCGTGACGAGCGACGACGCCGGTTGCGGGCTCAGGCTTTTACGCCCAGGCGGAACGGGCGACTCCTTCGGCGCATCCGTCATCTTTTCTTCGCTTCGCCGGGCGCGCGTCGTTCGATCGCCCGCCGAGTGCGCGATCGGGCGGCGCGGATGACGTTCCCGCGGCGATTCGTCGCGTCGCTGGGGACGGAGGGGCGCGATGCGCGGCGCGTCGGGGTGTGGGGAATCGATCGTGTGGATTACTGAGTGTCCTCGCGTGCGGGTGGTGGTTACAACTGTACAACGCTAGCGAGCCGCGGATAAAGGCAATCCTTTAACGATGAATCTCTTCGGTGCGTTGGCGCGAGCGACGGCGCGCCAGACGAGCAAGGCGCGAAGGGCGAGCCTGCGGTAGTAACTCTCGAGAAAGGCGGCGCGAGCGCGACTGCGGATGGTTTCGATGCGCCAGACGCGGAAGACGCGGGCTCGAAGCGCTCGTCGGCTTTGCGCGACGAATTCAGTCGTCGCGTAATCGCGATTGCGAACGAGCCGCGCGGTGATGGACCGCCACGCGCTAATGGTTTTGAGGGCGAGGGTGACGCGGTGGTACTCGATCGCGGTGTTGATGCGCCGTTGGGATTCGCGATGGGTTCTCGCGACGGAGCGCCACGCTGAGAAGCAATCGTAGAGACGGTAAAACGACGAGACGTGCGAAGGTCTCGCGAGACGAACGCGCCACGCGGAGATGGCGCGATTCATCACTCGTCGGAATAAGTTTGCATGCTCCACGTGCGTTCTCCACGTCTCAAAGTTTTCCCGTATCGCGGGCGTGACGACGCGGCGAAGGCTCAGTTTGAGCTCTTCGCAGCGAGCCCGGCGCCACTTCGCGTGCGCTTGAAAGCATTGCATGTACACTCGCAGCTTGTGCTCGCGCTCTTCGCGCAAGATGTCGTCGACGACGGATTCGATTCGCTTCCGGCGCGTCTGCATGACGTGTGCAAACTGCGCCCAAGCGTTGAAGACGCGTGAAATGAACGCCAATTGCGCCGCTTCGCGTTGACGACGACGCCACGCAACGTTCACCTTGAATCCTCTCAGCGTCTTGTACGCCAACGTCTTGGCGTGCGCTTGCGTCGCGCACTGTGCGAGCGTTCGCCAGTCTCCAGGTATGAGTGAAATGCCGCAAAAGTCTACTTGAGCGCCTTCATCGTCGTCGGAATCGTCTCCGAAGGACGCCCACGTCAGTCGACGTCTCTGTCGCTCCTTCTGCTCAGCGCTAAGAGATTTCCCTGGTGAGTACACCGTGTTCGCGTCGTCGCTTCTGCTAAACAAGCCTCGCACGCTGAATACGGTGGCGACCGATTGGCCAGTGATTGCTGACACTCGCTTCATGGCGTCGACCGCGACGATTTTCGCCTCACGTTCGCTTTGCGCCTTTGTCATGACTTCTGACTCTGCTTCGAGGACGCGCGCGCGAAGTGCATTAATGTCCTCATCAGCCTGTGCCTTGACCAGTTTAAACGCCTCGCGATGTTCCTCTGCAATTTCTGCCGCGCGTTCCGCCACTTTCGCGGCGGCGACGTGCGCGGATGAAAGCTTGACGGCTTTTCTGGCGGCTTCGGTGGCGCGACGCAGCGCCGCCGTCACGGCTTCTTCATCTTGCCAAGACTCTGCGAGCTCGTCGGCGAGCTTTTCAGTTCGATGTGCTTCCTCGTCCGCTATCATGCACTCATATTCAGCCTGATTCGCCGCCGCAAGCGCGTCGTTGGCGCCTTGTACGGCGGCGTTTGCTCGCGATTCGGCGTTCGCGATCAATCTGCTCGCGGCCAAACTCATCTCATGCGTTTGCTTTCTCAGAAGCGTGCATTGCAGTGTAGCTTCTCGAGCCTCCGCAAGAGCGCGCTGATGAGACTGCGTCAGCTCATACGCGTGCGCACTGAGCGTCTCTACGTCTGGTTCTGATTCTACTTCTAACTTCATGTTTTCCATCGACGCCGCTGTTTTTGACGCCGCGAAATCGTCTCTATACTCAGACAACTTATCATCGGTCGACCGCTTCGACCGTCTCTGTAAACCTACATCTAAGTGTTTTCTCATAGCGCCTGATCCGCGCAACAAAGCATCATCGCTAGAGGCCCAGTACACGTCGGCGTCATCGGCGCTGAAGCGACGCATCCCCTCGAGAACTTGAATCACCTTGCGCGAAGAAATGACTTCAGATCTCAAGGCGCTTCCTAGACAATGTGCCCGGTAGAAATCGTCGCGGCCGGATTTCATCATCTTGCTCGCATCATGCGCCGTGAATTGAACTTCGTGGTGCACGGCGCGCTGGGCTTCGGGCACAGACATTCCGAACATTCGAGCGCGCACGGCGATGCGTCTCTCTTTTGCTCGCCGCGTCTCGCGTAGCCACGAGTAAAACGTCGTTATCACCTGACGCCCACACGCGTACCTCTCGGCGAGCTCGTTCGCCTTGCGCTTCCAAAATCGCTTCATCGCGAAAAGCTCCCAATGATGCAACGCTGCCGAAGCGACGCGCGCGTTGTGAATGCTAGAACACGTCTTCATCAAGGATTGATCTCGCGCTTCGCGCCTCCAAGCGCGCACCGTCGCTCTGAGCGTCCGCCGGCGATTCATGACGACAAACTTGTTACACGCTTCTTTCACGGAGCGGGTGCGAGGCGCGCACACGGCGGCGTGCGCGCGCAACGCGTCGAACGCGTGCCGCACTGTCGGGCCGTTGCGAATCATAGACGCGTCGTTTGCGGCTGTCTTCAGCGCGCGCGTCATTTGCGCGCGACGGTGAAGCTCTTCGAAAGCGATTCGCTTGAGAAGTGCAGAGTGTTCTTCGTGAAGAACGCGAAGTCGCTCGCGCTGGCGCGCGTTCTCGGTCCTCGTCGAATAATTGGCGTGCTTGCTCGTCGAAGACGACGCCACGCCGGTCAGAAAAACCTTTTGTTCCGACGTCCCACCGCGTCGCGCACCACCAGACGATCTCAGATCTCGCATCTCCTTCCGCACCGATGTGAGCTTACTCTTCAAAATCGCCGCTTGAGATTCCCGCGTCTTTCGAACTTTATCCACCTCTGCCCTCGCCCCACGAAGGATTCGCTCGATTCGCGCACGCGCATCCGTCTTCGCTTCGTCGATTCTCTCCACAACCCCTTGCGCGATCGACGCCCCGAAATCCAACGATTTCGCAGCGTCCAGCACCTCTTTGTACCCTTCCAACGTCTTCACCTGCATCGACGACGCCTCAAACAACCGCATTTTAACCGCGTCGACGCCTTCCAACACTCTCTCCACCGACGAAGTCGACGCCAACGTCGAACCGCGTTCCACCCTCCCCCCAGACGAGAACGACGGCGCCGGCGGCGTCGCCGTCTCCACCGATCCGCGTTCGCGTTCAAGAATCGCCGCGCGTCGCGCGCTCACCGATCCACTCGACCCCGTCGACGTCGGTTTCGGTTCCCTCTCGCCACTCGTCAACCGTTCCATCGCTCGAATCCGCGCGCTCACCGACGTTGGCGTCCCCGTCGTGACGGACGACGGCGACGCGTCGACGACGAACGACCCCTCGGGGTTCCACCCCACCGGTGTCGCGAATAAACTCTCATCGACGACGAGTTCGTCATCGTCGTCGTCGTCGTCGTCACCGTTCGGTGCGTCACGATAATCTACATTCGATGCATTCCGACGCATTCCGCTCGCCCGAACGCGCGCTCACGCGCTCCACGCGTGAATAAACGAACGAATAAATCACACCCGTCGCATTCTCCCCGCCGCCAGTCTCGTCTCTTCTCGTCTCGTCTCGACCGATGGACGCTGCAGCGCGCGACGAACAGTGCGAAAACATCGGCACTTTGCGACGCATTCGAATGCGTTCCGTCGCGCCGACGCCGACGCCGACGCCGACGACGCCGACAACGCCGCCGGCGGGTTCGTTTTCACGGTCGGCGCAACGACGAGTTGGAATGCGCGGCGCGGCGTGCGCGCGACGCGCGGTGCGACGCGGCGTCGATGGATTCCGTGCGTCGGCGGCGTGGGTCGGGGGCGTTCGCGGGACGACGAACGGCGCGTCGGTGAGAGCGGCGACGGTGGCGTCGGCGAGCGGACGCGGGGGCGAGGAGTGGCGCGCGCGTCCTTGCGGGAGAGCCGTCGGCGGGTCGGTCGCCGAGCGGCGACGCGGGTTCGCGGCGACGACGACGACGACGACGACCGTCGCCGCGCGCGCGGTTTCTCCTGGTACTGGACGCGATTACGTCGACGAAACGGATGACGACGGCGACGGCGACGAAAACGGCGACGACGAAGCGATCGTCGATGTGGATGCGGATCCATTGACGACGCTCGCCGAGGAGCGCGTGGGGGTAAAAGGAAACTGGGGCGAGTCGAGCGGACGGACGAGCGCGACGCCGAAACGTCACGAGTCCATCGACGGACAAGTCTTTCGTCCGCGGGAGCGATTGAAGACGAACGCGGATTTCGATCGGGTGAAAAAGGAAGGTCGGTCGTTCAACGGGAACCACGTGCGGATTCGGGCGGCGGGGAACGCGAGTTACGAACCGGCGACGTGCACGCGAATCGGCATCGTCGTGCCGAAAAAGCAAGTCAAACGCGCCGTCGATAGAAACCTCATCAAGCGACGCATTCGGCACATTTTCCGCACCAACAAGGATAGATGGCCGAACAGGGTGGATTTCATCGTGTTTGTGAATTCAACCGCCATCGAGGGTGGATTTGACGGTCTTTGCGCCGACATGTTTGCGTGGGCGGATTCGTACTCGAAACGCTTGGCCCAATCCGCCGACCGCGCGGCGTACAAGGCGCGCAAGGCGAAACGCGCGCAGGATTTCGAAGCTTCGTCTTCATCGGGATCTTCGTCGTCTTCGTCGTGAGCGAATACGCTGCGGCTAACGCCGCGGTATGTACACATTGTTGTAATTTGTATCTTCTCTCAACTCTCGCTCTTCATCGCGCCCGAAAAACCCTCAAACCTCACAACGCGTCGCGTCGACTCGCGTCCACGCCCGCGAACGCCCGCGAACGCCCTCCAACGCGACGCGACAGTCACGCATGTCCCCCATCCGCGCGCTCGCGTCGAGATGCGCGTCGTGTCTCGCGACGTCGACGTCCAAAACGACGACGTTTTGTTCGCTTCGAGCGCTCTCCTCTTCCTCGGTCGACGGTGCGTCGTCCAACGCCGGTGAACCCGCGGTCGATCGCTACGGTAAATCCCGAGGACCGATGGCGGGACTGTTGAGAATCCTCCGCGACGATGGGGAAATGCCCGGGAAGGAGCTGTACGAGCGAGCCGTCGCGGCGGGGGTGCCGACGCGGTCGAAGAGGCACATGAAGTCGTTGTTGCACAAGATGAAGTCGATCGAACGGGTGAAGACGACGCCGCCGGTGAGCGAGGATGGGAAGAGTGGGAAAGGGAGGAGACGCGGGAATTACTCGTACGCAATCACGGATCGCGGGGTGAGACACGTGGATGGGTTGGATAGGTTGGTACCGGCGTCGTAAAAGAAGAGCGGTTGTACGCGGAGACTTTTTTATAAATTACATGAGGATTGTGTTGTGTCCGCGAGCGCGCTATGATTGATTGTTGTGCTAATTCGGTGAGTCGTTCGGTTTCCTCTCGTTCGCGCGACATGGCGGGTTTAATCCTCCTGTCCCAAGAGCTCGGCGGCGACGTCGACAACTTCGTTATCGTCTGGCGCGACGACGGGTAATCCATCCTTTTGCCGCTGCGCCTCGGCGATGAGTTGCGATGCGAGCTCCTCCGCCTCCCACGCCTCCTTCTCCGCCTGGTCCGCGAGTGCCTGCGCGGAAGCCGCCGCTTCGGCGGCGATCTCCGCCTCTCTCTTTGCCTTTTGTACTTCGCCAAAGAGTTGATTGGTGACGACGCTCGGAGCGCCGACGCCCGATTGCACGAACGACGGCGCGTCCACCGGTACTTCAGACGCCGGAATCCCCCCGAGCGTTTTCGCGTCGTCCGTTTTCCTCCTCTTCAACGCGCTCGACGCCGACGTTTTCGCGCTCGTCGATGGCACGTCGCCGCCGCCGTCCGCCGCGTTTTGTTTCTCCTCTCTCTCTCTGATGGTCGGCGTCGACGAACGCTCCGAACCCGTCGCGTGTAAATTCCTCCACTTATCCTTCAGGTCCACGTTCGAGCGATTGTGTAATATTTTACTCAACTCTTCATCTTTCTGAATCAGTCTCCACTTACCCGGTCCGTACCTGCGTTTCGAATCGAGTCGAGTCGAGTCGAGCGACGACGAACGCGTCGGTCAGTCTGGCCGTCTGTTGGACTCGAGTCGCGTCGCGGCACACTTTGTTCCCTCGAAACAAACGACGAAAACGAAAACGAAACGTTCGACGCACTTTGCCACGCCGTCTCTCAGCGCGTCCTCTTCCTCGGGAGTCCACTGCGCGGGCGAACGGAAACGTTAGTCTTTCACGCACGGATCGATTGATTGTTTTGATGAATGGATGGATCTTATGACGCGCATTTTCCGTTCGTGAATGCCGCGACGCCGGTGTCAGATGCGATGAACCAGTCGCGATTCGACGACGAGGACGACGCGCATACCTTGTATTTCGGGTTCACCATGTCGGGGAAACCCACGGACGGACGGACCGACGACGCGATGCGACGGGTGTGAGACTGAAGCGCAATCGTGAATTGAATTTGCACTTTGCGTTGAAGTCGCGCGAAGGCGAAGGCGAACGCGTTTAATCAAAGCACACACATATACATAACAACGAATCAACTAACACCGGCGAAACCGGCCAACACGAAGAGCGTTCCCGACGCCATGAGCGCGGCGTTTTTAAAGTGCGCCGCCCAGGGTGGGCTACCGACGAAGACTTCGACGGATGCGGCGAGCGGGATTTGGAGCGATAAACCGATGGACGCCACGGTGGGCGAGGTTAAGAGCACGGCTCGGGCCCAGAGGTAATCGCTGCAGACGTTGTCGAAGAACGCCTTGGAGCACGCGAGAAGGAATACTCGCGTGGAGAGGTTGCTGAGGAGTTCGGGAAGGAATCCAACAAAGCGTAAAGCGATGAGGGCGGCGCCAAACGCGGTAAAGTTGACAACGCCCATGAGCGCAAAGAAGAGCGTCATGTCCGTTCGATCGTCATCTTGGAGGTACAGCTTCATCACCGACGTGTAGAGAGCGTATAACCCCGCCGCGGCGAGGGCGAGGACGTTACCGAACGTTGGGGATTCAATGTTTTGCCCGAGCGCGTTGTTCGTCGAATCGGCTTCCGACGCCGAATCGAAATTCACTCCGCGTGGATCTCTATCCGCCAGCGTCACCAGCACCGTCCCGCACACGTACGCCGCCACCGCCGCCACCTTCATCCACGTAAACTTATCCAATCCCATGTACACGCTCACGCAAAACGTAAACACCGCCGAAGACGAACTCAACATTGAATTGGCCGTCACGCTCGTCATCAAGAGACTGTAATTGAAAGCCAACTGCGCCAAGACCCAAATCGGCGCCACCGCGATCGCCGCGCGCGCGTGATATTCAAAACTATACGGCGGCACGGTGACGATCGTTCCCACACTGTGACCACCACCACCCGTGCGTCGCTCGCTGGGTGGAGACCCGACACCGCGCTCGAGATCCGTCCCGTGCGCCGTCGACGCCGCGTTCGCGCTCGCGTCCGCTCGCTCGCTCAACGCCGCCATCTCAATCTCCCCACCCGCCGCCACCGCCGCCGCCGTTCGTTTCACCGCTGCCCCAGGATTAATCCCCGTCGACATCCCGACCCGACTCTCGCCCTCACCGTCCGAATCGTCGTCATCGTACGCGTCGTCGTCATCCGTCTTCGCGTCCGCTTCGCTCGACTGACGCGACGCCAACCAACTCTTCCACGCCCCTCCCCGCCCGATCCCCCGCACCCCCGCCACGAGCGCGCCGAACCGCAACGGCACGAGCGTGATGAACCCACTCGAACACACGTACGTCAACAACACGGGTGACAACCCGTGCGCTTCGAGACGTTCGACGAGAAACGATGCGGCGATCCAAATGACACACACGAGGGCGATGAAGAAGAACCCGAGCGCTTCACCGGAAAATCCGAGCACGCGCTTGTGTTCGTCGCCATTCGTGAGCGCGGGCGGTGAGGACGCCGGACGCCGCGCCGGCGAGCGGGGAGTGGTCGTCGGTCTCGGCGACATGAAGAGTGAAGATGGGTGCGCGCGCGCGCGCTGATCTCTGAGGAGGAGGAGGTCGAAGAAAGCGCGGAAATTTGTGTTGATGTACAGCGTAAATGTGTGTTATTATAAAACCGAAAATGCATCTCTCCCAGTGCGTGCTCTCTCACGCGCGATCGAGATCGGCGAAGAGGTCGTCCTCGGGTTCGCTGAGTAACTCGTACTCGGCGTCCATGTTGCGTTGAAACGACTCCTCGTCGACGTCTTCGTCGAAACAAACTTCGTGAAGTTTAGTCTCTGGATCTTCCCTCGTGAGGAGTAAAACCGGATTTAACGGCGCGTACACGAGATACCGACTCCCACCGCTCGAAAATGTGCACACCTCGACGCCTTCGTTCGGTTCATCTCCGCCGGTATCCATCTCCAACACGTCGTCTTCGTTCATGCGCACGGCGCCGCGAACCGTCATGCAAAACGCGCTTCTTTGTAATAAAAATCCACGCAACGCCAACGCCCGGTTCATGTCTGGCAAAATATCCCCTAATTCCTCATCCCCGATGTCGCTCAAGTCTTCGTTTTCGTCCAACCCTTCACCTCGCAAGACATCCACGGGGGTATCGACGGGTAAGACGAGACACCGCTCGCGTCCGCCCTTCGCCGTGAACCTCCTTCGGAGCATGCACAGTAACCGTCTGTTCGTCTCCGGTTCGAGCACCTCGACGAGTTCCATCGCGGGCGCGATCTCGGCGTCCCCGGCGTTGAGCGCGTAGAGCGCCGTGGACGCCGACGTCGACGCCGACGCGGTCGAACGACGCGCCTCCCCGCGAGTCTCCACGCCTCGCGCTTTACGCACGACTTCGGTGATGGCAGCCTTGCGTTCGAATTCCGTCATCGGCGCCTGTCGCGTGTGTCGCGTCGGCGGTTTTCTCGGCGACGATGAAATCTCTCGACTCGTTCGCATCGGTTTCGCCCGCGGGATCGTCCCGACCCGTCGCGACGCCGACGCCGACGCCGACGCTCGCATCGTCTGCGTCACCGGCGTGGTGGGCGTTCGATAAAAGCGGCGCGGAAGTCGTCGCCCTCTGTGCGGTCACGCGTCTCGCGATCGTCCGTCCGCGCGTAATGCACGTATCGAACAAAATCTCGTCGACGCCAGTCGCGGTCGCGAGACTCTTCGCGCGCGTCGCCGGGGCGTCGACGCGTCGGAATTTCCCGCGCCGCCGGTGCGTCGAGTCTCCTTCGGGGTCCGCTTTGTGCGCACAAGGGGGGTCTTTCGCGAGTTATGACTCGTACGACGAGTAGTGACTCGTCGGTATGGGGGTACAGTCGCAAAAGCGTTACGATGCGTTACGGTGCGCTCGCCCGCCCGGCACAACGCGCCGACGATGACGACCGGCGCGGACGCCCTCGCGCACTTTCAAGAGCGCCCGTCCTCCGTCGCGTCTCGCGACCGCGAGTGCGCGAATTGCGGGGACACCGAGCGGGCGCTGGCGTGCTGCTCGCGGTGTCGCGGGGCGTGGTTTTGCTCGACGAGGTGTCAGCGGGCGTATTGGCCGTTTCATCGGTCGTGGTGTCGACGGAACGATTTCGCGGATGTCGTCGAGCGAACCGAGCCGAAATTCGCGCGGTGGATGCGGGCGCACGGGAAGCAGGCGGTGTTGAAGGATGGTGCGGTGGATGCGCGCGAGTGGCTTTCGTTCGCGACCGAACGCGTGAGTGATTTTAGACTGACATTTGCGCTTTGCGACGCGCGGCGCGCAGACGAGGTGGATCGATTGGAGAGAAAGGTGGCGAAGACGGAGGATTTTTACGGTAGAGCAAACCCAAAACCGACGCCGCCGAGCTTTGACGCGGAGGATATGCGGAAGATGCGCGCGGCGGAGGCGGCGAGGGCGCTCGCGGCGCGCGACGAGACTGACGACGTCGCGTGGTTGGATATTCAAGTCCCGCCCGCGCTCGGAATCGAGCTGGAAAAGTACAAGTGGAGGCAAAACCAGTCGTACGTTGAGGTTTTCGTCAAGCTCCCGCGCGGGGTTACGCGGGAGGACGTCGAGGTGGCGTTGGAGACGACGCGCATCGCGATTCGCGTTCGAGGCGAAACGGTGATGGATGGCGAACTCGCGGCTACCATCAAAGCCGAGCTCAGTACTTGGTTCATAGGTGAGTCACTTTTTATCTTCACAATGTATACGACGCGCTGACGCTTTCGTTTTTCTTTTTCGTTCGCTCGCAGTTGACGGTGTGATTGAGGTTGCTCTGCTCAAGAAGAACCGACGCGGATCTTACGACGACGGGTGCACCAATCACGATACGTTTTGGCGATCCCTCCTCGCAGACGTGCGAGCGGTCGAGAGGTTGCCGTCCACCGTACCGAGCGAATATTATGACACTGAGTACGAAATCGAGCGCGATGCGGGGAACAACGCGCGGAAATCGAGCTCAAGGCCCATGATTTCTCAGCGGCGGTGAGTCGGTCGCTCGCACGAGCGCATTCTCTACGCGCCCACTCTTTACTCATCGACGCGCGGGGCGTCGACGCGTCCGGCTCGTTGTTGAAAGTACGTATGCGACGATGACGCGCGCGTTCGAGTCGCGAAACACGGCGTCTCGTCGTCGAGCGCGCGCGAAGCAGCGGACCGGCGCACTCGCGCTCTTCTTCGTGGTAGCGTTCCTTTCGTGTCTCAGCCTTCGCGCGCGCGCAGAGGAGCGCGTCGAAGAGGAGACGCTCGTGCTGCCTCCGCGCGACGATGTGGATGATAGCTCCGGTCCGCGTGTGCGTCAGATTAAGTTTGGGGAGAAGGTTGCGGTGGACGACATTGGTCCGGTGGTGATCAATCACGACTGCACGACGAGTTACATTGAAAATTGGGACACGATGTCGGAGAGGGAACAGGCTGCGACGCGGCGAAGGCTGGGCGAAAGGAATAGAGTGCGACACGCAGAGTGCAAGCGTAAAGAGCGAGATGGGGAGCTCTGAGGGTGGGTAGCGATAGAGAACACATTTGGCAGCGTTTTAACACAGTACAGCTATTTTTTTATTCGACGGCGTCCAAATTCAATCTCGCCACGGTTTCGACGATGCGACCCCAGATCGGGGCAGAGACACCGGTGGGCAGACCCGGGGCTTCGGTGAAGACTCGACCCGTTTTACGAGCCTCGCGCGCGTATTGTACCACCTTGTCCCGAGTCTCGCGTCGAGCGCAGACGACGAATTGCAGAGCAGCCTTCATATTTTGGACGGCTCGTCCAGCCTCTTCGGCATCCTTCTCCGCAATCTCACGCTCGTCGCGAAGCTTTTCGAGGTATCTAATACTTTGATTCGGGTTCTGCGAAGACGCCAACCCGTCAGCCTGTGAGATGAGCTGCTCAACGCGGCATTCGAGCTGCTCGATGCGCGTCTCGGCTTGCTCGTTGATGCGAGTCAATCTAAGAACCTCGGCTTCGAGCAGAACGGTGCTGGCACTCATGGATTCAGCGCGTAGAGAGTCTTCTTCCGCTCTTTGATGCGATGATTCCGCGTCTCGAACGGCGTGCTCAAGTCGAATTCGCTTATGAGACTCTTCAGACAGCTGCGCTTGGCATTGCTCCAATTTGTCTGCGTAGCTCTTCGCCCGTTCTTGCTCGCGCTGCAACTCGATCGAGCGCTCGCGATCGCGCACGTTGGCGTCGGCAATGATTCGATTCAAGTGCTCCACCTCCTCTGTGAGGTCGTGTCGCGTCATGTACGTCATCTCATTGTCGCGCAAACAAAGTTTGAGCTCCTTGCATTGAGCTCGAAGCTCTTCAATGTCGCCCTCACGTCGTTCCACGTCACGCTTCAGAGCCTGAATCGTCTCTTTTTGGTGAATGACGAGCGCTTCCCTCTGCTCGTACTTGTCTCGAATCTCGAAAAACTTGTGCATGGTTTCAGAGGCTTCGTGTCGAGCCGCCTCTGCAGACTCTTGCTCGGCTTCGAGCTCGGCTTGCAAATCGCGGCAAATAGCTTGAGCCTGGGAAGCCGCGAGTCTCGCCGCTTGCGCGTCTCGGATGCTGGCTTGGTTGAGTTTGCCTTCGCCCGCCTCGATCATCTTTTGCAGTCTCGCCTTTGTCGTTCTCAGCTCTTCGGAGAGCTTGCTCGCCATCGCCTTGGCTTCCTCCTCCTTGCGTCGGGCGTTCCTAACAGCTTCTCTGGCGTCCTCCTCAACCTCGCGCATCGCCCGCTTGACTCTTTGTGATTCGTCAACGGTGACGTGCGCGAACGCACCGGTTTTCGCCTTTTGCTCCGCCAATGCCTCGGCAAATTCCTCTTGCAGCTTCGCAATTTCCGCCGCGTGTCGCTCCTTCAAAATTTGTACTTCTCTCGCATTGGCGGCGTCTTCAAGTCGCGTCAGCGTCATGACGCTGTCTCGCATCAAATCTCGCGCCGCGTTTCCGTTACCCTTTGCCGTTTGAATCGCCGCCGCGAGCGCTTCGTTCTTTCTTCGTGATTCTCGAAGTTCTCGGTCCGACATCTTAAGACTCCCCGACGTTTCCTCGAGTTCCTCTCGCACACGAGAGAGCTCTCGCGTCGCCTCGTCCAAATCACCGTCGATGCGCTCCTTCTCCTCGGACATCTTCTCCAAGTTTGTGCGCGTCTCTTCGAGTTCGGATACGGCTTCCATCAACTCTTCCTCGACAGATTGCTTTGCGCTCTGCGTAGCCGACTGTTCCGATTCTAATCGCGCCACCTCAACTCGCAACGCCTCACCCGATTCCTTCGCCACTTTTAGCGCCGACTCGAGCTCCGCCGCTTTCGCTTCATGCGCTTCCTTTTCCTCGCGAACCCGACGCTCCGAATCCGCGACGACACGCTCGAGATCACTCCTCGCGCGCTCCAAAGCCGTCGTCAGCTCGAGCACTTCGCGTTCGGCGTGCCTCTTCAGCCGCTCGCTCACCGACACCCTCGACGCCATATCCTTTGTCACCACCAGCTCGCGTTCCGTCGCCTTGCGCGTTTCAGTCTCCTTCTGCATCGCTCGTTCCGCGTCTCTCGCCTTGGCCTACGCATCGTTCGATCCAATCGATCGAGGTTAGTCTACAATCCAAAGTTTCGCGCGCGCGCTCGTCGGTTCTTCACAAATCCAACCATTTTACCCGCTCACTCGCTCGATCGTCGTCTACCGCCGAGATCCCGCGCGCACGCACCTGCAAAATCTCCACCTGTCTCCGCCTTGCCTCCTCCCGCTCCGCCTCCATCGCCCGTCCACGCGCGTCTCGCGCCGCGATTTCTTCATCCTCGGCTCGCATCTTGGCCAACTCTGCCGCCAATTTATCCGCATCGAACGAGTCGCGTCGCCGATACGGGACGTTATCCATCGATCGCATCACCGCGCGATCCGCGGTGTGTCGTCCGGGACGCCACGCGGCGCGCTTTTCCGTCGTCGTCGCTCGCATCGTGCGTCGCGCGTCGCGGAATGTCGCGACGGTTCGATTCATTCCATTCCAAAAGTGTCGTTCCCCTTTCGATGTGATGTATGTGTAAACAGTATGATTTATGCTTTTTCACACCAAGATTTGACAACAGACAGACGTCAGAGCGCCGCCGACGCGCCAAAGAGGGAAACGCGACCCGAACCGAAGGCGAATTCGACGACGATGGACGCGCTCGAGCGCATGCTCACCGCGCGCAACACGGCGGTGAGCTCCGCGGACGCCGACGCCGCGGCTGCCGCGAGACGGCAGCTGGAAAAGCGTCTCGCTTCACGACGCGAGAGCGAACGAAACGACGCGCCGAACGCGCTGGAAGCCGCGGTCGCGGGCGACGGGACGTTTACGGATGAGGATATCGTTCGCGCGGTGTTGGATGCGCACGGGAAGAAGGATTACTTTTCGTGTTTGAATGTGCGACGCCCGGATTGCGATGGTTTGGGAAGACCAGTGTGGGACGTGAGCGACGCGGAACTCAACCGAGCGTTTCGACGGGCGTCGTTGAGGGTGCACCCGGATAAGAACAAGGCGGAGGATGCGAGGAAGGCGTTTGATGCGCTCGGGGAGACGCAAAAGTTGTTCAAGGACCCGGTGAAGAGGGCAGAGGTGTTGCGAAACGCGGCGGAGGAGGCGTTTAAGGAAAAGTGTAAACGCGACCCGGAACTCATGCGGGCGAGAGCCAAGGCGCAGGAAAAGGCGGACGCGGCGTCGTACGCGGATGATATGAAGAGACAACGCGAGGAGGCGAAAAAGCGGGCGGAGGAGGTGAAGAGACGAAGCGTCAAGGCGAATCGTAGGAAGCGGGCAGAGGAAAGCGACGAGGAGGACGCGCTCGCGGCGATGACTAAGAGTTTAGAGGAACAAGAGGCTGTCGAGGCGGCGGCGGCGGGAACGAAGGATTCGAACGAGAGCGATGAAGACCAAGGTGGTGCATTTGTCGGTCTCAAGCGTAAGCCTAAGAAGCGGTTCATGTTTTGAAAACATGCGATTGGCAGCGTCGAGCCCATACGAGCCGACGCATAGTAGCATTTGTGTTGTAAACATTCAGTAGGATTTATTCTCAACGTCTGTCTGAAAGTTGCATTAAAACAGGACGTCATATACTGGCTAGTCGTGATGATTGTCTTCGAATTATAAGTACACGTGGGTTCAAAAATGTATCCATCCGGCAAAGAGAGCCCGTGGCTACATGCTCTTCACCTTGGCTTCAATCTTTGAGTACATGTCGTCAAACTCCTTCTTATCGCTCGAGCTCATCTTCACGCTCCCCTTGACGCCTTCCGGCAAAATAAGCATGACAGAGGTCGGTCGCTTGGTCAACCCAGCCGCACCGAGCTCCTCTTTGCTGTGTACATAGCAGTACGGCACATCCGCGTTCTCGCACAAAATCGGCACGTGCGTTATGACGTCAATCGGAGAGATATCCCCGGCAAGCACACACACGCCCTTCACATCCTTCTTGAGCGCCTTGACAACCTCCTTCACCCCACGCCTCACTTGTTTCGCCTTGGCCGCTGTTTCAACGTAAATCAACGCGCACATACCGTCAGTCTCGAGTCCCCAGCGCTTCGCGCGCAATTCTCGCCCTCACATTGCCCGTCCACCAATGAACGCTCTTCCGCGTCTCGCGTCGCGCCGTCGAATCAGCCCATCCGCGCCTCGGTGAATGATAGATATTGTCACACACGTACCCTTCTTCACCACCTTGAGAATCTTCTTCGTCGTCTTGAGATCCGCGAGCGGTTTCGCGATCGGCGCCGTCGGTCTCAGCTTGCCCTCATCAGAGCCGCCTTCGTCCCCGGAATCATCGCTCTCGCGCTTATCCTTCTTCGGCGTCTTTTCTTTCTTATCCTTCTTCGGGGTCTTCTCCTTCTTCTCCTTGCTCATCTTTGGCCTGTGTCGTCACTCGCCGGTCGCGCGCGCGCGTGTAACGTCGCGGTCGGCGTCGTTGGCGCGACGCGCCGCCAATCAACTCGGAAAGCGCGGTGCAGCATCTGTTACATACTGTACATATTTTATCACCATGTATAGATATTCTGGTACACGTGACGTGGCTGTTATCATACTGTGGAGGCGTTTATTCTTAATGGAAGATCAAAACCACGTTGATGATATTTTCGAAACCACAGTAGCGGACCGCGGCCATAATTCAGCTCCAAACCCACGCGCGCGCTGGCGACGCGACGGAACGACTGCGGTGGGATGCGAGACGAGTACGGCGTGGACGACGCGTACGACGCGCGACGGCGGACGGCGATTCGCGATCGCGCGCGCGCGGCGGCGACGCGTTCGACTTTGGGTAAAGGCGATGATGGTGGTGCGTTTGAGGATGAATTCAACGCCAAACTTGCGACGACGACGACGACGGCGATGGACGCGCGAGAGGAGGAATACGCGGACGGAGAGACGATTCAGCGAGCCATGTTGGAGACGCTGACGGCGATGCAGGAGATGCAGGTGCGGATGAATGGAAAGTTGGCGTGGATTTCTCGTTCACTTCCGAAAATTTACGACGCCGTGGCGAACGACGTGCCGATGTCGATCGACGAGCAAGGGGTGAAAATCGAAGCGTTGAGCGCGCGGGTGGCGGCAATGACGGCGCGCGCGACGCCGACGACGGCGATGGCGCCGGGAGGCGCCGGGACATACGGCTCTGGACGAGACACACCGAACGACTCAACGTCATTCGGGAGGAACGGGAGCATGGACTCGAACGGACTCGGGGGGGATCGAACGGGCAACAGTAGCGGCCGACCATCCAGGACTAGTTCTCCAGCGCACGGGGCCGACCGTGCCGCTCGAGTGGCGCTCACGGTGAAGCACGCCGAAATAGCGAACGAGCACGAAGTCGCCTCTACGCTGCCGCGACTCGGACAGGTTGGGCCAGATGAAGAGAAGGTGGCGCCAGTGCACGGGGCGTTGAACATGCACGCCGCCAAGTTGTCGCAAAAGAAAAAAGTGACGACGAAACTTGAGGATCCCAGAAAGTGGCCGCGAGAGCGATGGATTACACATTTACGTCAACAGTCGGCGAGACTTTTCGCGGATCTCGACGACCTCTCCATTGGAGACTTGCTCAATGGAGCGAAGTGTTACTTCATCCAGCGCGGCGCACGCATCGTTCGTCAGGGCGAGCGTGGTGACTCGATGTACGTCATCATCTTGGGTAAGGCGCATGTCATCGCCACCCATCCGACAGTGAACCGCGGCGAGCCTCTGCAGGTGGCGACGATGCTCCCAGGCGATTTCTTTGGGGAAATCGCGCTAATGACTGGCGAGGAGCGTCGCGCGACGGTGATGGCGCCGTACGAAGGCGATGGAAACGTGTGGGTGCTCGAACTGAGCAAGAAAGACGTCGGAAGCGTCCTCCTCGCTCGTCCGAACGTGCTCCGCGTCCTCACGGATGTGTGCGCTGATAGACGCTTGGAAAAGTTGGTTTAACTGTGTAATATTAATGTGAAGCGCTGGCGTGCTCGTAATATATTTATGATTCGTCTACTGATACTAATGCGCCCTCTTTCCACGAGCCGCTCATCGTTTTACCCGAAGTCCACGTGAGCGTTCCTTGACCGTCGGGCTTTCCTTGATTGAACATGCCTTCAAAGTACGACAACTCGCCACTTTTCCACGTCAATCGCCCTTTCCCATCCGGGACGTCGCCGTACCACTTGCCTTCGTACCAATCACCGTCGGCGAAGACTTGTCGACCCTCACCCTCGCGTTTGCCGTTCGCCCACTCTCCCTCGTACACACTCATGTTGGCAAACTCCATGCGCACCACGGCGCGGTCAGACCCAATCCTATCCTTTTCTAACATTCCCATCGCGCGCTTCGATAGGTTGGATTTTTCTTCCTTCTTTGGTTTATTTGGTCGCCAGCCGAAGAGCGATCCCGCGCGCTTCATCGGTGATTCCTTCTTGGCGTCGGAGCCGTCGAGCGTCTTGTATCCGATGACATTGCCCGAGTCATCTTGCTGCGGTTCGCTGATGCGCACTGCAACTTGCTTGGAGGCGAAGTCACGAGGCAGGGGTATTTTGACGGTATCGCTGGAAACGCTCTCTTGTTCGACCGCCGGCGCGGTCGCGACGGACGACTCAACCGGAGAGGCGCCGCGTTGCGTCTCATCGAATGAAAACACGACAGATTGTTCCGATTTAATCATCGTCGTCGCCTCGGTGGTTTCGAGCATTTGCGTCGCCGCCGGCGTCACGCCACTTGCAGCTTCGCGCGCAACCTCTTGCTCAACCACCATGGTCTTCATGTCCCCATAGCCAAACTTTTTCAAATCGTCACGGGAAAGCTTTTGTGTCTTGCGCTTCGGTGCGGAGTCGTCTTCGTATCCAGGCACGAAGAGCATCGGGTTCACCTTTTGTTTTGGCTCTTCTTGGATGAGCTCGACCGTTTTCGATTCGGGCGCGGCAGCGATGGCCACATCCGCGTCGGTGACGCACAGGAGCGTCACTTCCACCTCGGTCATGCCTCGTTTGTCCGGCGGCGGAATCGAAATGAATTGTTCCGCCGAGGTGAGCAAGCCAATCGCCTGAGATGCCGCTTGTCGCGCGAGAGGACCTAGGGTGTTGCCGTGCTTGATCGTACACACGACGAGCGCCGCGGTATCGAAGCGCCCTGGGGCTAAGAAGGGGCTTTGTTGCGCCGCTTGCGCAATGGCGCCACGCACCGCCGCCGCACACGCCTCGTCCGCCGATCCATACGTCGGCACTTCGGCAACACCGCGGCCGACGTGCGAAACGCCGCATCCACCACTGCGCGCAGTCATCGTTTTATTCACCATGGCGCGTAGCGCGGATTTGTCGAGCTGAGAAACCCACGACTCGGGATTATCAACGTCTCCAGCGAACGACGTGTTCCAACAGCTGGATTTAAGCGTATCCGTCGAGCTGAGCAACGCGAAGAGCATCGACGCGTCGGCGATCGACGTCGCGTCCTGCACAGACATTCCGTCTTCTCCATTCTTCAAAAGTTCGCTCTGTGACACCGTGAGCACGACGTCGCACATCCCGGGCGACGAAGCCGCTCGTAAAAAATCCTCGCACGCTGCAGATTTACGTTTGCCTTCAAACGTAAACGGCTCGACGACGCCCGCAATCATAACCCCACCCTCGGGCGCCCTCGAGCTCCCTTTAAACCCAAAGAACCCCTTTTTCGCCTTGGCGTTCTTCTCGTTCGCCACCGCACGCATAAACGCCGCCCCACTCTCCGACGCCTCCCCGCCCGCGCACGCCACTAAAATCGTCCTCGCCCGCTCGCCCGACGCGCTCCCTCTGTGTTCCAAAACCGCCATCGCCGCGCTCACCGCGTTATCATGCACCGCCTTGGCGCTCACCTCAACATTCTGCGGCGGCAACCTCCACCGATTCCCCGCCTTACACCTCTGCAACGCGTTGACATCCGCGTTCAACGCCCAATACTCGGCGTTTGGCAGCGCTCGCGCATCCGCCAGCTGATCGATCAACGCCAGCCCACGCGCGCCGATACCGACGATCGCCACGTGTTCCCCTTTCGACCCGATCGGATCGTAATCTTTCTCGCGCTTCGCACCGCCCCCGCTCGCGTTCTCCGCCGACATCGCCGTCCGCGTCGTCCGACTCTTTCGTCGCATCTGTCGAACGACGACTTTGTTTCGCACATCACAAGGTTGACGACCTCGACGACGATTTCCATTCTTCGTCGTCCCGAGCGGTGACGCGACCGACGAACGATGCATCGAGAACATCATCGCGCGCGATCCGACGGTCGTCGCCGTCGTCGTCGTCGGCGGCGGCGGACAGTGAGGCCGGCTGACAGACAGACTGGAGTGGTTTAAATGTGATGTTCGCGATGGGTAGTGACGCCACCAGATTACAAAGTGTAAATTTTATTCAAAATGCCGACACATTTCCGATGCACTTCGCACTTCGCGACGCGGCACCGACGACGACGGCGACGATGGCGACGATGGCGACGACGACGCAAAGAACGACACTCGTCGCGACGGCGGTGGTGCGCGCCGCGAGGACGCGTGGACGACGAAACATGCGACCGATGGCGGTTCGGGCAGCCATCTTTGGATTTGGACGTGGCGGCGCGCGTGACGAAAGAGGAAACGATGCGCGACGCGCGACGCACGCGACGACGACGACGACGACGACGGAGGTGAACGCGGATGCGGTGGCGAGACTCGAACGCGCGGTGGCGATGGAGCAACAGGCGCGACCGGTGGCGGGAGGAAAGGAACCGGTGAAGAGACGGACGGCAGTCATGGCGGGGAATTGGAAATTGAACCCAAAGACGATGGATGAGGCGAGGACGCTCGCGGCGCTCGTGGGAGCGGCGGCGAGGGAAGATAAAGCGCCGGGGGTGAAAACGAGGGAGTGTGAGGTGTTTGTGTGCCCGCCATCGCCGTTTATTTCGGAAGTTTCGAGAATTGTGAGTGGTGTGCGACGATCGATTATCGACGCGGGCGGATGGATAACTAATTCTATCCGAAAGACGCTCGACGCGTATCTCTCTTTGTTTTTTCCTTGTGCGACGACGTCGATGACGCTCGACGAGATTCGATCGGCGAGGGTGAAGAATAAACCATTGTTGAGAACTGAAGCCGGTCTTATACCGAGACTGCCGCTTTTGAAGTCTTAATAGTCATAGTTACACTGACTCGCCGGTTCGGTTCGATCAAACTCTCGGATTTGCGAAAGATTCGCGTACGGCGAAAGACTGACTGTTTAATCTCTTTTTCTTGGCGTAGTTGGACGGTTCCGGCGTCGCCATCGGTGCGCAGAACATTTACCACGAAGCTTCCGGGGCGTTCACCGGGGAAATGAGCGCCGAGATGGCCAAGTCTATCGGATGCACGCACGTCCTCGTCGGTCACTCTGAACGCAGAGAACTCTTTGGCGAGACGGATGAGATGACCAACTTGAAGACGAGAAAAATCATCGACAGTGGGATGACGGCGGTTTTGTGCATCGGTGAAACGAAGGATGAGTACGAGGCGGGTCAGGCCAAGTCGGTGTGCGCGAGACAACTCGCGGCGGGTCTCGCGGGGGTGGAGGCGGATGAGATGACGCGAGTCATCATCGCGTACGAACCGGTTTGGGCCATCGGCACTGGACTCACGGCGACGCCCGCCATCGCGCAGAGCGTCCACGCGGGCATTCGCGATTGGTTCAGACAAAACTACGGTGAGTCTGTGGCGGGTAAGATTCGCATTCAGTACGGTGGAAGCGTCAAGCCGGAGACGGTGGATGAATTGATGGAGGCGCCGGATGTCGATGGGTGCCTCGTCGGCGGCGCTTCGCTCAACGCTGAACAGTTTGGACGCATCTTCAATTACGACACTACGCCCGAGGGTCCGATTAAGCTCTGGGCTGAAGAAGTGGTTCCGTGCGGGAACCAGCTCGGGGAGTCTCCGGTGTGGAGCGTCGATCGTCAAACTTTGTATTGGGTCGACGCTCCGGCGGGAACGTTGTACAGCTGGAACTTGAAGAGCGCGCCGACGAAGACCAACTTTGGCGAAACGTTAGGATGCGTCGCGCTTCGATCCAACAACACCCTTTTGCTCGGACTCGAGTCTGGTTTGCACTCGTACGATCCGTCAACCAAGCGCTTGCAGCTCGTGAGCGAGTTTGAGCCGGGTCTCAACACGCGTCCGAATGATGGAAGAACAGATCGCGAGGGCAACTTCATCATCGGCTCGTACAACAACGCTCATCGCGTCGACGCCCAGCCCATCGGTGGGCTTTGGCGACTCCCTGTCAACGGTGGCGCGCTCGAAGAAGTGCTCGATTACAAGTTTCGATGCAGCAACTGCATCTGCTTCACGAAGAGCGGAACAACCATGTTCTTTTGCGACACGCCGACGCGTCGAATTTACCAGTTTGATTACGACGCTCGCACGGGCCCATCCAACCGCCGCTTGCTGTACGAGCTTCCGAGCTCTGTCGGCGGTGGTCCGGATGGCGCGCAGTGCGACGCGAATGGAAATGTTTGGGCCGCCATCTCTGGCGCCGGTCGCGTGATCCGCATCACCCCAGCGGGCGAAGTGGATCTCGTCGTCGAGCTTCCCGTCAAGCAGCCGACGTCTGTGACGCTCGGTGGACCGGGCATGAACACGCTCTTCATCACCACTCGCGCCGAAAACGGGCGTAAAGATGCCGGATCTCTCTTCGCCTGTCAAGTCACCGACACCGTTGGCGTTCCAGAAGCGGAGTACCGCGATCCGTCCGCGGTGAACGGCGACGCGTTGTCGCCGACGATTGGACCCGTCGTTCCCGGCGCCGTCAAGTCGAGCGCCAAATTTTGCGTCAACTGCGGCGTCGCGTTTGAGAAGAATGGTGCGCGATTCTGCGCATTTTGCGGCACCGCCCGCAGATGAAGATTCCTCGCGCAGAATTTAAAATCATCAGTACTACTACCACTCGCCGTATACACAACGAAACCGCCGCTCTCTTTGTGATGTTACATACTCTACTTCTAAATTTCAATCGCCGTCGCGTTCGCTACGCCGTCAGCCGACGTCGAGCGTCATCAAACACGCACCCCGCATCTCCTCTTCATCCCCACACGCCCACGCCGTTACATCACAAATAACCACATCGTGATCCCCGGCGTTCGTCACGCTCATAATCTCCAAGTCAAACACCGCCAACGCATCCATCAAAACCTCCACTCCGTTGGTCTCCCTGCGCGTCGTCGCCGCGCGCGCTCTAATCATCTTCATCTTCCCATCCCCACCATCGATCGAATCCGCCCGCGTGCGCCCGAGCAAATCGATCAACCCCTCGTGCGAGTCTTTCCGCAACACTTGCAGCGTCGCCGGCCCGCCCTCGACGACGAAATTAAAGTGCGAACGCGTGTTTCCATAGAGCGCGACTGCGAACCGCCTCATCGGTTCGATCGCGACCGGCGTCGCGAACGTCACCACGTTCATGCTATCCCGCGTCGCGAGCGAGTACACCGGCGTGGGGACGCGCGTCATCGGCCAAGGCGGCGGCGGCGGCGGCGGCGGCATCGGAACCCCGTCGTCGGCGCTTCCGTCGTCGCTTTGTGACGCATCGGCAGAGTTCCAAACGACTTTTTACCCTATACCACTTTGGCGAGTCATGACTCAAAGAATTATTAAACGAGTATGTTCAAAAGGTTATGGACTTTGGTTAAATGGGACCCGCGGCCCCGTCGACGCGTCGACGGTCGTCACACGACGCCGACGCCG
>Ga0255774_10000352_pt1 | contig 41997 bp, 35 predicted proteins | sample 101ome_17_FD_179972 | JGI IMG/M metagenome (GOLD analysis project Ga0255774, IMG submission 179972) | Coastal salt marsh microbial communities from the Groves Creek Marsh, Skidaway Island, Georgia - 101407AT metaG (version 2) | ecosystem: Environmental > Aquatic > Marine > Intertidal zone >... | reverse complement strand
GCAATTGCCGTAACGCTAACCTAAAGCTGTATTGCTTTTTAAAAACCGGCCAAAGCCCCTTAAAAAGGACAATAAAGCCCTCAAAAAAGGCAATAAAAAAGTGGGCCAGTGGCCCACCGCCTGACTGCGACAGCTTTATTTCGTCTTGTTATAAGCGGTGACAGGCAAAAAAGCAAGAGGCAAGAGGCAGCAAGCCTGTAATGCCAATTTGTCGTTCAGTCCTTTCCAAAGTGATCGGATCAGTCGGCAACGCCGCAACGCTGAAACAGAAACCATGATGATTGGCGTTCGGCGCGATCGGCCTTTTTCATGTAGCGCGTTTCGGGCAATTCGGCAGGTCGTTGACGCCAATCTTGGGGGCTGCGCGCTGTCCACATAAAATCAGCATGTGCGGTGGCAGCCTGCAAAAGCCAGCTTTTTGCCGTAGGATCATCACTTGCCAGAACCAGCCGTCCACCCGGCCTGATCATCACCGCAAGCTGGTCAAGAAGCGCGGTTTGCAGAATGCGCCGCGCCGCATGGCGTTTTTTCGGCCATGGATCGGGAAACATGATAAAGGCACCAGCAAGGCTTGCCGCCCCAAGACTAGGCATGATCAGCCGAACATCATCTGGCCAGATGCGGATATTGCCAAGCTGTCGTTCATCAATATGACGAAGCAGACTGGCAACACCATTGATGAAAGGTTCGGCGCCGATGAAATCGCAATCAGGCATCGCTGCCGCAAGGCCAGCCAGATGCTCACCACCGCCAAAACCGATTTCAAGATAGCGATCGGCCTTGTGGCCAAATTGATCATCAATCGGCCGCGCCGGATCAAAGGCAAATTGCGGCAAAGCTTCATCAAGAAGCCGCTTCATCGAGGCACGAAGCGGGCGGCCTTTGCGCCGACCATAAAAACGCGGCCCCAGCGGCATCCCGTCAATTAAAACCCCGTTCTTGGTAACAGCATCGTGATCGGCCATTGCAAAATCTGTCCCATATGTGAACGCGTATTTGATCGGATGTTTGATCGAATATTTGACCAGCTATTTCGGCAAGTGATATCCTATTGTGCCGCTGCGCGAAGCGCGTCAACAAGATCGGTTACTTCCCAGCTAAATGTGCCCGCCCCTGCTTCACCAGCAATTCGGCCAAAATGCCCATAGGCGGCAGTTGGCGCATAGATCGGCGCATTCATGCCAAGATGCTGGCGAATACCGCGCGGCGTCAAATCCATGCAATCGCGAAGCGCTTCTTGCAGTTTTTGATCATCAATTGTGCCTGTGCCATGTGTGTTCGCATAAAGCGATACCGGCTCGGCAACGCCAATCGCATAGGCGATCTGAATTGTGCAACGCGATGCCAATCCCGCCGCAACAACATTTTTTGCCAAATAGCGGCTAGCATAGGCAGCCGACCGGTCAACCTTTGTTGGGTCCTTTCCCGAAAAGGCACCGCCACCATGCGGCGCCGCCCCACCATAAGTATCAACAATGATTTTGCGGCCAGTAAGACCCGTATCACCATCCGGCCCACCAATCACAAACTGTCCGGTTGGGTTTACCAGCAGATCATCACCTGACACCATCCAACCATCGGGAAGAACATTGGCGATCACCGGCGTCACCAGTGCCAGAATATCGGCTTGTGTCGCTTTTTCAGAATGCTGCGTTGATAGAACCACCTTATGCACACCCGTTGGACGGCCGGCATCATCATAAACAAGGCTGATCTGGCTTTTTGAATCAGGGCCAAGGATTGAATCGGCATCCTGTTTACGAACCGTTGCAAGATCTTTTAGAATCTGATGCGAATAATGAATTGCCGCAGGCATCAAGACATCGGTTTCATCACAGGCATAACCAAACATAAGCCCCTGATCGCCAGCGCCTTCATCTTTATTATCGCCTGAATCAACACCCATCGCGATATCGGTCGATTGTTCATGAAGGTAGTTTTGAAATTCGAAATTGGCGTAATGAAACTTGTCTTGCTCATAGCCGATATCTTTGACCGCCGCCCGCACTGCCGGTTCGATCTCGGCCATGATCTGGGTCAATGTAGACTTGCTTGCCCGCACTTCACCAGCCAGCACAACACGGTTTGTCGTTGCCAAAGTTTCACAGGCAACACGCGCTTCTGGTTCATATTTCAAAAACAGATCAAGAACCGTATCCGAAACACGGTCACATAATTTGTCGGGATGGCCTTCTGAAACAGATTCAGATGTAAAGATATAGCTCATGGGTGGGATCCTGAATTCTTGTTGATTGTATCTATTGCCTGATAGAACGAGAGAGGTCAAGACATGCAGCACTGCCAATAATCAAGAAAATAAGTGCAAAGAATCCCAAATTACCGAAACGGGCAAATAGCGTTGGCGCTAGGGCCGGCGGCACTGGCAGATCAAGAACACCCTGCCTGCCAAGCCCCATCTGTCCAAGAATACGGCCATAGGAATCAAAACCGGCAGTGATGCCCGTATTAGCAACCCGCATCAGCGGCAAGCCTTCTTCGACCGCGCGCATCTGGGCTTGTACAAGATGCTGCCATGGCCCTGCACTTTGGCCAAACCAAGCATCATTGGTGATATTGATCATCATATCTGGGCGCATCTCTTGACCAATGACCGCGCCGGCAAAAATCACTTCATAGCAAATCAGCATTTGTATGCTGCCATAACCATCAAGACGCATCAGGCGATTATTTTCGCCAGGTACAAAATCAATCGGGCCAACAATTGGCTCAAGAAAGGGAAGCCATTTCCGAAATGGCATATATTCGCCAAACGGCACAAGATGGCGTTTGTCATAGACAGCTTCAATGGCACCATCATGGTCAATCATAATGGCCGAATTCAGCAAAGTGCGACCGCCGCCAAATCGCGGAATACCGGTAATCACCAAACCATCATTTTGCGTGGCATTGCGAATGGTTGTGTTGAGCAATGCTTGATTGCGGCTAGCAAATCCGGCAAAGGCGGTTTCCGGCCAGATCACCAATTTTGGCACCACATCACCTTGACGCGACAAGCTGACAAGCCTGTCGAGATGGCGCTGGCGTTTGCTTCGATCCCATTTATCGGCTTGTGGTATCGCCGGTTGCACAAGCCGGATCATTGATCCCGATGATGCCGAATGGGCATCAGATGAATTGGCAAGCCGCATCGCCCCAAAGGCGGCAAGCATAAGAGGCAACATCAAAAATATCGCGGCAAAACGCCGATGCCCCAAAACCCAGAATACCGGTACCAATGCAAAAAATAGCGCAATCACGCATAGCCCATAGGCACCAATCACGCTGGCCGATTGCAGGCTGGCAAGATCAACAGCAAACAAACTGCCGGTCAGATTCCACGGAAATCCGGTTGCCACAAAGCCACGCGCCCATTCGCCAAGGCTGAAAAAGGCAACAAACCAAAACAGGCGCGCCACCGGTCGCCGCCCAAATGACCATGAAACCATTGCCGCAGTAGCCCAGAAAACTGCCAGAATAAGCGCCAATGCCAGCGCCATAAACGGCGCCAAAACCCAAAGTGATGGCGATTCAACAATCAGCGAATGCGACACCCAATAGATTGATGCCAGAAACCATCCGGTCCCCGCCGCACCAAAAATCAACGATGCCTGCATCCGGCTTTCAGCTTTTAAATAGGCAAGAAGCGGAATCGATAAGGCAAAAATTGCTGGCAATAAAAACAATGGCGGCAAGGACAGGCTGGCAAATGCGCCGGCAAGCAAATGCCAAAAAAGCATAAGGGGGCTGGTTTTAGTCCGGTTTGCTAGAGCTGGTTTTGACACGCGGCAATCCACGAAGTTTTAACAAAGTGACACGGCGCGGGTCACCTTCAAGAATTTCAAATTGCAACCCGCCGCGATGACGCACAACCTCGCCGCGACCGGGCACCCGCCCAGCAAGCGCACAAACCAATCCGCCAAGCGTATCAATCTCGTCACGTTCATCATCATCAAGCAAAGGGCCGGTAATCGCTTCAAGAGCCTCAACTTCAAGCCGGGCATCGGCAATGGCTGTACCATCGCCCTTTTGCTCAAACCGCAATTGCGCTGTGGTGTCATGTTCATCTTCAATTTCACCAACAATTTCTTCAACCAGATCTTCGATCGTGATCAAACCATCAACCCCACCAAATTCATCAACAACCAGCGCCAAATGGCGGCGGCGCAAACGCATTTCATGAAGCAGATCAAGAAGCCGGATTGTTGGTGATATAAATAGGGCAGGCCGCAAAAGACTCTCAACTTTTGGCGTATGGCCATTGCGAAGATGGGCAAATAAATCCTTGATATGAATAATGCCAACAACATCATCAAGCGTGTTGCGGTACACCGGCACGCGGCTGTGATTGGCATCGCTCATTTGCTGGATAATGTCATCAAAGCCATCGGCAAGCGCAACCGAGACAATATCGGCACGCGGAATCATCACATCGGCAGCGGTGATGTCGCGAAGCCCCAGAAAATTCTGTAATAACGTGCCTTCATGGCTGTCAAAGCTAGTCTTGTCATCAAGCGATTCCTGAAGCAATTCGGTCAGTTCATCACGGCGCGATGACGGACGGGCAAATGAGGGGAAAAACCTCCCAAGAAGCGTCATCATTATCCAGCCTCCCGCGTGCCAAGCGCAAGCTCATCATCAAGATAGGGGTTGGCAATCTTCATCTGGCCAAGAAGGGCAATTTCCAGCGCTTCCATTTCATCTGCCATCTGATCATCAATATGGTCATAGCCAAGCAAATGCAAAACACCGTGGGTAAACAAATGCAATAGATGGTCACCCGCTGCAATGCCCGTCTCGGCGGCTTCGCGCATCACCGTTTCACCAGCGATGGCAATATCGCCGATGCCGCCATCCATTTCCGGCATATCATCATCCAGATACAAATCATCACCTGCCGGAAATGACAAAACATTGGTTGATTTATCAAGGCCGCGATGCTGCAAATTCATTGACCGCATATCATCATCATTACACAGCAAAAGACTGACCATCTGCGGATCAAGCGATAGCCGCGATGCTATATGATCAAGCATCACTGGCGCGCGTTTTTTCAAATCTGCAATCAGGGGGCTATGCCAGCTAGAGGGGTCAATGCTGACTTCAATCAAGGCACCAGCCTCAGACGTCCATTCATCGCTTAAAAATTGACTATCCTCTGGACTGTCAGGTTCCAGAGCGCTATCGCCGTTATTCATTTCACTCGTCATGAGCTATTTTCATTCCCCGTTGCAAAAAGCGACCGCAACAACGCGCGCCTGTTTCTTGCTCTATTTGGACGTATTCTGCTGCTTTTGTCCAGCTTCATACGCTTGCAAAATACGCGCCACGACCGGATGACGAACCACATCTTGGCCAGACAGATGGATAATGCCAACGCCTTTAATATTGTCTAAAAGCGAAACCGCCTCGGCAAGGCCGGACGGTTGACCCGCTGGCAAATCAACCTGACTTAAATCACCCGTAATGACCATATGTGAATCCTGCCCAAGCCGGGTGAGAACCATTTTCATTTGAACAGGCGTGGTGTTTTGCGCCTCGTCAATAATCACATGCGCTGCGGTCAAGGTGCGGCCACGCATAAAAGCAAGCGGTGCAATTTCAATCTCGCCACTAGCCAGCATTCGATCCACTTTATCAGCTGGCATCATATCATATAACGCATCATAAAGCGGCCGCAGATAGGGATCGACCTTTTCTTTCATATCGCCTGGTAAAAAGCCAAGACGTTCACCCGCTTCAACAGCAGGGCGCGATAAAATAATACGTTCGACTTCGCGCTTTTTCAGCGCTTCAACAGCGCGGGCAACAGCCATATAGGTTTTGCCAGTACCAGCAGGCCCAAGGCCAAACACCACTTCATTACTACGCAATAATTTCAGATAATCATTCTGGCCTTTGGTTTTGGCGACAATTTTCTTTTTCCATGTGTCAAAAGATTCGCCTGCGGTTACCGCATCAGCCTGATGACCATTCATCGCCCATCGCAATGCATCTTCGACCATTGATTTATCGATATCATCACGCTTGCCATCGGCAATACGGCGATACAGATCCTCAATCACGGTTCGGGCGGTTTTAGTGGCTTTGCCAGCACCTGAAATTTTGATGCTATTACCAAAGGAATCCAGCGTGACATCCAAGGATTTTTCGATATGCGCCAGATGCTGGTTATGTTCACCTGATAATAGCGCTAAAACACCATTATCCTCGAATTCCATACGGATGCTATTGGCTTTTGCCGCGTTCACGCCGCCCCCTTCAAATTGACAATATCGCCAGTCATGCTGTTCTGGCGAGCTTCGGACAGACGGCAAGGCACAATCTGGCCAATCTGATCAGGATTGCCGATGAAATTCACCGCCTGCATATAGGGGCTTCGACCCGCCATTTGACCATCGCGGCCACCAGCACGCTCGACAAGGACATCAACAATTTTGCCCTCGGTTCCTTTGTTAAAGGCAAATTGCTGGGCGTTCAGCAATTGCTGAAGGCTTTCAAGCCGTTCAGATTTTACCGATTCTGGAACCTGTATTTCAGATGTTGCCGCGGGTGTTCCTGGGCGCGGGCTATATTTAAATGAATAGGCCGATGCGTAACCAACCTTGCTGACAAGTGCCAAGGTTTCGGCAAAATCGGCATCGCTTTCGCCGGGGAAACCAACAATGAAATCACCTGACATGGCAATATCCGGACGAATGGCGCGAAGCTTGTCAATCACCGCCAGATAGACATCACTTGTGTGACGACGGTTCATTTCCTGCAGAACATGGTTTGACCCAGACTGGATTGGCAAATGTAGATACGGCATTAATTGCGGCACGTCACCATGAACGGCGATCAATTCATCATCCATATCCAGCGGATGCGATGTCGTATAGCGAATACGCTCAAGCCCATCAACCTCGGCAAGCGCACGAATCAACCGGCCAAGCGTCCAGTCTTTGCCGGAATCATGCGCGCCATGATAGGCATTCACATTCTGCCCAAGAAGCGTCAATTCACGCGTGCCGCTTGCCACCAGCCGTTTGGCTTCTTCCAAAACAGTTCTGACCGGGCGCGAAAACTCAGCGCCGCGTGTGTAAGGCACAACGCAAAAGGCGCAAAATTTATCACAGCCTTCTTGAACGCTCAAAAATGCGGCTGGACCACGCGGTGCATGCTCGCCCGGCAGAAAATCAAATTTCACTTCTTCGGGGAAATCCGTATCAATAATCCGGTTGCGGCTTGCCGGATCAATCTTGCCAACCAATTCGGGAAGCCGGTGATAGGTTTGCGGCCCAACAACAATATCAACCCATGGCGCGCGGCGGGTAATTTCTTCGCCTTCGGCCTGTGCCACACATCCGGCAACCGCAATCGTAACCTGACGGCCCTGCTGATCGGCGGCGCGTTCTTTGAGTTGGCGCAATCGGCCAAGTTCGGAAAACACCTTCTCAGAGGCTTTTTCACGAATATGGCATGTGTTCAAAATCACCATATCGGCGCCATCAGCCATATCGGTTGGCGCATAGCCAAGCGGTGCTAGAACATCGGTCATACGGTCAGAATCATAAACATTCATCTGACAGCCGTAGGTTTTGATAAAGAGTTTTTTGGTCAAGAGCGCTATGTCACATTTCAGCAGTGCAAATCCAAGTCCCCTTGTACCGCCTGGAAGCAAAGATGGTCAAGGAAAAGCCTCAGTAGGGCACCACTTCATCATGATTGCGTCGATTTTCCGATTACCTTGTTTGTAATAGTCTTTGCGGCGGCCAAATTCGACAAAACCAAAATCGCGATAAAGCCCAAGTGCCGGCACATTATCTTCGGCGACTTCAAGCACGACCCTAGTCATATTCTGGCTGGTACCATGCTCGAAAAAATGCTGCAAAAGCCGTTTGCCAACACCCTGTCTTTGCCGGTCAGGCGTAACGCCAATTGACAGGATTTCAGCTTCACCATCAATCATCGTGGCAAGAAGATAACCATTAAGATATGGCGCCAAATCACCGGCCGATATGGATTGTGGCTGATCCTGATCGGGTACCAGATCGACAAAACCACAAAAAACCGGGTTGGACTGCAATCCCATCAGGCGCGCCTGATCAAGCGCGGTTGCAAATAATCTAGCCTCAAGCGCAGCGATTGCATCACAATCAGCCGGAGTGATGCGCCGGATCATCAAGCCGATGCTTTCTTTTTCGGCCCAAGACGCGGATCGGCGAGATAAAGCGGCGTTAATGGTGAAACCACGCCCCGCGTGAGGTGATGCGCGGCAAGATTGGCAATCATGCCAGCGTCAACCGATATATCATCAACCCCTTTATCAGCCGCATCAGCTGATATCATTTTGCCGCCCGCCACGCAAACCTGCCTGCCAGCGCCAAGAAAGGCCGCGCCAACAGCTTGCCCACCATATCCGGCAAGCAAAATCGTCTCTTGGCCAAGCGCCGGCGGCACAAGCAATGGCAATTGTTCGATCTTCGCTTCGAAAATATCACCTTGCGGTGTCATATCGGCAGCAAAAAACTGCGCATAGACATTGCCGCGCCGCGTGTCGGCGAGACATAAGATTGGTAAATCGCCATCATCATCGCCGCAAGAATAGGCAAGCGCCTCAAGACCGGAAATGCCAAGCCCGGGCAAATCATGCGCCAGACAAACGCCTTTGGCCGCGGCCAGTGAAACACGAAGGCCGGTAAATGATCCAGGACCACGCCCCGCTGCAACATGGCTGATCATGGCAAAATCAACATCTGCCTCAGCCAAAGCCGAAACCGCCAATGGCACCAATGATGCGGCCTGCCCAAAAGCAGCCTCGGCCGTTTTCATGGCGCGGATCACCCCATCAGCATAAACAGCAACTGACAGTTGATTGGTGCTGGCTTCAAAGGCTAATATGACCGGCAAGGCATCAGGGCGTTTGGGCGTTTTCAATCGGCTTATCCTTTATCCAGATCGGCTTATCGGGTTGCATCATCTCACCAAGATGCGCTAAATGAGATCGCTCTAACATTGACAACGCCGCCGGTAAAGTCAGGGTTATATCATTTTTTAAGTGGAAAATCTGCTATGCACATAAGACATTATCAGAACGCTTGTCATTGGCTTGCCTATCTTGGCAGCAGATTTGCGATAATGTCGGTTCTACTGCTGTCGTTTCTGGGATCGGCCTTTGCTGCCGACCATGCGGTGATTTTGATGTATCACCGGTTTGGTGAGGACCGTCTGCCAAGCACAAATATCCGCCTTGATCAATTTGATGCGCATCTTGAAAAATTATCAAATGGCAATTACTCGGTCTGGCCGCTGGCAAAGATTGTCGATCATTTGCAAAAAGATATGCCGCTTCCCGACCGCACAGTCGCGATCACCATCGATGATGCCTATCTATCAGTTTTCACCAAAGCATGGCCGCGGCTACAGGCAAAAGGATTTCCCTTTACCGTTTTTGTCGCCACCGATCCGGTTGATCGCAAAAATCGCGGCTATATGAGCTGGGATCAGCTTCGGCAATTACAGGCCGATGGGGTTGGCATTGGCAGTCAGACAGCCAGTCACCCGCATATGCATTTATCCAGTCTTGCCGATGTTGACGCCGAATTAGAAAAGTCAAATCAGCGATTTCTAGCCGAACTTGGCCTTCGTCCAAATCTGTTTGCCTATCCCTATGGCGAATATAATCTGGCTGTTATCGAGCGCGTGAAGGCGGCTGGTTTCATTGCAGGTTTCGGTCAAAATTCGGGCATTGCGCATGGCTATGATGGCTATTTTGAACTGCCACGTTTTGCCATGAACGAAAAATATGGCGCGATGGATCGTTTGACATTGGCGATTGACGGCCTGCCGCTGAAAGCCAACCAAATTCTGCCTGCCGATGTTGTGATTGCGAAAAACCCGCCTGACTTTGGATTTACGCTAGCGCCAGAAATTGCCACAAAAAACCAATTACGCTGTTTCAACACCACCTATGACCAGCTGCAAATCAGCCGGTTGGGGCCACGCGCCGAAGTGCGGTTTCCAGGTCCCCTGCCATCGGGTCGTGCCCGTGTCAATTGCACCATGCCCGGCCCGGATGGACGCTGGCGCTGGTTTGGCAAACAGTTTCTGGTGCCGTAAGGCAGTGGTAAATCTAGCTTAGATACGCCAAGGCAAAACGGCTAAAATCATTGCTACGGATCAAGACTTCTAGCTTCTTCACATAAGCCTCGCCAATTTCGGCATAGCGATCAAGATATTTGGCCAGTATTCTGGCTTCGCCGGCTTTTGGGCGTTTGCGTAATGCCGAACGTGCCTTGCGAAATTTCTGATAATGCGAATGCGTATTCAGATTATGCATATAGGCGCGAACCGAACCAAGCAACGATCCAAAACTGCGCACAACAGCGCGGTCATTACTGGCATCAAGCGGCCTGATGCCAGCTTGTTCACGCCATGCCCATTGGCCAAATAACGCATTGCCCTGAATGGCAAATCGCGATGTTCCCCAGCCTGACTCAACCGCCGCCTGCGCCAATGCCAACGCCACCGGAATTGTATCAGCCCGCTCAAGCAACCGCGTCATCAAGGCTTTGTTATCCTGATCGGTTACGTCAATTTTATAAAGTTTTGCCCATTTTTCCAAGCTCGCCCGATCATCATTTTCAAAGGCGCGCCGAATCGCCTCGCGGCGTTTGCTGATTTCTTCATTGCTCGCCAAAATAAGCGGCAGCACGATTTTTATAAAGGATTCCTTTTGCGCTGTGCCTGATATAGCCAGATGTGAGTCGGGAATTTGGGTAAAAAAATCGCGTGCCACCAAAAGAGGTTCTGGCGCCGGCACCCGCTTTGTGGACTCAAGTTCAATATGGCTTGTATTCGGTCCTTTGAGCGTTTTTGGTGCCTTTGCCAACAGAGATTTTTCAGTCACTTGGTCAGGCTCTTGGTCGGGCTCTTGGTCAGGCGCATCACGCATCAGGCCATCCGTGGTATCTGCAGTATTAGCATCGTCACGGCCGGTTTCAGGCACGGCGACGATTGCCGGTGATGCGTCTGGCTGCGCAACTTGTGGGGACATATCGGAAGCCGAATGCTTTCGGGGCGGCAATTCATCTGTCTTTGCCTGTTCGGTAACCGCGTCATGGCTTTGAAAAAATTGTGGTGGTGATAGGCCAAAAAGACCGGGGCCGGTAAAGCCTAAAAACGCAATAGCCGCAGCGATCCAGACAATCCGCCGGTTGGTCAGCCAGTTAGAAATCGACGATATCACGACCTAAGCCTTAAATCTGAATATCTATAATTGGCGCAGTTGTGACTGTCTTACAGCTCGGCCGCACGAACCTCACGCACTTCAGGGATATAATGGCGAAGCATATTTTCAATGCCCATTTTCAAGGTTGCTGTCGAACTAGGACAACCCTGACAGGCACCGCGCATCTGCAATGTGACAACACCATCATCAAAGCCCTGAAACACGATATCGCCGCCATCCATTGCCACCGCCGGACGCACACGCGAGTCCAAAAGCTGTTTGATCTGCTGGACCGTATCGCTATCACCATCTTCGGCATGCGGATCGGCAAGCTCGGCGTCTTTTTCAATGACCGGCATGCCTGATGCGTAATGTTCCATAATGCCGGCAAGAATCCCCGGTTTGAGCGCAAACCAGTCAAGCCCTTCAGCTTTGGTCACGGCAACAAAATCAGCACCCAGAAAAACCGCTGTTACGCCATCAACTTGAAAAAGGCGGCGGGCCAATGGTGATTTATTAGCGCTATCAGAATCGGCAAAATCAGCAGTTCCCTGCGCCATCACCGGAACACCGGGGATGAATTTCAATGTTGCCGGATTCGGCGTATCCTGTGTTTGAATAAACATCTAATCATTCCTTTTCGATGCAATAAATTTGCCATCAACATGGCCCATTTCAGGGCAACAACAGATTAATTTTTTGGCATTTAGGCTAAATTCACAATCTTGGCGCAGACAGGTTCGTCACCGCCCCAAAACCATTTTCATGCCATCGCATAATATGCGTTAGCCCCATCAACGTCATATGGGGATTTCCGTAAAAACTACAACCCGACACCGGCTTAATATCGCATATCTGCACCGATCTGGCTAGTGATCGGTGCTTGATCCTAAAAACCCAACAATATCACGTACCTCGGCAAGAATTGGCCGCGCAATGGCCGCGGCACGTTCGGCACCATCAGCAAGAATCGCGTCAATATCGGCAGGGTTTTCAAGAAGCCGCCGCATTTCAGCACCAATTGGCGATAGTTTCGCCACCGCCAGATCGCCAAGCGCCGGTTTGAAATCACCAAATCCGCGCCCGCCAAATTCGGCAAGAACATCATCGGTGCTGCATTCGGCAAGCGCAGCATAGATGCCAACAAGGTTGCTGGCTTCTGGCCGATCGGCAAGACCAGCCATTTCAGATGGCAAAGCATCAGGGTCCGTTTTTGCCTTGCGGATTTTCTGCATGATCATATCGGCATCATCAGTCATATTGATCCGTGAATTATCCGACGGGTCGGATTTACTCATTTTGGCGCTGCCATCACGAAGACTCATAACGCGCGTTGCGCTGCCAAAAATTTGTGGTTCGGGAAGCGGAAACACATCTTTATCATAGATCGAATTAAAGGCCTGAGCGATGTCGCGGGTTAATTCAAGGTGCTGTTTTTGATCTTCACCAACCGGAACATGCGTTGCGCGGTAAGTCAGGATATCAGCGGCCATCAAGGTCGGATAAGCATAAAGACCAACCGACGCATTTTCGCGGTTTTTACCTGCCTTTTCTTTGAATTGAGTCATCCGGTTCAACCAGCCAAGACGGGTCACACAATTGAAAACCCACGCCAGCTCGGCATGTTGCGGCACGCAAGATTGATTAAACAAAATTGATTGTTCGGTTGAGATGCCAGCCGCGATCAGGCTTGCCGCCACTTCACGCGTGCTTTTGCGCAAATCAGCCGGATCTTGATGAACCGTGATGGCATGTAAATCAACAACACAATAGATCGACTCAAAATCATGCTGCAAAGCAACCCAATTGCGAATAGCACCAAGATAATTGCCAAGATGCAAATTGCCGGTTGGCTGGATGCCGGAAAAGATGCGGCCTTTTCCTGCGGATTTATGCATTTTTGAATCGGTCATTTGGTCTATCCATCACGCCTGATCAGATGCTGGCAGGCCGGTGCCAACCCATCACATCTGCGATTGAAATTATATGCCAGCGTTATCCCCGCTTGTGCGGCCGCGGTCAAGTCTTTCGGTTGCCCAATCGGCGGACAAATCCGGCTGGAATCGCCCGAAAACACCAAGCGGCTAAAACAAATCCACCGCCACCAACAGCAACCAAAACGGCAAGCCAGCCTGCCGCGGGCAGAAATTGTCTTATTCCTCCGGTATGCCAAACCATCGCCAAAAGCAACATCGCCATGACCAGACTGGCAAGAAAAATGCGGCCAATCATACCAAGCGAACCACCGCCAAGACGGCCACGGCGACATAGTAAAACCACCATGGTGATTGCCGCAATCAATCCTGATAATGACGTTGCCAGTGCCAGCCCGACATGCCCAAAAATGGGCATCATCACCAATGATGCTGTTATATTGATCACCACGGTCATGATCGATATTTTCAAAACCGTGCCTGGCTGGCCTGCCGCATAAAAGGCGGGTTGCAAAATTTTCACCATGACAAATCCGGGAAGACCAAGCGCATAGGCTGATAAGGCCATTGCCGCCATCACCGCATCATCAATTGAAAAAGCGCCATAGGCAAATAGCCCCTCAATGATTGGACCTGCAAGAAGGATCAGCGCAATAACCGCTGGCACGACAAAGAATCCGCCAAAGATAATCGCCTCATCAAGCGTTTTGGTGATTTCGTCTTTTTGACCAGCCGCTTCGGCAGCGGATAATCTGGGCAGCAATGCCGTACCAAGCGCAATGCCAACAATACCAAGCGGCAATTGCGCCACACGATCAGCATAATAGAGCCATGAAATCGCACCAACCGGCAGCATTGATGCCAAAATCAAATCGACTAGAAGATTAAGCTGCATGCCGCCAGCGCCAAGCGCTGCTGGCAGGAATTTGCGCCACATCATTTTGCCCGCATTCGATAGGCGCGGCCATTGCAGTTTTGGCACTGCCGACAGGCGGCGCAGAACAAAAAACAAAAATAACAATTGGCAAAACCCAGCAACCAAAAGGCCGATGGCAATTGGCAAAGCTTTGAACATGCCCAAATCAGCCGCCAAAATCGGAATCGAAATCGCCCCAGCAATAAAACAGAGATTTGCCAAAATTGGCGCGGCGGCAGCAGCCATAAACCGGTCATGCGCATTGGCGATTGCCCCCCAAAGCGCAACCACGGAAATCATCGGCAGATAGGGCATCGTTACCCGCGCCAGATCGACCGCTGCAGCCAAACGATCAGGCGTTGCCGCAAAGCCCGGGGCAAGAAGCGCAATGACTTCAGGCATGAAAATTTCGGCAAGTACAACAATCGCAAAAAGCACAATGATCAGAAAAATCTGCGCCTCAGATGCGAGCCGAAGCGCGGCATCACGCCCGTCGGTTTCGCGTATTTTGGCAAAGCTGGGAAGAAAGGCATTGGTCATCGCGCCTTCGGCACTAAGGCGGCGAAACATATTTGGCAATTTCAACGCCACCAGAAAGGCATCGGCGGCTGGCCCGGCACCCAGAAAACTGGCAAAGGCGATATCCCGCATGAAGCCAACAATACGGCTAATTGCCGTTAGGCTGCCAATCTGTTGAAAAGCGCGGCCAAGCGAGGTGGGTTTTGCAGGATTTGACGCAGTTGGTTGATCGGTCATACCGCTTCCTCATCGGCATCATCAAAAACCGCCAACAGCTGGTTGCGGATCGTTAGCTGGCGCGTTTCACTCTGAATTTGCAGACCGAAAATATCTTTCACATAAAACACATCGACAACGCGCTCGCCATAGGTCGACACGGTGGCCGTCTGGATTTGCAACCCAAGACCGGCAAGGCAAAGCGTGATTTTATGAAGCAAGCCCGGAAAATCGCGGCCATTAACCTCGATCACGCTATGGGTATTGCTGATCTTGTTCGACAAAAGAACGCGCGACGGAACCGGCATTTGCCGCACCCGAAGCGGGGTTTGCTGCCAACGCGCCAACAGCGCTTTTTTCAGTTTCAGTGACCCTGTTAGCGACTTTTCAAGCGTTGTACGAATCCGCGCCAATTCATCTTGATCTTCAATCGCCTGATTCTTCATATCCTGCAAAAAGAAAACATCAAGAACCGTGCCATCATGACAGGTCGTAATGCGCGCGCCGACAATATTCGCACCCGCCGCCGCCACCGCACCGGCAATCCGCGCAAACAGCCCCGGATCATCAACCGTTAGAATCGTCAATTCGGTTATGCGCCGCGCCGGATCGGGCTTGAAATCAATCAGCAAAAGCGCATCCTGATTGGCGAATTCATTACAAAGCCGCGCATGACGAACCTGACTTTCGCAATCAAATCCTGTCCAATAGGTCAGCGGCATATTCGCCGCATGCGCGGCAAACCGTGCCGCGTCCCAATCGGCTAGTTTCGCCGCCGCCTCCTGGCGCGCTTCTTCGGCATTGCCAAGCGCGATCACCGCCGGATCAGCACCGCGCAAAACCGCATCGCAGCGATAATAAAGATCGCGCATCAACGCCGCTTTCCAGCCATTCCAGATATTCGGTCCAACCGCCCGAATATCGGCAACGGTCAAAACCAAAAGCAGTTTCAATCGCTCGGGTGATTGCACAATACTGGCAAAATCCTCGATCGTTTGCGGATCATTCAGATCATAGCGAAACGCGATTTTGCTCATCAGCAAATGGTGCAGGATCAGCCAGCTAACGGTTTCGGTTTCTTCATGGCTTAGCCCCAGACGTGGGCAAACCGCCAATGCCACCTCGGCGCCCAAAACCGAATGATCGCCGCCACGCCCCTTGGCAATATCATGTAGAAGCATGGCAACATAAAGTGCGCGCCGCGATCCAATTTCCGGCATCACCTCGGTCGCAACCGGCGCGGCTTGGCGCAGCGCGCCGGTCTCAATCCCGTGAAGAATACCAATCGCCTTCAAGGTATGTTCGTCAACCGTATAGCTATGATACATATCAAATTGCATCATCGCGACAATCCGGCCGAAATCGGGCAAGAAACGGCCAAAGACACCGCTTTCATTCATCAGACGAAGCACCCGTTCAGGGTTTTTGCGCGATGTCAGAATATCCAGAAATAATTGGTTTGCCTGCGCATCACCACGTGTTTTTGAATCAAGTGCCGATAACGCCCGGGTGACGCGTTGAAGCGTGCTTGGATGAACATCAGCATCATGTTTTTGCGCAATGGAAAATAATTCGATCAGCCGAACTGGCGCGTCACGGAACAAGGCCTCATCAACAAGCCGAACACGCCCACTTTCAATATGAAACGGATCAAGCTCATGGGTGCGCAGAAAATCAGGTCGCCAATTGATCAGACTTTTGCGGAAATCAGTTTCCATCGCCGCGCAGAAAATACGCGTTAAATTGCCAACATTCCGCGCGGCCAGATAATAGCGTTTCATAAAGCGTTCAACACCACGAAGCCCGCCCCGATCGGCAAAGCCAAGACGCGGTGCAATGATCATTTGCGCTTCGAAATCCAACCGTTCTTCGGGTCGGTCAGCATAAAGATGAAGATGACAGCGAACCGTCCATAAAAACCGCTGCGCCAGGGCAAATTTCCGCGCCTCGCCATCACGAAGAATACCTTTTTTGACAATGTCGATCATGCTGTTGGCACGATAGGCATATTTGGTAATCCAGAACAGGCTGTGAAGATCACGAAGCCCGCCTTTACCATCTTTGACGTTGGGTTCAACAACATAGCGCGTATCGCCAAATCTCTTATGGCGAAGGTCACGCTCGGCAAGCTTTTCTTCAACATAGGCAAGCGGTTTCTGTTTGGCAATTTTACGCTGAACCGTCCGATTCAATTTCACCCACATCGAATCATCACCCGCCACATGACGCATTTCAAGAAGGCTTGTCAGCACTGTCTGATCGTCATTTGCCGCATCAATTGCTTCGGCGATGCTGCGGGTTGAATGGCCAATTTTCAAGCCAAGATCCCATAAAATATACAGCATGAATTCGATAAATTTCGTATGGGATTCGGTCGCTTTTTTTGGCATCAGAAACATGATATCAATATCGGAAAATGGTGCCATTTCACCACGTCCATAACCGCCAACGGCAATCAGCGCCAGCTCGTCACCACCAGCGCATTGTTTTTGCGTTTGCGCGTAAAGGCTTTGCAGCAAAATATCAATGACCCAAGCATGCATGCCAACATAAACAGCGCCATCATTGCTGTGGTAAAACGACTCGCGAAGGCTGGCTTTGGCCTGATCAAGATGGGTTCGCAAACAGCTTAACAGCTTGGTACGAGTTACCGGTGTTTTGCCAGTGGCATATGAATCAAGTTCGGCCTCGATCGCCTGCCGGTCAAGCGGTGGCTGATTGACCGCCATTGCGCCTTGCAACGGCAATAGCCAACGATGCCATGCAATACTATCGGGCATGGTGGCTGGGCTGGTGGTTGGGCTGGCAATTGGGCTGGCTTTGGCCGATTGCGATTTTGACGATCCTAGATCTAAAATTTTGGTCATTTTTTATCACCTGATCGCAATGGCGGCAAAGCCGGGTCATGGCACAATGCCTTAAGCCGGTAAAGCATATCCAACGCCTCACGCGGGGTAAGGCTATCGGGTTGCATTTCATCGAGCGCGGCGCCGATTTCATCTGGCGTCACTGGCGTTTCTGGCGCTTTGCTTTGATAGTCAAATAGCGGCAGATTATCGGCCATCAACCCAGCATCAACCGCGCCATGTTGGCCGGTTTCAAGTTCGCCTAAAATGGTTTCGGCACGGCCAAGGACCGCGGCTGGCAATCCGGCAAGCCGAGCCACATGAACGCCATAAGACTGATCCGCCGAACCGGCAACAACCTGATGCAAAAACACAATTGAGCCCTGCCATTCGCGAACCTGCATTGCATGGCAACGAAGCTGGTCGAGGGATTTTTGAAGATGCGTCAATTCATGATAATGCGTTGCAAACAGCGTTCGGCAAGCGCTGGCATCATGCAGATATTCAAGCGTTGACCAAGCAATCGCCAAGCCATCATAAGTGGCCGTGCCACGACCAATTTCGTCAAGAATAACCAATGATCGATTGGTGGCACGATTCAAAATTGCCGCGGTTTCAACCATCTCAACCATGAAGGTCGAACGGCCACGCGCCAGATCATCGGCCGCACCAACGCGGCTGAACAAACGATCAACAAGCCCAATAACCGCTTTTTCAGCAGGAACATAAAGCCCTGCCTGCGCCATGATCGCAATATGCGCATTCTGTCGCAAAAAGGTGGATTTTCCGGCCATGTTAGGGCCGGTCAAAAGCCATAGACGCCCATTATCCAGATTGCAATCATTGGCAATAAAGGGGGTTTGCGAATCAAGCATCGGCTCGATCACCGGATGGCGACCCTTGGTAATGTTCAATACCGGTTCGGCAACCAATTGTGGGCGGCAATAATGATTCGCTGTCGCCAGCTGCGCTGCGGCGGTTGCAACATCAATTTCGGCAAGCGCGCGCGCCGCACTGCCAAGGTCATGTGCCGCCTGCAAAACCAATGACCGCAACCGGTCAAATATTTCCAATTCAAGTGCCAGCGCACGATCGGCCGCGCTGGCCATATCGCGTTCCATTTGCGCCAGCTCGGTCGTGGTAAACCGCACCGCCTGCGCGGTGGTTTGCCGATGGATAAAGATTTCATGATCCATCAATTTGCCAGCATGATTGCTTCGCACGTCAATATGATAGCCAAGAACATTATTATGTTTGATCTTTAGCGAGGCTATACCAGTTTCATCAACATAGCGGCTTTGCAAGGCAACAATTAACCGGCGGCTTTCATCACGAAGCCCGCGCAAATCATCAAGCGCAAGATCATAGCCTTGACGGATAAAGCCGCCATCACGCGCCAAAAGCGGTAATTCATCTGCCAGCGCAGGCGTCAATTCATCGCTTAGCCCGCGCGGACACAACATCATATCAAGGCAATCCGGCAAGCCATCGGGCAAGGCAATTCCACCCATGCCCTTTGCCGCAACCGCCTTTATCTGCGCGGCGATCTCGCCAGCACCATCAAGCCCATTGGCAATATTCGCCAAATCACGCGGGCCGCCATGACCAAGCGATAGGCGCGATAGAGCGCGTTCAATATCGGGCTGAATCCGAAGCTGTGATCGCACCTTATCGCCACAAGCCGGCTCGGCCAGAAACCAGCTCACCAGATCAAGCCGTGACTCGATCGCCGCAACATCAAATAGCGGCGCAGCAAGCCGTTCGCCAAGAAGCCGCCCGCCAGCCGCAGTCAAGGTACGATCGACCGCATGAAGCAGGCTGCCGCGCCGTTCACCGGTCAAAGTGCGCGATAATTCCAAAGACCGCCTTGTTGCCGGATCAATTTCCATAAAGCCAGCATCACTGACCGCGGTCAGTGGCAAAAGCCGCGGCATATTGCCAACCTGTGTTGCCTCAAGATAGCCAAGAAGCGCCCCGCCGGCCGACAGCATGGCACGGCTGAAATGCCCCATGCCGTCCAGACTTGCAACCTGATAGAAACGTTCAAGTGCCTGTCTGGCGCGCGTCGAATCAAATAACGATGCCGCCTGTTCGGTTGCACAGATTTGGCTAGCCTCGAACCAATCGGGAAGATCAAACCCCTGCGGATAAATCAATTCTGCCGGATCAAGGCGCGCAAGCAGGGTTTCAAGACCATCATCGGCCATTTCTTGAACCAAAAAATCACCTGTCGACATATCAGCCCATGCCAAAGCCAGCTGGGTTTCTGCCCGGCCAAGCGCAACAAGATAATTATGCGCCCGCGCTGGCAACAATTCATCTTCGGTCAGCGTGCCAGGAGTCAGCACCCGTACCACATCACGTTTTAGCGGGCCTTTGCCGCCGCGCTGTTTTTGTTCTTGTGGATCTTCGGTTTGCTCGCAAATCGCCACCCGGTGACCAGCGCGGATCAATTTTGCCAGATAGCCATCAACCGAATGAACCGGAACGCCGCACATTGGCACATCAAGCCCATCTTTGCTGCCGCGTTTTGTTAGCGTAATGCCAAGCTGTTTGGCGGCGATTTCGGCATCGTCAAAAAACATCTCATAGAAATCGCCCATCCGGTAAAAAAGCAAAGAATCAGGATGCGATTCCTTGACGCGCAAATATTGCGCCATCATCGGGGTCGGCGCTTTCACTTTTGGCGCATTTGCTGTAGAAGATTGAGATGTCATAGCGTTTTGACATTGCCCCAACTTAATCTTTAGAACAAGATCGAACCGGTTCTGGTCGAACGTTATGGATAATTATTCTTGTGTTGGTTTGTATCAGACTGAAATTTTTACCCACATGGCCGTTTTTGAACGCCGTAAAAAAGTATTTGAGACATGACAGATAAAGATAAACTTCTTGATGCCGAAGCCCTTGCCTTTCACGCCAATGGCCGCCCCGGAAAATTCCAAATTGCCGCGACCAAGCCGCTGACAAGCCAGCATGATTTATCGCTTGCCTATTCGCCAGGTGTGGCCGCGCCATGTCTTGAAATCGCTGCTGATATCAATACGGCCTATGATTACACCAATAAGGGCAATCAGATTGCCGTTATCTCGAACGGCACTGCGGTTCTTGGTCTTGGCGATATCGGCGCGGCGGCGGCGAAACCCGTCATGGAAGGCAAGGCTGTTCTTTTCAAGAAATTTGCCGATATTGACGGTATCGATCTGGAATTAAACACAACCGACACTGACGCTTTTGTCAGCGCGGTCGAGTTAATGACGCCAACCTTTGGCGGGATTAATCTTGAAGATATCAAGGCACCTGAATGTTTTGTGATTGAGCAACAGCTTCGTGACAAGCTGGATATTCCGGTTTTCCATGATGATCAGCATGGCACCGCGATTATTGTTGCTGCGGGTCTGATCAATGCGTTTCACCTGACCGGTCGTGACATGAAAAGCGTCAAGATTGTTGGCAATGGCGCCGGTGCTGCCTCGATTGCCTGTGTTGAATTGCTGAAAATCATGGGGGTTCCAGCCGATAACATCATCATCTGTGACCGCTCTGGCCCAATTTACAAGGGCCGTGAAGGGTCCATGAACCAATGGAAATCGGCACATGCAGCCGATACTGATGCCCGCAGCCTTGAAGATGCGCTTGTCGGGGCGGATGTTTTCCTTGGCCTGTCATCAGGTGGTGCCTTGACCAAAGGCATGGTTGAAAAAATGGCACCACGGCCGATCATCTTTGCCATGGCCAATCCGGTTCCGGAAATCTGGCCAGCCGAAGCCAAAGAGGTGCGCCCCGATGCGATGATCGCAACCGGACGGTCGGATTTTCCAAATCAGGTGAATAACGTTCTTGGCTTTCCTTATATTTTCCGTGGTGCGCTTGATGTTCGCGCCAGTAAAATCACCGAAAATATGAAAATCGCGGCGGCAAATGCACTGGCGATGCTGGCGCGTGAAGATGTGCCCGATGCGGTGGCTGATGCCTATGGTGGCCAATCGCTTGCCTATGGTGAAGATTACATCATCCCAACACCTTTTGATCCGCGCCTGATTGTGGCCGTATCGTCAGCCGTTGCCGAAGCGGCAATGAATGATGGCGTTGCTCGCCGGCCAATTGATGATCTTGATGAATATCGCCGGTCATTATCGGCACGTCTCGATCCAACCGCAGGTGCCTTGCAATCTATTTTCGAACGCGTTAGCGCCAATAAAAAACGCATCGTCTTTGCCGAGGGTGAAGAAGAGCGGGTGATCCGTGCCGCGCTGGCATTCCGCGATGCCGGTTATGGCTATCCAATCCTTCTTGGCCGCGAACATCGGGTCAAGGAAACGATCCAGCGTCTTAGTCTTGATGGTGCCGAAGATTTACCAATTACCAATGCCAAGATATCCGAACATCTGACCGAATATACCGATCTGCTTTACAGCAAGCTTCAACGCCGCGGATCGCTTTACCGCGATTGCCAGCGCATGGTGAATCTTGATCGCAATGTCTTTGCGGCCTGTATGGTTAGCTGTGGCCATGCCGATGCGCTTGTGACCGGGGTAACCCGCGCTTTTCAACCAAGCCTAGCGCATATCCGCCGGGTCATTGATGTTGCCGAAGGCAGTAAATTCATGACCACCTCGATGATTATTTCCAGAGGCCGCACGGTTTTTGTTGGTGATATTGCCGTGACCGAACGTCCTGATGCTGAAGAAATGGCTGATATTGCCGTTGCCTTGGCTGCCAAGGCGCGTCAAATGGGCCATACGCCGCGTGTTGCCATTTTGTCATTCACCAATTTTGGCAATCCAGAATCACGCACCAGTGTCGAGGCGCGTCGTGCGGTTGAAATTTTGCAAAACCGTGATGTCGGGTTTGAATTTGACGGTGAAATGACTGGAGATATCGCACTTGATTATGATTTGATGAAGTCACGCTATCCCTTCTGTAACCTGACCGGACCTGCAAATATTCTGGTAATGCCCGGGCTGCATTCAGCCAATATTTCTTTCAAATTGGTGCATCAGCTAGGCAATGTTTCGGTGATTGGGCCAATTATGATTGGCGGCGCGCATCCGTTCCAGATTGTGCAGATGGGCGCATCGGTTAGCGATATCGTGCAAACCGCCGTGCTTGCCGCACATGACGCCATTCGCTAGCGCAAGGGCAAGAAAAGGCCGCTAAAAACTGGCCGCAAGCTGTTTTAGATCGGTTTGCGGCCGCGCACCGATGTGCGAGATAACCTCACCTGCGGCAAGGCTGGCAAGCCGGCCTGACTGCAAAAGATCAAATCCATTCGTGCGGCCAAACAAATAGCCGGCGGCAAATAAATCACCAGCACCAGTTGTATCAATCACCGGCCCTTGCGGCATGGCGGGGATTTCGTGATGGTCAGCGCCTGCGCCAATAAAGGCACCGGCTGGCCCGCGTGTAACCACCACCTCGTCAACCTTGCCAGCCAAGGCAGCAATGGCATCTTGGCTGCTTGATTGATTTAGGCTGGCGACCTCGTCTTCATTCCCAAACAAGATCGAGATATGATCGGCAATAAAGCTGGATAGCGCCGCGCGGTGCCGTTCGGCACACCATGGATCCGACAGTGATAGCGCCAGCCTGACATCATGCTTTTCGGCAAGACGCGCCGCCTCGGCAAAAATGGCAGGGCCATTTGGCGCATCAAAAAGATAGCCTTCAAGATAAATAATTTTTGCCGATGCGGCATCAGCAAGCGCAAGATCGCCAGCTTCAAATTCGATGCTGGCACCAAGAAACGTATTCATTGATCGCGCCGCATCGGGCGTCACAAGAATGATTGATGATGCGGTTGGTGATCCGCTGCTGGCTGGCGGTTGATCAAAACCGACACCGGCTGCCTTGATATCATGCCGGAACGCCGCGCCAAGATCATCATCATGGACGCGGCCAATGAAATTTGCCGATCCGCCAAAGGCAGCAACGCCAACCGCCGTATTGGCCGCCGATCCCCCCGAAATCAATTGCGGCGAGCCGATCTTGTCAAGCGCGGCGTAAAGCCTTGCTGACCCAGCCGCATCAAGAAGCGTCATCACCCCTTTTTCAATGCCGTTCGTCTGCAAAAAATCATCTCCACATTGCCCAAAAATATCAACAATGGCATTGCCAACCGCCAGCACATCAAGAGATTTTACCCGCATCACCGCATCCTCATTCCAAATTCTGCGACGCGACATTAGGCCGGACATGATCGAAGAACAAGGGCAATGGCAATCAAAACCCAAAAGAGTTCGTGCAAAGACCGGCTTTTTCAGCTAGACCCTAGGCCGTCATTATTGCTAACGCGGTGCGAAATATGCGTCACTTACATTTTTATCTGTTTGGGTTTGCCGCGCTTGTTGCAGCGTGCCAGCCGGTGACGCCAACCACGGTCAATAGCAAAGCAGCCCCCACGATTACCGTCGCCCCTGAAGGTCAAACCGACATTGACCTTGTTGTCAGCACTGTCACGAAAACTGCCGATGGCGCGGCTGGTGCGGTTAATAATGCTGGCTCGGGCACCGATGACAACACCAAAGACACCAAAGACACGGAAATCGCCGCCATTCCGGCAACGCCGCCCGTTCAGCCAACGCCCGTTCAGCCAGTGAAAGTTCAGCCGCCATTTCGTCCCAAAGCGATGATCGGATCAGCATCAATCATTTTGGTTCGCGATCTTGGCATTGCGAATATGATCCGGCAGGAAGGCCCGATTGAAATCTGGCAATATCGTTTTGCCGAATGTGTTGTTGATTTCTTTTTCTATCCAGCAAGCCAAGGATCATCGCAATTGATCATTAAAGATTGGGATATGCGAAGCGCGGTGATTGGCGGCAGAGTTAACGAAGGCAAATGTCTTGCGGCGATGGATCAGCAGCATCAAAAGCTAGTTGCCGGATCATAAATAGCCCCCTCCGCCAGTTTAAATGCGCCAGTTCAAATACGCCAGTTCAAATGCGCCAGCTCAAAATGCTGGCTTATAAAGTCTTGGCTTTGAAAAGACATAGATCGGCAATCACACAATCGGCACAATAAGGTTTGCGCGCCTTGCAGACATAACGCCCGTGAAGAATCATCCAGTGATGCGCGTCCTTTTTCCAGCGGTCAGGCACGCGGCGAAGCAGTTCCTTTTCAACCGCATCAGGGGTTTTGCCGGGTGCCATACCGGTGCGATTGCCAAAGCGAAAAATATGCGTATCAACGGCGATTGTTGGCTCGCCAAAAGCTTCGTTCAAAACCACATTTGCCGTTTTCCGGCCAACCCCGGGCAACGCCTCAAGCGCGGCACGATCCTGCGGTACCTCGCCATCATGCTTATCAAGCAGGATTTGCGATAATTTAAACACATTCTTGGCCTTGGTATTAAACAGGCCAATCGTGCGGATATGATGACTGATCCCGTCACTGCCAAGCGCCACCATTGCCGCTGGTGTGTTGGCGGCGGCAAACAGGCCTTTGGTTGCTTTATTCACCCCAACATCGGTTGCCTGTGCTGAGAGGACAACCGCCACAAGAAGCGTAAAAGGATCGGTAAAATCAAGTTCGGTTTGCGGATCAGGTTGAATTTGCGACAAACGTTCAAAGCAAATATCGATTGCCGCTAGTTTCATTTTTACCGGCATGATCAGCCTTTCAGCACATCCGTCATATCGTAAAATCCAGATGAGGCCGTTGCCGCAAACCGCGCGGCGCGAATGGCACCACGGGCAAAAATAGCGCGGTCAGTTGCGCGATGCGAAATTTCCACACGTTCGGCATCACCATAGAAAATCACCGAATGTTCGCCCGCTACATCACCGCCCCGCAAAACAGCAAAACCGATATCACCCGGTTTGCGCGCACCGGTCTGGCCTTTTCGAACCATATCGGCAACATCATCAAGCGCAACACCACGTCCCTTTGCCGCCGCTTTGCCAAGCGCGAGCGCGGTTCCTGATGGCGCATCAACCTTATGGTGATGATGCGTTTCCAAAATTTCGATATCCCATCCGTCAGTTAGCTTGGCCGCCACTTCTTCAACAAGTTGGGTCAGCAAAGTGACACCAACCGATGTATTGGCGCAATAGATAATCCTATTGTCTTTTGCCAGTACTTTCAGCGCCGCTTCTTCTTCGGCGTCAAGACCCGTTGTGCCAATCACCATGGCGGTGCCTTTTGCCGCGGCAAGGCCGGCATGGTGAAGGCTTGCCGCCGGGCTGGTAAAATCAATCACAACATCAGCCAAGCCAAACAGCGTTTCAGGGTCACTGCCAATCATCACCCCATTCGCACCAATTTGCGCCACCTCACCAGCATCACGCCCGATAAAGGGGCTGTCAGGCACGTCAGTCGCGGCAACAAGTTCAAGATCAGGCGCGGCGGCAATCGCGCGAATCAACATCCCGCCCATGCGCCCAGCGCTTCCCGGAATTGCAATTTTAATCATGATCCTGCCTCGATTCCTGACGGCGGCGCCTTATCGGCGCATCGTGTCTTTGCCTGCTATCGGTTATCTTTGTTGTTGGCGTTATTATAGGCGGCTTCACCCGCACGCCGCCAGCATATAAATAGCAGGCATGGTTGGGCAAGCCCTCAAATGATATCCGTGCCCAAACGGCATCCGATCAAAAGGCATGTTTGCGGGATTAGCGGCTCAGTAATCGGGCAGAATTAGCTATCCGCCCATATGCGTTTGACGCGTTCTAGAAAGCTTGATGATTCAGGGCTGGTATTGCCTGAATTTGAAAAAGCCTCAAGAAGCTCTTTTTGCTTTTTGTTGAGATTGGTTGGTGTTTCTACCTGAACTTCGATGATCTGATCACCCGGATTGCCGCGCCGCAAGGCAGGCATGCCTTTGCCCCGCATGCGGAATTTACGCCCCGATTGCGTACCAGCCTCGATCGTTAAACGTGCCATTTTCCCTTCAAGCGTTGGTACATCAATGCTGCCACCAAGCGCGGCAACGGTCATTGGCAAAGGAATACGCGCATGCAGATTGCCGCCATCACGGGCAAAGATTGGATGAGGGTCAACATTGACGAAAATATAAAGATCACCTGCCGGCCCGCCACGAAGCCCGGCTTCGCCCTTGCCCGAAAGCCTGATACGGGTGCCAGTATCAACACCGGCCGGAATCGAAACCGCCAATGTTTTGGCGCGTTGAACACGGCCTTCACCGCCGCAGGTGCGGCACGGGTCAGAAATGACCTGCCCCATGCCCTGACAGGCATGACAGGTGCGTTCAACAGCAAAAAAGCCCTGCTGCGCCCGAACCCGACCAGCACCACCACATGTTCCACAGGTGCTTGGCTTGCTGCCATCAGCCGCGCCACTGCCTGAACAGCCATCACATTCAGACGGTACCGTGATTGAAATATCCTGCTGCAATCCGGTAAAGGCATCTTCAAGCGAGATTGACATATCATAGCGAAGGTCATTGCCACCCTGATTGCGCTGCCGCCCGCTACCGCCGCCCGAAAATTCGGAAAACATCTGATCGAAAATATCGGAAAAGCCGCCGCCGCCAAAGCCCCCACCACCAGCGGATTGGTCAAAAGCGGCATGACCCATCCGGTCATAGGCAGCGCGTTTTTGCGGATCTTTTAAAATATCATAGGCTTCATTGGCTTCCCGAAACCGGTCTTCAGCCGCATTATCGCCCTGATTACGATCAGGGTGATTCGTCATCGCAAGCTTGCGAAATGCCGCCTTTATAGCCTTGTCGTCAGCGTCTTTTTCAACACCCAATACGTCATAGTAATCGCGTTTGCTCATGCCTGCCACTTTTGTCGTGAAAATTCAAAAAACCGGAGCCAATCATGGCTCTGGCTTTTTTGTTTTGGCTTATTTGCTTTTCTTTTTGCCGTCATCTGAATCGGCGTCAACCTCTTCAAATTCGGCATCAACAACCGATTCATCATCACTGGCCTCACCAGCATTGCCATCGGCATCAGCTTCAGCCTGATAGGCGGCCTCGCCCATCTTCATCATCACTTTTGACAATTCAGCTGATTTTGATGAAATCGCTTCCATATCGTCACCATCAAGGGCTTCACGAAGTGCCTCAATTCCGGCTTCGACTTCAGCTTTTGCCTGTGGATCGGCCTTGTCACCAAGATCATCAATGGCTTTTTCAGCACCATGAACCAACGCTTCACCCTGATTGCGGGTTTCAACTTCGGCACGGCGTTCTTTATCAGATTCGGCATTGGCCTCGGCTTCGGCAACCATCCGTTCGATTTCGCCATCGTCCAATCCGCCCGATGCCTGAATCCGAATTTCCTGTTCCTTGCCAGTGGCCTTGTCTTTCGCGCTGACCTTTACAATGCCGTTGGCATCAATATCAAACGTTACCTCAATCTGTGGCACACCGCGCGGGGCAGGTGAGATGCCTTCAAGATTGAACTGGCCAAGCGCTTTGTTATCAGCGGCCATTTCGCGCTCACCCTGACAAACCGAAATGGTTACCGCTGATTGGTTATCATCAGCGGTTGAAAAGACCTGGCTTTTCTTTGTTGGGATGGTTGTGTTGCGATCGATCAGGCGAGTAAATACGCCACCAAGCGTCTCGATTCCAAGCGACAAAGGCGTGACATCAAGCAACAGCACATCTTTTACATCACCTGTCAAAACACCAGCCTGAATCGCTGCACCAGAGGCAACAACTTCGTCCGGATTCACGCCGCGATGCGGCTCGGTACCAAAGAAGTCTTTGACCTGTTCGATGATTTTCGGCATGCGAGTCATGCCGCCAACAAGAATCACTTCATCAATTTCTGACGCGTTGATGCCAGCATCTTTCAATGCCGCTTTACATGGCTCCATCGTGCGGGCAATCAAACCGCTAACAAGCTGTTCAAGCTTGGCACGGGTCAATTTGACATTCAAATGTTTCGGGCCGGTCGCATCGGCGGTGATGAATGGCAAATTCACATCAGTCTGAATCGAAGATGACAATTCAATCTTGGCTTTTTCAGCCGCCTCTTTAAGACGCTGCAAAGCCAATTTGTCACCGCGAAGATCGATACCATCACTCGATTTGAATGAGTCAGCCAGAAATTCAATGATGGCATGGTCAAAATCTTCACCACCAAGGAAGGTATCACCATTGGTTGATTTCACCTCGAAAACACCATCGCCAACCTCAAGGATCGACACGTCAAACGTACCACCACCAAGGTCATAAACCGCAACAATGCCTGATTCCTTGCGATCAAGGCCATAAGCAAGCGCGGCGGCTGTCGGCTCATTGATAATCCGCAACACTTCAAGACCGGCAATTTTGCCAGCATCTTTGGTGGCCTGACGCTGGGCGTCATTGAAATAGGCCGGAACCGTGATCACCGCCTGTGTGACGGTCTCGCCAAGATAAGCCTCGGCATCTTCTTTCAGCTTGCGAAGCACAAAGCTGGAAATCTGGCTTGGTGAATATTCTTCACCTTCAACCTTTACCCAAGCATCACCGTTTTTGGCGCCAACAAGTTCAAATGGCACCAGATCGGCAAATGCCTTTGTGGACTTATCCTTGAACCGGCGGCCAATCAAACGCTTGATCGCAAAAAGTGTGTTTTCCGCGTTTGTAACACCTTGGCGTTTTGCGGCCTGACCTACCAGACGCTCACCATTTGCAAAGGCCACCATTGATGGTGTGGTTCGTGCGCCCTCGGCGTTTTCAATCACCCGTGGCTCGGATCCATCCATAACGGCAACACAGGAATTTGTCGTTCCCAAATCAATACCAATAACTTTCGCCATATCTAAAGCTCCTTTCCCTGACCACTCACTGTCTTACCTTTTGGGGTGACGTTGATTGAGTAGCCCTTTAAGACATTCCGTTCCCGTAAGGCGGGGCGTAACCGGCCTTTGGCTGACCGATTTTGTCACTGCTGTTCAACTATCTATCGTCCATATAGGACTTATTATTTCGGTTACAAGAGGGGAATCATCAAACAGAAAAAACTGTCAAAAAGGATCATGGCCACGATTGCGGCTAATCCCTGTCCACCCCCCTTTATTTGTCTTTAGTTTCGTCTTTCTTCACAAAAATCATGTGTTAATTCTGGGTCTTATTTTGTATCTATTCGTCGGTTTTTGGTTGGTCATTGCCGGTTGCACTAGCCGCATCGCCTGTTTTTGAAACCCCAACCATGGCTGGGCGTAACAGCCGGTCATGAAGAACATAGCCATGCTGGACAACTTCAAGAACCATGCCGCTTGGCTGGTCATTAGTTGGCACTTCAAACATTGCCTGATGTAAATTATAGTCAAATTTCTCGCCAAGCGGCTCAACACGCTTAATGCCATGTTTTTCAATAACTGATTGAAGCTCGGTCCAGCTAAGCTGGATACCGGTAATCAGCGATTTCACGGTTTCATCGGCTTGATCAAGATTTTCTGGCGCTGATTCGACAACACGCGCCAGATTATCAATGGCGCCAACAAGGTCACGCGCAAATGGCGTATGGCCATATTTACGAACATTGGCAGCTTCGCGCTCGCTTCGGCGGCGCATATTTTCCGTATCGGCCAAGGCCCGCAATAGTTGATCTTTCAATTGATCGCGTTCAGCAGTCATGGCTGTTAACGGGCCTTGCACATCGGCATCACCCTTGGTTTCGGCACCAGCGGCGGCAAGCACGTCATTCAGAATATCGTCCATAGCGCCATCAGTGGCAGCCTTGTCTAATCCGGCCGGATCCTGTGCGCCAGTTTCGGCATTCGGGTCTTGGTTGTTCGGGTCTTGAGCGCTCGGGTCTTGGGCCGTTTCATCATTGGTGGTCTTTTGGTCAATCATCTTTGTTTCCTTTTCGCTTCCATCACGGGAACGCCAGCTTTATCTAGTGATCCTTGGCGACTTCGCCAAGAGTAAAACAGCAAAAATATGTCTTTTTGCCATGATCCGATATTGAATCACGTCAAAGACATAGTTAGCGATAACGACATTTGATGAATCCTGACAAGATATTGTTTCTTTTGCTGACTTATGAGACATTAAACCCTCGTCATTAGGATCACGCCAGCATGATTATTAGGCATGAAACGAGGATGATAACCACTTTGGCCAAATAATGGTTGGACACGCCTGCTATGCAAAATGCGCAAATCTGGAAATCAATCGAAGCGCTGTGCGACGAAGCCGAAGCCGTTATCAAAGATGGCACGCCAATGATGGCGGTGATCAAATCAACCGCCCCACCAGCAATGGCGCGCGAACAAAAACCCGATCCGGCAGCTGATGCCCAAACTGAAAAACCAGCCGTGACGGTTTTGCCAAGTCAGGCACCACCACCGGAGGTCAATATTGTTGGTAAGACCGACCCGTCGGAAAATGCCAATGATGTATCGCTTTCCAATGCCACAATGGCCGAAATTGCCGCCGCCATTGATCGGGCTGGCAAAGCCCCAAAAACCCAGATTATCGATCGACAGCCGCAAATCATGTCAGACCAGCTTCGCCATGATTTGATGACCGAGGTTGGCAGTGCCGTTCGCAATGTTCTGGCAAATGAATTACCGCAAATGGTTCGTCACGCTGTCTCTGAATCACTTTATGAATTGCTGACAACGACACCGCCGAAAGGTGCTACCAAGGCCGACTCGCCAAGAAACCAAGCCATCGAAGCCAAACCAGCAAAGCGAAAAGCGGCCACAAAAAAAGCGGCCACAAAAAAAGCAACACGCAAAACCACAAGCCTGACATAACTGACCAATCACCGGCGCGCTTTGCCGTTGCAAGCCCGATTCAATAATGCCATGTCACAAGATCGGTTTCGAAAATATCCCAGCCCGAAAATACCCCAGCCCGAAAAAAATCTAGATTGGCGGTTTTCGTCATCGCGCTAACGTTTTATTAGCCATATCAAACTATGCTGTCATGAAACGGCCATTTCACCCTCGCGACCATGATGGAGGTCACGCGCATGAACCAAACCTGCCCGCATTGTCAGGCATTAGTGATTTTGCCCGAACTGGTTCGTAATTATGGTGATATGCCAATCCAGTGCCATGATTGTGAAAATTTGTTTTTTTTGCCAACGGACCAATTGAGCAAAACCAGTGGCGGGGTGGTTCGGCACCGCTGTGGATCCTGCAAATTGGCGTTATATCTACCAAAAATGAAACAAATCAGTGCGCCTTTGCGCTTTGTCTGCCCAAATTGCACATCACCCTTGCCAACCCGCCCTTGGCGGCGTTTACCCGGCTGGCGCGGCATTGTTTTGGCCATTGTCATCGGGCTTTTTATCGGCGCGGTCGGGTTTCAATTGGAACCCGCCTCTTTGGTGACGCTAAAAGTGGGTTTGGTGAAAACACAGATAATGGCAATTGATATTTTTAACGGCATCCAAAGCTGGGTCAGATCGCTTTATACCGCGCTGTAAATCATCACGCTGGGAATAGATCGTTAACGACCCAAAACGCGGTCAATCGCCTTGCTTGTATAATCAACCATCGGGATAATCCGCGCATAATTCATATGACGCGGGCCAAGAACGCCAATCGCCCCAATGATCGACCGGTCATTATTCCGATAAGGCGCAATCACCAATGAACAGCCGGTGCTGGCAAAAAGATTGTTTTCAGCGCCAATAAAAATTTTCACCCCATCGCCATCGCGTGTTGCATCTAAAAGCCGAAGCGCATTTTCGCGCGCATCCAATGCATCAAAAAGTCCACGAATTTCGGCAAGGCCTTCCGCCGCCTGAATATCATCAAGAAGATTAGCCTGCCCACGCAAAATAAGTGCCGCATCATCTCCGCCAATACCATCTGACCAGATGCCAAGCCCCTGTTCGACAAGAACTGTGGTCAGCTCGTCAAGTTCGGCCTTATGTTGGGCAATTTCATTTCGGATCAGGCTTGCCGCATGGATCATGCTGTTATTTTTCAATTTGGCATTCATATAATTCGCCGCGCGCGTCATCGCGGACGCTGGAACGCCGGCGGGTAAATCAATCAACCGGTTTTCAACCTGCCCGTCCGACCGCACCAAAACCGCCAAGGCGCGATCAACGCCGATTGGGACAAATTCAAAATGCTGTAATTCGGCTTCGCTGCTTGGCGACAAAACCAGACTGGCGCAATTCGACAGCCCCGACAGGGTTTTGCTGGTTTTATCAAGAAGCTGGTTAAAGCTGATTCCACGCGCCGCACATTCGCTGTCAATCGACTGGCGCTGCTCTGCCGGAATATCGCGGTTAAATTCCATCAGCCCATCAACAAAAAGCCGAAGGCCGGTTTCGGTTGGCACACGACCAGCCGATGTATGCGGGGCAAATAAAAGCCCTGCATCTTCAAGGTCGCTCATCTTGCTTCGGATCGAAGCGGGCGAAAAGTCAAATTTGCCTGATCGGGCAAGCCGGCTTGACCCAACCGGCAGACCATCTTCCAAATAGGCCGAGACTAGCTCATGGAAAATTTCCATGCTGCGCGGTTTTAAGTCCTTTATACTGGCATCTGTCATGCAGAAAATTTAGGATAGCCCAAGCCATTTGGTCAATCGAAGAAACAGAGATGCGGCAAATTACCTTATCCCTTTACTTCACTGGCATATCGCTTTAACCAGCTCGAACGCTGCAACAAAGGATATTTATCATGACACGCCCTTCCGGCCGCGCCCTTGACGCGCTTCGCTCTGTTTCACTTGAACCATCGGTTTCACTTCATGCCGAAGGATCATGCTTTGCCAAATTTGGCAATACGCATGTTCTGTGCACAGCATCAATTGACGAGCGCGTTCCTGGATTTTTACGCAATAGCGGCAAGGGCTGGGTAACCGCTGAATATGGTATGTTGCCACGTTCAACCCATAGCCGCATCGACCGTGAAGCGGCTCGCGGCAAACAAGGTGGCCGCACGCTCGAAATCCAACGTCTGATCGGACGATCGCTTCGCGCTGTTACCAATCTTGGCGCGCTTGGCGAACGCCAGATCAAAATTGACTGTGATGTGATTCAAGCAGATGGCGGCACACGGACAGCCGCCATCACCGGCGCATGGGTTGCGCTGCGAATTGCCTGCGAAAGATTGCTTTTGGCAGGCGCGATCACGCAATCACCGCTGACCGGTCAGGTGGCCGCTATTTCATGCGGCATCTATCAAGGCCAAGCCGTTCTGGATCTTGATTATGACGAAGATAGCGCCGCCGAAATTGACGCAAATTTCATTCTGACCGCCGATGGCCAGCTTGTTGAAATTCAGGCAACTGGTGAAGAACATCCTTTTTCACGGGCAAGCCTGAATGAAATGCTGGATTTAGCCGAAAGTGGATGCAACAGCCTGTTTGATCTGCAACGCCGTGCGGTTCAAGATGCCGGTTTTTAAAAAGCCCTAACCAAGATGAAAGATCCGATCATGGCCGATCGCCAATTTACCGAAGATACGCTTGTCATTGCCACGCATAATGCTGGCAAGATGCGCGAAATTGGCGCGCTATTTGCCGGTTTTGATATTGATATTTTATCAGCTGCCGACCTTAGTCTTGCCAAACCTGATGAAACCGAAACCAGCTTTACCGGCAATGCAATCTTAAAGGCACGCGAAGCGGCCATGGCGTCGGGCAAGCCAGCACTTGCCGATGATTCGGGTTTGGCGGTAACAGCCCTTGATGGCGCCCCGGGAATCTATTCGGCACGATGGGCTGGGCCGGATCGTGATTTCAACCTTGCCATGGATGCTGTCGAGGCCGCGCTTGCAAAAACCGGCAGCACGGATCATAGCGCCGAATTTATTTGTGCGCTTGCGATTGTCTGGCCAGATGGGGATGAGGTTTGCGTCGAAGGCAAAGTGAAAGGCCAGCTTGTGTTTCCGGCGCGCGGCACAATGGGATTTGGCTATGATCCGATTTTTCAACCCGATGGTCACACGATCAGTTTTGGCGAAATGAACCCTGATGCCAAACATGCCATTAGCCATCGCGCCGACGCATTTGCGCAATTGCTGGCACGCTGTTTTGGCAAAGCCGATGGCCGGTAAGGCACAATCGGTGGTTTTTGATCAGGCTAGCCGGCCTTTTGCGCTTTATCTTCATTGGCCTTTTTGCCGCGCCAAATGCCCCTATTGTGATTTCAATTCGCATGTCAGCAATGATGTCGATAGCAAGATTTTCGGCGATGCCTTATGCACCGAAATGACACATATGGCGTCATTAATGCCATCACGCCCGCCCCTATCAAGCCTGTTTTTTGGTGGCGGCACGCCATCATTGATGCCGCCTATATTAGTTGAAAGATTGATCCGCCATGCCGAAGATTTATTTGGCTTTACCGGTGATATCGAAATCACCGCCGAGGCCAACCCGACCTCGGTTGAAGCAGACGCCATGCTGGGATTTCAAAAAGCCGGCGTGAACCGTGTTTCAATGGGGGTGCAATCGCTTGACGATGCCAGTTTAAAATTTCTCGGCCGTGAACATTCGGCTGCCGATGCGCTACACGCCCTTGATACGGTCAAAAAGGCCTTTGACCGCGTCTCGATTGATTTGATTTATGCGCTTCCCGACCAAAGCCCAAAAGCATGGCAAGACATGCTTGGTCAGGCCTTGTCGCTTGGGCTTAGGCATTTATCTTTATATCAATTGACGATCGAAGCTGGAACCATCTTCCACACAAGACAGCGGCGTGGTGAGGTGATGGCGCTTGATGATGACCGCGCTGCCGATCTATATGAAATGACGCAGCAAATGACCCATGCCGCTGGCTTGCCTGCCTATGAAATTTCCAATCACGCAGCGCCCGGTCAGGAATGTCGGCATCATCTAACCTATTGGCAGGCGGGTGACTGGCTTGGTGTTGGGCCTGGCGCGCATGGCCGGTTTGCGCTTTTTGATCCAGCCGAAAATATTGCGACCCGCAACGCCACTGTGACAAGACGCAGTCCGGCAGGATGGTTAGATGCGGTGGCAGCAAAAGGCCATGGCATCGACGAGACGCAAATTGACTCGCCGGCTGATTGGGCGAGCGAAATGGTGATGATGGGGCTTCGCCTAACAAACGGTATTGATCTTGACGTGATCAAAAATCTTTGTGGGCCATGTGATGATTGGCTTGATGGGGACGGCGTTGAACAGGCGATTGCGGCTGGCTGGCTTCGGCGCATGCCAAATCAATCCAGATTAATCGCCAGTGATGATGGGCGATTGCGGTTAAATCATATTTTATCGACAATTTTGCGCTAGCCAAACTGGCACAATAGCCCCCTAGCCAGCTGAGCAGCAATTTTGGTGGTTAAATTTTGTTTGGTGCCGGACGAATGATCTTGGCCTCGCCCTTATTGATTTTGCGCAATTCAAAACTACGGATATTGCGCCCGTTTGGCAGCAGACGAAACGCCCCGCTATAGCCTTGAAACCCGCTATTGCTCACAAGCTGTTTCGACCAATCGCGATGGTTTGATTTTGCCAAAGCCGCAACAAGCGCCATCGCATCAAACCCCACCCGCGCTAACTGGCCGGCAGGCTCTGCCCAGATTTCAGTCCAGTCAGCATCAAAACGCGCATCAAGATTGCTTGGGCGTGTTGAAAACAACCCACCTTGAAGCGATGGTTCAACCAAAAGCTGATGCTGATTCCACAAGGCATTGCCAAGATAAAGCGCACGATCCGGCCCAACATCATAAAAGGCAAGAACCGGCGCGGTGCGAAGCGCAAAAGCCGGATCACCCGCAAAAATCACCGCGTCAAACGGACTGTCGGCAAGTGGTGCTTCGTCAATTGGCGCTGTATAGCGGGTAAAAATGCGAATGGCATTTTTCAGATTGGTTTCATCGGCAAGTTCATCATCGCTTAGCACGCGCACCGCTTCAGGCATTAACCCAAAATCGGCCAAACGTTGGCTTGCATGCGTCAAAAGACGTTGCCCAAAAAGCGAGTCTTGCGCAATCAGGGCAAAGCGGCGCTTGCCCGTGCTGACCGCATGACCAAGCAAACCATCAAGCTGCTGTTCGGGAAGATAGCCCATCAACCAGCGATCGGCACCGGCAACATCGACATTATTTGACAGCAATAGCATTGGTGGGCGCGCGCGACCATCACGAAGCTGGTCGGTGACAGCGCGTGCTTGCGTCACCGCATCGGTGAAAAGCGGGCCAATGAAAATATCAACATCACTATTCAAGCCGGTCATTGCCGCATTGCCAGCGGTTTCACCACCCTTTGTGTCGAGAAATAAAATCTCGATCTTGGGATTATTGATTTTGAATAAGGCCATTTCAACGCTTCGCCGAATTTCCATGCCAAGCGCTGCATATTCACCACTTAGCGGCACCAAAAGCCCAACACGAATCACCCCCTCACCTTTTGGCGGCATCTCAAAAACCGGCTCAAAGCTTTGCGGCCGAATCCGGCTTGATAAAAGCGCAAACGCCGCATCAAGCGCATCATCACTTAGCGATGGATCAGCGCCAATTGGTATCGTTGGTTCGGTGGTTTCAATCACTTTATTATCGGTCTGAAATTGCCAGATGATCGAATCCATAATCGCATTTGCCGCGGCAAGATCGGTTGTGCTGTCCTGATCAGGTTTTTTTACATCAGGGGAACTGTCGGGTGCGGTTCGATTAATGGCTGATCTGGTCTCGCTTGATGGCGCGGCTAAGTCTGGTTCTGATATCCTTGATTTCGATACGGGAGGGGTTTGTTGAATTTGTGATGACAGGGCTGTTTTTGATACGGCCGGAACTGATGGTGATGACATGGTGGCCGGTTGGCAGCCAGCAAGCGCAATCATCGTGACAGCCGCAATCAACCCTTTGGTCTGCCACCAGCAAAAGTGACAATCCTTAATCAAGCTTTGGCCTGATTGGTTTGCCCGGTCACTTTCAAACATATTTCGCATATCCAAAACATCCTACCAAATTTTGGCATTTTTTTGTTCGGCTTTCATAGAAATTTCAGCCAAGATTCCTCAAAATATGCCCCGGGCTTGATCACATTTTACCATGACGACTTTTGCCAAGCTTGTCATTGTTGCAAATTTCGATCCAGCATCATTCCCAATCAAACCATGATTACCTTGCATTATGCACTTGTGAGGTATCTTGCCATCGCCCTATACTGGCCGCCTTATCCATGCAATTCAGGCGGCCAAAATCATGACGCAAAGCGCGGGACAATTGGTGGTCATCGCAACACCGATTGGCAATCTTGGCGATTTATCGCCGCGCGCGGCCGAATGGCTGCAAAAAGCCGATATTCTGGCATGTGAAGATACCAGAATGACGCGCAAATTATTGACGCTAACCGGTTTGCGTACAGCGGCAAAATTCATGCCCTATCATGATCATAACGGACAAACCATGCGGCCAAAGCTGCTTGACGCCTTGCAAAGCGGTAAGATGGTCGCACTAGTGAGCGATGCTGGCACGCCGCTTGTTTCCGACCCGGGATACAAGCTTGTTGCCGCTTGCCATGATGCGGGGATTTCGGTCACGGCAATCCCCGGACCAAGCGCAGTTCTGGCTGGTCTTGCCGCCGCAGGCCTGCCAAGTGACCGGTTTTTATTTGCCGGATTTGTGCCACATAGTCAGAAAGCCGCAAAAACAGCCTTTCGCGAATTTGCCAATCTTAGCGTCACAAGCATCTGGTTTGACTCACCGCGCCGTCTTGGTGCCAGCTTGCAAATCATGCATGAAATATTTGGCGATCGGCTGGCCGTCATTGCTCGCGAATTAACCAAATTGCATGAATCCTATCACCGCAACACGCTGGCGCTGCTTGCCGAATTTTATCAACAAGCGGCACCACCCAAAGGCGAAATTGTCATTCTGGTTAGCGGCATGACGACAAGCGATGATACATTCGATACCGCCAAATTAACCGCAATGCTTCGTGAAGAAATGCAGGCAACAAGCCTTCGTGATGCGGTGCAGACGGTCAGCCAGATTTCCGGCCAATCGCGGAAAATCATCTATTCATTGGCCATTGATCTTGACAAGGAAAATTGATCACTCGCCAAATAGCGTCATGACAGCAAAGCCAAATCATCAGCACCGCCAATTAGCCGAAAAACGCAGCCGGTTTGCCGAATTCAAAGTGCGCTGGTTTTTATGGTTCAAGGGCTATCGGCTCATTGCGAGGCGGTGGCGATGCGCCGCCGGCGAAATTGATCTGATTTTGTGGCATCGCAATCGGTTAATTTTTGCCGAAGTCAAATATCGCCAGCATGGTATGACCGACCAGATTTTATCGCAACGCCAGCAACAGCGCTTCACCAAAGTGGCATCATTATTTCTCGCCAAGAATCCAACATTTACAACTTTTGATTGCCAATTTGATTTCATCATCATGCATGCCGGACAAACCTTTGGGTTTGGCAAGATTACCCATATTCATAATGCATGGTGATTTGCCGCAAATGACCTTGACCGATGATTCGCAAAGCGTCACATTAGGGGGATTAGAACTCACGCGATTAGGAATGCACATATGCCAGCTGTTCGTCGGGCGCGTTTCGTGCCAACTGCCATTTTTCTCTTGCTTGCAAGCGTTGGCCTTTCAGGATGTGCCAGTGCCGTTATTGGCGTTGGAACGGCTGCCGTTGCTGCCTCGACAACCGAAAAAGGATTTTCCACATCAGTCGCTGATACTCAAATCCGTGCCAAGCTGACCGACCGGTTTATCAAAAGCGACTTTTCGCTTTTAACCGCGGTTGATGTCTCGGTGAATGATGGGGCAGTTCTACTAACCGGCAAGGTAAAAACACCAGAAGAAAAAATATTGGCAACGAAATTGACATGGGAAGTTCGCGGCGTTCACGAAGTGGTCAATGAATTGCAGGTTACCGATTCATCTTCGATCAAAGATGTTGCCAAGGATCTTGCCGCAAGCGCGACCTTACGCACCAAGCTCATCACTGACAGTAATATTTCGTCACTGAATTTCAGCATTGATGTTGTCAATGGCACAATATATCTGTCAGGCGTTGCCGCAAATGCTGATGAGATGAACCGTGTGGTCGCGCATGCGCGTGATGTTCGCTTTACCCAGCAGGTGGTGAATTACATCATCCTGCAAACCGACAAGCGGCTGTAATTCAACCGATGAGTCTTTCAATCGCCATTCAGATGGATCCGGTCGAAACGCTTCAGATCGCCGGAGACACAACCTTTGCGCTTGGTCTTGAAGCGCAAAAACGCGGCCATAGCCTATGGTATTACACAGCTGACAAGCTAAGCCTGAATGAGGGCAGCATTACCGCCCGCGGGCAGGATGTCGTTTTTTATGATCAGGCTGGCGCACATTTTAAAACCGGCGCAATCGAAACACGGCCATTGCAGGCATTTGACGTTATTTTGATGCGGCAAGATCCGCCATTCGATATGGCCTATATCACTGCAACACATTTGCTGGAAATGCTTGGCCCGCAAACCATGGTTGTCAATAATCCGGCCGAAGTCCGGAACGCACCAGAAAAGCTGCTTGTGACGCTTTATCCCAATTTGATGCCAGCAACATTGATCAGCCGTGATCCGGAAACAATTATGGCGTTTCGCCAGAAACATAAAGACATCATCATTAAGCCGCTATTTGGCAATGGTGGTGCTGGGGTTTTCCGATTGCAGCCAAATGATCAGAATTTAAGCTCGCTGCTGGAAATGTTTTTTGGTGCCAGCCGCGAACCGGTCATGGTTCAGGCCTATCTTCCGTCGGTTCGTGATGGTGATAAGCGCGTCATTCTGGTTGATGGTGAAGCTGTTGGCGCGGTCAACCGAATTCCCAATGAAGGCGAGGCTAGGTCAAATTTCCATGTTGGTGGCAGTGCGGCCAAAGCCGAGTTGACCGATCGTGATCTGGAAATCTGCGCCGCCATTGGCCCCGAATTGCGCCGCCGCGGCTTGTTGTTTGTCGGTATTGATATCATTGGCGATTATATGACTGAAATCAATGTAACTTCGCCAACCGGCATTCGCGAAATCCAGCGTTTGTCAGGCATTGATATTGCAGCGCTGACATGGGATGCGATTGAGCGCAAACACCCAACCTATGCAAGCAACGGCATCGCGCGATAAGCCAAGGCTTCGGCAAGCGCGGCGCGGCCAACCCTGTCATCACCCGCAAGATCGGCAATCGTGCGCAAAACCCGCATGATTTTATGATAGGCACGCGCCGATAAATTCGCCTGATCCATTGCCGTTCGCAGCAGATCTTGAGCCGCATCATCCATGATGATTTGTTGATCAAGCTGGTCGATGCCGATTTGGGCATTGGCACGCATAACCCCTTGGTTGCGACGCGCGCCAAATTGACGGGCAGCGGCCACGCGCGTGGCAACAATCTGGCTTGATTCACCACTTGCCTCTTTCAGCAAAATACCAGCACTGATCTCCGGCACTTCAATAATCAGATCAAAGCGATCCATCATTGGCCCCGAAATTTTGGCCTGATAATTTTGGCCGCAAGCTGGTGCCCGACTACAAGCACGCGCTGGATCGCCAAGATAACCACAGCGACAGGGATTCATCGCCGCAACAAGCTGAAACCGCGCCGGATAGGTGACATGATGGTTGGCGCGGGCAACGACAACCGATCCAGTTTCAAGGGGCTGGCGAAGCGAATCAAGAACAACGCGCGAAAATTCAGCCAGCTCATCAAGAAATAGAACCCCATGATTTGCCAAGGAAGTTTCACCCGGCTTGGCGCGTAAACCGCCACCGACAAGTGCCGCCATTGACGCCGAATGATACAGTTCACGAAACGGCCGGTTCTGGATAAGGCCGCCTTCGGTTAAATTGCCGGCAACCGAATGCAACATCGTAACCTCAAGCGCTTCAGCCGGATTCAAGGGCGGTAACAGACCGGCAAGCCGTGCGGCCAGCATGGATTTGCCAGCACCGGGCGGGCCAACCATCAAAAGATGATGACCACCCGCAGCGGCAATTTCCAGAACACGCCGTGCCGTGTCTTGGCCTTTCAGATCAGCAAGATCTGGCATATTTTGCCGAGCGGGTGCCATTTTTGGCGTTGGCGGATGCAAAAACTGACGGCCATGAATATGATTGACCAAACTGGTCAGGCTAGGCGGGGCGATGATTGACAAGCCGTCAGCCCATGCCGCTTCACTGCCGCAATCATGCGGGCAAATCAGATCGCGGCCAGCCGCCACCGCGGCAATTGCCGCTGGCAAAACACCTGATACAGGCTGAATTGCCCCATCGAGCGCCAATTCGCCAAGCACAAGCGCATCTTCAACCGCGTCGCGCGGCACAACGCCCATAGCCACCATCAGGCCAAGGGCAATCGGTAAATCGAAATGCGCCCCTTCTTTTAACACATCGGCTGGTGCCAGATTGACCGCAATCCGTTTTGGCGGCAAAGCAAGCCCGATTGAGGCCAATGCCGCCCGCACACGTTCGCGCGATTCAGTCACAGCCTTATCAGCAAGCCCAACAATCGCTATG